>ENA-OYWF01000020-OYWF01000020.1-human-gut-metagenome-genome-assembly--contig:-NODE-20-length-56305-cov-6.252818_pt1 | contig 56305 bp, 32 predicted proteins | sample MGYA00244809_ERZ653394 | MGnify/ENA primary metagenome ERZ653394 (study PRJEB26926, sample SAMN06165151) | human gut metagenome | biome: ENVO:00009003; feature: ENVO:2100002; material: ENVO:00002003...
TGACGCCGTTCACTGTCTTGTTGTAGATACCCTCAGCAGTGATGGAGAATGGGAATGATGTAGGGAACTGGTAGTCCACTGCCAATGAAGTCTTCCATACCTGAGGCATCTTGAACTTGCGGTCCACAGCAGAGATTGAAGAAGGAACGGTTCCCTTATCCGGAGAAATGTCTGACGGATAGCCGAGACCTACGAGTTTGTCGAGGAGAGCCTGGCCTGTAGCCTTACCGCCATTGGTAACAAGACCACCCTTGAACTCATCCATAGTGAATCCCTTCTTTTCGGCATTTTTGGCATTGATCTGAGCCTGATACTGTACCATACCTGAGTTTGTAGGCATGTTGGTGAAGAATACGAGAGGCAGACGACCTGAGAAGAGACCTGTACCTCCACGTACTGTGAGGGTCTTGTTCTTCAGCACGTCCCAAGTAAAGCCGACACGAGGCGAAACAGTAATCTTGCCTGAAGGCCACAAACCGGTGTCGATATTGCGGACTTTGTTGTTGCTGTCGTAGTAGTCAATGGCCTTGATGGCATTGTTAGTCATAAGATCGCCATTGTCGAAGAACAAACCGTCGAAACGGATACCGTAGGTAAGTTTGAAGTTCTCTGCAGCACTCCACTCGTCCTGGGCATAGATACCGACTTTGTGGAACTGAACTCTTGCAGCAGGATTCTTTTCTCCGCCGTAACCATAGGTAAGGCAGACAACCTCAGGAGCAGCGCCATTGATGAAATCATCTACGCTAAGGTAACGGTAGTAACCTGTTCCGTTTCTCATGTAAGCATTGTCAGCCATCTGATACTCATAGTTCAGACCGGCAGTAATCTTGTGAGTTCCGAAATAGTATGTGAGGTCATCCTTCACGTTCGCAATCGTATTGTGGACTGCGTTGTTCCATGTGAAGAGCTCATATCCGAGAGAAATGTACGGGGTGTTGGTTCCAGTACCGTCCATGATGTCGATGAAAGGGAACTCGCTTGAGTTTGTTCCTCTGACGTCATCAAGTTTGGAGAATGTCGCAAGGAACTGATTTGAAAGGTTGTCAGTAATGCGGCTGTTCAAATCCAATGACAATGAGTGAACCAGATTGTCCATAGAGTACATCGAGTTCGCATAAGACATTGAATAGAGGGACATACGGGCATATGCAGAACGTGTACCACCGTCCATAGAAGATGCGTTAGGAGCTGACCAAGATACGTTCTTGGTGAAGTTGTAACGAAGTGCAAGATGATTCTTGGAATTGATGTTCCAGTCAATTCTTGCGAGGAGCTTCATGTTGCTCTCATCAGCAGGGAAACTTGTGAAAGAGCCTGTATCGTATCCGTATTTTTCCTTCACATGAGCAGAAACCTTTTCCATATCAGCTACAGTAGCGTATGAGAGGGATGCTGCTGCAGATGGCTCTACGGTTTCGTCAGCTCTTGCTCTCCATGTGTTCGCGATGGAAGGGATCTTCGAATATTCGGCATTGACGAAGAAGAAGAGTTTGTTCTTGACGATCGGTCCGCCGAGGGTCATACCGTAAGTGGTAGTTCTGTCTTTTTCACGGGCACTTGCAATCTGGGTTCCATCTATTGTATCACCACGCATGTTTTCATTGCGGTGATAGACGTAAGCCGAACCCTTGAAAGTGTTGGTACCAGACTTGGTGATGGCATTCACACCACCTCCGATGAAGTTGGTCTGACGCACATCGTACGGAGAAATAACCACCTGAAGTTCCTCGATAGCATCGATGGAAATAGGGTTACCGCCTCCAGGAAGCTTGGAATTGAGACCGAAGTTGTTGTTGAAGTTCGCACCGTCAACGGTAAAGTTGGCTGTACGTCCGTCAGTTCCGGCGAATGACATTCCGTTTCCACCATAAGGTGAAAGCCTGGTAACGTCTGACAAGCTTCTGCTCACAGTAGGCAATGATGTAATCTGGCTGCTGGTTATGTTGGTGGCAGCACCTGTTTTTTCACTGCTGAACTTGGATTTTGCAGTTCCGATGACTACTACCTGCTCAAGGAACTCTGTTGATTCTTTGAGAGTAGCGTTAAGGTTGTAAGTCTCAGCAAGCTGGAGTGTTACATCCTTGAAGACAATGGCATTGTAACCGACAGATGATACCTCGACCTTATATGGGCCTCCGGCACGCATACCATTGATGGTATACTGTCCTTTCTGGTTAACAATAGCTCCGTAAACAGTTCCGGAAGGCTCATGAGTAGCTACTACAGCTGCTCCGACTGCCGGTTCTCCTTTTTCATCGGTGACACGACCACCCATTGAAGATGTTGTCACCTGCGCATAGGCTAGCGAACCTGCCAACATAGCGATGCCGGCAAGTAACAAATGCTTTAATGAATAATTCATAGAGGTAATTATTGTTATTATAGTTTGTATGCAAATTTAAGTTATTACTTACAAATATAAAACACTAAAACAATTAAAGTCGTGTTAATTACATATTTCCGTCTCTTTTTAAATACAATTTAAAGCGTTCAAATCACCGTTTGACCGATGCTGTTCCGACATATCGTCAGCGGAAGTTTTTTTCTTACCGAAAAAATATTTTGCTATTCGGAAATATCGGCTTAACTTTGCAAAACTGATGTGGAGAGATTTGCCTGCTTGCAACCACGTTAAAAAATGCTAAAATGTTGACAAACGGTGACCGCGTGGCGCGGAAACCACTTTTCATATCAATGTTTTGTGTTTTTGTTACGTCTCCACATCAGTGGGACGTTTTTTTGTGTCCGGACGACTGTCAGGAGCCGTGAAAAAGCATTGACGCAGATACCTGAACCACCTGCGCTGGAAGAATTTAAAAATATTGGATATGAACTACTTATTTACATCAGAGTCTGTTTCTGAGGGACATCCTGACAAGGTTGCCGACCAGATTTCAGACGCTATCCTGGACGAATTCCTGAGACAGGACGAAGATTCCAAAGTTGCCTGCGAGACTTTCTGCAGCACCGGCCTCGTAGTGGTAGGCGGTGAAGTGAGGGCGGAACACGCTTATGTGGATATCCAGTCCACTGTAAGGAAGGTCATCAACAATATCGGCTATGACAAGGCCGACTATATGTTCGACGGAAACTCCTGCGGTGTTCTTTCAGCTATTCACGAGCAGAGTGCAGATATAAACAGAGGTGTCGTGAGAGAGAATCCTGAAGATCAGGGCGCCGGAGACCAGGGCATGATGTTCGGTTATGCCTGCCGTGACACGGAAGAGTACATGCCGCTGCCGCTGGCTCTATCACATCTGACACTCCAGATCCTGTCAGATATCAGAAAGAACAGCCACGACCTGATGCCATATCTCAGGCCTGACGCAAAATCCCAGTTCACCATCGAATACGACGAGCACAATCACCCTGTACGCGTCCACACTATCGTTGTTTCCACACAGCACGATGAATTCGTGGCACCGGAACTCGGAAATATGAAGTATGACGAGGCTGTGCGTCAGTTCGGCCAGGAGAGAGTGGACAAGGCGATGCACGACAAGATCGAAAAGGACGTAAGGGAAATCCTTCTGCCTAAGGTCATTGCCTCCCTCCCGGAAAAGACCGCGTCTCTGTTCAAAAATGATTTCATTCTTCATGTCAATCCTACGGGCAAATTCGTTATCGGAGGGCCGCACGGAGACACAGGTCTGACAGGACGTAAAATCATTGTCGATACTTATGGCGGACGCGGTGCGCACGGTGGCGGAGCATTCTCAGGAAAGGATCCGTCAAAGGTGGACAGGTCAGCCGCATACGCAGCAAGATACATCGCGAAGAACCTTGTAGCTGCCGGTGTCGCTGAAGAAGTTCTGGTCCAGCTTGCCTACGCTATCGGTGTCGCAAAACCTGTCAGTGTATTCGTAAACACCTATGGCACAGCAGCCAACGGGCTCACTGACGCAGCTATCGCGGAGAAGGTCAATGAAATTTTCGACTTGAGGCCTGCTAAAATCATTGAGAAATTCCAGCTCAAGAATCCTATTTACGAGCCGACCGCAAGTTATGGCCACGTAGGACGCAAGCCATATACCAAGTCCGTAAAAGTGGTACGTGACGGCAAACAGGTAGAGAAAGTTCTGCAGTTCTTCGGCTGGGAACTCCTCGACTCCGTACCGAAAGTAAAAGAGTCCTTCGGCCTGTAGTCTTCCTGCCGACAGAGAAGAACGACGACAGCGTCGTAAGCGTCTCCGGTAAGCATCTCCGGTAGCGTTTCCGGTAGCGTCTCCTCTGTTACGTCGACAGCGGGCGCAGCGCGTAAAGCGTTATCACTCAATAAAATAGCCATTTTCAGAGTTGTGGTTTTGGCAACTCTGAAAATGGCTTAAGTATTGATATTTAAAGAGTTACGCGACGCGCCCCGTGTATCGTCCTGAAAAAAGTTTACCAAAAAGAAGTAAACTTTTATGGAAGCTAAATGCTATCGGGCGATGCGGCGCGCCTAGGGAAAAATGCTGCGCGAGTACTTCTCGGGAGTGTCTGTAGAAAGCCTGTCAAGGAGGTATGGTTACAGCGTGATAAAAATCAAGACGATGGCCAGTGACTTTATCTATCAATGCGAACTCACACAAGAAAGGAGGACCTGTCATCCAGCCACCTCGCACCACAAAAGACTAAACATCCAAGCAGACTCGCCGAAATTAATGAAGCCGAACAGCGGCGTCAGATACACATTCTCCCCCGCTCTCAGACTGTCCGAAAAGTCCTCGCGGGACTGAAATACTCCGTACCCATATACAAGGCCAGAAGCGGATTTTCGATTCTCACTGAGGAATACTTGACTTTTCAGACAGTCTCCCCCATCAACCATCCATATAGAGATGCAACTCACATAAGCATTGTTGCATCCCCACTTGCATTATTCTGCCGGATAGTGCTTCCTGCCTTGCATTTTTTGAACAACCTGCATGTCGGACTTTTGGCAATACTGCTGATTATCAACAGTTTACGCAGATACATGAAAGTCAGGTTACCTATTTTTTCATGCAACCTGGCTTTGGCATTTCTTGCCAACATACTATGTATCAGCGTCTTAGACGATACACGTAGAGCCAGGTTGTTCAGCTTTTTTCTGTCAGCCATACCTAACTATATTGGAAATTATTTGTACAATTGCTATCTTGTGGAGAAAACGTAAAACTTTATGAACTACTGCCCTAACTGTGGAAAACCTGTTACAGGAGAAACTAATTTCTGCCCTGAATGCGGAGCGCCACTTAAAATCGCGAATTATCAAAACCAGCCGGCTTCAAACAGAACCAATGAAGACAGATGGCTTATCGCATTGATTCTTTGCATTCTGGTAGGTTCATTGGGCGTTCACCGATTCTATACCGGAAACATAGTTACAGGTGTATTGATGCTTATAACGCTCGGCGGTTGCGGAGTCTGGACCATCATTGACCTTATTATGATAGCCGCCAACACCTACCGCGACGGTAACGGCAATACACTGAAATAAATATAACCAAAAATCTATGAGCTTTTGTCCAAAATGCGGAGCGCAAGTTGCAGATGGAGCTACGTTCTGCCCTAATTGCGGATACAAACTGAGCGAGGCCCAGCCTGTATCGACACCATCACAACCACAACCTACGACGCCGAACCACAAGCCGTGTCCGGACAACTATCTTGTCTATGCGATTCTCACTACATTGTTCTGCTGCCTTCCTTTCGGCATAGCGGGAATTGTAAAAGCAGCTCAAGTATCAACCAAGTACCAGGCGGGTGACTACGAAGGAGCGGTTCAGGCAAGTGCAGATGCCAAGAAATGGAGCCAGATTGCTCTTATTTGCGGAATTGTATGGGTTGCACTATACTTCATCATTGTTGTAGTTGCAGGAGTTTCATTGTACTAGAAAGACAGTCCTGACATTGGCAACACTGCTGCTGGCAGGACTGTTCGTTTACATCTATGCCACAGTCAGCCCGGAATCAAGCAACTTGTTTCCCAAGTGCCTGTTTCTGCAGCTGACAGGTTTTCGTTGCCCCGGGTGCGGTTCACAGCGGGTTATACATTCATTGCTTACAGGCGACATTTCCGCAGCATTCAGGTACAATGCGTTCATGGTACTTATGATACCGTACATCATAGTTCTGATAACCGCATATCTTCTACGCAAGAAGCACCCAAAGTTATATCTTGCTGTTTGCCACAAAGCGATAATCATTACAATATTCATCTTGGTAATCCTCTGGTGGATCCTCAGGAACATCTACGGCTGGTAATCCCGCATGCAAATGGACTGCGTGTCACAGACCGGTCGGCACACAGGATTGGCTTTTGCGGCTTTCTTGTGTTGATTGAAATGACATTTTGGTACGAGAGAATGATTTTTCGGTCCTACGCGCCAACCAAATGCTTTTTAGGTAAGGGAAAGGTGTCGGTGTTATTAGAAGGTTACAGGTTTCCGCCGGCTATTACGAATTTTATTATATCTGCTTGCGGTGGTTTTTTCGAACCAATGAGCATATCGCCAAAGCCATAAAAGTACTTGTAACTTATTGAATTATAAATTATTATATAGAATTAAACCTGTCTCTAAATATGCTCACTCCCATAAAAAAACAGGGTGATGAGCATATTTACATTCTGCTTCAAATCAGCATAATCGATTGGGTATCTGTTCGTTATGTGGATATTCTTAGGTTCGTCAGGATGCTCATTGGTTCAGAAATCACCTATCGCGACGCTCTTTATATCCTCTATGAAGTTCACGTCATAGGCAATCACGCAGATAGAGACAAGGTTCTTCTGAAGAAATCGTGTCACGAAATCACGCCGGCAGCGGCAAATGCCCGCTCTGCTCAGGTGCTTCGCAATTCGCCGCAGGCTATGCCGATGCTCAGATATCCATCGACAAGAGGATGTCCTGCACGGCATCTGATGATGCCTTGTCAATTTCGTTCCAAAAAAAACGTTTTATGCAGTACAAAGTACGCACTAAGAAATGCAAATCAACCGGGATTTTACGTTGAGCCAGGGTTTTCCCCATGACCCAAAACTCAGATAAGGAACTACCACAAACAAAGAAAGGACCCACCAACACTACTGACCGCTCAAGTAGGAACTTAAGACTTCATGTTGCATAGATCCGTTCTCTTACGCAAGAGTATACTTTTTTTCTAAAATACAAAATTAAATATTAACACATGAACGGACACGAAAAAAATGTGGCAGCGGACTTGCCGCTGCCACGTGGTCAGTAAAAGTTGTGTGTCCAGTCAAATCACTATATGACTTTCATTTCCTGGTCTGTAACGTAAACACCTGAAAGGCTGCAGGTTGCAGATCCGGTATTGGTCAGGGTCGCCTTTATTGAGGCGGCAGACCATCTGGCTGCGATTGCACCTCCGACAGCACTTGCCGACGTGTTTCCGATGGCGTTGAGAGTAACAGTAACCTTACCGGAGTTGGAAACTTCTCCGCTTACCACCGTACCGGAATTGATCGCGAATCCGACCGCGCCGCCTGCCAGGAAATTGCCGGTATTGTTGTCAAGTTTGATGGTCAGGTCACCTGCATTCTTTACATTTCCTCCGCTCTTCCAGAAGCCTGAGAATGCACCTCCGCACCAGCAGTTTTTGACTGTGCCGCAAGTGATGCTGACATCACCGTCAGAACCGTTTTCGATATTGGTGACAGAGCCGGACTGGTCATAGCCGACCACTCCGCAGACATAGACCACACCGCTCTTGGTACCGACATAGGTCACAGGGGCGTTGTTCGTGCATTGGTCCACAGAATTATTGGCAATGGCAGCAACGCCGCCGACCTGGATAGCGCTTGCTTCTCCGACATTGACCTCAACTGCACCAGTATTGCCGCAGCCTGAAATGGCATTGTACATCTGGCCTGCGACTCCTGCCGCATCTACGGTATTGCCTTTTTCGCAGTCCGCCTTGATTTTGCCGGAGTTGGTGCAGTCGGTCACCGCACCATTGGTAGAACCGGCCACACCGGCGATCCAGAGATGCTTTGAAGGATACTTAGGAGCCGAGAATGTAACCGCTCCGGAATTGTTGCATTTGGTAATCTTCGCGGAACTGTTGTTGAAGCCCACGACACCGGCCACGATTACACCCTGATCCACATTGGCGGAGCTGATGGTAAAGGAAACCGGTGCGAAATTGTCACAGGAGCGAACTTCGCCACCTTTGACATATCCTGTCACACCGCAGACAGACATGTAATTGCCCGTCTTGTGGTCGTCAAGCTGGACAGTGATTACTCCGTGGTTGTCACAGTTGTTGAGACTTGACCCGATCAGTGAGCCTACGACTCCGGCATAACCGCCGAATATGCCGTCCTGAGCGCTTTCTGCTACGCAAGAGGAGGCTTTGAGCGTCAATGTACCATAATTGGTGCAGTTCTCAAGCGTTGAAGCCCCGGCAAGACCAATCAGGTTACCGGCATTGACCAGCGGGGTATTTCCCGCACCTTCCGCCATCTTCACATTGACACGGCTGGTCACATTCGTCACGGTAGCTGATGCAGAGGATGATGCGAGTACGCCGAAGGCCACCGCATCAGCCGGGATGGTGGCAGTTCCTTCCAGAGTGACGTTCTTCACGATTCCACTAAGGCTCTCAAACATAGGTACATCAGTATTGATGCCGGAGATCTTGTGATTCTGGCCGTCAAATGTGCCGGAGAAAGATTCCGCTGAAGCGTAGGACACGCCTGTAAGGTCGATGTCGGCGTCAAGTTTGTATTGGTCGGAAGCATTGGCATCCTTTGCACCGGCAAGGAAATCCTTGAACTGCTGTGCTGTAGAGATGGTCTTCTCCTGAGGAGCGACAACCGGGCTGTCGAGTTTGTCAAGCCATTTGAAAAGGGCGTCCGGCCAGTCCGGCCAGCTTCCGGTCGCGTGGGAGTTGTCGTTATAGACATGCACCTCATAGTTAGGATGATTTATGGCACGGAGAGCATCCCCCATAGCCTTGCCGTTGTATTCCTGAGGAACTGTAGAGTCTCCCGTACTGTAGGAAACATAGGTAGGAGGCGTATCCAGGGACACGTGCTTTTCATTACAGTATTTGTCGATCTCCTCCTGTGAAGGATTGCTGCCGAGCCAGTAGAGCAATGTACCTTCGTGGGTCTTGCCCGGCGTAAGTGTCACGACAGGGTAGATGAGTATCTGGAAATCAACGTCTGCATGTCGGGTCTGGCCGATGTATCCTGCGAGATGTCCACCAGCGGAGTTGCCGATAAGACCGACCTTCTCATATCCTCCCCACAAAGCCTTGTTCTTCAAGGCCAGGTCGAGCGCCGCATTGGCATCCTCGAGAGAACGGTCCCTGAGCAGGCCCTTGTTCGGAAGGGTGAAGTAGTCCACGATAAGGGTGACGTCAGAGCCGCGGAAGTCCTCGATCACGCTGGCGATACCGCCCGCATGATGTACAGCATAGCCGCCTCCAGGATAGAGAATCACGCACTTGCTGTTTTTCTTGTTGGCATAATATACTTCCAGATAGCCCTGCTCGGACGTCTTCACTGTCACGCGACCGTCTTCATCCACCTCATATTCAGAACCGAGTCGGCCGGCAGCAAGAACCTGTCCTGCTGCAACGGTGTTGGACTTGGATGTGGATTTCTCGAACACGACATCATTGGCATCGATGGTCTTGAATGAAAAACCGTTCCCGAATGTCTGAGGTATGACCGGAATGTAGTAAGTACCGCCTTGGGTGGTATTTATGGTGATTTTGTCAGAAGGCTTCAGACTTTTCAGAGACCATTTGTCATCTGCGTCAAAAGTGAGGCTGAGGGACTCCGCGCAAACACCAGTTCCGGTAAATTCCACTTTCCTGGCCTTTGCAAGTTCAAACTCGATGAAGCCGAGTACATGATGATAGCGGAGTTCCGTATCAGGAGTCATACTTACCAGAATGTCTGATGAGGCGAAACTTCCGTCGAAACTGCTTCCCATCGGAAAAGTCATCTGTTTATCACCGGAATTGAAGACTACGGCATCAACCACAGCTTTAGGGCCGGCGATGGAATAATACGGGCCGGCACCCAGATTCTTTGTAGCGAACTCGAAGTCATTGCATTGAGCGTCAATGGTAAAAGAGTCGCTTGCTCCGGAGGCATCGAAAACCTTCACCACATCTCCTTTGCTCCAGGAGACAGTGACAACGCCGTCATAGACAGTCTTAGTCTCTTCCAACGAGCACTTGAAGACAAGGGCTTCGGGATCAGGCCTGCCGTTTTCAACAGGCTCGATTTCCCGGCTGCAGGAGAAAGCGCCCAGCAGCAATGCCGCAGCGCTCAGGATATTTGTTATACGTTTGTTCATTTCTATCTTATTGATATTTGACAGAATGGCTTACCAGTTGATTTCTCCTCTGGAGACTCCGTCTATGTTGTTGCCTCTGACCACAGTAAAATCATCTACGAGGATTATTCCGGCCTTGGTCGTGCGGAGTTCGACCGCATCACCAGGCTTGAGTGTCGTCTTGAATGTATGTACATGCCCAGTGAAATCGCATTTGTATTCAGATGCCGAAGCCCCTGGAGTGTACGGAAGCAAAGCCTCGGACGAGACGATTCCTACAGTCTCCCATTTCTTGCTTTCCGCACGCCATACATTGACCTGAAGCGTGCCGGAGAAATTGTCCTGAGGACGCACACGGGCAACTGCAGAGAATGAAATCGTACATTCCGAACCGGCCGCATCAACTCTGCCGGAAGGAATCACCGGAGTGCAGACTATTGTCGAACCATTGTCGGCACCGTCCAGGCCGACCATTCCCATGAACGGACGTGCCCAGCGGCCGAAGATCCAGCCTGCGACATCACCGGTAATCGCATTGACAGAGCCTTTGGCGCGACCTATCAAATAACCGCCTGTATTATTGCCTGAAGTACCGTCCACATGCTTGCCGTCTGACGTGAGATTCCACGTGTTGGTCTGGTGCTGGCCTTCTCCGTGAGGATAGAAGGCAAAACCGATGGACTTGTTACGCTGAGGATGATTCCATGGAATCCAACATCCGCCAAGAGCCGTACCTGCAATGCTGCCGGCAGGAACTGCGCCCGGCGCCCATGACTTATAGTCAGACTGCACGCAGAAGTCATTGAAACCGGTATAGAACACGGTCCTCTCATCCAGAGCCCTCTCATTGTCAGTAGCCATAGCGACAGGCTGCGACCATTCAGATGTGCCGAATGAATTTGTCAATGTCACGTTAGCCTTGCCCAACCCATTCTTCATGGATATCGAATTGAGCGTCCTTATGCGCACGTAGTAAGTGGTAGCAGGATAAAGACCTCCGATGGACACTCTGGTAGGAGTAAGGTAATTGACACACTCGAGTCCGTCCTGAAGCTGTGACGTATGGCCGAAGTATGAGCTGTTACCGAAACATGGATTTATCATCTTCTGTCCGTCATAAGGCACGAAGTCATAAACCGGCTTGGTGCAGGCCTCGTCCTCAAAAATCTGAACCTGGTATGCCTGGTCATAACCTGTAATTCCATTTCTGCAAACTGCATCCCAGTCAATACAGAGGAATGTGGTACCCGTGCTGACATCACTCTTGCGCAAGCCCTTGGTCTTCAGGTCAACGGTTGAAGAAGCAGATGAATATGCATTGTAAGCCTCAACTTTAAAACGGCATTCTGCGCCTTGCGGAAGCCCCTTGGCCGTGAAGCTGCATTCATTGACATCACCGGCAAGTACGTCATTGACATAAACCTTGTAGCCGTCGGCACTTTCGATGGCATCCCATGAAAGATGCGCGTCAGTGAAGGCAGCGACAGCACTTTTCAGAACCGGTGCTGTGACTTTCGGACTGAACACATTGCCCAACAGGACGACTTCACCCGGATTTACAGTCAGCGGAGAACTGAAGGTGTTGCTGAAAGCCGCGCCTCCCTTGAAGGTAATGTCCACCACGAATCCTTGCTCATATACGCCCGGAAGGATCTCAACGCTATAGATGGCGTTCGAGAACACGTCCCCCTCCTGCGGAGTGATACTGATGCTCTCAGCTTCCCCGCCGGCAGTGACATCCCTACTGTAAACATCTACCGTAGCAGTCCCGGCAATTGTTTTTTTGTCAATGCTGGTGAGCTTGAGGGATTCGACATCCTCTGCAAGCATATTGAAATTAAGATAGGATGCAACAGGACTGAAGACGAGCGAGGTCTCAAGAGCCTGTGCGAAAGCCACTTGTGGAACCGCAGGCAATTCAGCGCCGTCAGCAATCAGGTATGCCTTCTGCTCAGCAGGAACAGTGCGGGTAGCCTTGCCTTCTGAAAAAGCATCAAACGCTGTTGACGGATAAAGGGCATAATACATGTCACACGGGTCATAGGACTGGCCGGTGAGTTCTGCTCTCAGGCCCTCCACAGAACCTGGCTTGAAAACATTGGCTTCGTGAGATGCGACATTGTCATAGACAAGCACATCACCGTTCCATACGGAAGAACGCGAAGCCCCGAGTCTCGCCTGAAAGGTGGTTTCAACAAGAACCGTGTCCACCTTTGCGTCTCCTTTCTCAGGCCTTGCGTTCGGTGTAGGGGCTGAAACCTCTCTTTCACAAGCAAATATTGAAATGGTTGCCAGCATCAAAGCTGACAGTTTGACAATATTATTCATAGAATATCTTTATTTCGTATTTGTTTTCATTTTCCTGGGAATATTTCCAGGTGTTGCGGCATCCGCATGAATCACCCGTCTCAATGAGGGAGCCTGAAGCGAAATTGTCTGTCTGTACAGGACCGGATTTGGTTTCAGCAATCTTCCAGGTAGGACCGGGAGTCTTCGCCTCTGACGGGAATCCTGTCTTGGTAGATGGCCAACCGTCTCCCCAGACGATTTCATCCATTGACATGCAGCGGCCGTCGTACATGTTGCCTGCCCAGTAATTATGGTAGCACATCCAGTCCTTGCCTTTATCATCAGTGACGATTCCGGCATTGTGTCCGGTACCGGCGAAATAACCTGAAGCAGGACCGCTGAGAATCGTATTGGCCTCGCTGTCGAAAGCGGAGTTTCTGGTGGACATGAGATTGCCGTCCTTGCCCTCATACGGGCCGAGCACATTCTTTGAGCGGCCTACGACGACATGGTAGGTACTGTTCGCACCCTCACAGCAGGAGCCTTTCGAGCCGAAACAGTAGTAATAGCCGTTCTTGTAGTGGACATAGGTACCTTCCAGGTCATAGGCAATGAAGACCTTCTCCGCACCAGGCGCGATTGCAAGACCGTCAGAGGTAAGCTGGATCGCCCATATTCCGGAGTCGCTTCCGAAACTTCCCCAGAAAAGGTAATAGTCGCCGGTGACTTCGTCGCGGATGACATCCGGGTCAATGGAGTTCGAAACGTTCTGGGACTTATAGTCCACGAGTTTGCCGTTCGGATCGGCCAACGGATTGATATCCTTGACATTGGTCCATGTGAACGGGCCTGTCGGACTGTTGGAGACAGCTACTCCGCAGGCGCTCCTTTTAGGATCGTCCCAATGTCCTTCGGCATAGTAGAGGCAGTAGCGCCCGTCTATATATTCAATGTCAGGTGCCCAGATTCTGGTGTCAGGGACCCACTGAGGTCTTTCCATTCCGCCGAATGCATTTCCTACGAGTTCCCAGTTCACCATATCCTTGGAACGGTAAACAGGCAGGTAAACCACGTCGGAAGTGCCGCTCACGCCGTTCTGGGTGCTATAGGCATAGAAATATCCGGTCCTCTCCCTGTCATCGAAAACTGACGGGTCTGGAGCATTGTTTCTGATCACCGGATTCATGTACGTCGTGGTCATGAAGCCATCCGCGCCGGTGTCCGGTTTTACAGGACGCTCATCGATGATTTTCTCATGGCATGATGACAGTGACGCAAGCGCGGCGACTGTCGCTATTGTATATAATATTCTGTTCATTGTATTGACATTATATGATTAGTCTCTCCAACCTTCGTTCTGGACCAGGCTCGGATTCATCTCACGCTCCTTGGCAGGAATAGGCCAGGTCTGGACGTAATCCCCGAGGGAGTACCAAGTATATGTCTTTGTACCCCAGATCTGCATAAGTCCGTTGGTGTTCATCTCTCCGTTCTGGCCGGATGAATGGTCACGGAACTTCTTGTCCAGCCATGTTCCCCAACGGAGTTCATTGTAATACATGCTGTCCTCTCCGGCGAGTTCCCAGTAGAACTCGTTGCGGATACGCTCACGCATGTCTTCCTGACCTTTCACCTGTGTGAACTCATTGGTATTGAGAAGGATATGTTTAGCACGGGAACGGACTGCATTGACCATTTCCACGGCCTCGTCAGTGCGGTTCAGTTCATTGAGACACTCGGCCCTGCGGAGAAGGATCTCGGCGTAGCGGCAGAGGATCAGGTCTTCCTCGTACACCCAGCGGATAGTGTTCTCGATTCCTTCCGGAACATATTTTCTCCACAGATAGTAGAACATGGAGTTCGTGTCAGTACGGATATCACGTGAAGAAGCGCCGTCAGAACGGTATGGCCATCTGAGTGTAAAGGTGTAAGGAACACCGGAGATACCGCCGTAATACTCTGAATATGGAGTGATTACAGACATCTTGAGACGAGGGTCACGATTGTCGTAAGCCGCCTTGATACGGTTCTCGTTCTTGTGAGGCTCGTATTTGCTCATATCTGCTCCGTATGCGGTCATGTTTGCTATCTCGCCGGTTGACATCTCGTTGCGGAGGAAGAATACCGAACGCTGCTCCGGAGTCATATCATTCCAGCCCGGGCAATAATCCTCCCAATTGAACTTGCTGCCGTCTGCATTCTCGAATGACTCCACAAAGGCAGGATTAGGAAGATAGTTGTTCCACGCACCGCTTGTCACTCCAGTACAACGGTTTCCGAACAGGACTGCACGGTTGTTTCCCATTCCGTCCTTCTGGGTCATCCTGATTGAGAAAATCATCTCGTCACACTGTTCGTTGGCCGGCTTGAGGAGCTGCTTGAAGCTGTCGTTACCTGCACCCTTGTAGAGTGCGAATCCCATCGGTTCAAGAGCCTCGAAATCATCCAATGCCAACTGCCAGTACTGGGCCTTGTCTCCTTCTCCGCGGGCAGCGAGGAACTGGTAGGCCTGGCCTCTGTACGCAAGAGCAACAGCCCTGCTTACACGTCCGTAATCAGACGAGCCCGCAGTGTAGCGGTCAGGAAGATTCTTTTCTTCAACGCAATCCGTAAGGTCCTGAATGACAGCATTCCACACATCCTGTTCAGAAGAACGCGGACGGGTGGCGTTGGTCGCATTCTCTATGTATTCCAGATAAAGAGGAACTCCACGGTAGAGGACATTGAGGTTGAAATACCCGAATGCTCTGAAGAACTTGGCCTCAGCCTTGAGTCTGCCCTTTTCTTCAGCGGTCATGTCAGGCACCTTGTCAATGTGGCTGATGATATCGTTTGCGCGGAAGATGAAGGTATAATAGTACTTGTACATGTTCGAGAACACGCTGCTTGACGGTGTTCCGTCACCATAGCAGACTTTCTGGTTGTGATACCAGTTCTTGTCCGTGTCCATCACGGAAGAGTATGCCTCGTTCATTACTTTCCAGTTGTTCTCGCTGTCTGAAGCGGAGGCACGGACATACAGTTCGTTGTACACTCCGTTCACAGCCTGACGGGCAAGAGTCGCCTTGTTCCATACATTGGAAGAACCCACCTGATAGGTACTTTCCAGATCGAGTGACTGGCAAGATGCGAAGGAAACGGCGGCAAATGTGAATATCAATAAAACTTTTTTCATCTTTTCAATACATATTAGAAGGTTATGTTCAGACCGCCCGCATACTGGCGCATGGTTGAGTAACCGGCTGTAGAACGCATTTCAGGGTCCATGCCCGGGAATTGGGTGATTGCGAAAAGATTCTCTCCGCTGACATATATTCTGACTTTCTGAAGAAGGATTTTCTTCGTGAGCCTCTCAGGAAGTGTGTATCCGAGCGTGAAGTTCTTGAGCTTCAGGTAGTCTCCCTTGCACAGATGCAGAGAGGATGTCTCATCGGACTGGCAGGATGTCAGGTTGACAAGACGAGGCTGCTTGGAATTGATGTTGGTACGCGGATCATCCGGATTCTTCGGATCGAAGAAATAGTGGTCTTTTGCCACTGATTCAGGAATGGCGTAACCGTAGATGGTGTTGGAGGAGTTGCTGGCCTGTCTGTAATAATACAGCGAGAACCCTGCTGCGCCCGCCCAGCTCATTGAAAAGTCAATGCCTTTCCATCCGGCAGAGAACTGCAGACCGAAATTGACCTTCGGTGTCGTGGAAACATTCTGGAATACAGCATCATATGAGTTTCCGTAGAGTCCGTCTCCGTTTGCATCCGCATAAATGTACTCACCATACCAGATCTTCTGCTTGCCGATGCCCTGCTGAGGGTAGAATGAATATCCTGCATCCATCATGGCGCGGAGCCACTCCATATCATTTGTTGTACGGATCATACCGTCCACAGGACCTCCGTTGATATCAGGAGTGCCGTCTGCATTCCAATACTTGCCGGAACCCTTGTAGGTATCCATCATGTAGAATTCATCTATCATGTGTCCTTCGACAACTCTTGTGGAACCGCCTGTGGAAACGTCTCCGATATTGGTCTTCCATACACGGTCGCCTTCAGCGTCAGTTTCCCATCCCTGTTTGAGTTTGCCTTTGTAACGGCTCACCCTGTTCTTGTTGTAGGTCACGTTACCGCTGATATTGTAGTAGAAATCCCCGACGGTGTCTCTCCATCCGAGTTCGACCTCGACTCCCCTGTTGGTCACGGCCGCTATGTTCTGTCTCGGAGCGCTGGCATTACCCATCACCATATACATGGACGGTGTGTAGAGAATGCCGTTTGTGACCTTGTCGTAATAGTCCACGGTACCGGTGAGCCTGTTCTTGAACACGCCGAAATCGATTCCGACGTCAGCTACGGATGTAGTTTCCCAAGTCAATGCATAGTTCTTGATGGAAGTGATTGAGATACCGTTTGTTATGTCGTCCGTACCGAAAACGTAATTGGTGGTTCCGTATGTGGACTGCCAGTCGTAGTTGCCGATGGAGTTGTTTCCAAGACGGCCCCATGACGCACGCACCTTGAGATTGTCGAAAATGTGCGCGTTCTTGAGCCAAGGCTCGTCACTGATACGCCATCCTGCTGACACTGAAGGGAAAAATCCCCATCTGTATTCAGGAGCGAAACGCGAAGAAGCATCTGCGCGGAGGTTCGCCTCGAAAAGGTATTTGCCTGCGAATGCGTAATTCACACGACCGAAGAAAGAACGGGACGCATACTCGGTACCGTAACCGCCAGAGGCATAAGGAGTTGCCACAGCATTGAGATCTCCTACTGAAACATCCTGAAGGCCACGTTTCGTAGCGCTGAAATCACGATACTTGAAGTGGCTCATCTCGTAACCTACCATGGCCGCAATGTCATGTTTGCCTACAGTCTGGTTGTAATTGAACACTGAAGACAGCTTCACGAAATTCTCCCTCTTGTTGTACATGTAGGAATACAGTTCTGACGGATCTGCAGGGGCAATCACATAGGTATCATTCTGGAAGTCATACTTGCCGATACCGGTGTTCACGCTCTGTTCCTCCTGGCGATAGTCCTTGTAGTAAAGGTCAGTGTTCCAGTTGAAATACTTGAGGAACTTCACCTGCGCATACCAGTCTGAAAAGATCTGGGTGTTCTTGGTATAGCCTCTGGATGAGTTCATATCCACGAGAGGGTTATGAGACTGAGGATCCTGTCCATAAGCCTGCGGACCGCCATAGAGGTCAAGAGACTTCGAATACGGATAAATGTCCGGAGTCATCTTCTGAGTGTCAAGCGAATAGAGGGAACCGACATTGCTGCTTTCCTGATCGGTATTGTAGCCCCAGATGCGGGCACCTATCTTGAGCCAGTCAGTTATCTGTCCATAGACATTCACCCTGCCGAAATAGCGCTTGTAACCGGTATTGTCGATGATACCCGGATTGTCAATGTATGAGAGCGACACATTGTAGCCCATCGATTTTACCTTGCCGCTTGCAGAAAGCGTGTGCTTCTGCATAATCTTGTTCTTGTAGATCACATCCCACCAGTCCGTGTTAGGATATGCCATATAGTTGTAGTAACCGGACTCAGCACGTCCCCATGGATTTTCCTTTGCCTTCAGCCACTCGTCTATCACACCCTGGGAGAACTGGGCCACTCCGCCGATATTCGTACAGGACTCGTTGTAGAGGCGCATGTACGTAGCCATATCCGACACTGTATGGATGACCTTGAACGGTTCGTCATACGAAAGAGTCAAGTCATAGCTGATTTCAGCCTTGCCGTCGGAAGATGAGCCGTTCTTTGTGGTGATGAGGATGACACCGTTCGCACCCCTGTTACCGTAGATGGCACATGACGCGGCATCTTTCAGCACATTGATGGAAGCAATATCGGAAGGGTTCACATTGCCCACACCCTGCTCCATACCGTCCACAAGGACAAGAGGTCCGGCAGAATTGAGGGTACCTGTACCACGGACAAGCATCGAGAAGTCTTCCTCGTAAGGATTACCTGAGCCCTGCATCACCTGAAGGCCCGGCATCGTGCCTGAAAGGGCCTGGGTGGCATTGAACATCGGGCGTGACTTGACACTTTCCGAAGTAAAATTGACGGAAGACACACTTCCGGTGACATTGATCTTCTTCTGGACACCATATCCGACGACCACTACTTCATCGAGATAATTGGTATCGTCCCTGAGCACGATCTCATAGCTTGAAGCTGTCCCCAAGGTAACCGTAGCTGTAGCGTAGCCGATCATGTTCACTTCGAGGGAAAGTGTCTTTTCAGGGACAGAGAGTGCGAACTTACCGTCAATGTCAGTGGAAGCACCGATTGTGGACTTCGGGACAATGACAGCCGCACCGACGACGGGCTCACCGTTTGAGTCTTTCACCGTACCGCTGACCGTGCGGTTCTGAGCGAAAGCGCTGCCGGCAACTATCGTCGCCAGCAATATCGTAAGTATAAATTTTATTTTCTTCATTTTTCTTCTACTTAAAACATGCGACAACGAGGTTGACGTTCTCCGAAGACTCCGGCTTCATGTTGCCATAGTTGGCATTGGTGCTGGTGATGTACCATCTGTTGTTTGTCCAGAAAAGGTCTTTGCCTCTGTCAGTGCCATCCTGGAGGACGATATGCGACCAGTTGTAGTCTTCAACTGTCATGGCATCACTACATCCGAGGCCGGTCATCACAGAGGCCAGTTCATAGAGTGTCAAGCCTTTATTGTCACCGCCGTCACCGTTCTTTCCGTTGTCGGTATGCTGGCCCTGGTTGTGGGTGTTCACATACTTTTCGGAAACGAGCACCACAAGGGCGCCGTCTGCTGTGCAACCGACACCGATACGTCCTGTATGCAGCATGTCGTACTCAGTTACAGGCACAGACTTGCCCCAGTCCGGTGTAAGGAAGCAGGTCATCTGTGCACCGAACTTGCGCCACTCGGAGTCATAGACCGTGTAGAATTTCTCCGCATCGCCGGAAATGAGCGTTTCTCCGTTTCTGCATATCTGGAAGTAACCTCCGAACGCACTTTCCACTGCCCAGGCTTCCTGACCGTTGCCGAGGGCGTCCGTATAAGAATACAGCTGTCCGTCAACAGCACCGGCAGGCTTGATGGAAACCTTTCCGTCCTTTATGCCCATAGCCGGAGCATAGGCTTTATTTTTGCCGCCGAAGCCATCATTGCGCAGGACTCTGGTCACACCCTTATCGTCCGGGCCATAGGCCAACGGGCTGTAGTACTCCAGATTGCCAGTAGAAGAACTTCCGTCTGTATGCCATACAGCCGGGCCTGCTTCAGGAAGGAAGAAAACGAAATCCCTGTTGTTTCTCTGCACTGCGGAAATTCTGATATTGTCATTACCTACGACACTCTTTTCAGCCACCTTCATATTGACATGACCGGCAGGAATCGTAAGAGCATAGGCCGGATTACCGCTTCTGCCCATAAGGTTTGAGGTCTGGTACAGACGCACGTTTCCGAAATTGACACCATACTGGGTGCTCCATTTCTTGGTAACCTCCGTCCAGCCTTCGTCGAATTTCGCCACATCGGAAGGTGTAGCATAGACGGTGAAGGATTTCTTCTTGCCCACGGTCTTGTCGAGGATGACGAACTCCACGCCATTGCCTTCCGAAAAGTCAAGGTTCTTCAGCGCATTCGGATCGGTCACCAGTTCGACATCGTCATTGGTCACCACCTCGACATTGACACCCTTGACTTCTGAAGCCAGATAGGCTGACGGGAAAGAGCCGATGTAAGTATTGTCGGACAATGAAAGGCTGACGGTCTCTGAACCGAGTGTCGCCTTCACCTCCTTGATCTGCTGGAACATGGAGGCCGTAAGCGTGTAGGCGATATCGTCCACACCATCATTGACAGTGATCTTGAAACCTGATTTCAGATTTGCTGTCAGTCTGGTCTGGGCAGGACTTACCATCCTTGCCCAATCCTTGTTCAGTTCAATGTCGCAAAGGACATTATCCAGAGAGGCTGCGGTGTGGAATTCAAAACTGACAGTCCTGTTTTCCTGATCGACAGAACCTTCAATCCATCTGTCACCGTCAAGTGCTCTGATGCCGACAACGGGATCTTTCACATACCCGGGGTCATCGGCGAGTTGGAAAACCATTTTCTCTTCGCAAGATGCTACTCCGAGGAGCACAAGCGAAGCGAGAACGATAATCAGACATTGCTTTTTTCTCATTACTGATTGTTTTAGTTATTAGGTGTATATTGTGCATTGTTGTTATCGCAGTTTGAACGTCCGGGTCTTAAAGGTGGAATCACCGGCGTAGAAGTCTATAGTTATGTGCTTAGGGCCTACATTCAGTTTGAATGAACCAGGAGTGTAGGAATGGATGTAGCGGGTTATGCCCGGAAGATATTCTTCGAAAAGTGCGCTTTCATCCTTTATCGGAGAGCCGTCCGGCATGGTTTTCATGCCCATTCTGCGGCTTCCGTATTCTTTCGGGTCCTCAGTTATGACCTTGTATTCCGCCGCCTCAGGCTTAGCCCAGACACTGCTCATCTCCATCTGTGTGATTATGCCGCCGTCGCCTTTCCATTCTGTAAGGGTTGTGGCATGAGAATGCCCGCACAGCACTATCGCACGCCGTTTGGCAAACTCCGCTCTGAAATGACGTCTTGCAGCAGTTTCGCTTTCGTTTGCGCCTCCATGGAAAAACCATCTGCAGCTCTGCTCGTCCATAGGGAATACCGGTCCGTGGGTAATGATGAACGTGTGTCTGGCACCACGGGTTTCCTGAAGCATTTTCTCTATTTCCGCGTCATCAGGATGATTGAAGTCCAATACCAGAAAAGCATCGGGGCCAATGTTGAAATAGAATGTAGTTTTCTCAATGTCTTTTCCGAGTTCTTCTGACATCCTTTTCGGCATATATTCATGATACACCTTCTTGGCATCAGTTCCACGCACATCATGATTTCCCTCGACCGTCACGAACGGCAATCCGCCGAACTCCTTCTTGAACGCATTCATGACATCGTCGAGCATCTTTCTGTGCACATCTCCGTTTCCGCAATCTCCCTGAATGAGGTCGCCTACCTGCAATGCGATCTGAGTATTCTCATCAGCAAGGCAGGCGCATCTTTTCAGCAGCCGCGGACAGCGTTCACGCCACATTTCACCGTTGCGGGCAAATTCCGCACGCTGGACACGGTTGAGCCATTCCACTTTTTCGTTGTAATGTGAATGGTACACATCGGCCGGCTCGGTATCGAAGTGAGTGTCGCCTAGAATTACGATTGAGTAGTTTTTGTCCTTACGGCTCTTACCCCCCCCCACCGCAAGAACAGGAAAGTTGAGAAATGTCATACTTGTCAGCGAAAGTGCTGACACAGCGATAAAATCGCGTCTGTTCATCTGATTATTATAGTTATAGTAGTCCGTCAATAGCGTGACTTATCACACATCTTGTTATCAATTACTTTAAGCAAATTTACCAATTATTTCGATAAACTGATACTTTTTTTTGAGAAAATTGATACTATTTTTTAGGATAGAATGATGCGGTTACAAGTCACAGCCGGGCAGAGGGCACAATACGAAAAAAGCACCGCAACGATTGCTGCAGTGCTTTCCGTGGTGGGAGCAGAGGGAGTCGAACCCCCGACCCTCTGCTTGTAAGGCAGACGCTCTGAACCAACTGAGCTATGCTCCCAAGCTTATTTGCATTCCGACTTGGCCTCTATTTCCAAATCGGGAATGCAAATATATGACTATTTTTCCATTCAGCAAAAATAATTTGACATTTTTGCCACCAGAATTAAGAATTTACTGCGCCACACCCCAACGGACATTGATTTCATGCGCATACTTCACCTTCTCGAGAAGGAATTTGCGCACGTCCTTCCATCTGTAGTATGGGCCTTCAACCGGTGTCAAAGCCGGCACGAGACGCTCCTGTTCATTCAAGAGGAACTTGACCAGAACATCCTTGCACTTGGTGTCCCCATCCTTACGGTAGAACACCATCTGCAGGTTCATTGCCATCGGGACATATTCTGACGTCATCCAGTACTTCCAGACATCCTTTGCCGGAAGCCTCTTGTCGCAGCCCTCGATGCCGATCAATGCAGAAAGCGGCGCCACAGACACGTCGTGGGCAAATCTGAGGTCCGCTGCACGCTGACTCCCGGATGTAAGCGCCGCATCCGCCTTCGCGATAAAATCAGAGAGCAGAGTTTCTGTCAATGACATCCTGCGTCCGCCGGACTCCACTGAATTGCACATCTCAGAATAGATTCTGCAGGCATTGACCTTAGCCAGCTGATACCTCATATCCTCAGTGTAGTACGCAGGCACGCACACATCGTCCAGCCTGATATCCGGCGCGATACTGCCCCAGATGAGCACCTCCCTCATGAATTTCCAGGACGGGGAAACCAGCTTGGCACCTTCTTCCGGATTCTTGAAAATAGAAGAAAGGAATGCTGTAGTATCCAACAACGCCTTGGCCAATGAGTCCGTAACATCACTGCCGAGATGTACGATATCGAAATAATCCGCAGGCTTGTAGAGAAGGTATGCCATGTAGGAATCCCCGCTATGGACATTGACCTTGAGGCTCTTGCGTTCCTTCTTAAGCCTTTTTGTAAACGCCATCATACTCTCCTGGCATCTTCTGACAGTGCTTGAAGCGGCGTCCACATAGATTCTTTCCTCACTTGAGAACACCTCCGGAAAACGGCGATACATACGTTTCGCTATCATCTGATGCTCCTCCACTCCGAGTTCGGAGAGTTTGCCCAAGTTTCCCACCGTAGCAGAATCGACTTTCATCAATTCGCGGTACAATGCCATTCCACGCTCAGTAAGCATTCCTGTTTCCGCAGCCTTACGGATTTTTTCCGGAGCCTTGTCAAACTTCTTGGACGAATCGTGATAGCGTGAGCCATGACGGCCTATATGACTGATATAGAACGGATTGTATCCTTCCGGCGCTGCCGTGTCCTGCATATTGCCAGGCTTATATACATGGTAGATGCCGACTCCTGCATAAGGATCTGCCGCCAGTTTTTCACGAGTTACCTGCGCAGAGGCATTGACACAGACAAAGAGGGAAGCCGCTGCAGCAACGAAAATTCTTATCGGTTTCATGGTGTTATTTTCTTGGTCTCGCTGTTCTCATTGACTTGATGGCCTTGTCCTGGAGAGAATGGATTTCTTTCCTGCTCCAAGGAAGTCCGATGAACTCGGACGGGTAGTCGGTCTCGATGATGTCCGGTTCGGCCAGAAGTTCGCGCTCATAGGCGATGCGGCGGTCCACATCTTTCTTCACCTTGTCGGAAGAGCCTGTGATAGAGGTCATTATCATCACGCCCTTCTTATGCAGTTCGCGGTAAATGTCATGAAGTTCAGGGTTCACGGCCAGACGTATATAAGCCATGATGTGGTCCCATGGAATAGGGCACTCATCGTAAGCCCGGAAATGTTCCGGCTTGCTGATTTCCACGCAGAACATCACATTCTGCACGCCGTGATTCCAGTAGTACAGAGCCTCGTCGATGGAACGCACGCTCAACATGATGTTGTGGTACATTGACCAGTCCCCTCCCGGAAGCAGCTGCTTGATATAGTAGTCCAACGCACCCTTCTTCTCGGCATCGCTCACGCCCTTGGTATTGATGTACTTGTTGTCGAAGTTGAAGACGACCTTATCCTTGCCCCACTCCAGCATCTCCTTCAATGTCGGTATCTTGTAAGGGGTCTCCTTGCCCTTTCTGTCCACGAGATTGAACTGGCGGATCTGCTCATAGGTATAATCACAGACCTTGCCTTTGCCTGTCGTGGTCCTGTCCAGCGTAAGGTCATGCATCAGTACCATGACACTGTCCTTCGTGAAACTGAAGTCGATTTCGAAGAACGTCGGCATCATTGACAATGTCTTTTCGCACGACTCGATGCAGTTTTCAGGATAACCAGCCATCATACCGCCACGATGAGCGCTGATGATGACATCTCTCTTCGGAGAATATCTGAAATAATTCTGAAGGTCTTCAAAAGAATTGATTTCCACCTTGTTACGGTCAATGCTCTCCTGGTATCCGGCTTCGGGATTCTGAGCATTAGCCGCAGTCACGGCCATAGCGAACAATGCTGCAGCCGCGATTGTAAGTCTGCGAAGCATCATATCTTTTCCACCTCTTTGTAGGCATTGACAATCTCCTGAAGCATCGGATCTCCGGACTTGATGCCGGTAACGTCCGAAATAGCAGGGACAAGTCCCTCTGTAGCAATCTTTTCCATCAGCTGTACGCTCTGCGGATCTTCAGGATTGTTGAAGTGCAATGCAGCACCTACTCCGAGCAGAATCTTGTCATAAGGCAGGCCGAAACTCTTGGCTGTCATTACCGGCTTTATGAGTCTGTCGTCCGGAGAAAGCTTTCTTATCGGCTCACGTCCCACACGGGTAACGTCATCCTTGAGATATGGATTGTGGAAACGCTTGATAATCTTTTCAATATATTTGAAGTGAGCCTCATGGTCGAAGCCGAACTGCTTTACCAGAGCCTCGCCGCTCTGCTGCATCGCAGCGTGCACGACAGCGTAGATTTCCGGAGTTTCAATGCTCTCGAGAATGGTCTGGCAGCCCTTCATCTTGCCGAGATATGCGGTGATCGCATGACCGGTGTTGAGCGTAAACAGTTTTCTCTCAATGTATGCGAGGAGGTTGTCGGCCATATTCATACCTGCAATTTCAGGAGCTTTTCCGACGAACGCCTTTTCCTCGACATTCCATTCGTAGTATTTCTCCACAGCCACGTCGATAGGATTCTCGCTTCTTACCGGAGGGACAATGCGATCAACAGAGCAGTTTGGAAAACCTGTGTGCGCGAGGCACCACTCTGCCTGAGCCTCGTCGAGATGAGAAAGCATAGCTTCCTTAAGACGTGACGATGCCATAAGTCCGTTTTCGCAAGCGATAATGTTCAGAGGAGCCTCGATTCCGGCTTCTTTTCTCGCGACAATGCCTTTGGCAATAGCCGGTGCAATGAACGGAAGTATTCTCAGACCTACTGCCGTAGTCAGGATTTCGGCTTCCTTTATCACATCCACTACCGCATCGGTAGATGAATCCACCGCGCTGACGCCGGAAATCAGAATATCCTCACTGTCAACGTCCTTGATATGGACAGTGTACTGCCTGTCAGCATTGATCCTGTCCACGATTTCCTTGTTCACATCTGCGAACACTACCTTGTAGCCTGACTGCGAAAGTACGGCTCCGATAAATCCTCGGCCGATATTGCCGGCTCCGAATTGAACTGCTGTTTTCATTTATAATCGTTATTTAGTGTCATTTACAATTCCCCATGATTCCGGATTGCGGAAGCCTGCGAGGAATGCCTTCACATCCATCCGCTTCTTGCCTGAAAGCTGGACATCAGTCAGAGAAACCGCTCCGTCAGCCGTAGTGACAGCGAAGAATGATTTGCCGTCACTCAGAATCTCACCCGGAACTGCCTCAGACTTGCCGGCTTTCTCAAGCATTGACCTGAAATCCTCTCCCTCCACCTTCTCTCCGAAATAAATCTTCAACTGGACCGGTTCCGGATGCGCTTCCGACTTCAGCATGGTAAATGCAGCCGGGTACGGGCTCAGACCTCGGATCAGATTGTAAACAGCGGATGTTTTCTTGTTCCAGTCAATGTCGCAAAGTTCCCGAGTGAGTTTCGGCGCCGGTTTCAGGACTTCCGAACCCTGGATGAAACTCCTCTGGACACGCGTTTCTATATTCTTCTCAATGATACCCTCGACGGTCTGCACCACGAGCTCCGCTCCGATCGGCATCAGTTTGTCGTGAAGCGTACCCGCCGTATCTTCCGGAGTTATACGGCATTCCTGCCTGAGCATAATTCCGCCGGTATCAATGTCCTTGTCTATCATGAAGGTTGCCACACCTGTCATCTTCTCGCCATTGATCACTGCCCAGTTGATAGGAGCAGCGCCACGGTACTGAGGCAGAAGGGCTGCATGGAGATTGAACGTGCCGAGCTTCGGCATTGCCCAGACTTCCTGCGGCAGCATGCGGAATGCGACGACCACGAAAAGGTCGGCCTTGAATGCCGCGAGCTGCTTCAGGAATTCAGGATCTTTGAGCTTGAGCGGCTGGAGGACAGGGATATTGTTCTCCACTGCGAACTTCTTCACCGCACTTTCATTGACCTTCAATCCTCTTCCGCTCGGCTTGTCAGCCACGGTCACCACACCTACGACATTGTACTTGGCCTCAATGAGGGCCTTGAGAGGAGCAACCGCGAACTCCGGCGTTCCCATATAGACAATTCTTGTCTTTCTGAATATGCTCATAAACTTGCTCTTGATTTTTCTCCACCATGAACCGAAATTCTCCGTATTGAAGATTGCCGAATCGTGCGCTGCCTTCCACGTGAAATATGCTCCGAGCGGCGCCAGGACAATGGTGGATATGAATACTCCGGCAGCTGCTGTAATAGCTCCGTCGCGTGCCAGTTTGGTTCCGGTAATATCGACTACCCAATACAGCACGAAGAACAGGACGGCGATGATGGCAGAGACGCCCAGTCCGCCTTTCCGGATAAATGCCCCGAGAGGCGCTCCGATGAAGAAAAGGATGAAACAGGCCAATGCCTCCGCGAACTTCTTGAGCAGCTCCACGTCCGTACGTCTGAGGATGTAGATATAACCGTAAACGTCATTCTCATAGCTGCTTACAGCGGTGCAATACTCGCTTGCCATGTTCTCGGCATTGCGGTACGCGCTGAGTTCCTCCTCCTTGCTGCCCCATTTTTTCAGTTTGCTCCTGTCGAACAATGTCGTACCCTGGAAATGGCTTGCAGTATCCAGCTGGTTCGCAAACCTGAGGATGCGTCTGGAGAAGAATGATGCCGTATTAACAGCCCATGTGGAATCGTTCAGATGCGTAAGGGAATCCTTTCCGTGACCGAGCTGTGTAAGGTTCATTGCCCTTACCTGGTCGCCGAACTTGGACTTCTCAGACTTCTGGAAGGCGTAGTTCTGCAACGGGATTATCATCTTCTGGTTGCGGAAATTGGTCTTCTGCAGCTGCAGCGAGGTATCCCTGTAATTCATCTTGTTCGTCTCGGAATAATTTATTCCGCTGAACATCTGGAACGTGAGGTAATCCTTGCTCTTGGACATCTTGAGCATTGCGGAATCCGCGATCGTAAGGCTGACATTGCCCTTGCCCGCGGTATGGTCATAGACCAGAATTCCGTGCATCATATTCGTCTTGTCGTCCTTCGAGTCGATTCTCAGCACATATCCGTCAATGCCGTCGTAGAAAGTTCCGGTAGGGATATTGATTTCCTCCTTTGTCTTTCCGATGTCATCACGAAGCGTGAAAATCTTGTTGTAGGCGACCGGGACGAGGTTGTTGACAGCGAAAAATGCAAGGATACTGATTATGCCGGCACATATTATAAGAGGTGTAAGCACTCTTGTCAATGATATGCCGGCGGATTTCATGGCGATAAGCTCGTTGTTCTCGGCCATCTGCCCCACTGTCATCACAGAAGCGAGAAGTGTGGCAAGCGGAAGTGAAAGTGGAAGCATAGTGGCGCTGCCCCATCCGAGGAACTCAAGTATAATCCTGAGTCCCAAGCCTTTACCTACGAGCTCATCTATATATAGCCACAGAAATTGGAGCATGAGAATGAATACGACCACCATCAGGATACCGAAGAACGGTCCCAAAAATGATTTGATGATGAACTGGTCGAGTTTCTTCATTCCTTACTCCTTTGTCTGTGTTAAGGCTGATTCTAAGCTGTCGCTATTTCTACAAGCTTGTCGAGAGCGTCCTTCAGCCCTGCAACATTCTTGCCGCCCGCGGTTGCGAGTCCAGGCTGTCCGCCACCGCCGCCGAGGATGAATTTGGCAGCCTCGCGGATATCCTTGCCTGCGTTCTTTCCTTTGGCAACAAGGTCAGGAGAGTACATGAGCACGAGGTTCGGCTTCTCTGCATATTCAAATGCAGCGGCGAACACGAAGTTCTCAGACTGCTTCTGGAGAAGTCCTGCCACGCCTTTTATCAATGCAGGGTCCACGCTGTTGGTAAACTTGACCACTTTCAGTCCATTGATTTCTGAAGCCTCCTTGGAAAGTTTCTCCGCAAGACGCGCGGTCTTTTCCTGAACGAATCCTTCAATCTCCTTCTTGTAGCCGGTATTCTCGTCGAGGACCTTACGGATAGCCTCACCGAGGTCCGGGGTATTGTTGAAGAACGCTTTTGCATTTTTCAATGTCTCCATGAGGGCACGGGTATGCATCCATGCCGCCTCGCCTGTAACTGCCTCAATACGTCTTACGCCTGCAGCCACAGCGCCTTCAGACAGGATGATGAATGTACCGATCTGTCCGGTCGCCTGCGCATGTGTTCCGCCGCAAAGCTCCACAGCGTCGCCGAATTTCACGACTCTGACCTTGTCTCCGTATTTTTCACCGAACAATGCGATTGCGCCCATTGCATTGGCCTCTTCCATTGTCGCGTCCCTCTTTTCCACGAGAGGATAATTGGCGCGGATCAGTTCATTGACCCTCTTCTCCACTTTCTCGAGCTCCTCGTCAGTCATTTTGGAGAAATGCGAGAAGTCGAAACGGAGATAGTCAGGGCATACATACGAACCTTTCTGCTCAACGTGTGTGCCGAGCACCTCTCTCAACGCCCTGTCGAGAAGATGGGTTGCAGTATGGTTGTTCGTGATTTTCAGCCTTCTCGCGGCATCGACATGAAGCGAGAATGACTCTGAGCAGTCTGAAGGAATACGCTCTGCTATATGGATCGTGAGGTTGTTCTCCTTCACGGTGTCCAGAATCTTGATCCTCTCACCGCTTTCGGATTCTATATATCCGGTGTCGCCTATCTGGCCGCCCATTTCCGCATAGAACGGAGTGCGGTCGAAGACAAGCTGGAACATGACCTTGTTCTTCTGCTTTACGGTACGCTGCTTGATGAGGCTTGCCCCGTCAATGTCGGTGTAATCGTAGCCGAGGAACTCTTCCTCCTCGCCGTTGTGATACTGGATCCAGTCACCGAATTCGTTGGACGTGGCCTGACGCGCACGCTCCTTCTGTTTCTGAAGTTCCACATTGAAGGCATCGAGGTCCACCTTATAGCCCTTCTCGGAAGCGATCAGCTCAGTAAGGTCAATAGGGAAGCCGTATGTATCGTAGAGCACGAATGCATCCTTACCGTCAATCACCTTGGTCTCAGCTGCTTTCGCAAGATAGTCATCCATGAGTCTGATGCCGCGGTCCAATGTCCTGAGGAATGCGAACTCCTCTTCTCTTATGACGCTTTCAATGAGTTTCTGCTGTGTTCTGAGTTCCGGATATGCGCCGCCCATGTCATCGGCAAGCTGCTGTACGAGACGGCAGAGGAACGGCTCATTGAATCCGAGGAACGTATAACCGTAACGGACTGCCCTTCTGAGGATTCGGCGGATCACATAGCCGGCCTTCACGTTTGAAGGAAGCTGACCGTCAGCGATTGAGAAACTGATGGCCCTGATATGGTCGGCAATCACCCTCATTGCCACCTCAGTATCCTCAGACTCGTGATAACCGTGACCGGAAAGTTCCTCGATCTTGCTGATCATTCCCGTGAACACGTCCGTATCGTAGTTGCTCTTCTTGCCCTGAAGTACCATACAGAGCCTCTCGAAGCCCATACCCGTATCAATGTTGTGGTTCGGCAGGAGTTCAAGCTCGCCGTTTGCCTTCCTGTTGTACTGCATGAACACGAGGTTCCAGATTTCAATGACGAGAGGATTGCTCTTGTTCACAAGCTCGCGTCCCGGAACTGCTGCGATTTCCTCATCGCTTCTAAGGTCAATGTGGATTTCACTGCACGGGCCGCATGGACCTGTATCGCCCATTTCCCAGAAATTGTCGTGCTTGTTTCCGAGAAGGATATGGTCTTCCGGAAGAAATTTCAGCCAAGTCCGGTGAGCCTCTTCATCGAGAGATGTGCCGTCTTCTGCAGAACCCTCGAACACAGTGGCGTAAAGCTTGGTCTTGTCGATTTTATACACTTCCGTGAGAAGTTCCCAAGCCCAGGAGATGGCCTCAGTCTTGAAATAGTCGCCGAAGCTCCAGTTTCCGAGCATCTCGAACATCGTATGGTGATAGGAATCGTGTCCTACTTCCTCGAGGTCATTGTGCTTTCCGCTCACGCGGAGGCATTTCTGTGAGTCGGTGGCTCTGTGTGTCTTAGGTGTAACATTGCCGAGGAAAATGTCCTTGAACTGGTTCATTCCGGCATTGGTAAACATAAGTGTAGGGTCGTTCTTTACGACCATCGGTGCAGAAGGGACAATGGTGTGGCCCTTTGATGCAAAAAAGTCCAGAAATTTCTGTCGTATCTCGTTAGAGGTCATCATAATATGACGTTGTTTTATTTTTTCCGTTTTACAATAGTCCATATGTCAGCGGCTCATTCCGCGTTCACGGGACACGCTCCGTTCCGCCATCGCCACGGGATTTCGGAACAAACTGCAAAATTATATCTTTTTTCCCGGATTCCATAAAAAATGAACACATTTAGAAGCACACAAACCCCGTCCCGCGACACCTCGTCGAGAGAAGCAATATTTCAAGTAAGTTCAGAGTGTCCTACCCAATAACCTCAAACTGTCCTATTGGATACCGATCAGTTCGACCTCGAAGATCAATGTGGAGCCGGCCGGGATGCCGGGCTGGGAGATTTTACCGTAGCCGAGTTCCGACGGGATATATATTTCCCATTTGTCGCCTATGCGCATCTGCTTCAATGCTATGACCCAGCCTTCTATCAGCTCTCGCATACGTATCGCAAGCGGGCAGCCGCCCAGGCTGGTGTCAAAGCACTTGCCGTCTATCGTCCTGCCCAGGTAATGGCAGATGACAACGTTCGTCATCCCCGGCTGCCTCCCCGACTCAGGGCCTGACTGAAGGACTTTGTAGAGCACTCCCTTTTCGAGGGCCTTGACACCGTCCTCCTTGGATTTGGCCTCAAGCCACTCGGCGTTCTTCTTGAAATATTCCTGTCTGTTCTGTTTCATAATTATATTTTTATCAGGTTTTGTCCGGGAAAACGGCCCTTTCTACGGACAAATTATTGATTTTTAACAACTTATCCGTAAACTCCCACCATTTTCCGGACAAAATCACTTTTGCGAGTGATCAGCGACTTACTAAAGGCGGAAGTGCCGGGGCATTGGCGCGATAGTGAGGGGCGTAGAGGGACTCTATCGTCACGACAGGAGCCGAGAACGTGCCTGTCTGAGTCACGAAGAACTCTTCACTGATTACCGTATTCTCTTCCGGGTACGAATCGAAATAATACTCCGTGAGAGCAGACTTGACATTGCGGTAGCCCTGAGGCGTGAAAGAATACCAATCCGCGATTCTCAGCGGTGAGAGCCACCATCCGTATCTTCCGGAAAACTGGTTTGCCGGCCTGAATGCAGCCTCGCGAGGTGCACTGAGCTTCACGAAACTACGGTTCTCATCATTGTGGATAACATATTCGGCCACAATCTTGTCACCGACATTGACACGGTCCCCCGGCCTGATCTCCTGACGTCCTGCCTTATCAGCTGTCGTGCCGGACCCTACTCCAGACGAGCCCATAGACGCTTCAGCAGACACGCTGCCAGAGGACGCTTCAGACATTCCGGCAGGATCCTCCCCGGACGCACTCGGGCCAGCTCCTATTCTGTAGAACTTCCTCTCTACAGTGAATCCGTTTCCGGAAGCCTTCACCTCCGCAAAAGGCAAATCCGTAACCGCTGAAAGCACCACCACCTTCGTGGATTTCACGGCCGCATCCCCTTCCATAACGGAATTTATCGCATCCACGAAATCCGGAGTCGCCTCCCAGTGCTGCGTCTCCTTCTGCAGCATAAGCCATAGACGGATACCGTCAGCAACACGCTTGGCCTCAGAAGCATTGACAGAGCCCTTGCCGGCACTCTGCATCCTGAAAGCATAGCCCGAAAGCAGATCGCAAAGCATAGAATGCGCGTAAGCTTCACTCTCAAGCAGTCCGCGGAACGGCATCACGGCATTCGGATAATACATTCCGCCATCTTTGTGCATCACGGCATATTCGAGAAGCGACGCCACATCCGCCTCGAGCGACTTTTCGAGACGTGCACCCGCATTGACCCTCACGCCCCACGACTTCGCCAAGGCGATTCCGTCGGAGGAAGAACTCAGACGGATCAATGTCGATAGCCTTCGCGACTTATCCAGTATGTGGCCATTCAGCCCGCGCTCCTTGGAAGGAACGAGGTACGCTTTAGCATCAGAGCGGAACTGCTTCGCCCTCTTGCCAAACAGCCCGCCCAAGATACCAGAAACGGAATTCCACTCTGTAAACTTCACCGAAGCATACATTGACCTCACATACATATATTGGCTGTCCGAAAGGCCGCCGCACCAGAACGGAACCGGCTGAAGATAAGCGAATTGTCTCTTGTCAATATACTTCACGGCAGAAGCGAGCACTTCCTCCACATTCTTCGCGGACGCGGCATCTCCGGACACCGCCTCTGAGCCGTCAAGCAACCCTGCCTTCAGCATCTTCGCGCACCGTTCCAGCAGCACAGCCGTTATGACAGGAGACGAAGACATCCCCTCGAACCATCCGAAACCGCCATCCGCATTGTGGCAGGCCAGCATCTTCTTCATCAATTCCTCATCGGAAAGCACTACACTGTCCCTCGCAGGCATTCTGCCGGCAGCTCTTAGCGCATCGGCCAGCCGCCTCACGTACAGAGCCTCCGAAAGTGTGAGCACATCATTGCCGGCAGGTTCCACCTTTGACGGCACGGCATCACGGACCATATCCAGAATGCTGAGCACCTTCACCTCGGCATTGTCCCCGTCAGCATTGACAAACATCTTCCTCAAGCGTGAAATCAGGGCATCCTGGTCCGCACCTGCAAGCAGCACAGCCGAATGAGCCTCCGTAAGACGCTGAGTATCAGGATATACAGAAACAGGTACAAACATCGCGTCAGAGAATGCGTTGCCGCCGTTTTCCGCCTTGAACACAACCTTGAATCCGAGAGTGCCGCACTCGGGAATCAGTTCATTGACATTGACATCGAAAAGCGAGCGCAGCGATTCTCCTGCAGGGACCTTCACCCGCAGGGACTGCACAGAAACAGGCTTCGCGCCCGACGACTCGAGAGCCTTGTAATCCCCACCCTCATATATATTAAGAGTCAATGTTCCTTCGACGTCGTTTTCCGCAACCGAAGAAAGCCCGACCGCAAGTCGGTAATTATCAGAATGATAGAGATATTCAGGAGCCACGACATTGACCTTTACAGGCAGCGAGACCGTCATTTCCCTACGAAGTGCGGAATTGCGCATGCTCCGGTCGTGGGCATACAGAGACACGATGAAAGTGGACAACGTGCCGCCCGTGCGGAAAGAGAACGAAAGTTTGCCGTTCTCGTCCGGGCGCAGGAAAGGCTGGAAGGTCAATGTGCTGGCAAAATTGTCTCTTACGGCCGGTTCTGCTCCAGATCCGCATTCCAATGACTTGGACTCCATGACAGGAGCAGCGTCTTCTGCACATTCATTCTCCACATCAGCCCTCGCATTCATCGCATAGAACACAGGAGACTTGGACTTGCGCACTGAGCCATAGGCGATTACGTCATCTCTGCCGTCCGCATTCACTGAACCCGGTGAGGTGTTGTAACTAATAGTGCAGACATTGTACTCGACAGGAGAATAGACCGGCCAATGATTCGGCTCAATAAGTTCCGAGCTCTTGTCAAACACCGCGGCCAGACATTCCGTTTCAGGGGCGGTCTTCACTGAGAATGTATATTCCGTATCAGGCAATGTCCTGTCTTCAAATGCAGAGAACTCCAGCGGCAGGATCTCAGACTTGCGGACCTTATGGAACTCATATGAATAAGACACGGAATCGCCGTTCCTGAAATAGAACACTTTTGCCAGTACAGCATCAGGATACTCCTTCTTGTACGGGAACTCCAGTTTCACAAGAGAGCCATCCTTGCCGCGCATTCCGCTCAGCCGTACAAACTTGATATCCAACACATTGGCTTTTTCTCCAAAAATCTCGGCAATCGCCCAGACCGGAGCGTCATCGGCCATTCCTAACCAGATGGAAGCATTTTCGCCCTCCGTCACCTGCTGAGCGGACGGCATTATGAAATCCTTCACAGGCGCGTCCAGGACCGTCATGGAATCATTGACCAGAAGAATCCTCAGACTCGACGAATCAGTATATTCCTTTCCGCTCTGACTTCGGGCCTGAGCATCGGCCTTGATAGTATAAAGTCCTGACGGACAAGATTTAAGGTCAATGTTTTCTGCCTCTCCGGAAGCCGCTTCGCCGCTCAGAAGAGTTGTTCCACGTTCATTCAGAAGAGTGTATTTCACTTTTACAGGCACAGCTTCCCCATCATCGGACAGGACATCCATCCGGACGGAAGCGACATTGCCGCGAAGTATGCTCACACTTTCTTTTCTCTGCCATCTGCGAGGAGTGATTTCCGACTTTTCATCGGTTGCAAATGCCTGGCCTTCAGCGCCATTCGCAAGCTCCAGTTCCAGAGTCAGATCATCCGCCACCCATATTGCGCGACTATATTCATGAGTTTCTCCAGTGTCATCAGAAATCCTCACTTCCACATTGTAGTATCTGCTCCACTGAGATGGAAGAGCCTTGAAACTGACGACAAAACTGCCGTCCGAGGACATTTTCAGTTTGCCAGAATCGATCTTGTCTCCGTATGAAGTCACCTCGTAAACAGCATTGGCCGAAGATACAGGATGACCGGACAGACTGAGCACACGGCCCGAAACCGTAACCTCGTCACCAGGGAAGAACAGTGTTTCGGTCTTGTCGAACTCCAGGTCGAAAGTCGGAAGGACGAACTCGTCCACACGTACCGGTTTGACCGTAAGCAGCTTTTTTCCGTCGGTCAAGACATTGACATACCAGTATCCGTTCCTGAGTCCCTTCGGGAGCGCGAATTTTCCGGCCAATGAACCAAATTCATTGGTAGTCAGCAGTTGAGACGACACTTCATTGTCCTGCGCGTCCTTCAGGACCACTTTGCATTCCGTGTCTTGAGGTGCCACACACGCATTGTTTCTACCCTCTATATTATATAGGAGCACCTTGAACTCAAGCGTTTCGCCAGGATTGTAGGCCGACTTGTCGGTGAAGATCTCACCGCACAGACGCACTTTGGCGTCATCTCCGGAATCCACCGTATTGTACCAGCTGTCAAGTGACAGCTGCTCGGATTTTCTCAGGAAACCATCCTCGCCCTTATAGGAGCAGGTCAATGTATAATAGACATTGTCCTTCATCACGGACACGAACTCCTGTGGCAGCGGAGTGAATCCGTCAAACTTGAAACCAGCACAAGAGGCTATAACCTTTCCGTTCTTATACAGTTGCAAATCAGCACATTCCAACGGCTTTCCGCTTTTCCATCCGGCCGCATAGATGCATTTCCCCCGGCTGTCAGTCCTTGATGCAACCGAAATACGGTGAGAGCAGAACCTCCTCGATGAGACGTTCATCCCGTTTTTCGCGACAATGACATAATCCCCGTCATCTACCACAGGCAAATCCACCGAGACCGTATCCTTCACATAGAAACTGCATTTCGGATTGGCCAGACTCTCGGACAGCACCGTTTTCGAACCAGCTTCATCAGGGGACATAGACAGCTTTGCCGACTTGAGGTTCTGAAGCAGAACGAGTATTTTCCCGTCTTTAATCCTCACCTCTACCGACTTGGCTGTCAAATGACTGCACAAGTTTTCGACAGTGGTCAGGTCTCCGACTACTTTGCTTTCGACACCAGAAAATGCAGTCCTCTCCTTTTCAAACGCCGCGCACTCGTCATACAGTGACTTATACTCATCTGAGCCTGCTTTTTTCTCTCCCAGTGAAGAAAACTCCATCTCCAACAAGGAAGCTTTGGCAAACATTGACACGGCCTTGCCTGCATATTTGCCGGCAAACGCTTTCAGAGCGGATTTCTTTACGGATGCGGAAGCATTCCCGTCCGCATTGCGCCAGGACTTCTCCAACTGAACATATTCGAGAAACGCACTCATAGGGTAACTGTCACCCTGATATTCGGCCAAGGCCTCGGCAATATCGGCAAACAACTTGCCCGTATAGAAGTTATTTGCAAGAAGTGTCCACAATGCGTATTGATAATCATTGGCATAGAACTCCTTCACGAATCCGCTTCCCGGGATACCCGGAACAGAGGACCTTCCATCGTAGGAAGTCCAGAACGGCTGATTGCAGGAGGCTTCCAGTCTCTTCGCATTGGCACGGACATATTCGAAAATGGCTTCGGCAGTTTCATCACCTTTGGACAATTTCCAGACGAACGACATCACCGGCTCATCTAACTTCGCTATTTCCTCTCCAAGGTTCAGTTTCAATGAATCCTGAAGTTTCCAGTTACGCGATGCAGCATCGGAGACATATTTCTTCGCCGCGTCATAAAAGTCCCACGCAAGACGCTTTTCGGACGCTTCCGACTTGATTTTTGACAGGATTTCCACCTGTTTTGCCGGGCGGTCAAGCGAAACGGCCTGCTCATAATCAGCCCATAATGCGACCAGGACGTGTCCCTCGCTGTCAGTTTCCGCCGATTTTTTCTTTGAATTCCAAAAAGCGCTCATTGTCAATGTGGTTAAAGTTATAGTTACTGCCGTCAGGGCCAAAATCAATGTGTTCTTTTTCATAATGTTACATTGGTTTTCAATGATTCACGCCCGACACGCGCCGGACGTAGGACAAAATGCCTGAATCATCGATACATTGCACGGCAATATAGCGTTTTTTTGGAATTTATGAAAACCTACTTCATTGCACGAAGTGCGTTCAGCACGGCAATTACGGTCACGCCGACATCCGCAAAAACAGCCTCCCACATAGTGGCGACACCGAAAGCCGCCAGAATCAGAAAAAGCAGTTTCACCCCGAGAGCAAACGCGATGTTCTGATGGACAATGCGGACTGTCCTGCGGGAAAGCGTAACGGCAGCCGCGACTTTTCCGGGATTGTCATCCATCAGCACGACATCAGCGGCCTCGATCGCTGCATCACTTCCTGCAGCTCCCATCGCTATTCCCACATCAGCGGTTTTCAGGACAGGAGCGTCATTGATACCGTCCCCGACAAATGCAAGGCTCTTGTTTTCCGGCAATGCGGTCATCATTGACTTCACGTATTCCACTTTGTCGGCAGGGAGCAGTTCCGAATGCACTTCATCGAGTCCAAGTGCAGAGGCAACTTCCTCAGCCACAGCCTTTCTGTCGCCTGAAAGCATCACAGTTTTCATCACGCCCTCGGCCTTGAGAGCAGCCACGGCCGCAGCAGACTGTGGTTTCACGGAGTCAGAAATAATGATGTATCCGGCATACTCCCCGTCCACAGCCACATGGACTACCGTGCCTGGCTTCTCGGGTTCAGAGGCACAGACACCAGCGCGAAGCATCAGCTTGGCATTGCCCACATAGACCGTATGGCCGCCAACGTCCGCCCTCAGCCCTTCACCGGCAAAGTTCTCCACATTGACAATATCGGAAATGACGGGTTCTGCTGCCGTTTTCAATGCCGTTGCGACCGGATGGTCAGAGTATTTCTCGGCCGCAGCAGCCATCGACAAGAGTTCTTTCTCATCGTGATTTCCTGCCGTACAGACAGCTGTAACGCTGAATTTGCCCTCTGTCAATGTTCCTGTCTTGTCGAACACCACCGTCCCGAGTCGGGCCAATGATTCAAGATAGTTCGAGCCTTTTATGAGGATGCCGCGCCTGGATGCGCCTCCGACTCCGGCAAAAAATGTCAGAGGAATGGAGATGACCAGCGCACAAGGACAGGAAATGACCAGGAAGATCAATGCCCTGTGAAGCCAGAGCAGCCACTGCCCGTCCACTATCGGAGGGATTACGGCCAAAAGTACTGCAGCGCCTGTGACTGCAGGGGTGTAATACTTTGCGAAACGGGTGATGAACTTCTCGGTTTTCGCCTTGCCATTTTCAGCATTTTCCACAAGGTCCAGAATCCTCGCCACAGTAGATTCGCCGTAAGTGCCGCTTGTCCGCACCCTCAACAGTCCTGTCATATTCATTGACCCGCTTATCACCTGACTCCCCTCTCCAGCTTCGCGCGGCAGGCTTTCTCCTGTCAATGCAGCGGTATCCAATGATGAATTTCCTGAAATCACGACACCGTCCAGCGGGATTTTTTCACCGGGTTTCACGACAATTATGCTTCCTTTCGGCACGGCATCCGGAGCCACACGTGTAAATTCTCCGTCGCTGGTTTCGAGATTGGCATAGTCCGGACGGATGTCCATAAGCGATGTTATGGATTTGCGGCTTTTGTCCACGGCGATGTCCTGAAACATCTCGCCTATCTGGTAAAACAGCATAACTGCCACAGCTTCAGGATATTGCCCCGTGGCGAATGCTCCCGCCGTAGCGACTGCCATAAGGAAGTTCTCGTCAAATACTTCTCCCCGGACCACATTTCTCAATGCATTCCACACGATATCGCCGCCGATGACCAGATACGCCGCGGCATAAAGAATTATCTGACATGTTTCTGCAAGTCCCGGCTCGAAATGCGCTACCGCCAGCAGCACTATACTGCCTGCTATCCGGGCCAATGTTATCTTGTGTTCTGTTTCCATCTTCTGAATTCTGTTCTATAACGTCATTTGTCAGTTCGGTTTATCCGACAACCACAAATGTAACCATATTCACAGACTTTAGAAATACCAACTAATGGTGATATTTTTATTTAATTTTGAAAGAGGCCGATGTAAAGTAAATTTACAGAAATGTAAAGTTTTTTTACAGCGCAAGCAAGAGGTGCTGCGGATAACATTCGGAAAAACAAGAAGTTACAGACACTGGCACGAGAGTGGCAACTTGAGGATCTGACCGGATGAAAGATATGTCCATGCCGATGGGATCAGCCGATTGGCATTGATGGAATCTCCGGGACAGAACAGATGAACATTTTCAGTTACATACATGCGGCAGTCAGGACATTGCCGATGAAAGGACGCAGGAACGTCCTGAAAGTCATGACATTGGGAGTCGGCCTTGCAGTCGGTCTCGTGCTGGCATCCAAGGTCTGCTTCGAAAAGACATTCGACGACTTCTACAAGGATGCCGACAGGATATATTATCTGAACGAAGCCATAGAACTCAACGGCAGTTACAAGATATATCCTCAAGTCGCGGGAGGAGTCGTCCCAAAGATGAAGGAATACTTCCCGCAGATAGAGGAGGCCACCAGATTCACGTATATATTCGAGACCGCCTCCATGGTAATGTCAGAATCGGACAAACGCGTTGATGTCGGGCTGACATGTCTTGGCGATACGTCATTTTTCAAAGTCTTTGACCGGAAGTGTCTTGCAGGCAACCTTATCGAACCCCTTGGCATTGAATCAGATGTGGTGATTTCATCCAAGTTGGCGACCAAGATGGCGGCAGCATTGACCTCGGGCAAGAAAATGGACGAGAAGGCGGCAGCGGCAGCCGTTCTCGGACAGAAATTCACGATTGCCGGAGATACCCGGAAATACGAACTCACTGTCAGCGGCGTCTATGAAGAATTCCCGCTGAACTCATCTTACAGGCTGGACATGATAGTTTCCATGCCGAGCATCGGACACTTCATATTCGACGGCTCGGAAAACATGGTGGGCAACGACCGCTACAAAGGATTCATAAAACTGAAGAAAGGCATTGACCCGAGCGAAATCGAAAACGGACTCCCCGGCTTCATGGACAAGCATATGCCGATGGACGAGTTGCGTGCAGCCGGATATGAAATGAAATTTCCGATAAAGCCATTCGTGAAATTCCATGAAGAGGATGAAACTCAGCGGAATATGACACTTGTGCTGGCCTTCGTAGCCTTCGCGCTTCTGCTCACGTCCATGCTGAATTACCTCCTGATCGTGCTTTCGTCCGCCGCCATCCGTGCACGCGAGATGGCACTCCGCAAATGCCTGGGCAGCAGCGCAAAAGACATCTTCGGGATGATGTTCGCAGAGGCGCTCGTCCACACCGCTATCGCAGCCACTGTCGCCGCAATCCTCATCTTCGCGTTCAGGTCAATGATAGAGACCATCCTCGGTGTCAATGTCATCGCACTCTTCACCGGACGTCCGCTCGCATTGGCATTGACAATAATAGTCGTGCTCCTGGCATTGAACAGCCTCCTTCCCGCATTCTTCTTCAACCGGATTCCGGTGGCTGCGGCATTCAGGAATTATCGTGCCGGCAAGCGCATGTGGAAACTCGGACTCCTCGCGGTGGAATTTGCGGCTGTCGTTTTCCTGGCTGTGGTCATGAGCGTGATTACATTGCAATATGACAAGATGATGAACGCGGACCGTGGGTTCAAATATGATGACGTGGCGATGATAGCCATGCCGGAAGCAACTCAGTCCCAGAAGAATACGCTGATGAGCGAGGTCCGTTCCCTTTCCGGAGTGGAAGACGCAAGTTTTGCATATCAGAATCCTTTCACAGGCTATAGCGGTGACAATGTGAGCGTTCCCGGCGAAGACCGTCAGCTGTTCAACATCCGTGACGCATATTATGTGGATGAACATTATTTCAATGTCTTCGGCATCAAGATTCAGGAAGGAAGCAATTTCGATCCGACGCTTAACAGTGATGCGGAAATGATTGTGGACAGGAACTTCGTGAAAATGATGAAGAACACTGCCGGCTGGGACGAGGTCCTCGGACGAGAAGTGATGGTTACCTCACATGAAAGTGCTCCAGTCAGGATATGCGGTATCATTGACGATATGCATACCGGTGGCTTTTCCGTGGCAGAAGCCGATTTCGGCGGGCGCCCGATGGGTATATTCTATTGTGACTCAGAGAAATATGCGGGAATGTTCCATTACATATTCGTGAAATATCATAAGATGTCCCCGGAAGAGCTTAAGAAAACCGATGAACTTACAGGAAAAATACTGGACGGGCAGTGGTATAGAATATATCCGTGCAATGAACTCGCCGCTTCGAATTTCGTGGACACCCTCAATACGAGAAACTCCATCCTCGCAGGAGGCATAGTGACTCTCTTTATCGCGCTTATCGGCCTTATCGGCTACACGATTGACGAAGTCCGTCGCCGCAGCAAGGAAATCGCGGTCCGTCGCGTAAACGGCGCCCAGTTCTCCCAGATAAGGTCAATGTTTTTGCGCGATGTAATGGCAGTGGCCCTGCCGTCCGTGGCGGTCGGAGCAGTGCTCGCCTACATTGTCGCAGGGCGTTGGGAACAGAACTTCAGCCTTCAGGCGGGGCTTCCTTGGTGGATTTTCTTAGGCTCCATAGTCGCAGCGCTGGCTATAGTTGCCATCATATCAGACATTTACGTAATACGCACAGCGGGAACCAATCCTGCTGACAGCATTAAGACAGAATAAAACGGAGCATATCAGAACAAATAAAAAAATACATATATCATGATCAAGATTACAAACATTTGCAAAGTCTTCAGGACTGAGGAAATCGAGACAGTTGCACTCGACAATGTATCATTCGAAATCAAGGACGGAGAATTCGTCTCCATCATGGGCCCTTCAGGATGCGGAAAATCCACGCTCCTGAATATCCTCGGCCTTCTGGACAACCCGACTTCCGGCAGTTACCAGCTTCTGGGACAGGAAGTTGCGCAGCTGAAGGAAAAGGACCGTACCAAGTTCCGCAAGGGAAACATCGGCTTCGTCTTCCAGAGCTTTAACCTGATCGATGAACTCAATGTGTTCGAAAACATTGAACTTCCACTCAGATATATGGATTTCAGCGCAGCTGAGCGCAAGGAGAAAGTGGAGGCAGTGATGGCGCGCATGAACATCAGCCACAGGGCAAAGCATTTCCCTCAGCAGCTCTCAGGCGGTCAGCAGCAGCGTGTTGCGATTGCACGTGCGGTAGTCGCAAACCCTAAACTGATTCTTGCCGATGAGCCTACCGGAAACCTCGACTCCAAGAACGGCAAGGAAGTCATGGACCTGCTCTGCGAACTGAACAGGGAGGGCACGACCATCGTGATGGTTACCCACTCGCAGAAGGATGCGGCTATGGCACAACGCACCATCGACCTGTTCGACGGACATATCGTCAGCGATGTTAAAAATGAATTATAATGAGGTATATATTCAATAATTTTCTGAACACCCTCAAGCGGTACAAGGTATCCAGCCTGTTGAATATCATAGGAATGGCAGTGGCATTCGCTGCCTTCTACGTGATAATGACGCAGGTCTGCTTCAACCTTGGCTACAACAAGTCGCTGAAGGATGCGGACAGGACATTCGTAATGTCCGTCCCTTCACAATATAATGAGGGAAAGTTCAGTATCTTCATAAGCAGGCCGTTGGGAGAAGCACTTGTCTCAGGCTCTTCCATGTCTGAAGGCGGAGGGGTTTTCGGCATGTATGCTTATGAAAGCGGTGAAGTCTGCTACACGAGGAGGAATGATGTCCCGGTCAAGATGCATCTGGAACGTATGCAGTATTCTGCAGGCGGACTGAGAGCCTTGAATTTCGAGGCAGTGGAGGGCTCACTTGATGAACTTTCCAAGCCTGCAACCATCGCCATATCAGAGTCTTCTGCCAAGAAATATGATCTTAAACTCGGAGACAGCATTTCATGGAGTGACCCGCAGGGCGAAAAAGGTGCGAGAGAGATAGTTTCCATATACAAGGACTTCCCTCAGAACAGCGACTTGGGTACGGTCTATGCCGTTTATGACCTTAATGATTCTTGTATAGACAATAGCAGTGAGTGGTCTTTCGATTATTGCGTGAAACTCCAAAATGCTTCCCAGAAGGAAGAATTTGAGAAGGAATCAAAGTCTATACTTCTCGATTTCTTCAAGAAACTGTATGATGGCGCGGGAGAGACACTCTCTGACGAAGACATTGATGAAATCAATAATAAATTCAACATCAAGCTGATACCTCTGTCTGAACTCTTTTATACGAAGGAACTTGACGGTAAGCCTGGACGCACCGGAAATCTCACCACGGACATGACTTTGCTCACAGTGGCGGTGCTCATCATCCTCATCGCATTGATAAATTTCATCAATTTCTTCTTTGCGCTTGTCCCTGCTCGGTTGCGGTCCGTGAATACCTACAAGATTTTCGGCGTATCGCGTACATCATTGATATTCAACTTCATATTCGAATCGGTAGGTCTTGTCGCCATAGCATTGGCATTGGCCGCGATCATCGTCATCCTGCTTCTTCGCACCAGTGTCGCCGGTATTCTTACTTCTTCGGCTGTTTTCGGGGACAATGTTCCCGTGCTGGCGATGACGGTCGGCGCTGCTGTCCTGACGGCGGTTCTCGGAAGCATCTATCCGGCATTCTACATCACGTCGTTCCAGCCGGCATTGGTGCTGAAAGGCTCCTTCAGCGGGTCAGTTTCGGGACGCAGGCTCCGCACGGCGCTCATCGGCTTCCAGTTCGTCATATCAATGTCGTTGATTATCTGCGCCATGTTCATCAAGATGCAGCATACCTACCTGATGAACTACGACATGGGCTTCAACAAGTCCTGCCTCCTCAGCGGTTACATTCCTTATGATGTCTGCTGGTACGGTTCGCAGAATGAGGCTTTTGAGGACAAACTGCGCAGCAATCCTCAGATTCAGGACATTACGTGGGCCGACGGAAGTATTGTCAGTACTTCAAGAATGGGCTGGGGACGTGACTATAAGGGAAAGACTATTTATTTCCAATGTTACCCTGTGGCGTACAATTTCCTGAAATTCATGGGGATAGATATCGTGGACGGCAGGGATTTCATGAAATCGGATGAGATGTCTGAAGGAGGAGTGATGATTTTCAACGAGCAGGCGAAGAAAGACTTTGACGTGGACTTCATTACTCCTGCGCCCGGACATGTGGACGGGACTGTGACTGCCGGTATCTGCAAGGACTTTAATTTCAAGCCTTTGCAATATGGTCGCGACGACTTCGCCTTCTATGTGTTCGGAAAACACAGATGGCGTGACGGCCTTCATCAGGTCTATATAAGGACTGCGCCAGGTGCTGATGTCCAGTCTGTCATCAAGTTCGTGCTTGCGACCGTGAAAGAGATGGTGCCTTATGCTGATGACGAGCTGTATAGTCTGGATTTCTTCGACAAGGAGCTCGGGGCCCAGTACAGGCAGGAAAGCAGATTGTCCACGCTTATCAGCATATTTACGCTGGTGGCAATCATCATTTCCCTGATGGGAGTCTTCGGTCTGGTGCTTTTCGACACCCAGCACAGAAGTCGTGAAATTGCAGTCCGGAGAGTGATGGGCGGAAGCGTAGGCGACATACTCAAGATGTTCAATGCCAAGTATATACGCATTGTGCTGGCCAGCTTCGTAATCGCTGCGCCGCTCAGTTGGTGGGTCATCAGCAGATATTTCGCGGGCTTTGCATATCATACGCCGATCCACTGGTGGGTATTCGCATTGTCCCTGCTTATCGTGATGGCTGTCACAATGCTGATCGTTACGCTCCGCAGCCTGGATGCCGCCACTTCCAACCCTGTAGATTCGATTAAGAACGATTAGTTTAACATAATACATTAACATAGTACATACTATACATAATAGATGTAAAGACCTACAGGGCTGTCAGCTGCGTCACACTTGCGAAAGGATGGCGCAGCTTTTTATGATTGCGCTGATTGTTCGCAAAAAAATGTATTTTTGTAATCGGCTTACGGAGAGAAGCCTTGACGATAAAAGACATTGACAATGAAAAGTGGAAAGATACTTGTCGTAGATGACAACAATGGCATACGGGATGCCTTGAAAATCCTGCTTGGAGGCTGTTTTACGCAGGTTCTGACACTTTCGTCCCCGACTTCGCTGACAAGCACCGTCGAACAGATGATGCCGGACGTGATTCTGCTGGACATGAATTTCAAGGCAGATATCAATTCCGGAAACGAGGGGCTGTTCTGGCTGTCTGAAATCAAGAAAAGATGGCCTGAGATGCCCGTGGTGCTGTTTACCGCCTACGCAGACATATCATTGGCAGTGGAAGGTATGAAACGGGGTGCGGCAGATTTTGTCGTCAAGCCGTGGGACAACGCCCGGCTGCTCGAGACATTGACAGGAATCAGGGACAGGAAATCCAAGCCTAAAAAAGGCGTCACTGTCAATGAGGGGCCGCAGATGCTCTGGAGTTCAGGGATGCAGCAGCTCAGGCATGACGTGGAACGTATCGCCCCGACAGATGCCACAGTGCTCATAACCGGCGAGAACGGCACCGGCAAGGATGTTCTCGCGCACGAAATCCACAGACTTTCAGGACGGGCTGACAAGCCAATGGTCTGCGTGGACGCCGGCGCCATCACGGAAACGCTTTTCGAAAGTGAACTTTTCGGCCACGTGAAGGGAGCGTTCACGGATGCGAAATCCGACCATGCCGGCAAGTTCGAGCAGGCTGACGGAGGGACACTCTTCCTGGATGAAATCGCCAACATCCCGATGCAGTCCCAGGCCAAACTTCTGCGTGCCATCCAGAACAGATGCATCACGAGAGTCGGTGACACAAAAGCTATCCCCGTGGATATCAGACTGATATGCGCAACCAATGCAGACATTCCGTCCATGATACGTGACGGACTTTTCCGTGAGGACTTGTATTACAGGCTGAATACCATAAGCGTGGAACTTCCGCCTTTGAGAAACAGAAAAGACGTAATCATCCCGCTTGCAATGCAGTTCCTGACAGAGTTTTCCGAAAAATACGGCAGGGATGCAGAGACATTGACCCCGATGGCGAAAGCCGAACTGGAGGCTTACGCCTGGCCGGGCAACATCCGCGAGCTGCGCAACTGCATCGAAAAGGCTGTCATTCTCTCAGACGGAAAGGCCATAGACGGATTCGGGCTGGACATCTCCAAAGCGTCAGGAATGACTGAGATCAATGCCGGAGACACGATGGAAAATATGGAGGAGAAGACTATCCGTGCAGCCATGGCCCGCTATGACGGTAACATATCAATGGTAGCCAAGTCCTTGGATATCAGTCGTCCTACGCTTTACGCAAAGCTCAAGAAATACGGAATATGATGGGCGCGGAAACAAATATCGGCATGTTATGGATTGCGATTGGCGGTGCCGTGATTGCTGCATTGACCTATATCGTGACGAGAGCGGCGACAAGGCGGAAGCTCATCGGCAAAATCGACTTCATGTCAGATGCGCTGGACAGCGGCGAGACGGCGTTCCGGTATTCTGAGAGCCGATGGCGGAACCGGCGGCTGAACAAGTCATTGAACCGTCTCCGGTCCATTTTCGAGGCTGAAAAGGCCGATATCCGTGAGCGTGAGCGGTATTTCGGGACAATGCTGGACCACGTCCAGAGTGGCGTCATCGTCATTGACGGAGAAAAAATCGATTATTCGAATACTGTGGCGAAAGGGTTTTTGGGGATGGCGGAGATTTCGTCGCTGCGGCAGATCGGGCGGATTTCTCCGGACCTGGCCAATGCTTTCCGCGAGGCTTCTGAAATGGAGTCTAGGGCATCTTTCATCTCGGAACGGGGCACGGTACAGTTTTCCATAAGTGCCTGTACAGCAAGGCTTCACGGCAAAGAAGTCAGCATCGTCACTTTCAATGACATTACACGTGAGATGGAAAACAACGAGTCCGAGTCATGGACCAGACTAATCCGCGTCCTCACTCATGAAATCATGAATACGGTCACGCCTGTCGCATCACTCAGCTCGGCATTGTCCCAGAATCTGGACAGCTACAGTGCTGAGGACATCCGTTCCGCACTCGGGACCATCGCTTCTTCATCCGAAGGCCTAATAAGTTTCGTGCAGTCCTACCGTTCTCTGACGCATATTTCCGCGCCGGTGCGCAAGGCTTTCTATCTGAAGGACCTGGTCAATGATTCTGTCAATATCGCCAAAGCCAACTGGCCTTCTGTCAATGTCCTATATCATGAACTTTCAAGCGAAGTGATTCTCTATGCCGACTACGGACAGATGTCGCAAGTGCTCAACAATCTGATAAAGAACGCTGTACAGGCAGGTGCCGGGAACGTAAGCATAACCGCGTCTATCGACAAACGGGAACAGACTGTCATCGACATTGCCAATGACGGGGAGCCTATCAGCGCCTCTGGTCAGGAGCAGCTGTTCGTTCCGTTCTACACCACCAAAGGTTCGTCAGGCACAGGTGTCGGTCTGAGTCTCTGCCGCCAGATTGTCCGTCTGAACGGCGGCACCATCAAACTCTCCTCCTCCACTCCTGAAGCCACGGTTTTCACTATCGTCATGTAGTCTTACTGGTCCTGTTTCAGCACTTCGACCGGATTTTCGGCTGCGGAACTCCAGGTCCGGGAAATTATCGAGGCGAAGGAGATGAGGAAGGTCAATGCTGCCGCGACGAGGATTACCCACCACGGGAAGGCTATGGCATTGTAAAAATCTGCCAGGTAGTAACGCATTGACCAGATACATACCGGAATCGCTATCACGACGGCGACTGCGGTCATCAGGATGAACGACTTCGAGAGTTTCCATGCCGCTGACCTGACACCCGAGCCGAAAATCTTCCGGAGGGCGATCTGACGCGCCTGCTGCTCTGTGTAGTAGACGGACATCGCGAACAGGCCGAGCGCAGAAATCAATATGGCAAGCACCATGAACGTCATCACCAGCTTCATAGTGTTCCGCGTCCCTGTCAATGAATCCGCAAGGAAGTCATCTATATAATATATGTCCGTTTCGCGCGGCACACCGATATACTCTTTGGCTACATCACGCCATGCCTCGCGGACAGCATTCAACGCCTCCGCCCTGTCGCCACGCACCTTCAGCAGATGATTCATACACACATCGGTACGGTTCAGCACAGCCCGATGACTGTCAGGCATTGGTTTATAAAGAGGATCACGCGCGCGGAAATCCGCTATTATACCGCAGCACTCATACTCTTTATCGGTACCGACAGTCCTGTTCTCGGCAGTAATCCCATAACGCCGCTGCGCCTCCTCCGTAAACCAGCATGTCCCTTCAATAGGATCGGAATACTGTTCTATCACATTGAACCCAAGCAGTCTGAATGCCGTACTGTCAACAGCAGTCATCTGAAGCCACGACAGTTCCTCACCCTCGATATGTACGCCATAGCTTCCACATGAGAACGGGGGCTGCACTGCCATAGCCGCCGTCTCCACTTGAGGAAGAGCCTGAAGTCTCTGATGCAGAGCCTCCTGGGCAGCCATATTTTTAGAGCCAAGCGCCCATGAGGAAACCGACAGCAAATCTGTATTGTACCCTGCCGGCAAAGATACCAGATGGCGCATCTGGAGAGTCATTGTCAATGCAACCGAGACAAGAACCATGCTTATGATGTTCTGGCAGACGATAAAGACCTTGCTGAACACCATCTTGCTGCGGAACCTGAAATCGCCCTTCACGACAGCTATAGGCTTGAATCTCGACACCATAAATGCAGGAAGAAGTCCGGAGAGAACCGAAACCAGCACGAGTACAATGACGCCGGCCGCAATGGTAGCCGCATCCGGAACAAGAACTATAGCTGTACCAAGAAGATTCTCTATCCAGCCCTTGAACAGCAGGGCGACCAGCACGCCGAACAGCATGCAAACAAATGTGAACAAGAACGATTCCATAAGGTATCTGCGGACAATGCTGCCTGAAGACTCGCCGAGAAGACGTCTCGTCGCCATCTCCTTTGCCCGTTTTCCCGTCTGAGCCACAGTAAGGTTTATGTAGTTGAAAATGGCTGATATCAGCAGTATCAATGCTACCGCCAGAAGTACCTCAACGATCTTCCTGTCCCCATGACGCAACGGGTTATATACGTCTATCTTGCTGAAATAAATCTGGTCAAGCCTTGTCAACGTGGAGCCCCACAGGAAATTCCCGCCAGAACCGTCGCGCGTGTAGAAATCCCAATAATCCACATACTTGTCCAGCAGCTTTTCAGCCACAGCGTCAGGCGAGGCACCATCCTGCAGCGTCACGAAAGTATTGACCATACCGAAATTATCCATTCTCTGGACCATGCCATCCAGCTGCCTGATGCTCAGGAATATGTCATAATACGTCAGTTCATCATAAGGCCCGAAATCCTGAATCACGCCGGTTATCGTGAACCTGTTTTTTCCTATTTCAATGGTGCGTCCCACAGGGTCAGAGCTGCCGAATGCCTTATGCGCGAACTTTTCGGAAAGGATTACATCATTCAGTCCCGCAAGTATGCAGTTCCTGTCACAGCCTGAGAGTCTGTAGTCAAAAAAATGCAGGAAATTCGTATCCACACAGACCGCCTCTGCGGCATAATAGTCGTCATCGACAATGACATCGGCATCGCCATACGCCCCGACTCTGGTCCAGGATGTTATCTCGGGCACTGACGGGAAGAACTCCTCCGCAGTCCCGTACGTCATTCCGACGCACTCCCCCATGCCGATAGCATACAGCTGTCGGGAAAGCGGCTGCCTTGCGCCTACGCTGAACTCCGTCCTGGCATAAGAAGCCAGCAATATGACAAATCCCAGTGCCACTGACAGGCCCAATGCCTCGATTACGGCATAGAGTTTATTTTTCGAGAGGAATTTCAGATATGTGCTCATGGTCGAATTGTACGTTTTGATAATTACTTTATGATAAGTTCAACCTAAGGACGTCATTCCGCGCGGATGGCGTCGGCGGGGTTTGAGTGGGCGGCGTGGAGGGTCTGGAAGAAGATCGAGACGACCGCGATGAGGAGCGAGACGGCTCCGGAGGCGATGAATATCCACGGGCTCAGACCGATCCGGTACGAGAAGCCTTCCAGCCACTTGTCCATAATGAACCACGATAGCGGCACGGCGAATATGAACGACACCAGAAGAGGGGCGCAGAACTTTGTCAGGAGCAAGGACAGAACCTCGTTCGTGGTGCTGCCCATTATGCGGCGCACACCGATCTCCTTCCTGCGCTGCCTGATGAAGAACAGCGACATCCCGATGAATCCGAGGATGGAGATGAGGACGGCGACACCTGTGAATATGCTCACGATTCTCATCGTGTCCTTTTCATCTTCCATTGATGCCTTTATCGTGGCGTCCACACTTTGCACCTTCCAGTCTAGATCTTCGGAAGTTCCGTCAACCTCTTTGACCAGGTCGCAGAGCTTCTGCCATGCGTCAGGGGAGCCGTCAGTCTTGACCATAAAGTTGGGATCCTCGATCTCATCCGTGTCCTTGACCGAGATGAGGAACGGCTGGTAAGGATCAAGGACGTTCCTCATGTGGAAGTTGGAGAAGACACCGGCGACATGCGTCACTTCACCATCGCCCCAAGATACCTCTGACTCTTCATTCTTCAGACCTACCTTCCCGGCGAGTTCTTCATTGATGTATTTCACATCACCGGAAAGATGGTTGTCCTTGACCAGATTGATGCCCATTATGTCGATGAGCTCCTTGTCCCAGGTCGTGAGATAGACCAAAAGACTATTATTGTCCTTGTCTTTACGAGAGCTCATCGAACGATAACTGCCGTCAAACGATGTTCCTGAGAACGAGCCTATTCCTTGGATAAACGGCTGGTTTTTCAGAGCGTTTCTCAGGACTTCCGGGTTGTCGGAGCTGACACGAAAGATGTTCTGGGTGTTGTACCCCAACGGGGCCTTGGCCAGATGATCCATCTGGAGAAGGATCGTCAGAGTGGCCGTCATCATTGTCATCGTGATCACGTTCTGAAGGATTATGAATATCCTGCTGAGCACCATCTTGGAGTGGTAGCGGAACGAACCCTTTACGACATCGATAGGCTTGTACTTGGACAGCGAGACGGTCGGCATTATCCCTGAGATGATTCCTGTCAGGACAATGAACAGCAGGCTGACAGAAACTGTCGAGACGTTTATGTCCTTAAGGATGTCTATCTTTCCTTTGAAGAGTACGGCCACCTTGTCCTCGAGCAGCAGAGCAAACGCTCCTCCGATGATGAACGAAATGAATACCATCAAGGTGGATTCTCCGATCAGCTCCAAGGATATTCCTAAGCCATTGCTTCCGAGAAGCCTTCTGGTGGCCATTTCCTTTGCCCGGAAGCCGGTGTTGGCGACGGTCAGGTTGATGTAGTTGGTGACGGCGAACAGGAGGATGGCCAGCACGACGGCCAGTAATATTCCTAAAAGACTCTTGTCGCCGGTCTGGAGACCCGCTCCGTTGTTCTGCGGCGCGAACATCAGGTCGTCAAGCGGGATGATGGCGGCCTTTGTGTTGCCGTAGAAATTGAACACCGGAATGCTCTCAATGTAGTATGAGGTCAGGTCTTCAATCTTATCTTCGAGGCTCGCCCCTGGTCTCAGCATCAGGAATGACAATGTGGAGCCTAACGGCCCGCTGGCCATCAGGTCGTTGCGGAGTCTGTAGCCGAGAACCTGCGGTGCGCGTTCGAAATTGGCGATGACCGCCGTCTCGTTCAGGAACACTGTCTTGTCCAGATCCTTGATGACCCCTGACACGGTGTAGACAAGCGAGCTGTCGTATGGGTCGCCGTTGTCGTCACTTACGAAGACATAACGTGTCCCTTCGATTTGAAGCGGCTGACCGAGAGCGTTGCCGTCCGGGAACAAGGCTTTGGCAAGAGACTCTGTGACAACGCATTTCTCAGGGCTGTCCAAGGCGGTCTCACGGTCTCCTTCTATCATCTTAAAATCAAAGAATCTGAAGAAATTGGAGTCCGCGAGCATTATGTTGCCGGCGTTGTCCCCTTGTGCTTCCCCATAGACTCTGTCCTCGTGCTTTATCTTTCCGTTTTGCATATAGACGCAGCAGACATCTTCCACCTCCGGGTACCTGCCCTTGAGTGAACGGGAGCAGTCCGGCCATGACATGAGTGTGTTCCTGTTCTCTGTGCCCAGCACGTAGATTCTCTCATGGTTCCTGTGCCATTTGTCGATGCTGAACTGCCGGTAGGTGTAGTCCCCGATCAGTATCACGAACATCAGCGAGAGCGCCAGTCCCACCATATTGATCACCGCATAGAGCGGATTGTTCTTCAGAAATCTCAAGAAATATTTCATTGCCTAAATTCTTTTGTCATATAGTAATATGTAAAAAAAGGTATCTGCGGACAATGCCACTGACAGGCCCAATGCCTCGATTACGGCATAGAGTTTATTTTTCGAGAGGAATTTCAGATATGTGCTCATGGCCGAATTGCACGTTTTGATAATTACTTTATGATAAGTTCATCCTTGTCACCGCAACTGTCGTAAGAGGATATGATGATCTTCTCGCCCGGCTCCAGACCTTCTATAACTTCGTAATACTGAGGGTTTTGGCGGCCTATGCGGACACTACGTTTCGTCGCTTTCGTTCCATCGGCATTGACAACATACACCCACTTGCCGCCAGTTGCCTGGTAGAAGGAGCCGCGCGGGATGATAACGGCCTCTTCGGGCTGGCCGAGCTGCACATTCATATAATATGTCTGTCCCGCACGGATATTTTCCGGCTGCTGTCCTTCGAAGCGAAAATCCGCCTTGAACTTACCGTCACGAACCTCAGGATAAACCTTGCGGATGACTGCTGAGTATTTCTCATTCTGACGCTCGAAGGTCGCCTCGAGACCAGGCACAATTCTATCAATGTAATGCTCATCTATCTGAGCTTCAATCTTATACGAATCAAGGTTGTTTATCTGGCCGATTTTGGAACCTGCTGCCACCGACTGTCCGAGTTCCACGTCGAGAAGTCCGAGTTCTCCGCTGATAGGCGCCTTCACGGAAAGATTCTCCTTACGGCGGCGTATCATGGACATGTTCACACGCATGTTCTCCAGGCTCTCGTGCATCTGCGAAATCTGCGTGCTGCGGTAAAGGCTGTCCTGTTTTTCCCTGTCAATGACCAGGTCCAGCTTGTCCTTCGCAAGTTCGTAATCTTCAGCCGCTTTCAGATATTCTTCCTTTGCAATGAGTTTCTCCTCGTACAGCGCCTTGTTCTGCTCATACGCCCTCTTGGCCCTGCGCACTTCTATCTGGAGCGTGAGCTTGTCCTGCCTTACGGAAAGTTTCTGCTGCTCCATGGAAATCAATGTGTTGCGCAGGATGTTCTCCTTCTCGGCAAGTTCCGCCTCAGAGTTGAGTATCTGCATGTCAAGACTTTCATTGGACAGTTCGACAATGACATCACCGGCATTGACCTTACTCCCCTCCTCTGCGACGATTCTCTGGACGTTTCCTCCTTCGGTCGGGCTGATCTGGACGGTGGTCATCGGCTGGACCTGGCCGCTGACGCGGATATAGTCATTGAACTCGCCTTTCTTGGCGGCTCCTGTGATGAGGGAGCTGCCGTCAACGCGCACCGCAGAGCCGTTCCCAGTGATAATCAATATGACAAGGACTATTGCCAATGCTGCTCCGGCCCAATACTTAATGGCCTTCTTCGTGAATGCCGCGGCCAGTCCTGTTTTCTTTTCTATTATCTTGTCCATGATGGATGTTGTTTATTGATCTATATATGATACTCCGTTATAGTACTCGACGACCCTGCGCTTGAGCTGGTACTGCAGCTCGGCATTGAGACGTTCCGCCTTGGCCTTCAAGTAGTTGGACGAAGCGGTATTGTATTCTATCGAGGATATGAGTCCCTGTTCGAATTTGCGGGCGTTGAGTTTGAATGCCTCGTCATACACATCAGCGCGTCTTTCTGCCTGAAGCAGAGCCGACTCCGCCCCGTCCCTGTCCTGAATTGCCCTGCGGACTTCCGATTCGACATCGCGGAGGGACTTGTCATATTCGAGGCTTGCCCGCTGATATGCATTGCGTTTTTTGGCCAATGCCGTGTGCTTCTGAAGTCTGTCGTATATAGGTATGTTCAATGACAACTGCACATATTCGCCTCCGTTGTTCTTGAACTGATCCCAATAAGGAGTTGCTTTGTAGCCGGTCTGTCCCGGGTAGGTGTAGTAACTGGTGGACCACCCGCCGTAAAGTCCGAGTGTCGGAAGGAATTGCCATTTCGCGGTATTCAGACTGCGGAGGGCATTGTCCATCGCCCCCTTGGCGATCAGTACGGAAGGCATTGACCTGACTGCATTTGCTATGATGTCATCAGCGGCAGGACTGTTCGCGCCGGTCTGAATCGACGAGAGCTCCGGATCTATCGTAAGTTTCTCATCTACTGGCCAATACATTACATCTTCAAGTGTAATCATGGCATTGTCCCGATTGTTTGTCGCGGTGGTGAGTTCGTATTCTCTGTCGGCGAGGTCGGCTTTCATCTGGACCACGTCGGCATAGCCCTTCGAGCCGAGTTCTTCCTGACGCTCAGCCAGCCTCACCGCGTTTCTGGCGTTTTCCACCTGTTCTGTAAGGATTTCGGCCAATTTGGTGTAGTAAATGACATTGAAATAGGCCTCGATGGTGGCGAGGCAGACCTTGTCACGTTCCTGCTGTTCCTTGGAAATGCCCATTGACATGGATGTGCGGGCGATTTTCATGTTGTTGATGGCGGAGAATCCGTTGAATATGGTGAAGCCTGCCGACACGGAAAAGCCCTGGTTGAAGGACGTCGTGGTGAGATACGTATTGGTCTCAGGGTCGATGGAACGGCCCCATCTGTAGTAGCCATAGGAGTTCCCTTCCGCTGAAGGCGTAAATGCTTCCAATATCGCATCACGTCTGTCGAGTCTGGAGTCATCGTTCTTGGACTGCTGGATTCGCACCTGAGTGGAGTTGCTTACCGCATACTCCATGCATTCGCGCAGGGTCAATGCCTTGGCTTGTGCTTGCTGGGCGGGGCTGTCCGCGCTGGCAGTGCGGCTTTGCGTGTTTTCCGTGAGCGGAGTTATCCGCGTGGCAGTGTCCGTGATGGTAGTTAGGCCTTGCGTGCTTTCCGTGAGCAAGGTCGTCCGCGTGGCAGCATCCGTGCTGGTAGTTAGGCCTTCGGGGGTAATTCCCTGTGCGAAGACCTGCCCGGAGGCAGTGGTCGCTGCAGAAATCAACGTCAAGACTATAATTGGTATTATCGGCTTCATAATTCGTTGCTGTTTTCCTTAGTTCGTACTCATTGCAGTTTGCAAACAGCTCTGCATTGTCGTTTACGCTGATGTATTCATTACTTATGGCACATGAAACACACATCATCGTTTAGACATGAACGAGCACGCCACGTGCCACATCAGGCAACAGATTATCCATCAGACGATTACATCCGGGCGTCATTTATCTTCTTGTAAAGAAACTTTACAAATCTGTAATGAAATTTTACAGTCCTATACATATCCTACTTGTCTGCCATGACACTGAGTCGTTTTCGAACAACCTGCATGTCGGTTTTCCGGTCATAGTGCTGAATATCAGGAACATACACTAACAGCCGAAAGCCAGGTTACCCACTTTTTCGGGTAACCTGGCTTTCGCCATATTCACTAACTTATTAGTAATCAACATCTTCACCTCACAACCCAAAGTCAGGTTGTTCGGATTTCGGATTAGAGGAGACGCTTACGTGACCTGTAGAGGAATGTTGGGATGCGTGAAATACCAAATTATTTCACTTCTTCTTTTAATTTAGTCACATCCTCCAAGGACAATCCAGTCGCCTTCGCCACGATCTCACATGGCGTCCCTAACTGAAGCAGGTTAATTGCTACCTCCATATTACGTTCCTCGCGCTGTCTC
>ENA-OYWF01000034-OYWF01000034.1-human-gut-metagenome-genome-assembly--contig:-NODE-34-length-46652-cov-6.503187_pt1 | contig 46652 bp, 40 predicted proteins | sample MGYA00244809_ERZ653394 | MGnify/ENA primary metagenome ERZ653394 (study PRJEB26926, sample SAMN06165151) | human gut metagenome | biome: ENVO:00009003; feature: ENVO:2100002; material: ENVO:00002003...
GACGACTTTTTAAATCCTCCTAACTCCTGATATGCACACCATTACGGGGGAAGATTGCCCTCCGGGCTGTTTTTGTCGCTCGCGGTGCTGATTTTTATCGCTCACACATTAGTGTGGGCTTTTTTGTGGTCCCTTATGGGACTTCGTATTTCCCGGCTCAACGTAAAAAGTGGGTTGATTTGCATTTCATAGTGCGCCCGAAGGATTGACAAGGCAGCATCAGATGCCGTGCAGGACATCCTCTTGTCGATGGATAGCTGAGCAGCGGCATAGCCCGCGGCGAATTGCGAAGCACCTGAGCAAAGCGGGCCTTTGCCGCTGGAAGCGTAATTTCGTGACACGATTTCTTCAGAAGAACTTTGCCGCCGCCAGCGTGATTTCCTCTGATGAGAACTTCATAGAGGATGACAAGAACGCAGATACAGGTATTCTCTGTACCAATGAGCATCGAGATAAACGTGTAAATATCTATGTAATATACAGATAATCAATTGGTTAGGTGGATTTGGGGCGAAGCATAAAGATGCTCATCACCCTATTTTTTTAGGGGAGTGAGCATATTAAAGTGTTATCTTAAATCTGCATAATCACCAATAACACAATGAGTTATGTGTGATTTTGCGGTTTATGAGATATGCTCATTGGTTCCATTATTCCGTAGCAAGATGACTGTGTCTTAAGCCTCCACCCAAACAAACCTGAAAACCTCCCTCTTAAACGACAAAAGCAGGTACCCATTTAATGGATAGATACCTGCCTTGCTTCTTTCTCCATCAGCCGTCTCGGTAGTAACACCTTGGAGTCCTTGATGGTCATCCAAATCCTCAACGAGAATGGCAAGCGGCCCTGACCAATATATCGCCAAGAGCCGCAAGGAAGGGGTCAAGATGGGCCGTCCTGCGACCTATCGGAAATCTGAGGATGACTTGTTGATCCTTGATGACCCTTTAGAGGCGCTCTTTCGGACTGGCCTCGTTGCTTTGTTTAGGGGTTGTTCTAAACACTGCCGTGACGTCGCTGTGAATTTTTCGAACAACCTGCATGTTGACATTTTGTGGATGTTGCTGATTGTCAATTGATTGTGGGGGTCTGTGAAAGTCAGGTTACCCATTTTTTCATGTAACCTGACTCTGGCTTTAATCGCTAATGTGCTATGTGTTAATGTTTTATGTTATTCAAACAAATGCAGGTTGTTCTACTTTTGTCCTAACTACTTATTGTTAAATTTCGGTAAACTCTTTTCTGGACGACACTTTTTTGTGCGACCTGCAAGTCGCTGAATATCATATAGTTGAACGTTTTCAGAGTTGCCAAAACTATAACTCTGAAAATAGCTAAATGCCTGTCACACAGCTATTTACGGGTTGCGCTACATGTGAGGAGTTCGGCGGGAAGGACTGGCATTGCACCGTTTTGAGTGCAGACGAAGGCGGAAACATCCACGGCCTTTCTGTGGGCTACAGTAACTGGCAAGCCGCTTAAGATGCTTGCGGTAAAGGCGGCAGTGAAGGAGTCGCCTGCTCCTACGGTGTCAGCTACTTTCACTTGTGGCGTTGGCAAGAAAGACTTTGCGTCAGGGGTGAAAATGTAACTGCCGTTTACTCCGCAAGTCAGAATGAGAATCTTCAGATTGTAGCGGTTCAACAATGCCCGGCATTGGTTCTCCGGATCCGACTCCGTAATGCCTGATATCCGACAGACTGTCGGGAGTTCCTCGTCATTGATTTTCAGGACATTGCACCGCATCATAGACTGCTCCAAGACATCTTCGCTGTAGAAACTCTGCCTGAGATTGGCATCGAAAACAATTAGAGTGCCGTTGTCCTTCGGCATTGTGTCAATGAAGCGATTGATGGTGTTGCGGGATACCGTGCTCCTCTGTGCAAGTGAACCGAAACATACTGCGCAAGTGTTGCGGGCCAATGCTTCCAGTTCCGGCGTGAATGGAATGTAGTCCCATGCGACGCCCTCCTTTATGATATATTGTGGGATGCCGGCCATGTCGAGTTCTACTTGTACTGTTCCGGTAGGATAGGGTACTGTGGAAATGAGGCTGTTCAGGCTTTTGTCCCGGAATGTGCCGATTATCTCCTGTCCAAGAGCATCATCGCCTATTGCACTGACTACAAGGCTCTGCAGCCCGAATTGTGATACGTGATATGCGAAATTGGCCGGAGCGCCTCCTATTTTCTTTCCGTCCGGCAGAATGTCCCACAAGGCCTCTCCAATCCCGACAACTGTTCTATTTTCCTTCATGGCGAATACGATTTTTCCGGCAATGATAATTATTTTCCATCAAAGAAAGGTTTTATCTTTTGCTTCGGTTCTTGTACTCGTTTTCCACAGTAGTTACAGCCCAGCTCACGATACTCATTACACCGAAAATAACCCCCGTCACCAGCCAAAGCAATATATAAATAAATCCTTCCATGATTCTAAACAGTATCAGTCTTCCAAAATTTCTTCGGTAAATATAGTAAAAAAAGAGGGGATAGAGTAGAGTGTCCGTATTCGGACCCAGGGCTAAGTCTCAAAAACCGCCGATACCCTTAATATCTGCGATAGTGTCCTTTCACCCTTTCAATCTTGCCGAAGCGAAGCCGTTTGTACGCCTTCACCCAGACAAGTCTGAAAACCTCCACTCTATATGACAAAAGCAGGTACCCATTTAAGGGATAGATACCTGCCTTGCTTTCTCAACAATGTTGTTTTACCAACAATGATATCGCAAAGATACGAATTAATTTGAATTTCGACGCTTATAATGTGTTATCTTGAGATTGTGATAATTTAATCATACTTGGTTAAGCATTACTGCCTTTCAGTTTCGGTATACGACAAAAAAAGCGGAGATAGATCACCACTCCGACAAGAGGTATATCATTGATTGCTAGGAAACTCGAAGCGGCTATATCGACTTGAACTCTGTCGGCCAGCATCCGTTTCACACGTGGCCGACGAAAATCGATTGAAAGATTATACATCCTGTCCGCCTCTGTATCACAATCTCAACCGTATCACTTTAAGACATAAAACATGGTGATACACTATCACCTTAAGAGTCTGCTTAAAGTATATCAATCTGTTTGAACATTCCTAATGGAAACTTGGTTATCGGTAAAATACACATCACCTGATACCTGTTCAAGTACCTTTGCACCGAATGAGTTTGTTGCTCGATACTTAAGTGTCACTTCATAGCACCCCTTTGATGAGTTATAGTTTGAGGTATAACTAACTTCTTCATAGGATTTCGCATCCTTCAAATTATTTTTCAGGTGGTCCTTTAAGTAGTTCTTTGCGAGAATTTGGTGAGTGGTAGAGTTATCATTATAGTTTTGGATAGAGTGATCACTTCCTCCGCTATAGTAAATAATACCGAGAATCACTGCCACAATAATGATAAACCAGAAGCATCCTCCTTTCTTCTTTCTCGTTGTCTGATTGTTCATAGTGAAGATAGCTTTATTTTATTTTGGTGACTTTATAGCCGGCACCTGTAGTAAAGTCTCCGTCCTTATCATATAAATGCAAATTACCATCAATAATTCGATAGTACTCTTGAGTTTTACTTTCTACAACATATAACTTATCACCATCTTTCTCTAATTGTTCAATCTTAACCTTATCCGAATCGGAGAACTCAAGTTTGGATTGATACTTTCCATTCTCTTTAATAATCTCAATCGTGAAGTATTTGTTCGGCTCGAAAGAAAAAGCGACGTTCCACTTTCCTAATACTTCTTTTCCTTTGACTGTCGAAGGTCCTGTTTTGATGCTATTGTTTTTAAGTGTCTCTAACTCACTTTTACATTGTTCTAAAGCGGCACTTAATGCCATGTTTGCTTCTTTGAGTTGGGTGTTCTCGGCAGTAATTCGGTGAATCTCATCGCTCGAAGTACCACAGGAAAATGTGGTTAGAGAACATAGTAAAGAACAGATAAATATACTCTTTCTCATAGCTAAAATGATTATTCAAGTGTACTGACGATTCTTTTCTGTCTGTCATCTACATCAAAATACCCAATTGAGGATAAAAAGTGAGGAGCCAACTTTCGCTTATCTTGAAGGCGGCTGTGTAAGGCCGTTAATGCAAATGTAACAAATATTTTGATACCTGGTATATGTTTTTCATGGGATGATGTTGCCCAGAGATTTCCTTGACAGCAAAAGACTACCCGGCGGCTTTTCGAAGAAGATTTCACATTTTACGTCGGAATGTGAAAAAACTGCTACCTTTGCCGAAGAATTAAACCCTGTTAATCACGAAGACCTAAGTTCCACTTGGGTGGCTATTAGTGATTGATGGGGTTTAATGTTTGTAGCATGATGGATCCTCTTTGAATTCTTTAGGGATGAATTTCCTGTGTCTGTACCGGAATTTCCAAATATTGGACAGGTTATTATGTTTAGAGTACTTCCACTGGGTAACAAAAAAGCCCCTCCGGTGTTTGGAGGGGCTTCTTGTGGTGCCCAAAGCCGGGCTCGAACCGGCACGTCTTTTAAAGGACATTGGATTTTGAGTCCAACGCGTCTACCAATTCCGCCATTCGGGCATCGATTGGAATCGGAATGGCAAAGTTAGGACTTTTTGGCGAAATACCAAATATTTCAGTGCCTGTCAGCATAATGTAACATGGACTTTTTCGGGAATTATGATATTTTGCTATATTCGCGATGGCGGAAACTTAGTAGTTATGAAATGCAAGATATATAGCGGACAGAAGATTACGGACGTGGCCGGATACCTGAAAGGATATCCAGCTGTTCTCGTGGTCGCAGACAGACAGGTAACGTCCAGTGCAGAACAAGTCGTGAAAGCACATGAGGAGCAAAAGCTTGAAGGCGCCTTGCCGCATCCGTCGAACCTGCTTCTGCTTGATGTCTCAGAGGAAAACAAGTCAATGTCCACTGTCCTGGAAATATGCAAGTGGCTGATGGACAATGACGCCGGCCGCAATGCACTGCTGCTTGCGATAGGCGGCGGCATAACCACGGACATGGCCGGATTCGCCGCATCCATATACAAGAGAGGAATCCGGTTCGCTTATGTTCCTACCACCTTTCTGTCGCAGGTCGATGCCGCAATCGGCGGAAAAACAGGGGTGAATTTCGAAAACTACAAGAATATATTGGGCGTGATCAGGCAGCCGGAATTCACATATATCTGCCCGGAAGTTCTTGGTACATTGCCATATAGAGACTTCCTGTCAGGTGCCGCCGAACTCCTGAAGACCTTCATCATTGACAATGCAGGCAACAACTACGAAAAGGCTGTAGCGCTCCTTTCCGAGATACACGGGAGCATTGACCGGAAACAGGCGATAGCCTTGCATCTGGCTGAGATTGAGGAACTTGCGGCGGACGCTGCGAAAATCAAGGCCGGGATTGTCGAGCGTGATGAATTCGAGTGCGGAGAGAGGCGAAAACTGAACCTCGGGCATACTTTCGCGCATGCTATAGAGTCCGTGTCAATGTCTGGGCATTACTGCGCCGAATCCGGTATTTCACATGGCGAAGCTGTGGCAATGGGGGTGATTATGGCGGCTAAAGCTTCCGAAAGGCACTATAATCCCGCTCCGGAGAATTCTTTGCGGCCGGAAAATATTGCAGAACAGAAAGATACAGAAGGCGAATCACTCAGTTCGCGACTTGTACGCGATTTCAGCCGATGCGGCCTGCCGACCGAGTGCCCGTTCCCGCCGGAATCCCTGTTCGGGGCAATGAAAAAGGACAAAAAAGCCGAAAACGGCATAGTGCATTTCGTCCTGATCCGCGCCATTGGCGACGTCCGCATCGTGGACCTTCCGGTGGGAAGCGCGGTTAATCTTTAAAAAAGACATTTTTCAGCCAGTACTCGTATATCGGGTCTTCAAATGAATACTGTTTACCGAAATCGTCCAGAATATCATTGGCTATCAATGCTTTCCTGGCTCTGGATACCTCGGTGCTGGACTTGAGGCGGTAATCTTTCATAACTCTCTGTGATGAAAGATTCTTCTCTCCTGCTGACATTGCATGAAGAAGATTCTGCTGGGAAATGGTCAGAGAAAGCGTCAAGGCCCGGTTGAGTTCGCCCTGCTGCCTCAAAATATCTTCGAAAGCATCTGTTATATCCGAATCTGTGCAAGAATCGCTCTGGCAATGAAGCCATGTGGTTTGGGCAAGCTGTTGCACATAATACGGATTATTGTCTGCAAGCTGCACTATTCTTTCACATTGTCCTTCGGTAATCCGTTTGCCGGTGTTCAGAAACTCTCTGGAAATATAATCCGGCCAGAATAATCTGTCGATTTTTTCCAGAAAATATATTGCTCCGAATTTATAGAAAGGCATGGATACTTTGCCGAACACTTCCATCATCATGTGCCTTCTGCTGCCATACAAACAGTACGAAACATGCTGTTGGAGCCGCCATGATGTTTGAATTTTGATACAAAAATATGTACATTTTATGATATATCAAAATTTGTACATTGTGTTCAAACCATAAAAACTCCAGGCAATACGACATTGACCGAGGTGCTTATGTGCCGTAATAAAATTATCGGTGAAAAAATCACTATCTTTGTAGGTTGGAAAGATTGCAGATAATGATTTGTACTACAATACAGAATAAGACGATAGACGAGATATTGGGAATCCTGGAAAGCGGGACCGTGGAGATGGCTGAAATCAGACTGGACAGATGTCCGTTGTCGATGGAGGACATAGAGGAACTGTTTTCCACATCGGACGTGCCTCTTGTGGCCACTTGCCGCATCAGTGAGGTGCGCAAGCGTATTGTGGCAGCGAATCCATACATGGATGACAGGAAAATCGACACCAGAGCCGTTCAGGAAGCCGAATCCGAACTCATCACTGCAATACATTCAGGAGCAGCGTTCGTGGACCTCGAAATCGAAGCGCCCGCGATGATGTCCAAGCGCCTGCGTCGGGAAACCCGTGAAAACGGAACCGTCTATGTCAGGTCCTACCACGATTATAACGGGACAGACTCGGCTGAGGCCCTTAAAGCATTGACAGAGAAATGCTTCGCCATCGGTGCCGACATCGCCAAGATCGTTACCACAGCCCAGGGGGACGATGAGCAGGTCAATGCTTCCGTCACCAGACTCCTGTCACTCTATGACACATTTGACCCCGCAAAACTCATAGCATTCGCAAAGGGCGAGCAGGGGCGAGCTTCCAGGATACAATGCCTTGCCAAAGGCGCCCCATTCACCTATGCCGCTCTGAATCAGAGCGAAGCGGCCGCGCCGGGCCAGATGACTACGGCCAGGATGAAGCAGCTTGTTTATGGCAACAGGTTACCGTCAATGCCGGCAGACCGCGATATTATCCAGATGCCTTCATCCAAAAGCTTTGCGCAGCGTGCAATAATTGCAGCCGCATTGTCCGAAGGAACTACTACATTGAAAGGATATTCCCCATGCGGGGACAATGAATCGGCCATTTCCGTAGCACGTTCGCTGGGCGCGGACATTACGGTAGGCTTGTCTTACGAGAAGGGTCAGGTGACCAAGGATACATCTGCATTGACAATCAAAGGAATCGGCGCGAAAGCGGGCGGATTGGCATTGACAAGACTGGAAACCGGTGAATCCGGGCTGCTGACGAGGCTGATGATACCTCTTGTGGCGGCTCTTGGCGGGGGCGAGACGGAGATTGCGGGAGAAGGTACATTGACCCGGAGGCCGCTGAAAGGCGCCCGCGAGATTATGGCATCATTCGGGGTGAGGCTGGAAAACCTTCCGCAGGAAGAAGCGGTGCAGCGAAACGCTGAAGAAGTTTTCGTGCCGCTGAAGGTCTTCGGAAAGCTTACAGGTGGAAAGGTAACTGTCTCAGGCTCAGGTGGTTCGCAGATTATTTCGGGACTGCTTATGGCATTGCCACTGCTGGAAGAAGACTCGACAGTGAGGATTCTCAGCCCCAAGAGTATCCCGTATCTGTTTATCACAATGGATGTTATGAAAGCATTCGGCGTGAAGGTGCGTTGCGATATGGAAGGCGGTCCGGAATTCGCGGAGTCCCAGGACTGGAATGACTGTACAGAGATTGTTTTGCATATAAAAGGACGGCAGTCGTATAAGGCGTCGTCGATGGAGATAGAAGGAGACTGGAGCTCGGCGGCATGTTTCCTCGTGGCAGGTGCGGTTTTCGGTAAAGCCGACCTCGCCGGACTTGACACGCGTTCCCTCCAGGCGGATTTGTCCGTTATGGACATTCTGATGGAAGCGGGAGCGAGTCTGTCTCAGGACGGGTACAATGACTCGAAGGGCCTGGTGCATGTGCAGAGGGCGCCGCTCAATGCCTTCGAAGTGGATGCCAACAATTGCCCCGATTTGTTCCCGATAATCTCGGTTCTGGCCGCTTTCTGCCAGGGAACAAGCCGGATCGCAGGAGTCGGCCGCCTTGCCAATAAAGAGAGCGACAGAGGACAGGCGATATTGTCAATGCTGACGCATATGGGTGTGAAAGCGAGGATTTCTGGCGATGAGATGATTATAGAAGGGCATTCGTTGGTCCAGAGATGTATGACCGGGCGTCTTCTGAAAGGTGGGGCATACTCCTCCTTCCACGACCATAGGATGGTGATGGCGCTGAAGGTGGCCGGACTTGGGGCGGATTCGCCTGTGCTGATAGATGACATGGAATGTGTGGCGAAATCGTTCCCGGATTTTCAGAAGTTGTTTTCGCGCCTGACAGGCGTTGAATCTTAAATACTTGAAAGAATGGATTCTTTTGGCAGAAAATTCCGCGTCTCCATTTTTGGAGAGTCCCACGGCACCGCAATCGGTGTCGTTCTCGATGGCGTGCAGCCAGGCCTTCCTCTGACCGAAGACGATTTCATCGAGGATATCCTGAGACGTAAAAGCGGCCCGAAAGGCACTACGCCGAGGATAGAGACTGACGAACCGGAGATTTTGAGCGGAGTTTACAACGGACATACTACCGGAGCGCCCCTTGCTGTGATTTTCCACAACAGGAACACCCGTTCAGGCGACTATAAACTGTTCAATGATGTCCCGCGACCTGGGCACGCTGATTATACTGCAAGCGTCAAGTGGCTGGATTTCAATGATCCACGTGGCGGCGGACACTTTTCCGGCCGGCTCACATTGCCTGTTGTCGCTGCAGGAGTCGTGGCCAAGAAGATGTGCGTGTGCAGCATCAAGGCAGAACTGATAGAGGTAGGCGGAGTCAGCCGTCAGGAGGCTGTAGCGGCTTCCGGAGAGGAAAATGCTGCCGCTTCCGTCATATGGAAAGATGTGCTGGACCAGGCTATAAATGAAGGAGACTCGGTCGGCGGAATAGTGGAATGTTCAGTCTCCGACGTCCCTGCAGGCATAGGAGAACCGTTTTTCGACTCTGTCGAGTCAATGATTTCTCACGCAATATTCTCGATACCGGGTGTGCGTGGCATAGAATTCGGAGACGGTTTCGAGGCAGCGAGAATGAAAGGTTCTCAGCACAATGACCCTTTCGTTCCGGCAGACGGAGAATTCAGGACCGGTCATCCGTCCAAGAATGGGGCAGGAGGAGTAAACGGAGGCATAACCAACGGCAATCCTCTGGTATTCAGGGTGGCGTTCAAGCCGACATCCAGTATTGGAAAGGCACAGAAAACACTGAATTTTACTACCGGACAGATGACGGAACTGGAAATTCCGGGCCGTCACGACGTATGTTTTGCTCTCAGGACGCCGCCGGTGGTCGAGGCAATGACTGCTGTGGTATTGGCAGACCTGATGGCGCTGTAAAAACTATAATTTCGAATTATGGATATAAACGAAGAAAAGGAACTGCTGAACGACATTACGAAATCCGAATATAAGGAAGGATTTGTAACGGACGTGGAGCAGGAATTCATACCGAAAGGACTGAACGAGGACATTGTCAGGATGATTTCCAAGAGGAAAGACGAACCGCAGTGGCTTCTGGATTTCAGACTGGATGCTTTCCGCAAATGGCAGAAGATGGAGATGCCGGAATGGGGGCATCTGGATATGCCTCACATTGATTATCAGGATATTATATATTATGCGGCCCCGAAGAAAGACTCTGACAGGCCGAAAGAGATCGACCCGAAACTGGCGGAGACCTTCGACAAGCTCGGCATACCTCTCAAGGAGCGTGAAGCACTTGCCGGCGTGGCAGCGGTAGATGCCGTATTCGACTCAGTATCAGTCGCTACCACATTCCGTAAAGAGCTTGCAGAGCGTGGCATTATTTTCTGCTCGTTCAGCGAGGCCGTAAAGGAACACCCTGACCTGGTGCGCAAATATCTTGCGACCGTAGTCCCGTCCGGCGACAACTATTTCGCGGCATTGAACTCCGCCGTATTCAGCGACGGCTCATTCTGTTACATCCCGAAAGGAGTGCGCTGCCCGATGGAGCTCTCCAGTTATTTCCGTATCAATGCAAAGGGCACGGGGCAGTTCGAGAGGACGCTCATCGTAGCTGACGAGGGCTCGACCGTAAGCTATATGGAGGGCTGTACAGCACCGATGCGTGACGAAAACCAGCTTCATGCGGCAGTAGTCGAGATAGTGGCGCTCAAGGATGCCGACGTGAAATACAGCACAGTCCAGAACTGGTATCCGGGCGATGAAAACGGTCGTGGAGGAATCCTTAACCTCGTGACCAAGAGGGGAATATGCATGGAAGGCGCACACCTTTCATGGACACAGGTCGAGACTGGTTCTGCCATCACGTGGAAATATCCGAGCACCATACTAAAGGGCGATTACTCCTCATCAGAGTTCTATTCCGTAGCCGTGACGAACAACTATCAGCAGGCCGACACCGGCACGAAAATGATACATATCGGCAGAGGAACACGCAGCCGGATAGTCAGCAAGGGAATCTCCGCAGGACACAGCCAGAACAGCTATCGTGGTCTTGTGAGAATGCTTCCGGGAGCTTCCGGAGCCAGAAACTACTCCCAGTGCGACAGCCTTCTGATAGGTTCTGCCTGCGGTGCCCATACCTTCCCTGACGTGCGCAGCGCGAACCCTACAGCAGTCGTGGAGCATGAGGCGACCACATCCAAGATCAGTGAGGACCAGCTGTTCTACTGCAACCAGCGCGGCATCGGTCCGGAAGATGCTGTGGGACTGATTGTCAATGGCTATGCACGCGAAGTGCTGAGCAAACTGCCAATGGAGTTCGCAGTGGAGGCGCAGAAACTGCTTCAGGTATCACTCGAAGGCTCAGTGGGTTAGTCGCATGACCCCGCTGAAGAAAACTTAAATCTCAGACAATGAATTTTATTAACTATACTCTGTTTACGATAGGAGGCGACACTCCTGTTCTTCTCATTGACCTACTTACATCCGTAGTAGGCCTTACATGCGTATTCCTTGCCGGCCGCAACAGCAAATACAACTTCTGGGTGGGATACCTGTATTCCCTCCTCTTGCTCCTGATGTTCTGGAACAAGAACCTTTACGCCAACTTGCTCCTTCAGCCTATATCTTTAGGAATCAATGTCTTAGGACATTACAGATGGACACATCCGCGAAAGGACGAGCAGAGCTCTGCGGACAGCAGCGCACTTAAAGTGACCATGCTCAGCTGGAAACAGCGCATTCTCGCCATTGTTTCCGTCTTCGTCATTGCGGCAGGATGGGGCTGGTTCATCAGCCTTGCAGGGAATGCCATCTTTCCGGGCAAGATCCCGTCAGACCCTATACCGTATCTGGATGCTTGCGTGACCGTGCTAATCCTCGTTGCGCAGTTCCTCTCCGCTCTCAAGAAATGGGACTGCTGGATAGCCTGGCTTCTGGTCAATGTCTTCCAGCTGGCAATGCATATCTCTGTGGGACACGTGTTTATGCCGATTGTCTGCGGACTCTATCTCGTAAACGGAATCTGGTCACTCATCACCTGGTCAGGACTCTACAAGAAGAAAGCATAGAGGCGATCCCTTTAGGAACCGCCCCTGTGAAGCTTACTTCATTATGATTATGTTCGGAACGCGGCGCGTGCCTGCATGATCGAATTTCTTGTTGTCGGTCGGATGGTTCAGAACGCCGTCTTCAGCCGTCCAGATCGTCGTAGAACCGCCTCCGTCCAGATTTATGGCATTGTCCATACCGGCCCAGAGCGCAATCAGAGCACTTTCTGTCAATGTCGCTCCGTCAGCGTGATTCTTTGCGCGTCCGTCGATGGTGACGAAATAATAGTTTCCGCGGCTGTCCTTTCCTATCAATGTCCTCGGATGACGTGCGTTGCTGAAATTCCTGTCAGTGGCGAAAGCAGGTATCTTGCCGTCCTGAATAAGCAGCGGGCCTGAAGCCAATGCCGCATGATAATGCTTTGTGTAGTATTCATAACGAGTTGTGTCACACAGCATTATATCCATCTTGCGGCCCCTCTTGTTCTTGAATGCCACTAAAGCATTGGTCCTGAAGAACTCTGACTGGGCAGTGCGGCTTATCTCTTTGTGTGCCAATGCGAAGAACGTGCAAGGCTGAAGTGTCTTCACATTGAAATAACTGCCGTTTATCGCAGCGAGCGCCTCAGTCCTCTTGGCCAATGAATCGGTAGTCACGCACAAATCTCCAGCTGATTCCTCGATGGAAGTGCGGAATTTCCTGGCAGGGTATTTTACGATGGAGACAGTCTGGTCGCCTCCGAACATGGAAATGTGCGCAGAACCGGCCATTGCTCCCTTTCCGAGATCTTTCCAGTTCCATTCAGCATTGACAAACGCTGTGGAGTCTGCGGCTCTTGAGGTAGTCTGACCGTGCGCTGCACCGCAGATGAAAAGTGCCGCCAAGGCAATCTGTAGATGAATGTGTTTCATAATCAGTGGATAATAAAATTCTATTTTAAAGTCAATGTTTCGCTTTGGAGTTTCGGGACATAATGAACTCCCTCCTTGGTGTAGGGCGTAAGGTCTTCCCCGGCATTTACCGGCTTGAGAAATACGCTCTCCGCACTCTTGCCGACACAGAGCACAGCCACAGGTTCCAGGACATCATATCCGTTCTCAGCGATGATACGCTCGTCCTCCTCTTTAAAGAAGGCCCTAAGAGAGTCTCTGTCCAAGTTGCCTTTTATCAGGCAGTTGAGGCCGAGTTCCACCGCTTTCAGCGCCATGCTCTGAAGAGAAATGCCGAGGTCAATGTCGATGTATCTTTCTTCAGGAAGGATGCTGTAAACGATGATGAACGCACGTGCGGACTCTTCCCGCACAGGCTCGCGGAAAAGAATCTGCCTCAATGCATTGACCTTGTCCATATCGGACGAATCGACAGGCCTGAATCTGAGAAGCTGGCGGTTCATCGCGCTGGCGAGCGAGGAATTGACATTGACGATAGTGTGCAGCTGCTCAGAGTTTATGTCAATGTCCTGTCGGAAACGGCGGATCGTGCGGTTCTTGACCAGCAGCGTGTTCAGCGACGGATTGGTGCGTTTGATGACGCTTTTCCGTGCTCCCGAGCCGAAAACCTCCTCGTAACGGGACTCAAGATAATTGTCAGCCATAATTATTCGGAAGGAAGGAATCCTTTCTGGAGAAGCACTTCTGCAATCTGTACGGCATTTGTGGCGGCACCCTTGCGGATGTTGTCAGAAACGCACCAGAAATTCAGTCCTGATTTTACTGAGAAATCCCTGCGGAGACGTCCCACGAAAACGTCGTCGTGTCCGAGCGCAAAACGGCACATCGGATAGACGTTATGGGCCGTGTCGTCCTGAACCGTGATGCCCGGCGTCTCTTCCCATATTTTGCGTACGTCAGCAAGGTCGAATTCCTTCTCGAATTCCAGATTTATGGATTCGGAATGCCCTCCGATAACCGGTACACGAGCGGTTGTCGCTGAGACGCCTATAGTATTGTCATTCAATATCTTGTGTGTCTCATTGACCATCTTCATCTCTTCCTTGGTGTAGCCGTTCTCGAGAAAATCGTCGATGTGCGGGATGATGTTCTGGTCGATAGGATGCGGGAACTTGGCAGGGTATTCACCCCATACTGCACCGCCGCGCTCGGCTTCCATCTGGGCCACAGCCTTGTTGCCGGCTCCTGTCACGCTCTGGTAGGTGGATACCACCACTCTCTTTATGCGGTACTTTCTGTGAAGCGGTGCGAGAGGAAGGAGCATCTGGATGGTGGAACAGTTAGGGTTTGCGATGATGTAGTCGTCTTTTGTGAGGACATCTGCATTGACCTCGGGAACGACAAGCTTCTTGGTCGGGTCCATACGCCAGCAGGATGAATTGTCCACCACGCGGCAACCGACGGCCGCAAATTTCGGGGCAAGCTCCTTGGACGGGCCGCCGCCTGCAGAGAATATCGCAAGGTCCGGTTTGGCTGCGATGGCCTCCTCGGCGCTTACTACGGAGTATTCTTTTCCATTGAACATCACCTTCTTGCCCACAGAACGTTCTGAGGCAACCGGAATGAATTCAGTTACAGGAAAATGCCTTTCTTCCAGCACTTCTGTCATCCTGGTTCCTACCAGTCCTGTAACACCTACAACTGCTACTTTCATAATATATGTTTTTTTATTCTGTCAGACTGTTTACTATCGGACGTATCAGCTTATCCAGCTGTGCGCATTCAAGGAAGAAGCCGTCGTGCCCGAAGTGAGATTTGATTTCGTGAAATTTCGAGCCTTTCACCTGCCCGGACATCCATTTCATCCTGTACGGAGGGAATATGAGGTCTGAGTCAATGACGATGAATGTGGCTTCCGCACGTATCATGCCCAATGCCGCCGCTTCTCCGCCACGATTGCGTCCCAGATTGTTGCTGTCCACACTAAGCGACAGGTAATAATACGAGTACGCATCGAACTTTTCCGCAAACTTGTGCCCCTGATACCTGTGATATGAACCGGCTCTGTCTGCAAACAGCGTGTCGTCGGAAGGCTCCTGCTGCTTGAGATTGTAGCCGTCTTCGCATCTGTACGAAAGCAATGCGATGGTTCTGGCACATTCGAGTCCCTTTTTGCCGCCGTCCAGACTCTCACAGGCCCTGAAAGTAGGGTCAGCCTCCAATGCCATTCTCTGTGACTCCTCAAAGGCTGTAATCCACGGACTGATTCTCGAGCTGGTCGCAATATAGACCGCCTTGGTAAACAGGTCGGGGCATTTCACGGACCATTCAAGCGCCTGGAATCCACCGATGCTCGCTCCCACAAGCAAATCTATATGCCCGATTCCGATATGTTCTCTGACCGCGTCCAGGGCGTTCACGATATCGCGTACGGTAACCTTCGGGAAACTGAAATAATAGGGTTTGCCGGTTTCCGGGTCAATGCTTGAAGGCCCGCTGGAACCATAGCAGGAACCCAACATGTTGCCGCAGACGACGAAATACTTCTCAGTATCGAAAAGTTTTCCCGGCCCCACAAGTTCAGGCCACCACTCCTCGGCATCTGAATCGGATGTCAATGCATGGCATATCCATATAGTTTTCATCCCCTTATGGTAATCCATAGGGGATGTATGATAAGCAACCTCCAATGAGGAAACACTTCCTCCTGCCTCAAAATCGAATTTTCCTTCAATGCGGTAAGTATGTCGTTTCATCTTATATGCTTAGTTGTTCCCTCCCGGCATAAGTGCCTGATAATAAGCTTTGAACTCTGTCCATCTATAGAACGAAGGCGCAGCTTCCGGAAGCGGAAGGGAGGCCTCACGGCCATTGTACAGCACCTTGACAAGTATGTCGGCACTTTTCCTGCTGCGGTAGAATATCAACTGCAAATTGGCTGCCATAGGTATAAAATCGGAGCGCCAATAATTCTTTACCTCTTCAGGATCATCCACTACCGCCCCGAAATTGTCAAGTCGCATGAAGCACATCAGCGGAAGCAGAGCCGTGTCGTGGGAGAACCTCAGGCAGAGCTGGCGTTCTCCGGATGCGATGTCCGCATCGGCCTGTTCAATGATGGATTTCAGAATGGATGAATTGTTGATGCAGTTCTTGTTGTCCGAGAGGGGAGTGCGGCCCATGTAGATGTATCCGTTGTAATTCCTGACTTCCCAGATTCCGAAAAGTTCCTCAGTGGTGAAGACATCGGAGAAAGTGTCTTCAGGAACGTCCTTCAGGCATCTGACATCGCAGACTATGTTTCTCATGTTCGACTCGAATTTCCACATTCCGTAAGTGGCTTCGAGGTAGTCAGTATCATTGAAGAACTTGGAACAGAATGTCTTGGCGTCGATTTTGTCTGCAGCGAATTTCTCGGCAGACTTCACGGCCTCCTCAGGAAGAGGTACTTTTACCTTGATCGGGCTGATGGATTTGTTAGGCTCGAGAATAGGGAAATAGCACCTCCCCGCATCTACGGTGAAAGAGAAATCCTTGTCCAGACCTCTGAGTTCATCCACAAAAGAGAACATCGTGAGCATCGTGCGCGGTATCGGGGTAGAGAGTATGGAAGCTACCGTGCGGCCTTTGAACACTTGCGGGAAATTCCGGTACATTATACCGGCGATACGCCTGAGCTGTTCCTGACCTTTTGGAGTCAGGTCTCCGCCCCTGTGCGCTACAGAAGGGTAGAATTCCTCATATTCTTTCCAAAGCCTCTCGCCTCGGTCATTGAGCTTTCCTGCATTGTGGGCGTCGAGCAGGACCTTGTGGATCTTCTCATATATATCATCTGAGAGTGCGAACCTGGCACCGTGTCTTCCGAAATAGCTGATATAGAACGGCTTGTATCCAGACGGCGCCGGGCTGATCTCGTGCTCCCCAAAGGAATACATGCAGTAGTCCGAGCAGAGTCCTGCCGGATTTTCCAACAGTTCGGTCCTGGTGTCGTACCGGGTAACCGCCTCTTTTACGCCATATTCCGCCTCGATGGCTTTCCTCTTCTCGAGTCCGGAAACCTCCTGCGCCAGTCCAGCTATCTGGAATGACAGGCACAATGCGGTGATTGTCAATGTTTTCGCAACAGCGTTGCCGGATAGATTCATACTCCTTTATTTTCCATATAATAGTTCAACGTCCTTTACAATGCCTTCGCTCACGCCTTCAGGCACGAATTTCCACCTTCCGACAAGTTCCTTCTTGCCGGTGACCTCAGGGTCAATGCTTCCGTTTTTCAGGAAGTATTCGTAGAGGATAGTCCTGAATTCCGGGCCTTTGAACAGCGTTCGGGCTTCGACATCTTCCGCGGAGAGGAGTCCTGCTGCCTTAAGCAGTCCGCCTGCACCGCTCGCCCTATATGAGGTGATGCCTACAGTGTACATCTTGTCCATATCGAACGCTCTGCCGTCTGCCATACTCAGAATGTTCACCCTTTCGCCATACGGCCTGGTGACATCCACAGTATAGTCAATGCCTGCAGCACTGTCGAAATTGGCCGGACTCTTGGCGAGTTTCCATGCCATCTGGCCTGTCTTCCAATCCTTTGCCTGTTTGATACGGAGAATGTGCTCCGCATCCGGTCCGCTTACGGTTTCTACCCATAAGTCATAACTCGCCTCAAGGTACTCTTTTATTTCCTTTCCGGCAAGTTTCAGCACCATCAGTTTATTCCCGTAAGGGTAAATTGACTTCAAATCATTGAAAGTGACATCTCCCTCAGGCACTTTTCCGTCGATGAGGAGAGTTGCTGTCAATGATATGTCCATCGGACAGTATGTGAGCGCCAGAGCGTGAAGGAAATTCAGATAATCACATTGGCCGGAATAGAATTCCCGTGAGACCATATCCTTCTTCACTGTGCCCAATTTGCTGTTGGAGAAAGCTTTGACAGCATTGAACTCGTTCTCGAATGCCTCTTCCATCGCCGTGTCAATCGCGTCGTATTTGATGCCGACGGACTTGGCGTCAAGCTCACGACTTACGACTTTGCCGCCCTTGACGAGCAGTTTTATCTCGCCGAGGCCCACATATTGGCCCGCCTTTCCGCAGCCGACAAGCACGATGCTGTCACGTTTGATCACTTTGCTCGAGTGGTCGTGGGCAGTCACGAGGAAATCCACTCCCTTCAGACTGTTGAGAAGGTCCAGGCCCTGTTTCTCGGCATTGTTGCCCTCGCCTTTTCCGATGGCGGTGTGCGCTACCACCACGACCACCTGAGGTTTGTGCTTCTTGCGGAAAGCGTCCACGTCTTCCTGCACAAGCGGTATGAGCGACTTGAACTCCAGCCCGCTGTAGGCGCTTTTGTCCATCAGTGCCGCATTGTCAGCATTGGTATAGCCGAGAATCGCCACCTTCACCCCGTTCTTTTTCACGATGGTGCCGGTCTGGAAATATCTCTTGCCGTTGTCAGTCCGGACCACGTTTCCTGCGAGGAACGGAATGCCCTCTTTACGGAATACCTCAGCAGCCCTGTCATAGACGCCGTGGCCGGCCTCGAAATCGCAATGTCCTGCAGCCACGGCATCGTATTTCATATATGCAGCGAGGCGCGGGTAAAGGTACGGGGACAATGTATCGGCATAATCATAGTAGAACGTGGCGTTGCTCCCGAGGAAATTGTCTCCGGCATCCACGAGGATAACATTGTCCGCCCCCTTTTCTGAGCGCAACTCATTGATATACTGGCTCTGGGCCATCAGAGAACTCCTTGCGGAGCCCTTCTCGGAGAATGGCTTGGAAAACCAGGAGCCGTGGCCGTCTCCGGTAGTGACAAGTGACAGGTTGTACTCTCCGTCTTTCAGAGAGGAGCACCCTGCAAGCATAGTGGCGGCCGCTGCCGCAAGAATCAATCTGATATTCATAATCAGTGGTTCAATGTGTTGTGGTTCAGTATGTTATTAAAATTTTTCCAATGCTGCGCAGCATCTTGCGTAAATGTATTCGTAATGGGCACGGTCATCCGACGGGGCAGAGGACTTTTTAGCCTGGGCGAGTGATTTCACCTTGTTGAGGAAGGCCACCCGGTAACTGTCAGTCTCATCGATCGGGATAATGCTGACCGAAGCCTGGTAAGGTTTGTTGCCCTCTCCGAGGCCATCCTGTTCCCAGCCGCACCAGTCTTCATTGTCAATGCTGCCTTCTTCCTCTGTCAGCGTCTTGGTCATCGCACCCCTCACTTCCTTTGCGTTCAAGATGAGAATGTCACGCTGGAGTGTCTTCTCCTCGGAAGTAAGCCTTTTTCCGGCAATGGATGATGCGAAAAGCTCCCGATAGAGGTCGTCATAGTAATCCTTGACGGTATAGACGTTCTTCGCACCTGCGACTGCAGCGGCCCTGACCACGTTTTCAGGGACGGTCGAGGCCAATGTCCTGGCAACCGAAGTGCAGACTTTGTTCGACTGCGGAGTCGCGAGCGGGAAGTTGGATGTGACTGAAGGCTCATTCAGCCATGCGGAATTCCTGAGCTGGGAAATCACCCATTTCAGTGACGCTTTCTGTACATCTCTATCTACCGGAACGGCAGGCTTCTGGTTGAAACCTTCCTTGACATAGTTCAGGTAGATGCCGCCGACCTGCGACAGCACGTGGCCGATATATCTGTTGTATTGTGCAACCAGCTGTGTATAAAGGTCTTGTCTGTGAGAGAAGTCAGCATCTTCCGCCCCGATCCATTCGTTCATTTTCGGCAGGATGTATTTGAGGTTGCTGATGCCGTAGCTGCTGGACTTTATAGGATTGTCCCCGAGGTCCTCAGAACGGGAGCTCGGGTCGTAAACACCATAAGAGGCATAGCCCGAAACCTGCTGTGCCCCATAGCGGTACATAGGGTCGCCGGCTTTCTCGTCCAGGATTTTCTCTGCCTGATGATATTCGTCCCAGATATCCTTGGCGCCGATTACCGGAGTGTAGAGCCATCTGATGGCATATTTGTCATACACACCTAAACTCGGAGGCACGAGTTTCACGCCCTTGTCGGAAGGCTGGGCGACATAGTTGAACCGCGCATAGTCCATAATGGACGGCGTGGTGCCGTATTCTGCGGTGAAAGCCTTGTCCCTCAGTGATTCGGTAGGATAGGCAGAAGAAGCGCCCATATTGTGCATCAGACCCAATGTGTGCCCGATTTCATGGGAAATCACATAAACCAGCGACTCGTCAATGATTTCCTGCGGCATCTTGATGGCTCTGACGCTTTCATCCACCTGTGCGGTCTGGACGAATCGCCAGTTGTTGATGAGCTTGATGACATCGTTGTACACCAGGACTGAAGCATTGAGGATTTCACCTGTGACAGGATCTGTCCAGCTCGGTCCTCTTGCATTCATGGTCGCATCAGGAACATAACGGAGGCAGCAGTAGCGCAGATTGTCCGGGTCGAATTCCGGGTCTTCTTCCTGCGTAGGGAAATCCCTTACCTGCATGACATCCTTCAGCCCGATGGCCTCAAATGCGGCATTCCAGGCGAGCACGCCCTTGCGGATCGGCTCTTTCCAGCTTTCAGGGAAAGTGTCGTCCACGTACCATACGATCGGGTTCTTTACCGTGACCGTCTTCCCGCCGAGCAGCCAGGCTGTGGTGTCAGACAGTTCGAGTCTCCATCTGGAGGCCAGGACATAGCCTTTGTAACCGTCTTCTGCCGAAGAAACATCATATCTCATGTTGCCCTCGCCAGGACCCACAGGGAATACTCCGACTCTAAGGTCCTGTATTCTCGAAGGCATCGGCTTTTCCGGAAGCATCAGGAATGAAACCGTGTACTCGATGGAGCCTGAGCCGACTTTACCCTTGAAACCGAGGAAGGATTTGGTGAAGTCCACATTGGCATGAACCTTAATGGAAGCATTGTCCTTGAATGACTTGAGCTCTCCGAACCATGTGGTCTTCTCCTCGGTGGACTTGCTGATGGCGAAGTCGGAGCCTTTCGGTGCGGCGGCATTGACAAGTCCTGTGACGTCGAAGACTACGGAAGAGCTGTCTTTGCCCTGTGCTGAAACGGCGATGCGGCGGAGGATCTTCGGCATGAAGCTGCGGGAAAGCGCCTCCTGCATATGCGGGTCTGACGTCGATGCGTTAGTGCCCGGCAGGCTCAGCACCACGAGGCTGTCCACGAGGTCAATCTGGAAATACTGCGGCTTGTTGTACTTGTATCCCACGTTGACATAGGCAGGGTTGCTTCCTGCTGTGATGGTGCCGCCGACCATGATGCGTCTGCCCATATATTTCTTGGGCATCTCCATGTAGATTTTGTCCTTGGCGGTACGGTAAAGACTGAATGTCTCGCCTTTTGCTGAAACTTTCACGTCTTTCATCAGTTTGTCATACGGGGACACTTTCTTTTTGGGAGCCGGTTTGCTCTCCTGTGCCACCACTTCTGTCTTGGCCTTTTTCTTCTTCCTGGTCTTTGAAGCAGGCGATGCTGCCGCGCAGGTGACCGGCACCAGCATAACGGCAGCAAGCATTGGAATAATGATGTTTCTTAATTTCATCTATTGAGGTTGTTTTTATTTGTCTCTCACACAACGCACGCAGAATGCATCCCACAGAGGTGTCGTATCGGTTACTCCGCTTGTGTATGTATTTGCGATGCCCTTGTCTATCCTGGCGGCGGTCGTCTTGCCCGGGGCACTTGACAGACTTAGCGAGTAGGTACTGCAGTAGTTCTTTGACGTGTTGGTCTGGGCCGCATCAGTGCCGGTGTACTTGTCGGTAGGGAAGTTGACCTCATACTTAGGGCTGAAGGTCATCTGTATCAATTTGTATTTTTTTGTAATTTTGGTGCTGACACAGCCTGTGGACATCAGATAGAAATCCTGTTCTCCGTCCGTATATCTTATGAAGCGGCTCTTGCCGTCACTTGATCTGATGTCCGAACCGTCGAAGTTGCCGAACTCGATACCGGCTGCACCGACGGAAATCAGGTCATTGACATCCTCCAGTGTAGGCATTCTCCATTTCTTCTCTCCGTCAGCGACTTTTACGAGGGAGCAAGGGTCGTTTGCACCGGCAAATGAGCTGGAACCTTGCCAAGCGAAGTAGTCGGTCTCAGATGTCATATCGCTTTCCGTAACAGTGGAACCGGATACGGTGTAGGCCTTGCGGGTTCTCCAAGAAGTAGCCATGCTGCTTTGAGTGGAGAAGAAATTGTCTGTTCCGTTTTTCATTGTCTGCCCGTCGGCTGTCCCTTCCTGGTATTTGTCTGTTCCGGGGATAGGAATAGGTACGAGGTTGGAAGGCTTGATTCTGCTGAGCCAGTCTTCATTGGAATCATAGAAGGCAATGGCATTTGCACTTCCAAATTTGAAATACAGACCAATGTCCTGCTTGCCTCCGATCTTATATGACTTGTTTGCTCCGTCATAGACGAGGTAGCCCTTGGACCACTCTACCGAGAATCTGGATGATGCGGCTTTGGAAACCGATCCGCTGGTGAAGTCCAGGCTGAATGAGGAAACGCGGGACTTGCTGAAACTTATGAGTTTCTTGCTCGTGTCGAAAGTCTTTTTGTAAACTGCACCGTCAGAGGTGTAAACTGCTACCTGGATGGTCTTCATGGCGGCCTCGCTGTGGTTGGCCACGAAGCATACGGTGGCTCCATTTTCAGCCGTGTAGCCGACTGTGCCTCCGGTGAGTGAGATGTCGAATCTGGAATCGCCTGATACCCAGTTGCCGATGACTGCCATAGTGTCTTTCAGACTGATGATATTGTCACCGCGGAGGCCTCTCTGTGGCATTCCGGTATAGGTTTTGGCATCAAATTCGGACAGTATATTGACTTTGGTGACAGTAGCATTCGTCACGTCAGGAAGTCCGAGTATGGTCATCTTTGCAAGTCCTGCAAGAGGAGTGAGCTTCACAGGATTCACGAAATCTGTGGAAATGGTGTCTTTACCTGATGATATCAAGTCTTTGGCCTTGTCGGAAAGAGCAAGTCTGGAAGACACCATAGGCAGATTGGCCGGAGTAAGGACTGAGGACAATGCCTGCACTTTAGGAACGGAAACCTTGACGGCCGCATTGTTGGCGAGCGTATCGGCAGTCGTCGCCTTGGTGACGTAAGTGGTTATGAATGTGCTGTCCAGCAGTGTCACCGCTCCCTTAGGGTAGGAGATGACCATGTAGTCGTGGCCTTTCTTCTCGAAAAGGACGGACTTTTTGGAAGCGCCCATTGACGTAGGTTTTGCAGAAGTGACGCTTACGCTCTCCTTGCTCTCACCGATGGTAATATCGTGAAAATCAAACTCATCCGTATCTTCCCAATAGATATATCTGGACGGAGCCTCTTCTTCCTTGAAGAAAGACCTGGTCATAGGGTCGGAAGCGGTGGCAGTGAAACTGTAGAGAACACCGTCATCAGCTTTTGAACCCTCAGCGGAAACTGCCGCCGTTTCTTTTGCGCAGCCGGACAAGAGTGCTGCGAGTGCGCCAACATAAAGTATGTATCTTGTTTTCATATCTGTTCCTCCGGATTATTCGTATTTGCCATAGTTGTCATCAGGTACCGTAGTGCCGGTAGGCAGGACCTTTATAGTACATTCTGCTGTGAAACCGCCATCCTTGGATGTGGCTTTGAGCGTGGTCTGACCCTCGATATTTCCTAAAAGTGTCAATGTGCCGTCACTTCCTGCCGTAACAGTAAGTATAGTGGTGTCGTACGTCCATTCCACCTCTTTGTCGGAACAGTCCTCCGGAGTGAAAGTAAGTTTCAGCCCGGTGAAAGGAATACCCTCATAGAACTCCACACTGCTCTCTGAAAGGGCGATGCCTGCACAAGCCACTGTAACATAAACTTTTACGGAAGCTGTCTTGTTGCCGTCAACAGTAGAGACCGTGATGGTGGTTTCGCCTCCGCTGAGCGCAGTCACCTTGCCTGTCTGGTCCACACTTGCGACCGCAAATGCAGAAGAAGACCATACTACATTCTTGTTCACAGCATTGTCAGGCAGCACAGAAGCGGAAAGCTGGACACTTTCACCTTTCTTCAGATTCTGGTCTCCGCCAGGAGTTATGGATACGCTTTCAGCATGGTAATCGCTTACTGAAACCAGGCAGGAAGCGCTCTTGCTTCCGTCCTCAGATGATACGGTGACGGTGGATGTGCCTTCAGACAATCCTTTGACTACACCGTCCGTGACGGAGGCTACTGACGGATTTCCCGATTTCCAGACCAATGCCGTGTTGGTGGCATTCTCCGGCAGAACTGTCGCCGTCAGTTTCACTTCTTCTCCGGTCTTCAGGGAGAGACTGGATTCGGAGATGGTGACTTTTTCCACGGCGACATCTTTCTTGCTGTCGCATCCTGTGAAAGTCAGTGCGGTCGCTGCGATTGCCGTCAGTACCGCCAATGTCAGTTTCGTTTTCATATAGGGTGGATTTAATTGATTCTGTATTTGTAGATTACGCTTGAGGGGTCATCGCAGATTCCTTCATAGGAAGCAACCAGGGTGTCGTCGGAGTATCTGTAAACATACAGGCTGCCTTTGTGGTCGCCGCTTCTCGAAGGATTGTAGGTGGCCACATAGAGTATGTCCTCTCCGTCAGACGCCTTTCTGCCCTTGAAGTTCGTGGCAATGTCCCTGATCTGCTCACCGGCAGGGAGCTTGATGGCAGGGTTGTTTCCCGGCGCGGACGTCAGGCTCCACCTGTAAATCGCATTGTCATAAGTATAATAGACGTCTGAAGAAACGCGGTTTCCCAAGATCTTGGAGTGGCTGTCCATCTTCAGGCTTGCAGTGGTGAACGGATATTCGACATCCATCTTCACGCTTTCCCCGTTGATCTCTTCTGTTTTTGTAGCCCATGCGGACAAGGATGAAGAGGCGACTTTTGTCTTATATGATGTCGGATCTGACTTGCTGCGGAAAAGCACGTGGATATAAGCATTCGATGAAACCCGTTGAGCACCGGCATTGATGATTTCCCAACCTTCCTCAGAATTGGTCCTGATGCCGGCAGATGCGCTTTTCCTTATGCCGATGGTGCTGCTGTCATAGAATAGCGGGTATCTTGTTGACTTTGCGGTTGTTGCAGTGCCTTTAGTAGTGCCGTCGAAGATCCGGGTAATCTTGAATGGCGCATCGGTTATCTCGCTTATGAAACCGCCGTTCATGTCATAGCGGAACAGCCTGCCGTCAGCGGATTTGAAGAAGCAGCCGAAGGAAGCCTTGTCTTCGGCATATTCCCCGCCGAATTCTTCGCAATATGAGCCGAAATCTTTCATCTTGGCCGTCATGTACAGCTCGAATGTCTTGCAGTCCATATGGTAGATGGTGCCGTCCTCGTCATTGGTGCCGATCAGAAAACCGGAGTAGGTGATTTTGCTGTAGGTGTTGTCGCTGATGTAGAGGCTCGTGCCGTTTTTGAGCGTTTTCCCTTCCACGCTGAAGATGTTCGTGAACACCTGCTGCTCGCCTTTGGCCGACTCTTCTGCTGTCAATGTCTTGACGAAGGTGAGTGAGCCGTTGCCGTCTCCGTCATTGGAAAGAATCGCCACGCCTTCATCGTAACCTGAATTGACATTGAGTGTAAAGTATTTGAATTCAATGCTTTCCCCGTTGTCAACTCTCAGCCTCAGAAGGAAGGAGCCGACTTTGGAGAACGTATAGTTGATGGTTCTGCTCGTGGAGATTACCTCCATTTTCTCGAACTGGTGCTGCTCCGGCACCGTGCCCGTCTTGACCTGACCGTAAGCCCACTGGAAGGTGGTTTCCTTGCTGCTGACGATGTCCAGGCCATTGTAAACCAGCTCTGTTCCGAGATTTACGTTTATGGTGTCGGAAGTGGCATTGATAGTTATCGGAGCGAGCTCTTTGTATCCGTGAGGGCTCACTTTGTAGCATCCCTGAAGCATGAATGCCGTCAGGATGCCCGCCAATGCCGATATGTAATATGTTCGTGTCATACTGTTCTTCATTTTAAAAATGTCAGACGGAATCAGTTCAGGAACCCGTAAGTGCCGCTCATCGGGTTGCCCCAACCCTTGCGGGCATTGATATTCACATTTTCGCTGCCCATGAGTTCGTAATTAGGGTCTTCCGGATGCTCAGCATACCATTTCTCATAGTATTCGTACAGCGGCAGTGCCACGTATTTCGCCCAGGCTGCCATATAGGACTTGCGCCAGAACTTCATCGGGGCGTCCGGATTGTCCAGATTCTTGCCGTAATTCGTGACCGCATATTCATAGAATGCAGGGCAGGACTCTTCCGTAGCTTGGAAATACTGAAGCATTCGGCGATATTTCTCAGGATAGAAATTTCCCCAGTCATAGTCCCATCCCGGAGCGGCCTTGGCATTGGCCTTCCACCAGGGAGGGCAGCTCGGTTCTCCGTCCGACACGTAATAGATGAAGTCAGGAGTGAGAATCTTCTGTGTCGCGGAACTGTCTGCAGCGCAAGGTATGAAATTCTCATTGGCCACCAGACGGAATCTGACTTTCACGAAGGTGTCCTGCATCTCCTTCTGCCTGTGGAAGGTGAGTTTGACATTGCCGCTTACTTTTCCGGCAGGAATGAACAGCGAATCCAGTTCGAAGTCAATGCCTTCCCTCGCGGTTATGACAGGATAGGTGACTGTGCCTGCCGAGAAAGTCTCACCCTCGGCAGCCGGCACGAATTCTATCGCGAAAGCACGGTCATAAGAGACAGGACTGCCCATGGTGAACACCTCCTGCGATACGGTGATGTCATTCTCCGGAATCAATGCGAATGAATGGGAATGTGTCTGGATACCCTCCATGAAATAGACCACCGGAGTCTGCTCCGTGTCATACATCAGCCATGTTCCCTTGCAGGAGAACAGAAGCGGGAGAGCCGCAAGTATCGTAATTGCCTTGTATATTCTGTTCATAACCTAAATCTCCATATCTTTTCTTGATTCATCCTCTTCGTCAGGTATCGGGACAATGTAGTTTCCCGGTACGCTTCCGCTCAATGTCTGTCCGGCGGCGGTCTTGATGTCTTTTCCGAGTTTCTTCATCTCGAACCAGGTGAAGCCTTCGCCGTAGAACTCCTTTCTGCGTTCATTGAAGAGCATATCATAGGAGAGTTTGCCCTCTGCTACGGGTTCGAGTCCGCGTGTGGATGTCACTGCATTGAAAAACTCAGCGGCAAGTCGCGGATTGGAAGTCATATAGAACTCAGCCATAATGTAATACATTTCCGGAAGTCTCAGGACATTGATTCCGACAATCGATTTTCCGGAATAGCCTGCACCATTGGCCACTGATGAGTTCACGGTCTTCTTGAGGCGGTTCTCTGTATTGTCGAACCAGGAATTGATTCTGTAGTCGGCGACATCTCCGGCATTGTCCTCATATAGATTCTTCCAGTCGGAAGCGAGTGAGAATGTGGCGGATGTGCCCGTGATGCCGTAGCGCTTGCTGTTGGTCGATTGGGAACTTTCGGAATAGAATCCGAAGATGGTTTCGTTCAGGTCCAATGTCCCGCCTTCGCTCTGGACAAATGTGCTTAACGGCCTGAAAGAGAACTTCTTGCTGTCGATTACCTTCTGTGCGTAGATGGCAGCGTTGCCGAGATCCCCGCGTGTCCAGTAAACCCTTGCGAGCAGCGCCTGCACTGCATACAGGTTCATATGAGTGATCCTCGCGTCGGTGAATCCGTAAGCCGAATTCGTCCTCACTGCGGGAACCAATGAACTGTCTTCCGCCAAGAGGCTTTCCGCCCTGGTGAGTTCCGCTGTTATCAGATCATACACTTCGTCAAGAGATGAATATTCTGTGACTGAGAACGCATATCTGCTTACATAAGGGATGGCTTTGGCTTTCAGGTCTTCAGATGCCCAGAACGGGGCCCCGAAATATCTCACCAGGTCGAAATGGATCATTGCCCTGAGCGCCAGCGCTTCACCAAGATACAGTTTGGAGTGCTTGAACTCGTTCTCCCCGCCTTTCTCTGCGTGCTGGATGATGTTGTTGAGGTGGTTTATTACCGTGTAGGCATTGCTCCAGACCTTTTTTCTGAGTGAAGTCGGGCCGTTGATTTTCCAGTTTGCGGTCGCCAGGTTGCCGAAAGTGTTGTCTGACAATGCTGTGGTGTTCTGGCTCATCACTTCTGCCATCCACACCAGATTGCCTCCGTAAAGGTCTTCCTTGGCGGACAACTCGCTGTAAATCCCGTACAGGGCATCTTCATAGCCCTCTGCCGAAGTGAACATGTCATTGTCGAATGTCTCACCTTTAGGATTGACATCCAGGAACTTGTTGCATCCGCATACTGACAGGGCGAGCAAGGCCGACATTATATATATTATGCTTCTTTTCATTGCTGTCAATGTTTAGAATGTTGGACGGAAAGTGATGTTTATGCCCCTGCAATAAGGGTAGGACGTTCCTCTCTCGAAATGTATAGTGGACAGGTATCCGATATCCGAGAATCCGAATCCGACAGCCAGTTTCCTCAAGCCGAGTTTCGTGATCCGCTTGACCGGCACGTCGTACATCACCTGGATATTGGAGAAATAGATTTCATTCCTCTTCTCCACGAACCTTTCCGAATAGTGGGTGGTCTCGCCGGAAGTGATGCTCAGATACCTCTTGAGGTCGCCCGGATTCTTCCACCTGTCGGTAAGGGCTCGTGCATCCACATTATGATATTTGTCGATGTTCTCCACCTTGTCCTGGATAGTCGAGTTGTAATAGTCTCCGCCGAATGTGTAAGATGTTGACAATGAGAGAGAAAGCCCTTTCCAACGGACTGTGGTCATCATTGATCCTCTCAGGATAGGATTCGTGTTTCCGACGGCAACCTTCTCGGAAGAAGAGTAGTTGAAAGTGTATTCCCCGTTCTTCTTGATGAAGATTTCCTTGCCGGTGGCAGGGTCGATGCCCGCCGAGCGCATAGCATAGATATCATACTGCGAGCCTCCTTCCTGGAACAGAATCTTCGGGAGAGAGGAGTCCATGGCATTGTCCTTCTCCACACCTTTCAGGGAATTCGAAATGTGCCGGATCTGATCCATCACGTGTCCTCCTGTCAATGTCACGCTCCAGAACCAGTCTTTAGTGCGGAAAATCTGGGCGGACAGTGAAAGGTCTATACCCTTGTTGTTCAGCTCTCCGAAATTGACCTTCATGGAGGACGTACCCACTGACGGCGGAAGATTTATGCTCATCAGCATATCGTAGGTGGTGTTCGAATAGAAGTCGAGCGAGAAGTTCAGCCTGCTGTCCAGGAATGCTCCCGTAAGACCGATATTGTTGTTCAATGTCCTCTGCCACTTCAGGTTAGGGTTGCCCATCTGCTTGGGCAGCGCACCGATACCTGTATAGTATCTGTTGTCGGACTTGTATTCATACACGGTCTTAGCCTGATAATAGTCGAACGAAACGCTTCCGGTATAACCTACAGAATATCTGAGCGACAGGGTGTTGATCCACTTGGCCCTCTTGATGAATGACTCGTTGTGGAGATTCCATGCTGCTCCTGCTGCCCAGAAAGGAGCGAAACTGTTGTTTGCGCCGAACTTGGACGAACCTGAAGTACGATAGGAGAAGTCCACTACATATCTGTTGCGGAAGCCTACATTGGCATTGGCGAAAAATCCCACCTCGGTCGAGATGTTGTCGGAGCCTGAAGGCCTGCCGTTCTTCTGGTAGTTCAGCGCGAATGACAAGTCGGACAGTTCATCCTTCAGGAAACCGATGCCGACACCCGATGCGGAACGGTTGCGGGAATACTGGATGTTCGAACCGCCGCTGACTCTGAACATTGACCCTTTGGAGTCCAGCGACCTTCCGTAGTTGATCACCATCTTTCCGGACATCGTGGTTCCGTTTCTGCTTGAGAATGAATACTTTCCGCGCTCGGTGACAGGCGTCTTCTCATACGTCACCCTGTCCGGGGAATCATAACTGTCAGACGAGCCCCAGCTCATATTGATGCTTCCCTGTCCTGTGACGTAGAGGTTCTTGGTGATGTTCCACCTTCCGTCCAGCGAGTTCTTCAATGCCTGTGTTCTGCTTTTCTTGAAACTCGACAAAGTGGCCTCGTAAAGCGGATTGACATCAGCATTGCCGCTCTGTGCGACAGGATTGAAATAATATGTCTTGATATAATTGCCCTCCTCATCGAACATCGGTTCGTAAGGATTCATCTTCGAGTACTGCGAGTATGAACCGTATGGCGAGTCCTTCGAGTCGTTCATCGAAAAACTCGACTTGAAGGTCAATGTCAGTTTGTCCCTGAGATGGTATCCGATAGTGAAATTGATGCCCTTGGAACTTCTCTTGTCGCCTCTCATCACGCCGTAGTTGTCGTTCCAGTTGGCGCTGGCCCTGAAACTGAGCTTTTCGCCGCGCGAGGTCAATGAAAGGGAATGGCTGTAGCTGAACGGAAGTCTCAACGGAGCGTGAAGCCAGTCGTCATTGACTCCTTGACGGATTTTCTCCAATTTGTATGCGTAGGCCTCGTCGAGTGAGCCGTCTTCCGTATCATACAGACCTGCAAGCCTTTCCAGTTCAAGTTTCTGGGCTGGTGTACAGAGATTGAACGAACTCAGGTCCGGGTAACTCACTTTCGGAACGAAGTTGTAGCTGAGCTTGACCTTTTCGTTGCCGATACGCTTTCTTTCCACGACAATGACTCCGTTGGCGCCCTTTTCGCCGTAGAGAATCGTGGCGGAAGCATCTTTCAGCACATCGATACGTTCAATGTCGAAAATGTCGAGGTCATAGAGTTCCTCCATGGAAATCTCCACGCCGTCCAGAACAATGAGCGGATTGTTTACGCCCTCCTCACTCTCATTGGTAATCAATGTGTTGGCTCCGCGGATGAGGATGGAAGGGATGGCGTTAGGGTTGGAACCTGCGGCATTGTTCTCGACCATCACCATACCCGGAGTCAGGGAGGTGATGCCGGCAATCAGGTTCGTAGGCGACAGCTGTGCCAGTTCCTCTCCGCTGATGGTGGTGGCCGAACCGGTAAACGTTTCCTTGGACTGGGTGTAGAAGCCGTTCACGACGACCGCATCCAGAGATGATACTTTCAGCGTAACGTTCAGTCTTGTGGAACTGCTGACATTGAATTCCTGAGGTTCAGTGCCGATGAATGAGAATACCAGCACGTCAGCTTTCCTGGTGCTCCGCTGGAATGTGAGGGAATAATTACCGTCAATGTCGGCTGAAGTACCGACTGATGTACCTTTCACAAGCACATTGGCCCCGGCGAGAGGCTCTCCGTGGTCATCTGTAATGGTACCCTTGATGGTGATTTTCTGTGTCCCGGGCAATGCTGAGGACGAACTGCTGTTCTGCTTGCTGTTCTGGGCATAAAGCACGCCGTCCGTGACACCTGCAGGGAGAAGAAGACATGTCAGAGCGATGAAGGCAAATTTCCGGCATTCTCGGCATAAAGAGAAACTGTCTGATCCCATAAGTCGTTATTTGTTAATTCGTTTAAGAGGATTTACACCAGCAACAAATTTATATTTTCTAAAAATTAAATCCTATACTTTCAGGAAAGTTTTTTTCTTGTACAGGAAATAAAGGAAATACCATGCAGCTGCGAAAGCGCCGATTTGCAGCACGAGGCGGGACAACACTTCCGGGCACAAACTGGCAACGCCGCCGAGGAAGAACTTGGAAATCAGCATGAAACTGATGAAACACTGGACCATGTAGATGGTTATGGAGTTCATGCCGATTACCTGGAAGAAAACCACGCCTTTTCGCCATCCCCTGACGTCTATCAGATAGTAGAAAACAGCGAACATTGCCAATGAATAGGCTCCGGCTGCGAGAACGAAAGTGCTTGTCCACAAGCTCTTTATGACCGGGAACCAGATGGACCAGACAAGTGCTGCCACAGCCATGACCGCAGCGGCAGCCAGCAGTTTCAATGTCTTTCGTGTCCCGCTGTCCTTGGAGTCCTTTACATATCTTCCGGTGAACATGCCAAGCAACGCAGTGGTAATGGCAGGGATGGTGCTCAATAATCCTTCAGGGTCGCCGTAAGGCTTGTAGGCATGCTTGCCGAGAACCATCCTGTCGATGTAATAGGCGATGTTGCCGTCTCTCGAAAAGGGGTCGGCTCCGGCCGGGGCGTCAGGTGCCAATGTGAATTTCAGCAGCAGGAAGTAGCCGATGAGGATTACGGCGAAGATGCTCCACTGGGTCTTACGCCCTGTATAACAGTAAATCAGTGCCGCGCAGGCCCATGCGATACCGATCCGGGCAAGCACGCTCGGAAATCTCAATGTGGAGAAGTTGAACTGGAAGAGGCCCTGATATACCAGGCCCAGGAACACGAGAACCAGTCCTCTTCTGACGATGTCCAGTGTTATGTTCCCGTTTGAGAGTCCTTTGCTCTGTTTCTTGGCCAATGAGAAAGGGAACGTCATTCCTGAAATGAAGAGGAACAGCGCGAAAATGGTGTCGTGATGATGAAATCCTTCCCAGCTTACGTGTTTCATCTGCTGGGCGAGCCAGCAGTCCGCTCCGTCAGGGAAGAGGGCGCAGAGGCTTATGACGATTCCGCTGAATCCCATGATGAACATCATGTCGAAGCCTCGCAAGGCGTCCAGCGACAGGAGTCTGCCGTTGGATGAAGTCTCGTTTCCAGTCATTGATATTATATACTATTTGTTTAGTTTGCCTTCGGTCTTTGCCATGAACTTGGCTTCGTCGATGATGAATCTTTCGTGTTCTCCTTCACCGATGAGGCCGGCTTCGTCTGTGCACTCCACGTGGAAGACGAGTCTTCTCCTGTCAATGTCCACCAGCTCGCTCCTGCAGGTTACCTTCATTCCTACCGGGGTAGCTGACAGATGTTTTATGTTTACCAATGTTCCTACTGTGCTCTGTCCTTCTTCGAGGTATGGAGCCACGCTCAGTCTGGCGGTCTTCTCCATCAATGCTATCATTGCCGGCGTAGCAAGCACGGCCAATGAACCGCTTCCCAACGCCTCTGCTGTGTCGTTTGCGGTGACAGTGATTTCACCCTGCCCTATTATTCCTTTTTCCATGTTCTATTAGTTATCTCTTATTTAGTCTATCTTGAACTTCAGCCCTTTCTCTCCGAACAACCTTTTTTAGGCCACCGCACATTTTTAAGTCGTACGTTACCCTCTCCCTAAATCCCTCCCCTCGGGGAAGGGACTTACCATCGCCCAAGGGCTCTAACCTCTACTTTTGCATCGCTTTCTCGATGTCGTCAGGGAGGATCGGAAGCCGTTCCTTGCCGAGCCTGCGGGCACCGTCAGCGGTGACGAGCACATCGTCCTCCAGACGGATACCTCCGAAATTGTAGTAGGACTCAAGCCTGTGATAATTGACGAATCCGTGGTCAGTCTTCTCCGATTTCCATTTCTCGATAAGCGCCGGAATGAAATAGATGCCAGGTTCATCAGTGATGACATTGCCCGGAACGAGCTTGCGCGCCATTCTCAGGCTGCCGAGTCCGAGCTGAGCCGACCTCTTCTGGTCATCATCATAGCCCACGTAATCCTCGCCGTAGTCCTCCATGTCATGCACATCCAAGCCCATATTGTGTCCCAGTCCGTGAGGCATGAACAGACCTGCCACACCTGCCTCCACCATGTTGTTCAGATTTCCCCTCACGATATCCAATGCACGGAGCTCCTCCAGCATCAGATGCATGGTTTTCAGATGCACCTCACGATACGTGATGCCCGGCCTGGTCAGTTTGAAAGCCAGTTCGTTACAGTCGCACACAATCTGATAGATGTCACGCTGCTTCGTGGTGAACTTTCCATTGACAGGATATGTCCTTGTGAAATCCGAAGCATAGTGCATATTGTTTTCCGCACCGGCATCTATCACCATCAGCCTTCCTGATTCTATCACCTTGTCGTGCAGATGGTTATGAAGCGTTTCGCCATGCTGCGTAAGGATAGTAGGGAACGAGACGCCCCAGCCTTTCGCAAGCGTGACCGCCTCCATCCTGCCCACGATTTCCTGCTCGACGCGGCCGAGGACGATATTGTTCCTCGCCATGGTGTGCATCTCGTGACCGAGCGCGGAAGCATCATCCAGCTGCTCGATTTCGCAATCCTCCTTCACCAGTCGCATCGAAATTATCGCCTTTGTCAATGCAAGCGAGAACTTGCCTGCCACCTCAGCATCGTTGCATTTGAGGAGAGAAGCGATTTTCATGGTGTTGTAATACCTCGATGGCGTCACGAAATGGACAGGCCTGCCTGCTGCCAATGCCTTGGAAACCACATTGTCCAGGGCTCCATAAGGAGAACTTTTTTCAACACCTGCAAGAGCGGCTTTGGAAGCGACACTCGGCTGAGGACCCATCCAGATGATGTCCCCGATTTCCACATCGTCCGCGAAAATCTCCTCATCACCGTTGTCCAGGTCAATGACAGCCGCGAACAACGGTTCATCTATGCCGAAGAAATACAGCCAGGTGCTGTCCTGACGGAATTTGTAACAGTTGTCTTTATACTGTGCGGGGGCCTCTGCATTGCCTACGAACAGCGCAATACCTCTCTTGCCTTCAGCTGCGCTTTCTGCCATCTTGGCTACCAGCGTCTTACGCCTTCTTACATAAACACTCTTGTCAAACATTGTAATTTCCTCCTTTTTAACCGCTAATAACTGTATTTCTGTGTTTCGGTGCAGCTTCAGTGACCTCCGTAAAGGTACTCCTCCTGCTCTGCCGAAAGTTTGTCGATGGTGATGCCCCAGTCCGCCAGTTTCCTGTGGGCCACTTCATTGTCGATAGCCTTCGGGACAGCATTCAGCATCCTGCCGGTCTTCCTGACGATAGTCTTCTCATTGTCAACAAGATACTTGGCGCTGAGGGCCTGGATCGCGAACGACATGTCCATAATCTCGGCCGGGTGACCGTCTCCTGCAGCGAGGTTCACAAGCCTTCCCTCCGCGATTATGTAGATCGTACGGCCGTTCTCCAGTTTGTATGCTTCGATATTGTTTCTTGCCGGCGCATGGCTGACGGCCATTTCCTTCAATGCCGCCACAGCTACCTCCACGTCGAAGTGCCCTGCATTGCAGCAGATGGCTCCGTCTTTCATTTTCAGGAAATGCTCTGATGTGATGACGTCACTGCACCCGGTAACCGTCACGAAGATGTCGCCGACCTGTGCCGCTTCCGACATTGACATGACCTTGAACCCGTCCATAACGGCTTCCATCGCGCGGATAGGGTCGATTTCTGTTACTATGACATCGGCTCCGAGACCTTTGGCGCGCATTGCCACACCCTTTCCGCACCATCCGTAACCTGCTACCACCACATTCTTGCCTGCCACGATAAGGTTCGTGGTGCGGTTGATGCCGTCCCAGACTGACTGGCCGGTGCCGTAGCGGTTGTCGAACAAGTGCTTGCAGTCAGCATCATTGACCAGCATCATAGGGAACTCGAGTTTCTCGGCATTGTTCATGGCCTCCAGCCTGAGGATGCCTGTGGTGGTCTCCTCGCATCCGCCTATGACATTGGGAATCAGATGTCTGTATTCGGTATGAATCATGTTCACCAGGTCGCCGCCGTCATCGATGATGATGTTCGGACCCGCTTCAATGACCTTGCGGATACCGTGCATGTATTCCTCCTCCGTAGCCCCGTGGACAGCAAAGACATTGAGCCCCTCGTGGACGAGTGCGGCCGCGATATCATCCTGGGTGGAAAGAGGGTTGCTTCCGGTGATGAACATCTCCGCACCGCCTTCCGCCAAAATTTCACAAAGATGAGCGGTCTTGGCCTCCAGATGCACTGACAATGCGATTTTCTTGCCTTTGAACGGCTTGGTCTGTTTGAATTCCTTTTCCAGACCTGCCAGCAGCGGCATATGCCTTCTTACCCATTCGATCTTAAGTTCTCCGTCCCGCCAGAGTTCGGGATTACGTATTTCACTTGCCATAATCAATCTTTTTATTTGTTCAACCACACAATTTACGAAAAAATCATCAAGTTGCTTCACATTTTCGTAAAACTTTTGCATTATCCGCTTGTAACATAACCGAGCGTAGCGCAACTGATCCTGACATTGACATCAAAAAACTTCTGGAGCATGCAGATGCAGGCACCCATCGTGGCGCCGGTGGTGAAGACGTCGTCCACTATCAGGATATGGCGGCAACCGCTCACCTGCGCGGCAGTTTCCCGTCTCAATGCAAAGGCTCCGTGGACATTGTCGCTTTTTGCCAGCACGCCGAGCTTCGTCTGTGTGCGGGTGTAGTGTGCGCGGACCAGAATATCCGTGCGGACAGCCACGCCTCCGAGCGCCTCGCTGATCTTGCGGGCGATTACCTCCGCCTGATTGTAGCCTCTGTTCCAGTGTCTGGCCCAATGCAGAGGGACCGGAATGATCAGGTCAATGTCTCTGTACAATGGGCTGTCTTTCATGAAGTTGCCCAACATTCCGGAATAATGTGCGCCTTCCCCGAAATCTCCCATGTATTTGAGATGCTGGGGAATCCTCTTGTATCCGGCTTCACCGTGATAGAAGAAAAGAGCAGTAGCGTAAGAAAATTTCGCCGTGGGGATGCTCTCGTTTTCCAGGCAGTTGTCTGTCAGGTTTTTCTGGATGATACCGTTCAGCTTCGATGACATGGGGTTGTTCCGCCTTTCCCAATAGTAGGTGAGAGGCAGGTCGGATTCGCAATAGATGCACAGATATTTCTCGGACTTGTGCAGTTTCTTGCCGCACACCAGGCACTCCCTCGGGATGAGGATATCCATCATCTGCCTTCCCTCTTCCCGCAGTACTCCGCCCATCTGCCTTATAAATGAATAACCGGATCCCATACGTCTTTTTTTACAAAACTAAGATTCTTTTCGACAACAAGTGCGTCTTTGCAGCCTCTGACAGTCAATTTTTTACGATTTTTAAATTCTTTAATTTTTATTTTGTAACTTTGGCGACGTCTGTAAAGAGAAAAATGAGGACAAGGATATCCAAAATACTTATGTGTTTCGCGGCATTGGCAATGCTGCTGATGTCCGCTGTCCCTCATCATCACCATTGCTTCGAGGCGGATCATTCCGAATATATCTGTTTTGCGAGTCTCGAACAGGAGCAGGATTGCTGTCTTGAAACGGAAGATCATCATTGTCATGAAAATGAACATGCATGTCATCTTCATTCCATTGTGACGCTCATCGGCCATATCCAGAATGCGCCGCAATGCTATTCTCCGATGGTGGCAGTCGTGCCTGAGATCATTTCACTTGACAATCATAATATAAGTGGCCGCTCAACAGAATACCGCATCTTGACAGCGGAGCGGTTGCTGCCGTCTTATATCTGCGGATCGACGGGCTTCCGTGCCCCGCCGGTGGTTCTTGGATAATTATTCTTGAAATAATGTGGAATGCAGGCGTGGCACCCGTCTGTGTCCCGAGGATTGTCAGGTGTCGTCTATCAAGAACCACGAATTTATGAGAAAAACATTATTATATGTCGTCACGGCATTGATTGCCGCAGCGATGACCGTCTCGTGCGGTAACCATGCTTCCGGTCATAAGGAAACTTCGGAGCATAACCATGAAGGCCATGAGGCGCATGACCATGAAAAAGAGCATGGCCACGAGCACGGACACCAGAACGGCGTCATCGAATTTTCAGAAGAGAAAGCTCAGGCGGCCGGTCTTGAAACAGAGAAGATTACGGCAGGAAAGTTCAGTTCTGTCATAAGGACAAGCGGAGAGATTATGCCGGCACAGGGGGATGAGGCCACTGTAGCGGCTACCGTTTCCGGCATCGTTTCATTTGGAAAGGCCGGCATTGTCCCTGGAAAGAGAGTTTCGGCTGGAAATGTCATAGCATCTGTTTCTGCAAGGGAAATGGCTGATGGCGACCCTGTTGCGAAGTCCAAAGCGGCATATGAAGCTGCTGAAAAGGAACTGCATAGGGCAGAAGCCCTGTTGCGTTCCCAGGCCATATCCCAGAAAGCATATGAGCAGGCCAAACGCGATTATGAAGTGGCAAAGGCCGAGTATGACGCATATTCCGGAAAAATGACCGAGGCGGGAGTCGCCGTGAAGTCGCCATTGACCGGAAGCGTGAAGGAAGTCTTCGTCAAGGAAGGGGATTATGTCAATGCAGGTCAGCCCCTTGCTTCCGTTACCCAGAACACCCGTCTTTATCTTCAGGCGGACCTTTCTGAAAAATATTGGAAAGAAGCGTCTTCCATTACCGGAGCCAACTTCAGACCATCATATTCGGATGAAACCTATAATCTGAAATCACTCGGCGGAAGACTTGTGTCAGTGGGCAAATCATCTGCCCAGGGGTCGTTCTATCTTCCGGTCATCTTCGAGTTCCAGAACAGAGGAAACTTCATACCTGGCTCATTATGTGAGATTTACCTTACCGGAATGGAGCGGGACAATGTCATTTCTGTTCCTGAAACCGCATTGACAGAAGAGCAGGGCGTGTATTACGTCTATCTGAAACTCTGCAAGGAAGATTACAAGAAACAGGAAGTCAAGACCGGCGAAAGCGACGGTATGCGCCGAGAAATCCTGAAAGGCCTGAAAGAGGGCGATGTCGTAGTGACCAAAGGCGCTCTTCAGGTAAAACTCTCAGCTGTTTCCGGAACAATTCCTGGCCACACTCATAATCATTGATGCCTATGCTGGACAAGATTATACGTTTTTCATTGCAGAACCGGGCCTTTGTTCTGATGGCCGCAGTCCTGCTGATGCTGGGAGGTATCTATACCACTTCCCATATAGATGTGGATGTCTTTCCTGACTTGAACGCACCTACCGTAGTGGTTATGACAGAGGCGACCGGAATGGCTCCTGAAGAGGTGGAGAGACTTGTCACCTTCCCTGTGGAGACCGCCATGAACGGAGCCTCTGACGTGAGGAGAGTGCGTTCTTCATCCACGGCCGGATTTTCCGTAGTGTGGGTGGAATTCGATTGGGGGACAGACATTTACAGAGACAGACAGATAGTGTCCGAGAAACTTGCCGAGGTAGGGGAGAGCCTGCCGCCTGATTGCGGAAAGCCGACATTGGGACCTCAATCCTCCATCCTGGGAGAGGCCATGATCATCGGGCTGGACTCCGACACTACGTCAATGCAGGACCTCAGGACATTGGCCGACTGGACCTTCCGTCCGCGACTTCTTTCGCTTGGCGGCGTGGCCCAGGTCACGGTCATCGGAGGAGACATAAAAGAGTATCAGATAAAGCTGTCTCCGGAGAAGATGAAGCATTACGATGTCTCTCTCCAGGAGGTCATCTCCGCTACGGAATCCATGAACCGCAACTCTACCGGCGGCGTTCTGTATGAGTATGGTAATGAGTACATTATACGTGGACTTCTCTCTACAGACGACATTGACGGCATAGGCCGTGCAGTGGTCAGGATGCAGGGCGACGTGCCGATAACATTGAACAATATCGCGGAAATCGCCGTTGGCCCGAAGGCTCCTGTGCTGGGCGTGGCTTCCCACAGGGGCAAACCTGCGGTGCTGATGACAGTGACCAAGCAGCCGGATGCGAGCACTGCGCTTCTGACGGAAAAGCTCGACAAGGCCGTGGAAGACCTAAAGTCGCAGATTCCGTCCGATGTGAATGTGTCCACCGACATATTCAGGCAGCAGAAATTCATCGACAGCTCCATCGACAATATCAAGAAATCGCTCTACGAAGGTGCGCTGTTCGTGATAATCGTGCTGTTCTTCTTTCTGATGAATGTGCGCACCACGCTCATATCTCTGGTGACAATTCCGCTGTCCCTGCTCGTGTCAGTTCTGACATTGAAGTTTATGGGGCTGACTATCAATACGATGAGTATCGGAGGTATGGCGATTGCCATCGGCTCGCTGGTGGATGACGCCATCGTGGATGTGGAGAACGTGTTCAAGCATCTTCGCCAGAATCGTAAACTGCCTGAGTCAGAGCGGCTTCCTGTGCTGGAGGTGGTGTTCAATGCCTCCCGCGAAGTGCGTCTGCCGATATTGAACTCCACATTTATAATAGTGGTCAGCTTCGTGCCGCTCTTCTTCCTTACCGGAATGGAAGGCAGGATGCTCAGGCCTCTCGGAATAGCATTCATCACGGCGCTTTTCGCCTCGACATTGGTGGCATTGACATTGACCCCGGTGCTCTGCAGCTTCCTTCTGGGCAGCGAGAAGAGTGACAAGGCCGGGAAGGAACCTGCGCTTGTACGTTGGCTGCAGAAGATCTACAATGTGGCCCTGGAGTGGGTCCTGAGGCATAAGAAACTGACATTGGGCAGTGTCGCGGCTCTGTTTGCGGTCGCTCTCGCCCTGTTCTGCAGTTTCGGAAGCAGCTTCCTGCCAGCCTTCAACGAGGGCTCGTTCACTATCAATGTAAGTACGCTTCCTGGTGTTTCCCTGGAGGAATCTGACAATGTCGGGCGACGTGCGGAGATGCTTCTGCTGTCCGTGCCGGAGATAAAGACTGTGGCCCGCAAGACCGGCCGTGCTGAGCTTGATGAGCATGCGCTTGGGGCCAATGTCTCTGAAATAGAAGCCCCATTTGAACTCTCCGACAGACCGAAAAAGGCTGTTGTTGAGGAGATTCGCCACAAGTTGGGGACTCTGCCGGGGGTCAATGTGGAAATCGGCCAGCCTATCTCGCACCGTATCGACGCGATGCTTTCCGGAACAAGGGCAAACATTGCCATAAAGCTTTTCGGTACAGACCTGAACAAGATGTTCGAAATCGGAAACAAGATAAAAACAGAGATTTCCGCTATTCCGGGGGTCGTGGACCTGAATGTGGAACAGCAGGTGGAAAGGCCTCAGCTTCAGATAGTTCCGAAGCGTGAAATGCTTGCGAAATATGGCGTCACACCATCGGAATTTACTGATATGGTGGAAGTTTATCTGGCAGGCAGGACGGTGTCCCGCGTCTATGAAGGCAACCGGGTTTTCGACCTGACCGTGAAGGCTGACGATGACAGCAGGAGCACGATAGAGGCCATCAGGGATATGCCTGTGGATGTGGTGGGCGGTAAGGTTCCGTTCAGCCAGATTGCGGAAATCCGTTCCGCTGCTGGTCCGAATACCATCAACCGTGAAAATGTCGCGCGCAAAATCGTGATTTCGGCCAATGTCTCTGACGGTGACCTCCAGGGCGCCGTGAACCGTATCCGCAAGACGATAAATGACAATGTGCCGCTTCCGGAAGGCTACCACGTGGAATACGGCGGTCAGTTCGAGAGTGCCCAGTCCGCCACAAGAACATTGCTGGTGACATCATTGATGGCGATTCTCGTGATTTTCCTCCTTCTTTACGGACAGTTCAAGAATGTGCGTCAGGCATCTGCCGTTCTGCTCAATCTGCCGCTGGCCCTCATCGGAGGCGTGTTCGCGATATTCTTTGCAGACGGCATCATCAGCATTCCGGCGATAATCGGTTTCATTTCCCTGTTCGGAATTGCAACGAGAAACGGTATGTTGCTGATAGACAGGTACAATGAACTCCGACAGAGCGGTCTTTCACTGCATGATGCGGTAATGCGCGGGTCGCTTGACAGGTTGAACCCGATATTGATGACGGCATTGACCTCAGCCCTTGCGCTGATACCTCTCGCCCTCGGCGGGGACCTTCCCGGCAATGAAATCCAGAGCCCTATGGCAAAGGTGCTGCTCGGCGGTCTGCTTACATCGACGATGCTCAACGGCTTCATCGTTCCAGTAGTGTATATACTAATTTCAAAGAAGAGAAATGAACAGACTATATAATTTGTCACGCAATGCTGCATTGTCGGCAATTGCTTTTGTGTCAATGACTTTCGTATCCGGAGCCCAGAATTCGGCGGAAGTGGTGCTCGCTTCTGTTGAGAAGAATAATCCTGAACTCCAGGCATTGCGCAAACGTACTGAATCCGAGAAGTATGGCTTCAAGGCGGAGCGTATGGTGGAGGCTCCTGAGGTAGGCTTCGACTATCTTTGGGGAAGTCCTGCGGATATCGGTACAAGGAAGGATATATCCGTGACCCAGAGCATTGACATCGCCACCATTTCGGGAACGAAAGGAAAGATCGCGAAGTCGGAATCGGAGCTCTCGGATATGCAGTTCAATGTCCGCAGGCAGGAGATACTGCTCCAAGCCAAGCTGCTCTATATCAATATTATATATTGCAATGCGGTCGGCGCCGAACTTGAGCGTCGTCTTGAGCGCAGCGAGAAGGTGGAGTCTGTCTATCGGGATATGCAGGTGCGTGGAGAAACCGATATGATAGAGGTCAATAAAGCCCATCTGGCGTATCTGGCACAGCGCAATGCATTGGCCCGGAACAAGATGGAGGCAGAAGGTTTCAGGCTGGAGCTTCAGCGTCTTAACGGTGGCGAACCGTTGGAAATCAATGATTTGTCTTATGCCCGCACTGATATGCTTCCGGCTGATTTCGATACGTGGTATAAGGAGGCGGCTGACCGTAGTCCGGAAATCAGGGCTGCAAGGCAGAACGTGAAGGTGAATGAGGCTGTGGCGAGGGGTATCAAGATGTCATCCTGTCCGACTATCACTGCCGGCTATATGGCGGAACTCGTCAGGGGCAGCAATTTCCGTGGACTTACGCTCGGCCTTTCTATCCCGCTCTGGTCCGCCCGCAGCAAAACCAGGCAGGCAAATCTGTCATGTGAGGCGTCCAGGCTTGAAGTCAAGGATGTGGAGGCTTCCGAATATTCGGCTCTCCGTTCTCTGTATGAAAAAGCATCAGGGCTGAAGGACCTTTCCGATGAACTGGCTCTCTCGTTGGCGGTTTCTGACGAGGCTATGTCAATGACTGAGAAGAAGTTCCATGAGGGGGAAATCTCATTGATGGACAGCATAATGGAGCTTTCTCTCTACTATTCCGTAGTGGATGAGTCGCTTGCTGCATCCAAGGATTATGACTTGGCGCTCGCAGAACTGAATGCCTGGTCGCTATAGACAATGCATTGACCTATAATTTATTGCACTTGGCAGAGTCGTCCCTGCCAGGTGTTTTTTTCTTTCAGGCGGTCGTCCAGCAGATGCAGAATCTGGAAGTTGCGGATAAGTCCCCACTGAGTTTCATTGACAAAACGTGGCGGAACTTCTCCGGCTACGCGCTCGATATACAGGTCGGGCCTCAGCTTCTCCAGTATTTCGATTATAAGGTCCAGATAATCAGGCAAGTCCAGGCGGAGGAAATCCTCCGGCACGGCAGCATATTCCTTTTCGATTCTTGTGCCTTTGACGAGCTGCAGCTGGTGTAACTTTACGGAGTGCAGCGGCAGGGAACTGATGAAACTGCATTGGTCCGTAAGCATTGACCTGGACTCTCCCGGCAGGCCTAAGATAAAATGCGCTCCAGGCTCCAGCCCACGCTCCGCGCTGAGTCTGACTGCGTGTTCGGCGGTCGCGACGTCGTGTCCTCTGCCTACCCGGACCAATGTCTTGTCATAGCAGGACTCGATGCCGTATTCGATCTTGACGACAGGCTTGTCGAAACTGTCTCTGTGCCAGTCTTTTAGGATGCGGCCTTCTTTCAGTTCGCTCAGGAAGTCGAGCTTTTCCTCATCTACGCAGTCGGGTCTTGTGCCTATGACAATGCCGACTATCTGAGGGTGCGACAGGGCTTCGAGATACAGTTCCTTCAGTCGTGGAAGGGGAGCGTAAGTGTTTGAATATGACTGGAAATATGCGAGATAATGCCTTGTGTTCCTGTAGCGTACCTGGTGAAATCCGATGCCTTCATCTATCTGTGAGGCAATGGTTTTGCCGGCGGTGCTGTATGAGGGGTGGAAGGCTGCGTTGTCGCAGAAGGAGCAGCCGCCGTAGCCGACTTTGCCGTCCCTGTTGGGGCATGTGAATCCTGCGTCAATGACAAGTTTCTGCAGGCGTTCTCCATAGACTCTCTTGTAGTAGCCTACGAATGTGTTGTATCTTTTTCCGTCCGGAAACCAGTCCGGCATGCTGTCATTGACCATAATATTTCCACTTTTGTATATGCAAATCTATTAAAAAGTAAGTATCTTCGCAATGATGTATTTCCGGTTTCGGGGGTGCGGGAAGCTTAATTTGCATTTGCTGATGAAAAGAATAATTGTTGCGCTGGTAGTGGCGATGGTCGTCTGCACGAGTCTTTACGGCCAGAAGAAATATGGTGTGGTGAAGTACTCTGTGAATTTTATGCGTACATATCCGGATTATGAGTCCGGGCTTGAGACTCAAGCACTTATGGGTACGCCTGTGGAGATTCTCGGGAGGCAGGGCTATTGGCTTCAGATCCGGACTCCGGAGCCGTATGTGGCCTGGGCTACTGATATGGGTGTGGTGCCGATGGACAGTCTCCAGTTGCAGAACTACCTGGCTGCTCCGAAATATGTCTGCACTTCGCTTTGGACTGAGGTCTATGACTCGCCGGAGAGCGGAGCGCAGCGTATCAGTGACCTTGTTGCCGGTGATATCGTGAGGATAAAATATGATTCGAGAAACAGGCCGCTTAAGCATAAGCTGTATCTCGGTATCGTGCTTCCGGACGGGCGTGATGCTTTCGTGAAGTATCCTGATGTGGTGCGGTTTTCCGACTGGGCTGCTTCCCGCAGGGCGACTCCGGCCAATGTGGTGGCTACCGCCAAGCGTTTTCTCGGTACTCCTTATCTCTGGGGCGGCACTTCGTCCAAGGGTCTGGACTGCAGTGGTCTTACAAGGACTGTATTCTTCCTGAACGGCGTCCTGCTTTACAGAAATGCGTCCCAACAGGTAAAGGAAGGCATTGAGGTGTCTTTAGATGGCTTTGTGCCTGGCAAGAGTGAGGGCGATCTGAAGCCTGGCGACCTTATGTTTTTCGGCAGGAAGGCGACTGAGGATTCGCCAGAGAAGGTCACCCACGTGGCGATGTACATAGGAGGCGGACGTATTATCCATTCTTCTCACGAGGTGAGGATAAATTCGCTCGACCCTTCCGCTCCCGACTACTACAGCGGTGCCAAGAGGCTGCTCCGTGCCCGCAGGATGTGCGACGAAAACGGCACCCCATACACTTCCACCCTCCTCCGCAACAGCCCCGCCTACTTCCCGTCCAAGTGAGATGTGGTCGTCTTGCCGCTGCCGGCGTGATTACCCCCGATGTGAACTTTATGGAGGATATCAAGAAATCACCTCAGATAGGTATGGGCCCTAACCTGCAAGATATTACGTTGTTTTTTAAAAATTTTTGTAACAATTTGCTCAAAAAAATAACTAAATTCAAAAAAAATTAATACATGTTTTCAAATCCAAAAACCATGAAAATGAATCGCATATTGTGCCTATTGGCTTTATTGGTCTTGCCGCTCGGCATTGGTGCTCAGGATGTCAAGTACTTTAAATATCAAGGAGAGGTGAATGTTTCCTATTCGTTCGATATGAGTGAAGAACTTAATAACCTTAATCTGGAAGTAATCAATGGTGTGCGCTTCTCACGTTATCTTTTCGCCGGTGCGGGTATAGGAGCGACCGCTGAACTTTCAGATGAAGCCATAATCTTCCCGATATTCGTTGATGTAAAAGGTTATTTTCCAGTTGCTCGAAAACTGGATTTGACAGCTGGGGTGGATGTAGGAACAAAACTCGATTATACGTATGATATGACAGGTGGTTTAATGTTCCGTCCTGAGTTTGGCTTACATTTTCCGATGAGTCAGAAGGTCGGAATGAAATTGACCTTATTATACGAAAGATATAGTTGCAAGACGACTGTTATGAATGCAGAAGTCAAATACAAACTGAACCAGATAGGTATTAAGCTAGGTGTTTCATTTTAAGCGGGAAATTAGATAACCGGTCGCGATTTGTGGCCGGTTATGTGTTTTATTACCAGCATTAAAATCTAACTCTCCCGCCAGGTGGTCGTTTATTCGGAACGAAAAAGCCAAGCCGGCACATGCTGGCACCAGCTTTCTCCACCGTCATTCGTAAGATTGCCCATGGCAGGGTCAGGGATGCGCGACCACCGGGAGCGAATCCAACCGGATCGTAGAAAGGCGTTTTTGTTAAACATTTGTTAAACATCGGGACAGGAACCCAAGCATGGCAACAGTATCCCCGGTGGGACGCGGCCACGCTCCATTTTTAGAGACATTAATTATCAATAAGTTACAAAACGCAGCGTGGAAACGCAGCCAAAAAAAGTCTACGTTTCCACGCCCTATCTTAAAAGATATTTGATTATCAATCAGTTACATTTCACCCCCATGGCCGCGTCCCGCCATTTATCCCGCCATTTATCCCGCCACGTCGGACGACAGGACACTATTCTTATCATTAATAGTCATTGAAGGAAACATAGTCAGATATGTTCTTGAGAATCTACCTGCTTACTGACAGACTCGCATAGTCCTGACAGGGGTTGACTCCAAAAATGACCGGTTTGTCCGTAAAAAGGCAGGTTCTCACGGACAAGTTGATCAAAGTCAGCAACTTATCCGTAAAATCCCCCATTTCTACGGACAAGTTATGACTGATGTAAAAAAGGGCGGCGATCCCGCTCCTGTAAGATGTTCATACTGTCGCATCCGCCCCACATCACGAGAGACATTACGAGAGACACCACGGACGACATTACGGACGACATCACGAGCGACATTGACGCCCGAGGGTGCTGAGGGAGCCGCTTCCAGCCCGTCAAAATCTGACGGATGTGGAGTAAAACTGACGGATTTGAAGTCTCGAATGTTGGCACGGACGCGATACACAGATGCGATACACTGACGCGACACACTGACAAGATACACGGACGCGATACTCGGACGCTTACGCATTTTGGAACAACCTGAATATCATTTATCCCAGCAAATCACTATCAATCAAGCGATTACCCCAAATGCTCAAAGCCAGGTTACCCTAAAAAACATAGGACCTGGCTTTCTGCATTTTATGCA
>ENA-OYWF01000048-OYWF01000048.1-human-gut-metagenome-genome-assembly--contig:-NODE-48-length-40118-cov-6.278062_pt1 | contig 40118 bp, 24 predicted proteins | sample MGYA00244809_ERZ653394 | MGnify/ENA primary metagenome ERZ653394 (study PRJEB26926, sample SAMN06165151) | human gut metagenome | biome: ENVO:00009003; feature: ENVO:2100002; material: ENVO:00002003...
CCCGGCTTCCATTATTTAACTTTTTAGTACGGTAAATTTTTACCGAAGTATTGTTCTACTATTAGTTTTATATTTGCGCTTTATGTACAATATTTATGATTTTGTGATTTTGCTAAATCAGTAGTTTAACAAAACCATTATAAAAAGCAGTTATGGGTAAACGATTAATTACGACTCTGCTTGTGCTCCTGACAATCGGGGCGCAGGCATTCGCCCAGTCCTCTGTTTCCGGCAAGGTGACGGACAAGGCTGGAGAACCACTGGTCGGAGTCAATGTCCTTATCAAGGGCACCAACTCCGGTACTATGACAGATTTGGATGGAAATTGGAACATCCCAGATGTGAAGACCAACACCATCCTCGTTTTCTCCTCCATCGGATTCTCCACTCAGGAAATCACTGTGGGATCAAAGAAAACAATCAACGTTGTGCTTGAGGACGACACCAACTACCTTGACGAGGTTGTGGTCGTCGGTTACGGTACGGCTCGTAGAAGGGATCTTTCCGGTTCTATCGCCAGCGTGAATTACGCCAGCGACAAGAACATCAGCACTTTGCCTAACCCTAACGCCCTTTCGGCGTTGTCCAGCAAGGTGGCCGGTTTCAGCTATGCTCCTACAAGCAGCGCGTCTGGTGACAACACCGGAACAATGACAATCCGTGGTAAGAACTCCATCCCTTCAAGTGCATCGGACGGAGCGCAGAGTGTCAACCAGCCTATGCTCATCGTCGATGGCGTGATCTCCTACGGTTCGATCAACACGATCAACACGACGGACATCGAGAGCATTGACGTGCTGAAGGACGCTTCCGCAGCCGCGATCTACGGATCCCGCGCCGCCAACGGTGTCATCATCATCACCACCAAGAGGGGAACCAGCGCAAAACCGGTTGTCAGTTTCAACGCAAGCGTCAGCCTGTCAAACTGGACACGTATGCCTAAGATGGTGACCGACGACGAGACCTTCCTCAGGAACCGTTTCGAGTCCTACAAGGCAAACAGGGATGCGTTCAAGACCAAGGAGTGGTCTGACTACTCATCTCTTGAGACAGCGGCCGCCGAACTTATGACAGACGTTGAGCTCGCCGCTTTCAAGGATGGTACCAGAACCAACTGGCTCAAAGAAATCTCCCGCACCGGTGTCGGTCAGAAATACGACCTCAGCATCGCAGGAAAATCCAAGAACGTGGCCTACTATGTTTCCGGTGACTACACCAGACAGCAGGGCATCCGTCTCGGAGACGACTACGAGAAGTACAACTTCCTCGCCAAACTTGACATAAACGTAACTGACTGGCTCACAGTCGGCGCAAAGGCAAGCTACCTCGGAGCCAACAGCTGGGGACAGACCGCCAGAATCCAGAACGCGACTTGGATGTCACCATATTCATACGTTATGGTTCAGACTCCTGGCTACGAGGACTGGTACAACTACTATCCTGACGGAAAGACCGCCAGCCCGCTTATCGGCGCCGGAAAGGATGACTCCTACCTCTACACCGACCGCTCAGGCTTCAGCTCAAACGCCAACGGTATGGCTTACGCTCAGATCGACTTCCCGTTCCTGAAAGGCCTTTCCTACAGGATCACTGTCCAGGGCCAGCACAACACCGGCCGCAGCGACGTGTTCAACAACCCTGAGCTCTGGGTCGACACAAACAACACAGCGGATATGGAGAATCCTTCCAAGTACAACGTCAACGCAGAGGGAAGCTCCGCGATGAGCTACTCACAGACTTGGAACGTGGATAACATTCTCACTTACGCCAAGGACATCAAAGAGCATCATTTCGACCTAATGGCCGGTTACACACGTGAGAAGTACAATACCGAGGGACTCAACGTTGAATTCAAGGGATTCAGCAGCCCGACCTATCTCGGTGTTTACAAGATGGACGCAGCGGACAACTCCAACACCAACCTCAAGCGCTCACGCACCACTTGGAGCCGTGTCGGCTACCTCGCCCGCGCCAACTACAACTGGAGGAACACATATTACGCCAGCGTTGTATTCCGTCGTGACGGTTATTCAGGCCTTGCGGACGGCTTCAAATGGGATAACTTCTATGGAGCTTCCGCTGCCTGGGTTCTCAGCAACGAGAACTTCATCAAGGATCTCGGCTGGTTTGACTTCCTCAAATTCCGCGCGTCCTGGGGACAGAACGGAGCCAGCTCCGTGTCTCCTTACCAGACTCTCGCCAATGTCGGCATCGTCGGCACAAGGCAGGGTTCAATGTCTTGGGCTTGGCTCGGCAACCAGGGCAACCTCGGTGTGGAGCCTCTCGGAATCCCTAACAGAAGCCTGACCTGGGCCACTGTCGAGAAACTGAACTTCGGTCTTGACTTCACCACACTTCAGGGAAGACTCAGCGGTAGCATTGACGGCTACACCGGAAGAACCACGAATATGATCGTGAGCCGTTCAGCTCCTTATATGACTGGATTCACATCAATCTATGACAACGTCGGACTCGTCACCAACAACGGTATTGAGGTCACACTCAACACAGTCAACATCAATGGCGACGGCGACAAGACATTCCGCTGGACATCCTCAATCGTGTTCGACTCCAACGCCAACTGCGTAAAGGAACTCTACGGAAAGGACTACAAGGGTGAAGAGGCTGACGACGTTGCCAACGCTGTGGCTTACGGATTCGACAACTACTTGGCTCTTCAGGTCGGCCACCCTATCGGTTCAGCCTACGACCTCAAGAAACTCGGCATCTTCAACTCTGAGGACGAGATCAAGAACTACACAGACAAGGATGGCAATATGATCCAGCCTAACGCCAAGCCAGGTGACATCAAGTTCCTGGATTGGAACGAGGACGGTGTGATCGATGAGAAAGACCGCCACTTCATTGGCTCTCCTGACCCTCTCTTCACTTTGAATTTCGGCAACACCATCAGCTGGAAGAACTTCTCACTCTACTTCAACTTCCGTTGGGCGCAGGGTGACGACACCCACTTCCTCAGATTCGACCCGTACGCTTTCGGAACGAACCAGTCAAGTGGCGCTCAGCTGGCAGCCGTTGATCCTTGGACAGAGACCAATCACTCACAGACATACCCTAAACGTGACTACTCCAACTCTTTGAACTATATGTTCTGGAACTCACGTTCATTCCTGAAGCTCAAGGATCTCTCACTTTCCTACACCGTGAATCCAGGCCTCATCCAGAAGGTAGGCCTTAGCGGAGCGCGCGTCTATGTCGCCGCCACAGACCTCTTCACGATCACCGGATGGTCAGGTCTTGATCCTGAGACCGGAGGTACTATCGCTGGAGACACTGGCTCAACCCGCTTCGGAAGCAACGGTACCTACAAGACCGTCACATTCGGAGTAAACCTGACATTCTAATTTGAAATAAAGGAATAGTTATATGAAAATCAACAAAATATTTGCAGGCATTGTAGCGGGAACAGTAGCCCTTGCCGGGTTCACTGGTTGCAACGATGAGGAATTCCTCAAGGAGCACTCCTACAACTACAATGACAACTCATTCTACAACACGGAATCGGACATCGTAATGGCTCTGAACCCGTGCTATAACACCGTAGAGTACCTTATGTTGGGTGAGCCGCACGGCACACACTCCTATGCTATCACAGGTATGGGAATGGACACATTCTCAGCCACCGGATCGACATCGACCTTCGGTAACTGGGACATCAATGCCGACAACGGTATCTCCCGTCACTGGTTCGACAATGTCTATACCCTTGTAAACAAGGCGAACACGGTGATCGATATGATCGACGAGCGTTCGAACATTGTCTATTCCACCGACACAAAGAAGGATGAGCTTAGAGCAGAGGCCGTGTTCCTCAGGGGCTGGGCCTACAGGGTTCTGGCCGGAATGTTCGGTAATGTAGTAATCCTTGAGCACCGCACGACAGAGGCCAACTATGGCTACACTCCTAACACACGTCAGGAGGTATGGGAGTTTGTCAAGAGCGACTTCACCTGGGCGTCAGAACACCTTCCACAGGTTGCCCGTCTTACCGGAACCGCCACAAAGGCTGCCGCTGACGTTTACCTTGCCGAGGTAAATCTTGCCCTTGGTGATTTCAAAGGCGCCGAAGAGGCCGCGACACGCGTGATCAACGGAACAGACGGAAGCTACTCTATTATGAAGACCCGTTTCGGTTCACGTAAGGACGAGGCTACAGACCGCTACGGCAACACCCTGAATCCTTATTGGGATCTTTTCCGTCAGGCCTGGGGACGTGACGCCAGCGGCAATGCCGTCAAGAAGGCAGACATCGACAACCCAAGCAGCGCTGAGAACAAAGAGGCCATCTGGGTCGTACAGTACAACTACGGAACCTACTCCACCGGTGGTGGTGGTGACGGCTGGTGGCGTGTAAGAAGCCTCTGCACCGAGGCCAACTGGCTTCCTAATGTCATTATGGGAACACAGACAACACGCAGCTACAAGGTTTGCTCTGACGAGGCCGGAACCAATCCGCTCAAGAACAAGGCTGGCGAAGACAGTACCTACACATTCTACTTCTACGGTGACGACGCAGCCACATTCGCACCTGGCTCTGCCGCCACATCAGCCTACTCTCCAATCCTTCCTAACCGTAAGCTCGCCAACATCGCACAGGACACCATCGGTGGTAGAGTGGCTTACATCGGAACCACCTGCATCCCTGTCGAGTACGTTTACAATGCCGGCGAGTTTGTGGAGGACGGTCTTTGGGACGATCCTAACGACTTCCGTGGATCTGAGGTTATGATGCAGAAGAACTTCTACCTCCCTGGAGGCGAAGGATGGCTTCAGGCCAAGAAAGAGATGTACGAAAGATCCAAGACCTTCCCTGGCCCTGGAGCTAACACAGAAGAAAAGAAGAACGCCTACAAGGTCAACGCCAGCGACACGACTATGCTCTGGCCTCGTCTCTGGAAGTTCTCTGACGACGTGCATCCTGACTTTGCCACAAACGGCAACAAGGCTTACGATGTAGACTGGTATATGATCCGTGTTCCGGAGGCTTACCTGCTCCGAGCCGAGGCCTATCTCGCACAGGGCAACACTCAGGCGGCAGCCGATGACATCAACGAGGTAAGGGCGCGCGCCAATGCCAAACCTTGCTCAGCAAGCGATGTTGACATCGACTACATCCTTGACGAGCGTACTCGTGAGTTCTTCGGAGAGGAGCATCGTATGATTACTCTCAACCGTCTGTCCTGCAACCCTAACTGCGGATCTTATGTCACAAGCAAGTATCCTACTCAGGACGCCCTTACTTCAAACACCGCCTACGCCCGTGTTCAGAAGTATGGATTCGGATTCGAGAATATGGCCAACAACCCAAGGGAGACCTACGTGGACAAGTATGGAAAGACAAGACATCGCTCAGCCTTCCATCCTTGGAACTATCAGTTCCCTATCCCTACTCAGGTTATCCAGTCTAACAACAAGGTTGAATATCCTCAGAACCCTGGCTATTAATAGTCTATAAATCAATCAGAGAGGAGGTGCGGGGAGTTTTCCGCACCTCCTTTTGATTTATGTACGCAATATTCAATATTAAAGAAATGAGAACATTCTTCACAGGGATTCTGCTCGCAGGCCTAATGATGATTTGCGGCTGCGAACGAGAGTGCCAAATAACCAAAAGAGCCAAGCGGCAGTTACCTGTCTCTCTTGAATACGGATTGAGTAAATTCGTGAACGGATTCAGCGATCCCAAAATCGAGGATCTGAAAATAGTCTATGAGAACGACAGCATCTGCCTTCTTCAGTTCACGGCTGCCTTCAAAGACACGTCGAACGCCACCAGAAGGTTGGATTTCAGGTACATCTACCTATACGACAGGTTTATGAGTATGGCTGAGAAAAGACCGGTGTTCAACGAGGATTTCCGCAACATACTTTGCCTCCCCGACGAACTGATAAAACAGAGCAGAGAGGAGGTAAAGAAAAATAAGGAAGTCGTGTACAACGACTTTATCGGGACAACATTTCCCGTAAAGACCCCTTTTGACAAATAACCGGACTACCTTACAGCCACATCCGTACCGGGCGTGTCTCGTAGGGCGGTGGCGATGTCGTGGGGATTGACTGTGGCCTTGCGTTCCATCAGTTCGGGAAGGTTGTAGGAATTCATCTGGGACTCGTAGTACTCCAGAGGGTCTCTCTGAGGGAGAAGGAAAGGTTTGGAAGCCTTGCCATCACCGTCGATGTGGCAGATGAAAGGCCTTGTGTGAAGGCCGTCCAGACGACGGCTGCTGAAGACCAGCCAACGGCTGTTGCCGCTCCACGAATGGTAGCTGTCCACATCGTCGGAATTGGCTGCGTCAAGCGGGAATATCTCACCGGACGAAAGATCCGCGGCCCAGAGGTCGGCGTCCTTGTGCCAGATTGAGAAGTTGCCATATTCACAAAGAGTGAAGACAAGGAATCTGCCGTCAGGGGATATTCTTGGAAATGAGACGCTTCTGTCGTTCGCCGCTCCGTTATAGAGCGTGTCCACCGCATCGCCGAACGTGGCGCTCTCGGGGTCGAAGTCAATGCGGCAGAGGCTGTACTTGACTTTTGAATATTCATCTGGCATCGGCGAGACCGCCTTGGCAGAGCAGAAGTAAAGGCTACGTCCGTCTGGCGAGAAGGTCGGGAAGGTCTCGAACGAGTCCTCAGAGCGGGTCAGCGCCGACCAGAAGATCTCGTGGCTCTCCACGTCATAGACTACCACGTCAGATTCGGAGTCATAGACCTCGATGCGGTTCTCATTGTGGCTGAAGAAGTTCTGGTTCGTCTTGTTGACCGAGAAAGCGACATATTTCCCCGAAGGATGCCAGTAGGGGTAGACAAGGGCACTGATGGTGGAATCGGTCTTGGTGTTCAGTTTCTCGACCTTGTCATTCAGGATCATCGCTGTCCCGCCGAACTCGGATCTCGCATGGAAAAGCATTCTGGAGGGATCCCTCTGGCAATAGGTGTGACAGTTGACGCAGTTGCCTCCGGTCAGCGAATTTTCGAAAACAGCGGTCTGTGAATATGTCTCCAGACACCTCTGGTAAATCCCCATCTTCCTCCAAGCCTGATAGCCGGGAGGGATGAGCCTGTAGGAGAGGTACGGATCGATCTCGTCCGGCGACACGCTGATTGTGAACGGCTTGAGCGACACCCACTTCTCCCCTCTCTTGACTGCGACGGTGAGTGTGATGTCATCCCCCGAGTTCTCGGCCATAAGACTTTTCCAGGTCCTCGAAGGGAAAGAGAAAAGGCCTTTCTTTCCCTTTATCTGACGGTCTCCGGACTTGCCGCTGACAATCAAAACCGCCGGCTCGTCCGAACCGACATAAGAGAAATTAAGAGGAGCGATGTTGACAGGGACTGTCACCCCGGCGTAGTCCGGAAAGATTTCCGGAGTGTCCTCAGATGTTTCGGAAACGCTGACTTTTCTGCCGCAAGAAACGACAAGAAGCAATGTCAGAGCCAATGATGTCAAACGTATGGTTTTCATTAGTTTTCAGAGATTTGAGTGAACAGAAGATAGTACCAGAACGTGTTCCTGAAAGAAGACAGAGAGGATTTCGGATCAGAACTCCGCAAGGCTTTGCCGTACCTCTCCTTGAAGGATTGAAATCCGGCAAGGCTTTCTGAGGTGACTCCGTGCGCCAGACACCAGTCTAAATTATAGGACTGACGACGCGCGACCTCCTCGGCAGGCATTCCGTGGCTGGCGGCGAAGTCCACATCCATCGTCCCGTAATAGTCCGAATAGAAAAGCAGACATTCCTGAACCGGAGCCGGAAGCTCACGCAGCGCCGGATCTCCGTAATGCTTCGCCACAAACTCCACGACATTGTCCATATCCTTGGCCAGCAGGAGATAAGAGAGAGCATATTCCATCGCCATCCGGTCAGACGGATTGGCATCGACTATTCTGAACAGGTCGTCCATCGGGTTGGTGTAGAGCACGAAAGCGTCCTCGCACTGAAGATCACGCCTTCCGTTTCCGAGCAGCTCATCATTCATAACCGCCTCGTCATCACCTAAGAAACGTCTCTGAGAAGTTGCCCATTCGGAATGTCCCAATGACTTTTCCATCAGCCTTATGTACTTCCCCGCCGTGGCATACGACCCTCTCATCAGGTCTATCTGAAGCACCATCCGCAGCATCGACGGGACGTGGTCTCCAAAGGCTTGGTCGGCGTTGAAGGCCGTGCTCTGCGCCGCCGCCATATTCCCCATCGCAAAGAGTACCCTGCTGAGCCTCAGCAAGTCGATGTCGTTCTGGGATTTCACGTCGCAGATCAGCGAAAGCGGCCCGTTCTGACGGTACTTGAAAAGATCCTCGACAAGGAACCCCTTTCGAGCCAATGCGAGATTCCTGTAATTAGCCTCGGCTTGCGACCGTACGTCATTACCGTACAGTTTGAGGATTCTGTCCCAGTCCTCGTTCGTGGCAAGGCACTCCAGCCTGTAGAGCCTCGTCTTCGCGTCAGACTTGTAAGCGTCGGTGAACGACACGAGCGACAAGATGACCACAACCGCGCACAGAACGCTCACACCGACCTTCGCCACGCCCCCCTTCACTATGATCCTGCGGGAAACGGCGGCGATGAATATGCACACGGACAGCATCACCCAGCTGACGAACTGAATCTCCGGCATCTTCAGGATGTCTAATTCGTAGTACATCCTCGGCGTGAACGCGTCAAGAATGGTGGCGATCTGCCCAGAGTGAATCATCAAAAGTCCAAGAGCGATGTTCAGCACGGGATAAACAACTGAGAGCAAAGCGTTTCTGCGTTTTACGAATATATCGAACAGCAGCGCCCGCACGGCGAACAGCAGAGCCACCGACCCTGCTAAAAAGAAAAGCCCGACCGTCATAGCGCAGCCCGCTATCAGCGGGACACGGTCGCTTTTGATCTTGGAATATTCCATCAGGCAGAAGACCGCCGCGACGTAGGCGATAAGCCCTTGATAAAAACTGTAGTAGTCCAGCAACGACACCGCTAAGAACACCGACGGCAACAGACATAGCGGGAATATTCCCCACACCACCGGCCTCCGAGATTCCCCCTCCGGTCGCTGTGGTTCGACCGGTTGGTGAGCCTGTCGAACCACACCAACCTGTCGAAGCGACTGAGCCTGCCCAAGCGCCCCGTCTCCATATTCAGCAAATCGTCCCCCCGTACAGGCGGTCCGCTCCATTATCCTCCAGACCATCCAGGCGTTCAGCCCAAGTGTCACAAGCGTGACCGCAGGCCCGACCCAGCCAACAGTGAAGAACTGCACTAAAAACTTAGCGATAAGTTCCGCAAGCCCCCCAGGATGAAGCAGAATGCCTTTGATGTACGTCCAGTCAAAGAGAAACATCTCCTGATGCCCTCTGAAAAGCAGCACCCACTTCTGAGAGGAGCAAAAGTAGAAGGCGAAAAAGGCCGCGCAGACAAAGCCTACGAGCGCAAGAATGAGATTGTTATACTTAACCCGCTTCATACTCCGGTGATAAATGATCCAAGGAGTACAAAGATAATGATTTTACAGTTACAATCGGCCTACGAAAAGCGTGAACCAACCGTCCAGACAGACCTTAAACTATGCGCCCGACTCCCTCCAGTTCTAAAAGCAGTTCCGGACGGCACACATCGGCCACGAGAAAATGCGTCGGAACATCCTTGAAATGATCCGAGAACACACCCTTGACGCATTTCAAATCCTCCGGACGGCGAACATAGACCCGAATCATCTCAAAGTCAAAAGCTTCACATCCAGAGGCGATGTTCTCCGGAGACACTAAACTCTCCACGACATCAATCGCCCCGTGAGCCTGCGCCACAGGATCCTCGGAGAAATCGCTGCTTTCCCCCCTTATCGCCGCGGTCCCCGACACGAACATCACATTCCCAAGAAGCCTTCCCCTCTCAAACTTAGGGGTGGTGCGGACACTTTCCTTCCCGGAGGCAAGAACCTTTTCTGAATATCTGTGAGCGGGAATCTGCAACGGGTTGTCAACAGGCTTGGACACCCCATCGAATCCCTTCACCGCATACACAGAAACCATAACCCCTCCGGCGTCACAGCCTATCCCTGTCGCCGCCGGGTACCCGTCCGACCAATCGGCTCCGGCATAGAAAGCGGATCTCGCATCATTGAACAACTGATAGTTCTGAACTCCCCCGTTCACGGCGGTGATGCTCTCGATGTAGTTCCATTGGCGGACGATTTGCGAGACCGCAAAGCCCTCGGTGTCAAGTACATCCTTGATTCGGGCGAACACCTTGCGGGATTGCTCCCCGGTGTCTGCGGCCAACGGGAAACCAATGGCCCCGGTAAGAAGCTCGGAGCATTCTCCGGAGCGAATGACAAGATAGTCACCGTGCCTTTCGACCTCCCCGACATCCTTCAAGTAAACAACCTCGGCCACAAGCCGGCCTTCCATCGGCCTCTGCGCCACAAGGCTGACCAGCGGACATTCCGGAAACGCTGCGGATGTCATAGAACGAAGAATCCTGTCACACGACAGGTAGGCCTCCGTCCCCGAGGCGGCGAAGAAGTAGACGACACTGACAGGGACATATTCATTGCCGATCCTGCCGAGAACATCGCCGCACTGGCGCTCCAGACTTCCTTCCTCAGAAGAGGTGATTATTCTTGTGAACTTTTCAGTCATTGAGTGATGTTTTGCTCCGCAGGCAAATTTCGGCATTTTCTATGGAATTATGCCAAAAATAAAACCCTATGCGACAGAAAAAACGATTATCTTTGTAAGATTAAAATAAAACCACAACGACGAATGAAGAAAATTCTGCTTGCCGTCGCCTGTTTTGCGATGACACTTCTCGCCCAGGCGAACCCGGCCCACAAAGTTAAGATCAATGATGGCCTCACGGTCAGTGTAGAGGCATGCTCAGGGAGCATATTCAGGATCAAGGTGTCTCCGAGGAAGGATTTCACCGAGTCCCTGATGGAGCGCTACGAGCTCATCAAGACCGACTGGAGTGAGGTCAAGACCGACATTTCCGACAAGGGAGGAGTCTGGACGCTGAAGACTCCGGAATATTCATTGGCCATCAACAAGAAGACGGGAGTGATGACCGTGAAGGATGCCAAAGGCGGGAAGGTGATCCGTGAGGTTAGGTTCCTGCCTGAGAAGGAAGGGCTCTGCGGCGAGATGAGGTCATTCATCAACGAGAAATACGCCGATCTGAAGGTCGCTGACAACGGCGGAGGCATCATCGGCGACGACAACGGGAAATTCGGAGAGGTTGACAAGCACGAGATTCCGGCTGCGGACGCGGTCAGCATCCTCAGCATCAGCATGGAGGACGGCGAGCGCTTCTACGGCGGCGGCAGCACCAGCCGCGACCACATCCAGCACAGGGGCGAATTCCTCAGGATGTGGACGACCTACCAGCAAACCGAGATTCCGATGCCGTTCATGATGAGCTCGCGCGGCTGGGGCGTTTACAACAACTCAACCCGCAAGAGTTTCTTCGACATCGGTAACCAGCAGAAGAGCAAGTTCAACATTATCAACACCTTCGACGAGGCCGACTTCTACCTTATGATGGGCAAGGACATGCCTGCAATCCTTAATGAATATACCCTCGTCACGGGCCGTACCTATGTCCTGCCGAAATGGGCCTACGGACTCTGCTTCGGACCGAACATGCGCGAGGAGCAGTTCGACATCCTCAACGATGCGGTGCGCTTCCGTCAGTTCGACGTGCCTTGCGACGTATTCTGGCTTGAGCCTCAGTGGATGGAGAAGCGCTACGACTTCTCGACCAAGAAGAAATGGAACTATGACAGGTTCTCTCCGGAGCCTTACTGGCTTCAGGATCAGTACCCTAAGACGATGCACAACCGCCTCTTCATCGGCAAGCTGCGCTCCATGGGCTTCCATCTCGGCCTCTGGCTCTGCGAGGAATATGACCTCAGCATCCAGGAGGAGGACATCATCGCCGAGCGCACGGGCGGCAAGCTTTCCGGCCAGGAGCATTGGATGGATCACCTGACCGTGTTCATGGATCAGGGTGTTGAGGGATTCAAGCTGGATCCTGCCCGAACGATCGACAACCACACGAACTGGGAATATTACAACGGACGCACCGACAAGGAGATGCACAACCTCAACCAGGTTCTTCTCCCGAAGCAGATGCGCGAGCTTGGCCGCAAGTACAACGGTAAGCGCACATGGCATCACTACTGCGGAGGCTGGTCCGGGACACAGCACTGGACAGCTTCGACCTCCGGCGACAACGGCGGCGGCAAAACCGCTCTGTACGACCAGCTCAACCTTGGTATGAGCGGGTTCCTGAACACTTCCTGCGACGTGATGAGCGTTCCGCGCGAGCTTGAGATGCAGGGGCTTCATTTCGGTCTGTTCCTGCCTTGGGTGCAGATAAACAGCTGGTTCTCAATGATGCATCCGTTCTACTATGCGAAAGAAGAGCAGGACATCTACCGTTTCTACGTCAAGCTGAGATATTCATTGGCTCCATACATCTACTCTATGGCGCTTGAGGCTGCGCAGAACGGTATGCCGATCGTGCGTTCGATGCCGCTTTGCTTCCCGGACGACCGCAACTGCGACGACATGACTTATCAGTATATGTTCGGCGACAATTTCTGCGTGGGTATATTCACAAACGAGATTTACCTGCCGAAGGGGACCTGGACGGACGCCTGGAGCGGCGAGAAGATTGTCAGCAAGGGGGAGACCTTCACTCGTGAATATCCTTCCAACCGCGCGGGGCTGCTCTTCATCCGCGAGGGCGCGATCATTCCGACGCAGCCTGATGTTGAATATCTTGGGGCGCGTCCGTTCGACCGCGTCATCCTGAAAGTCTATCCTCACGGGGACAGCGCGTACACGATGCTTGACGACGATGGAGAGTCTTATGAATATGAGAACGGCGGTATCGCCTCGACGCTGTTTGAGTCGCACGAGAGGGATGGCGGTGTAGAGGTTGTTGTGAACCCGGTTCAGGGATCGTTCAAGGGAATGCCTTCGGAGCGGGAATATTCCTTCCGCATCCAGAGGGATTCGCGTCCGGCTTCGGTTTCGCTTAACGGCGCCGCCGTTCAGGATTGGACCTACGAGAACGGAATGGTCTGTCTGTCAGCGGGGAAGGTTGGCATTAGCGAGAAGATCGTTGTCTCTGTTAGATAGTTTGATTTTTGAAACTTTACTATAGTTGGCTATTGCCGCTTTATAACAGTTAGGTTTTGCCGCGAGGCGCATACTTCCGAGGGACCTGCGCTTCGCGCCCTGTCCGGGTGAATGATCCCTCGGGGGAAGCGCCTCGCGGCAAAAAGAGTTTATTATTGAATATGAAAAGAATCGCGATAGTATTAGGACTTGCTGCGGTGGTGATGTCGTGCGCCAGAAAAGACTGGCGGGACGCTTCGCTGCCTGCGGAGGAGAGGGTACAACTGATTTTGAAGGAGATGACCCTTGAGGAGAAGGTCGGGCAGATGTGCCAGTATGTGGCGCCGTGCTATGTGGAGCCGGGGAAGGGATCGGCTCGCAAGAACATCGACGCTACCGACGAGAATCTGGGCAACAAGGATTTGTCCGATAAAGTCCGCAGAGGGGAAGTGGGAGCGTTCCTGCACGTGATGACTTCCACGGAGGCTGTGGCGCTTCAGAAGTTGGCTCAGGAGAGCCGGCTGGGGATTCCGCTGCTGCTGGGGATCGACGCGATCCACGGGAACGCGCTGATCGAAGGGTGCACGGTCTATCCTACGAACATCAACATGGCTTCCACTTTCAATCCGGAACTGATGGAGAAGATCGGAGAGGAAACCGCGCTTGAGATGCGTCAGAGGGGGTTGTTCTGGACATTCGCTCCTAATCTGGACATCGCCCGTGACGCCCGCTGGGGAAGGATGGGCGAGACGTTCGGCGAGGATGCGCTGCTGACTTCCGAGATGGGGAAATATGCCATCTGGGGATTTCAAGGGCGTGACGGGAAATATTCAGGGAATCACGTGGTGGCTTGCGCCAAGCATCTGATCGCGGGTGGCGAGCCGGCCGGTGGACTGAACGCAGCGCCGATGGACATCTCCGAGCGCAAGTTGCGTGAGCTTTATCTGCCTCCGTTTGTGGCGGCGATCCGTGACGCTAAAGTCGGGACGGTGATGGCGGCACATAACGAGATCAACGGGATTCCATGCCACGGTAACAAGTGGCTGCTCAATGATTTGCTTCGTGATGAATTGGGATTCGACGGATTCGTGGTCAGTGACTGGATGGACATTGAGAGGCTTCATTCCATGCATCATTGGGTACCGGACTCGACCGAGGCATTCGTGGTTTCCGTGGAATCGGGAATTGATATGCATATGCAGGGTGATAAATATTTCGAGGCTGTGGTCGCAGCCGTGAAATCCGGCAGGATTCCGGAGTCCCGCATCGACCAGGCCGCCGGCAAGATTCTGGCCGTGAAGTTCGCCCTCGGGCTGTTTGAACAGCCTGTACCGGAGATTCCTGAGATCCTGGACGGTGCCGCCGAGCATCGTCAGACAGCCCTTGAAGCAGCTCGTCAGGGACTTGTGCTGCTGAAGAACGACGGGACGCTTCCGCTGAAGAATCCACGCCGGGTTTTCGTCGTCGGGCCGAACGCTGACAGCCAGACCATTCTCGGTGACTGGGCAGTGCCGCAATCAGACGATAATGTCATCACGGTTCTGGACGGTCTCAAGGCCGCTATGCCTAACGTCTCGATCGACACGCTATGTTTCGGTGGCAAGATCTCGAATGTCAATGCAAAAGGTGTCCAGATGGCTCGTTTCAAGGCATCCGCCGCTGACGTTAACATCGTAGTGGTCGGAGAGAACTCGCAGAGATATTCAGCCTTCGGCCGCACTTGCGGTGAGAACTGCGATCGTGACGACCTCAGCCTTCCGGGGATGCAGCAACAGCTTTTGGAGGCCGTCGTGGCTTCCGGCAAGCCGACCGTTGTCGTGCTGATGACGGGCAGGGCACTCAGCATCGGTTGGGCTAAAGAGAATGCCAACGCCATTCTGAACGCCTGGGAGCCAGGTCAGATGGGTGGTCAAGCCATCGCCGAGGTGTTGACGGGGCAGGTGAATCCTTCCGGCAAACTGCCTGTAACAGTGCCTCGCAACGTAGGGCAGGTCCAGACCGTTTACAACTATAAGCATTCGCAGTATTCCCGCCTGTTCGCCACCAACGAGACCGGAGCCCTTTGGCCATTCGGTTACGGATTGAGTTATAGCACGTTTGAATATTCAGACGCAACGCTCTCAAAATCAGAAATCGGAGTCTCCGAATCGCTCAAAGCCAGCGTGACCGTCACCAACAACGGCCCGTACGACGGCGATGATGTGGTTCAGCTCTACATCCGTGACGAATATGGTTCCGTGACCCGTCCGGTCAAGGAGTTGAAAGCATTCCGTCGCATCAGCCTCAAGAACGGTGAAAGCACCAAGGTCGAGTTCGACATCACACCTGAGATGCTCCAGTGCTGGGGTGTCTCCGAGAAGTGGTCCGTCGAACCGGGAGATTTCACCATCCTCCTCGGCTCCTCTTCATCAGACTCCGACCTCACTCCCCTGCCGCTGAAAGTTAAGTAATCAGACCAAGCGATCGGTTAACCACGCCCTCGCTTCGTCTGCCCCTTGCACTATCTCTTAAGGGAATCGCTTTATCCGGTGAAACGCCCTTTCACCGGATAAACTATTGTTATTGATCCGCTTGTCCGGCAGAACCCATATTTTGCCGGACGAAATGCAGATTTTGACCATTTTCTCCGGCAGGAAGGCTTCTCACCGGACAAACCACGGATTGCCTCTGGCATATTCTTTGGATAGGTTGGAGGCCTGACTGACTATCAATGAAATGAAAAAGTTACTTGTGGTGTTGGCGGTGATTTCGCTGACGGGAAGCGTGGCATCCGCTCAGAAGGTGCATTCTGACAATCAGGACATCCGGTTCACGGCTGGTGTGAGAATTCCGATTGAACATTCAAGGGCTAATTCAGGAGAGGTTATGAGCCTCACCTACGGAAAGTACAACGACAAAGGGTTTGGATTCCACGGCGGAGTACAGTGGATGTTCGAGAATATGGACATCAATGATTACCTCGGCTTACCTCTGTCCGTGTCCTGGAGCAGTGGACGGCGCACGTTCAAACAAACACTGGAGGACGGTCTGGAAAACACTTTGCGTAACGCCTACCACAACAAGTACTATTACAACCAGAACCCTACAGCAGATAATGTCGTCGGCAGTTTCTTCACCGGACTGTTCAACAGAATCGAGTTCTTCGCCGGCCTGACCCCAGGATATATTTTCGGCCCAAATGATGATTCCCCTCGACACGGCACATACGGCGGAGTCAAAGGAGAAAGCTATATGTACATCAAGAACCGCTTCAGCCTCACCGCCGACGCCGGCTTTGGATTGTCATTCAACATCTGGCGCTTCAAACTGAGCGTCCTCCCGTCAGTGCACTACTTCATCACAGACAATTACAGAGAGGTCAACAATAAAAGTTACACCACACCAACCGGCACGGAAAGCGACTTCACGGACCAAGCCAGATCCTGGCAGTTCTCCATCCAAGGCGGCCTTAGCTTCTCGTTCTAGAATATATTCATTGAATATAACAGGGCATTCATCGCAAGGTGGATGCCTTTGTTGTTTGCCAGCTTCCGATCGCTTCGACAGGCTCAGCAACCGAGTTTATCAGGTCAGAAAAATAAAATCCAAAATTTTGGTAACGTGCAAAATTTTGGATTTTCTTTTTTTCTGACCATCCCCAATTAAACCAAAGAACAGATCAATTCCACCAGTATGTATTAACGAACGGCAGGGAAAAATCAAATGGCTGATTTTGGTAACGTGCAAAATTTTGGATTTTCTTTTTTTCTGACCATCCCAATTAACCCCCAAAAAAGATCAATTCCACCAGTATGTATTAACGAACGGCAGGGGAAAAATCAAATGGCTGATTTTGGTAACGTGCAAAATCAGCCATTTGCCTTTTTTCCCCTGCCGTCACATATTAATTGTGGCAAGTTGGGGCGACAATATGTTAATCTATCGCATATCCGAGTAGCAGCCGTCAACGGTGACATTGCCGCCCTCGATGATGTAAAGATCATCCTTTGTGGCCGGGTAGCGCAGGATGAAATCCTTGAGAATCACGTTCTTGCAGTCCTTGAGATAGACAAGCGTCGGAACGACCGCATCCTCAGGAATATGCTTCATCCGGATCTGGGCGGCAATGTCATCCAGAAGGGCAGGACCACGACCGTCAATCACACCGGTGCCGAATATGGACATATTCTCGACACCCTCTCCCCAGAAGATAGCCTTGTGCCCCTTGTAGGAATAGATGTTCGTCGAGCCCACGATCACAGCACCCTCGCGAAGCCTGATGCTGACCCCGGACTTGAGCTGCACGGCACCCGTGACATAACGTCCCACGCTGAACTCAAGCGTGCCGCCACCCTTGGAGGCGATGAAATCAATCGCCCCCTGGATGCTCGTGGTGTTGTCATGGACACCATTGCTCTTGATGCCGAAATTGGACGCCTTATAGACATTCTGGGAGAATCCCATTACGGAAAACAGCAGCAAAGCCGTCAATAACAATATTCTTTTCATTTCTTCTTGATGTTCTTGGTGTCCTTTGTAATGATCTGTTTCTTGCCCTTGGGAGCGGTCTCCTGATTGATCTGAAGGTTCTTCATACGAAGGCCGTTCACGTCATCGGTCACGATGGCCGGACGGTAATCCTCGCCGTCAACCGTGAGCTTCACGTTGTCGAAAACAATGCCGTCAGCGTGACGGATGTAGAATCCCCATGCCGGAAGCTCCTTCCAGTTGGAGAACTCAGGGTAACGGGTCTCCTGCTCCTCGATCGCGTCAAGTTCCTCCTTAGAGGTACCTGCGTAGGCATATTCAGGATCGGCGTGGCCCGGATAGACAATCTCGATGTTCTCCATACGGACATTCTCGATGCGAAGGCCAGGCAGACCGGCGATAATGCTCGGGCAGACGTTGCGAGGCAGATCCTCGACAGGGCCCTCATAGCTGTAGCCAGCGTCCGGCTTGTCGAACGGAACCTCGGCATACATATTCTTGATCACCACATCCTTAAGGCAAGGCACCTGACTGCCGTTGACATTGCGGGTTCCCGTACGAAGGAAAATCGGGTTGCCAGTGTTCAGGCTCCTGAGGCTGTCGATCTCCACATCCTCGATCTGAGCTCCGTCCACGGTAGCGATGGTGATGGCGCTGCGGTAGGTGTCGAATATGGTCATATTCTTGAACCTGAAGTGCTTGAACTTGCCACGGGTGTAGGTTCCGAACTTGATGCCGTTGGCGCTGCTTCGTCCGACGCAGTTCTCTACAAGAATATTCTCGCTCACGCCATCGTTGCTGTGGCTCTTGAAGCAATATGAATCGTCGGAAGAGTCGATGTAGCAGTCACGCACGATGACATCGCTGCAATCCACCACGTCCAGACCGTCGTTGTTCCAGTAGCACTTGGCGTCAACCGTAATGCCCTCGATCAAGAGATCACGGCACTTGTCGTACTGCTGTGTCCAACAAGCCGGATCCTTGAGGGTGATGTCCTTGATGGTAACGTTGTTGCAAAGGTACATATGGATATTCTCCGGCCTGATGGTCTCGTTGACACGGTCGTTGCCGAGCTTGTCGTCAATGAGCCCCATATGGACGAAATCCACGAAACGGACTCCGACATCGAAGCCACGGCCGTCAACGATGCCCTCTCCCGTCAGACCGATGTTCTCCTGCTTCACGGCAAGGATAAGCGCCGTCCATTTAGCGTCCGGATCCTTCACATAATCGTAAGGATTCAACGAGCCGACAAGCGCGGCATCCTTCTCGATGTGAAGGGTGACATTGTTCTTAAGATAAATGGAACCCGAAATGTAGTCCCCTTTGTCGAGCACGACACGACCGCCTCCACGTGAGGAAGCGAAGTCGATCGCAGCCTGGATGCTGGCGGTGTTCAGAGTGACCCCGTCCGGCCTCGCACCGAAATCACGGGCGAAAAAGTCCGTGGCTCCAAGCGAGAGAGCCGAACCGGCGAAGAGCAGCGCTGCGGCCGCGATTCCAAGTAAATTTCTCATCATTAATGTTTTATTAATATAGTTTCACTGGTCCTATCAGTCCCGCGCTGACGTAAGGCTGCTTGCGTTTGATGACAAAACGCTGCGCCACCTTGTTGTCCTTGAGGGTCTGGATATAGTTGCCCATAAGGGTCGTGACTTTCACCTCGATGGTGTTATCTCCCGAGCGGAGCAGTCCGGTAATGTCATACACACGCTCGCCGAACCACTTGACTCCCGCCGGTTTGCCGTTGACCCAAACCTCGCAGATGTCAGCCACCTTGCCGAGATTCAAGTACTTAGGAAGTTTTCCGGACAGTGTCACGGTCTTCGTGTAGGTCACCTCACCCATAAAGTTCTTGAACGTGGTGTCCTTCATGTCCTTGAAATCCTGAAGAACGTCCAGACTGGCTGTCCAGGTGGAATCCGGCCAGGTGTGGTGCATCTTAAGATCCCACCCGCCTGTCACCTGAATCTCGTCCTGTCCGTCAAGCGGAAGCTGTTTCCAAGCCGGAGCGCTACCACCCATCTTGTTGAACACGAACAGGTAAGTCTCGGAAGGACCGAAACGGAAATGCATCCTGCCGTCCTTGCCGACAGGAAGGACGAACCTCTTGCCGGAAGCCGGATCATAGAGCCAGGCGTGCTTCCCGGCGGTCACGGATTTCGGGAACGTGATGTCCGTCTCACGAGCCTCGCTCATGTGAGCGTTCATAAATAGGAACATATCACTGCCGTCGTCAGTAACATACTGGTTCTGAAGCAGGAACCTGTCCGGATTGCTGATCGTCAGAGTGTGAGGAAGATTGTACTTCTCCATCACGCCGGTGTACCATTCAAGATATTTCCCGTCTGCGGGCTTCTCAAGCAGGACGAAATTGTCCTTATACTCCTTCAAACGCTCGACAGTCTCGGCGATCTGTTTGTCACGAGCCTCGAAATTTTTGAGTCCCAGCGACTTCTCCGGATATTTCCCGATGCAGAAGACCCTTCCGCCGCCTTTGACAAACTCCTCCAACTTGGCCAAGGTCTCCGGAGTGGTGCTTGTCACCTCAACGATGAACAGGGTACCATATTCCTTAGGCCCATAGCAGAGCTTGCCGTTACGGACAGTAGCGTCGCGAAGGATGATCTCGCTGACATAGTCCGCTCCGCCGCCGTTCTTGTGGATGGCTTCCCAGATCAAGGAGGTGTAAGGAATATTCAAGGCCACAGGGAACGGCTCGGTCTGCACGCCCATCGTGCTCCACATGTCGTAGTTGGCAGGGAGGATTGCGATGTCGGTGTACATATCAGCGTTCTGGAGCTGGCTGGCGATCCTCGCGCGGTAGTCGTTCAGCTTGTTAACGTAAGGCCACCAGGTGTTCCTCTCGTTGTGGAAGGTTCCGTACTGAACCCAGCCCGGGAACTCGGCCTCAAGCGGAGAGTAGTTGAAACCATGCCAAACAGAATGGGTTATACCGGAGATCGCGCTCATGTCGGAGCCGACCTTCAGGAACTCAAGACTGGTCGTGAACACCTTGTAGGTGTTGGTCATCTCCTCGGCGCTGACAAGACGCTTGCCGGTAAGGTGGGCCGCCGACGAGACATATTTGTCAATCATCGTGTAGGCGCGTCCGCGGCGGTAGTCCTCGTCGCCCATCTCCTCACCGATCCTGTGCTTGAGCCAGTTGGTCGTCCAGGACTCCCCTTCCGGAATGTCCTGGCCAAGGGAAGACTCCTCGATGAAGAAGCCGTTGCCATAGGCCTGGGAGCGGGATTTCACACCCTTCTCCCTGCACCAGGAGAGGAACGTGTTCATGTACCGCTCGTTGAGCAACTCGGCCTTCGTGAGTTCGAAGTCGAAACGCACACGGTTCACCTGGTCCTGGAACTTATCGCCTTTCTTTGAGCCATAGTCGAAGCTCTCCACATTGCCAAGTCTGCCGACCTTGAACATCGTGAACGGAAGCCAAGGCATCAGGTCGTAACCTCTGCGGGCCTTGAACTCCTCAGGGAAGTCGCTCGTCCAGTTGCAGCCCTCAAGCTCCATACTGTCCACGAAGAAAGCCCTGAGATGCTTTGAGAGCGGTCCCAACTTGGCCTCAATCGTGTCGGTCATATTGTCAAGATAACGGCGCACAGCCTCGGCGTCCATATGGTTCAGGATCGAACCGGCCGCGCCCGGAGCGCCGTTGATCACGCAGGCGAAGGAATCGTACTTCACCATAGCGTAGAACTGCCAGTTGCCCTTAGGCACATCCACAGTGATCACATCGCCTTCGATGTTGCCCGACAGGTCGATCGCCTCGCTGAGGTCGTTGATCGGATCCGGAGCGAGACAGACCGACACAAGTTCCGGAGTACGGCCGGTGTTCACCTTCGTCACTCCAGGATCTATATTCTTGAATATATTGAACTTGGACATCTCGAACCTCTCGCCCCCCGTCACCTTCTGCGCATAGGTGAGCATCACGGAGGCACGCTCCTCACGAGGCAGGGTCTCCGCTCCGAACGGCCATCCTGATCCGATGATCAGGTCGCAGGTCATTCCAAGGCGTCCGGCCTCGTCGAACACGACCTTCAGCATGTCTATCCATTCGTCACTCAACCATTTGAGCGGCTTGGTGTCCATCGCGTCAGCTCCGTACGGGAACGAGATCGGATTGATCTCCACTCCACCGACTCCCGCATCCTTGAGGATGTGCAGCTCGCGCACAAGCTCCTCTGCCTCAACGCGGTCGCCGTTCCACCACCAGCGCACGAACGGACGGTAGCGGCTGTCCGGATTCTGGAACTGTTTGTAGAGATCCTTGGATGTCGTCCTGGCCGAAGATTCGGACGAGAAGGCAACCAAGGAGGCCAAAGCAACAGATGCTGCCGCTAAAAATCTGAATATCTTCATGTTCCTATTCGTCAACGTGATTTACAACCTTCGGCTTGCTTGAATATACCAGATAGTTGTCGATGACGATGTTCATGTTGCCCTGCTTGTTGAGGAACTTGAAGGTCAGAGTGTGCTCGCCTTCAGGAAGATCGTACTTCCAGTAGAGGTCCGGAGCCGCTCCGTTGCCCTTGATAGGGTTCTTGGCCACAGCGGAGAGCTTGCCGTCGAGGTATATCTCGACCTCGCCGACGTAACCGGTGTTGTCGTTGTAGCCGGCTCCCTTGTAGTAGTGGCTCTTCACAACGATGCCGTTGCCCTTGAACTTGATCTGGCCGATATTTGTGATGGTCTTCTTGACGTTGACCTTGCCTTGAGGATAGTGCCCCTCGAAAGCCTTCTCGTAGCGCACGGCCTCCGGCTTCTGAACCTTGATTGTAACATTGTCACCATCAATTGAGCCACCATTACGCTCGATCACCTGAAGGGCTTGGCTGAGGGAATATTCAGTGGCCTTGTTGATGGAGATGTCTGTGTAGACGAAAGGTCTGTCCTCTACCTCCTCGCAAGGCTTCCTCCAATATTCAGGAATATTCTTGTAACCCATCATTACTCCGAGGATTCCGGCGGCCGACGAAGGGTTGCAGTCAGAGTCCTGGCCGCAGCGGGTGGAGATGTCGATGGTGCGGTAGAAGTTCTTGTCACCGTAGAGGAGACCGATGAGGATGTAGCCGCTGTTGATGACGGCGTCGATGTTGAACTGGTTGTCAACCCCATCCGGGCAGCCGATGTCGTAGCCATAGTGCTTGTTGAACAAAGCCCAGGTGATGTGCCAGTCCTTAGGGTACTGCTTGTGCCATTTGATGACATCAGCCATCGCCTTGTAGTAGTTGCTCTGGGCAGGGATTGCCTTGAGGGCCTCATTGACAACGAAGTTCATGTCATCGCTGATGAATGCGAGAGAGATCATCGCGGCGACATACACGCCGCCGTACCAGCCGTCGCCGTAGTTCATCATGTGGCCGATCTCGTCGCAGTAGTAGGACGAGGTGTTGACCATTCCCGGAGCCATCAGACCGGCGTAGTCGGCTTCGATCTGGAAGTCGATGTCGTCGGCGTGAGGGTTGTTGCGCCAGTGGCCGGACTCCGGAGGCATCACACCGTTCAGGATGTTGTAGCGTCCGAGCTGGTTGGCGTGCCAGAGCGGGTATGGGGCATGGGCGAACGCGTTGGCGAAGGACTCGATCGGAGCGTCAAGGCCTTCCTTCTGGAACACCTCCACGAAAGTGAGGTCCATGTAGACATCATCGTAAAGCCCGGGAACATTGTCGAACCACCATTTGATCGTGTGCTCGTGCCACGGAATCTCGATCTCGTCGTTCATGAAGCCGGAGTACTTGAACTCTGTCGGTCCGCCGTAGGAGCAGCCGATGGTCTTGCCGGCCCAGCCACCCTTGATCTTGTCCATAAGAACCTCCTTGGTCATCTTGACCTCCTTCGGGAGCTTCTTGGCGGCCGCGTCGAATGTGGTTGTCAGCATAAGGACACCAGCGGCGATTAGGAATAAATTCTTGATTTTCATAATTCTTTGATTATTGATTATTTGTTTTTCGTAAAGATTCACTTATCCATGAGATGCCTCCCCACAGGATCTGGTTCATGGCCTGGGACTCGTGCGAGAGGGTCGCGAAGATCATCCCGAACTGCGCCGGGATGCCGTAAACGTAGGAGATCGCCGAGGAGACTATGAAGTGGAAGGCTCCGAATCCTCCCGGCACCGGGACGATGGAGGAGAGGCTTCCGGCTATCATCAGGAACATCGCGTCCGTAAGGTTCAAGGTCTGCAAAGTGCCCACGGCCGCGGCCAGCTCAGGGCTGACGGAGTCCGGGGATATTCCTTGAAGAGCCCATAGGATGGTGGCACTCATCATCCAATAGCAGAGCCATATTCCCGCAGTCAGGAGGAGGAATTTCCAACCGCCCTTCATCCTGAGGCAACTGAGGAATCCGGCCCAGATGCCTTTGCAGAAGTCCCGCACTTTGGCAAGAGGCTTCCATTTGTCAGCGAAAAGGATTGCGCACAAAATGGCGGCAACCACGGCAAAAGTTCCTGCGACCAAGATCGCGATCTTGCCGGCGCTGATGCTGCCGGAGGCCGCTCCGAAGATCTTCTCGGAGAAGAATCCGCCGAAGCGTTTCCAGGTGAAAAGCAGGAAGACGGCAAGCACGGCGACCAGCGCGAGCATATCCACGGAGCGTTCCAGCGCCGCGGTTCCCAAAACCTTGTCGTATGAGGCGAGGCGGCGGCCGTTGTCCTTGGAATCCTTTTCGGAATGCGCCGTGATGTAGCCGCAGCGGACAAACTCACCGACGCGCGGCAGGACGAGATTCACCAGATAACTGATGTTGACGGCGTTGAAGCAGGTCAGGCGGGTGGTGCTCCTGTCGATCGGAAGAAGCAGCTCACGCCAGCGCAAGGCTCTGAACCAGAACGCCAAAAGCCCGAACAGCATCGAAAGGATGACGAATCCCCAGCGGCAGGCCCTTAGGCCTTCCAGAAAGTCAGCCCAGCCGACTCCGCGGAAAGAGAAATACAGAAGCGCCGCCGCGAGTGCGATGGAGACCCCGTATTTAAGAATATTCCCGACCTTCTTGTTCATGGTTACAAATTTAATCAAATAATCCTTAACTTTGTGATCTGGCACGTAATGAATATCAAAATACAAAGATATGAAATCAATTTTAGGGATAGGGAACGCTCTGACGGACATCCTGGCGGTGTTTCCCGACGAGACAATGCTTCGTGAGTACCACCTTCCTCCGGGAAGCATGCAGCACGTGGATCTGGAGACCGGCGACCGCATCTGGTCGAAGTTGAAGGAGTTCGGCGTGAAGTACGTTCCGGGAGGCTCGGCTGCCAACACGATCACCTGCACGTCCATATTCGGAATGCCTTCGGGATTCATCGGCAAGATCGGTAACGATGAGCTCGGGCACTTGTACAAGAGCACACTTGAGCAGTACGGTGTGAAAACGACATTGCTGACCGGCACGAAAGGCTCCGGCCGCGCGATGTGCTTCATCACAGGAGCCAACTCCGAGAGAACTTTCGCTGACTATATGGGTGCGGCGTTGGAACTTGTCCCGGAGGATCTGAAGCCCGAATATTTCCAAGGTTACGACTATTTCCACATCGAGGGTTATCTCGTGCAGAATCAGGATCTTATCCGCAAGGCAGTGCAGATGGCCAAGGAGGCTGGATGCAAGATCTCGATCGACATGGCTTCATACAATGTAGTTGAGTCCAACGAGGCTTTCTTCCACAATCTGGTGGACCGTTATGTGGACATCGTGTTCGCCAATGAGAGCGAGGCGAGGGCGTTCACGAAGCAGGAGCCACGCGATGCTCTGGACACGCTCGCAAGCCAGTGCGAAATCGCTGTCGTGAAGGTCGGCAAGGACGGATCGATGGTCAAGCAGGGCGATGAATATCATTACATTGAGGCCTGGCCAGCCGCCACGGTCGATGCGACGGGAGCGGGAGACACCTACGCCGCCGGATTCCTCTACGCGCACTCTCTGGGAATGCCTTTGAAGGTCTGCGGCGAGGTCGGCTCGATAATTGCTGCGAAGGTCGTCGAGGTTATCGGCACCAAGATCGATGTCCCGAGATGGAAGGATGCGAAGCGTGAGATACGAGAGTTGATAGCCTCTGTAAACCAGTAGATTATGTTTGATTTCATAAAGACGTTTTTCAGAAAGAGAAGTCTGCGCAAGCATTCCAGCACAGTTCCCACAGAAATTCTTCCGCTGGGGAAAATCCGTTCATACGTGGCCATCATCGATGTGGAGGAGCAGTCTTTCGACACTTGCAAGACCGCTATAATGACTTTTTTCAGGTCCCACAACATCAAGGGTAGCGTCTTCTTCCAGGATTTCAGAAAGATAGGCAGCGAGGACAGGCTGATCACCAGCATCCAGACCACCATCACCAAAAAGGACCTGGATTGGATCGGAAGACCTTCCCGCTACAAACTGAACGTGCTGGAGGAACAGGCTCCAGACCTTTTCATCTCGCTTATCAAGAATCCTGACTTCGCCATTGAATATATGGCCCGCACCTCCAAGGCCCGTTTCAAGATAGGACGCGCCCAGATGGACGGCAACCTGTTCGACCTTGTCATCAGCGACCCTGCCGGCAAGGAGGTCAGCCAGCTGGATTGCTTCACTGCCATCAAAGGCTATCTCACAAAGATTCAATAATTCTATGTCAAATATCATCAAAAACGCCGCTGTCGCCTTGAAAGGTTTCGCGATGGGAGCGGCAAATGTCATTCCTGGCGTGTCCGGAGGCACTATCGCCCTGCTCACAGGAATATTCAATGAGCTGATCGAGGCTCTGAACGCCATCCTGTCGGTGTCTTCGTGGAAACTTTTCCTCAAAGGCGAGGTCAAGGAGTTCTGGAAGAATATTCATGGAACGTTCCTGTTTTGGTTGGGAGTCGGAGTGATCGTGAGTGTCTTCTCGCTCGCCAAGCTGATGGAATATGTGCTTGCCTACCATCCGATCCAGACCTGGGCGTTCTTCTTCGGCCTGATCGTGGTGTCCGGTGCCTACATGCTCTACGACATCAAGGGCTGGAAGGTCGCCGACGGGCTTTGGCTGGTCTTCGGCGTCTTCCTCGGGGCTATGATCTGCCTGCTCTCCCCTACCCAGACGACAGACGCTGGTTGGTTCATCATGATATGCGGCGCGATCGCGATCTGCACGATGATTCTTCCAGGCATCTCAGGCAGCTTCATTCTCGTGCTTTTTGGTAAGTATGAATATATTATGTCAGCGATCAGCGAGCTTAACTGGCCGGTCCTCATTCTGTTCGGAGTCGGCTGCGTACTTGGAATCGCCGCGTTCTCGAAGTTCCTGCACTGGCTGATAGCGCATTACGAGAGGCCCACGTTGATCACTCTGATCGGTTTCACGCTTGGGTCCCTTGTCAAGGTCTGGCCATGGAGCGACAAGTTCAGCGTGATGATGGCCCAATGGATGCGTGAAGGGCAGACCGCCGAAGAGGCCCGGATTGGCGTCGAGGCACTTGTTGACATAGGCACAGATCTCTCCACGCTCATCAATCCGCAAATCTTCTCCGCCCTCATCTGGATGCTCATCGGCGCCCTCCTCGTCGTCGCCCTTGAATGGTTCGGCCACAAGAACGCCAAGACCAACTGAAGCAAGATTAGTATATAATCACAAAGGGCTGGATCGGAATGATCCAGCCCTTTGTGATTCCGTAGGGATTCGAACCCTAGACCCACAGATTAGAAATCTGTTGCTCTATCCAGCTGAGCTACGGAACCGTGCCCCGTTTCCGTTCCGCAGAACAGGAAACGGACTGCAAATATACGAATTTTCCATCGAAAACAAGCACATGCGGAAGAATTTATCCATGTCGAAAATTTCTTCGGTCCGGATTAGGGGATGTGGCGTCCTCGTCATGTCTATAATATGGATCAACCAACACTCGACAGGTCACTTGGAGAATAAAGGGCCGATAAGTCGGCTTTCGCAGAGGTTGATGTTAGGCATTGCCGTAAAAATGTTGTAATTTTGCTTTTGTCAGGTGCTTTACACATCATCTATAACTTTATACTGTGGTAAGCATAAAGTTACGAAAAATTCATGTAAATACCTAATAGTCAATTAGTTAAATTGCACTAAAACTACGGTTTTTTGATATTTGGCTAATTGATTTTTCGCGTCTATACCAGGTTCCTTTGCTAACAGTACAAACTCCGTCTTTCAACTAAATTGCGGAAGAGCCACTTCATTATTCTCGTTCGGTTTCTTGCCAGACAAAACGATGCTCAGGGAACGTACTCTATCCTGCCCCTGGGCGGTGCGTGTCTTGACAATGTCCCAGATCGACCCCCTACAGAGACGTTTTTCTGTGACAAACTTCCATCCCAACATAGACAGGTCAAGCTCTCTTGCGCAGTAATCGGCAATAAGTCCGATAACGGCATCCGGACTCTTGAATGCGTCAGCCTTCTGCTGTACCAGTATTGCGTGGCAGTCGGGTCTGGTATTAATGATTACCAGGCAGTAAGGATAGTGTCCGATCTGCTCGGCCTGCATCTTATCGATGGGCATCACGGTCTTGTGCTTGTTGTTACGCACATCAAGAAGGGTTATTCCGCCATCGCAACGACGAATATCATTTGCATAACTCTCCGGTGACGTCACGCCCTGCTTATCTGCCTTAACCTCGTAAAGGTTCAGGCTGGTTCGATTCGTAGCCTTATCCGCGAGGTCTTGTGCAAAACGCTCATTGAAAGAAGTCTCCGTTAACACTTCGCCGGTCTCATGATTGAACAGAGTCCTTTCATCTGTCTTCTCGAAGCGATATTTGTAGAACAGAAAATTTGCCATATTGATTCGTTTTCTTTAACTGAATCTATAACACTGATGTTCCGGGATTTAATAAATGCAAATTTAAGCATTTTTGACAATATAGCCTTGGCTCTACTAACAAAAGAAATAATCGCCACAATTAACTGGTAATCTGACCATCCGAATTTGCTCTAATGCATATTCTTAACAATTATTCCAGACAAAATTGCTATATTTGTATTTGCATTCCCGCAAGGAACGCAACTTTAAATACCGAAAGCGTTTAGCTTTGATTCCGACCAAGTCGAATCGCCAATTCAAAGGGTACCGGAGTTCAAGTGAGACGCTTGCGCTGGCTATATTATGGGCCTCGGCTCACACTATAGCAGTGCGAGCCGTTATTACTTTAACTTGTTCGTACCCGGGGCTTTGGCGAGCCTGACTTGGAGATCAAGACCTAAAGGAGGCTCGCACTTTCGCGTTTTAATACATAATCGCTCATCGAGCCTGGGCAGACATAGCGTACTATGGCCCAGATATACGACAATATCGAGGTTAAGTTCACGGAAGGTCTAAGGGGCATTATCTCCAGCATTGGGGTAAAGCGCGTGGATTTTTGCGTGGGCTATTTCAACCTTCGTGGATGGAATCTCGTCGTTGACCAAATTGATAATCTGCCTGGCGGCAACGTCTATGAAAATGACGAAAAGATATTCCGCACCTGCCGGCTACTTATTGGTATGCACCGCCCGCCGGAGGAATTGATCCGCCTGCTTTACGGTGGTGAGGAATACCATCCCGACTCCAATGACGTTCAGGATGCCAAGTTGAAGATAGCCGAGGACTTCCGCCGTCAGTTGCTTCTGGGACTTCCTACCAATGCTGATCAGGCCACACTCAGAAAATTGTCTAAGCAACTCAAGGAAAACAAAGTGTGTGTGAAACTGTACCTGCGTGAGCCGCTTCACGCCAAGTTGTACTTAGCATATCGTCCGGATGACCACTTCAATCCTATTCCTGCAATCCTCGGTAGCAGCAACCTTACATACTCTGGCCTGACCAAGCAGGGCGAACTGAATGCAGAATTCGCCGATAGTGATAGCGCAAAGAAACTCTCTACTTGGTTTGAGGACAGATGGAACGACCGCTTCTGTGTCGATATAACGGAGGAACTGATCAAGGTTATCGATGAGAGTTGGGCAAGCGAAAACGAGATTCCTCCGTACTACATCTACCTGAAAACAGCTTATCACCTCAGTGAGGAAGCCCGTATGGGCGTGAAGGAATTCTCACTGCCTCCCGAGTTCCGTAAAGACCTGTTCGACTTCCAGCAGACGGCCGTCAAGATTGCAGCACGTCATCTCCATAACGAGAAGCGTGGCGGCGCTATGATTGGCGATGTTGTCGGTCTTGGTAAGACCATCACAGCCTGCGCAATTGCCAAGTTGTATGAAAACACATACGGCAGCAACACACTCATCATCTGCCCGGCTAACCTGCAGGAGATGTGGAAGAAGTATCGTACAAAATACGACCTCAAAGCCGACATCATGTCAATGGCCAAACCCATAGATGTTGCCAACGCCCGGTATTACAAGCTGATTATCGTTGATGAAAGTCACAATCTTCGCAACTCAACCGGCTCCCGATACCAGAACATCCAGAGCCTGATTCAGAAACAGAACAGCAGCGTCCTCCTTCTCACGGCTACGCCGTACAATATGGACTTCCGAGACCTGAGCAACCAGCTTAAGTTGTTCATCGAGGAGGACCAAGACCTTGGCATCCGCCCTGAAATCTATATCAAATCACTGGGTGGCGAACGCGAGTTCCTGATGCGCCATAATGAGGTATTCATTCGCAGTATCAAAGCATTCGAGCAGAGTCCTTTCGTTGAGGACTGGAACGAGCTGATGAAACTCTTCCTGGTCCGCCGTACACGTACTTTCATCAAGGATAATTACGCCAAGAAGGACGACACTAATGGCCGTCGCTACCTTGAATTCCCGGATGGCTCCAAATCATATTTCCCGGACCGTATTCCCAAGTCTATAAAGTTCCCGACTGTACCTGGAGACCAGTATTGCCGCCTCTACTCAGACGAGATGATAGGTTTGATGGAGTCTCTGAGACTCCCGCGCTATGGTCTCATCCACTACATCAGCGAAGAACGTACAGTGGATGCTGCTAAGCCGGAGAAGCTTCTTATAGAGAATCTCTCACGCGCTGGCGAGCGTATGATGGGTTTCTGCAAGAGCACTTTCTTCAAGCGTATGGATAGTTGTGGCTATTCCTTCTTGCTCACGCTCTATCACCATCTGCTGCGTAACGCCCTGTTTATGTATGCGCTGGATAACGGCCTCGACCTGCCCATTGGCGACGAGAATTCCTTGCCTGATGATTTCGTTGACGATGAGGATACCAATGTCTCCATCTTCGGCGAGAACTCGGATCAGTACCGCGCCTCTGGAACTATCCTGGCCGCCAAGCCCATCCCGACGGATTTGTCCGTTTACGAGGGTCTGGCGAAGGACCATTACGAGACCATCAAACTTAAGAATAACGTTTCCTGGCTTAAACCCACTTACTTCAAGCGCACACTCAAGCAGCAGCTTAGGAAGGATTCTGATACCATCGTCAAGATGATTGAGCTGTGCGGTGTTTGGAACCCCAATGACGACCGCAAGGTTCAGAGTCTCTATGATCTCCTGAATAAGACCCACGCGAAAGAGAAGGTAATCGTGTTCACGCAGTATTCCGATACGGCGATGTACCTATACGCCCAGCTCAAGCAGATGGGCATGAAGCATATCTACTACGTCACAGGCGACAGTAAGAATCCGACGGCCTCTGTTGACCGCTTCTCTCCCAAGAGCAACGGGCAGGAAGTTGAACCAGCCGACCAGTACCGTGTTCTCATCGCAACGGATGTTCTCTCCGAAGGTCAGAACTTGCAGGACTCCCACGTCATCGTGAACTACGATATGCCCTGGGCCATCATCCGCCTCATCCAACGTGCGGGTCGTGTTGACCGTATCGGGCAGGAATCGAAAGAGATTTACTGCTACTCGTTCTTCCCAGCTGATGGTATCGAGGACGTCATTAGCCTGCGTAGCCGCCTCAACAAACGCATCAATGAAAACGCAAATGTAGTAGGCTCCGATGAGGTGTTCTTTGAAGGTAACGAGAAGAACCTGATGAACCTCTACAACGAGCAGAGCGGTATTCTTGACCAGGAGGAAGGCGACTCCGATGTGGACCTCTCTTCCCAGGCTTACCAGATATGGCAGAAGGCCATTAAGTCAAATCCTAAGCTGAAGGAGATTATCCCGAATCTTAGCGATATGATATATGCCACGAAGGCGGCTTCCCCGGACCGTCCTGACGGAGTCATCACATTCTGCCGTACCTACAACGATTTCGATATTCTCAGTTGGTACGACCGCGCCGGGAACCTTGTCAGCCAATCTCAAAAGAAGATATTGACAGCTATGGAATGCGGTCCGAAGGAACCGGGGTTGGACCAGATGCCCGACCACTTCGACCTGGTAAAGAAGTCGGTTGACGATATTGCGGATGACGTTCCTTCGGCAATGGGCGTTCTGGGTAACCGGTTTAGCACTCGCTTTAGGCTTGTTCAACTGCTGCAGAATTTCTATGACCAGCAGACAAACTTGTTCTTCGATGTGGATTATAAGCAGCAGGTCAAGTTGGCGATAGACGATATCTACAACTACCAGCTCATTGAAACTACCAAGACAGTTATCGGTCGCATGTTTAATAAGGGCGATTCTCAAGAGGAAATCGTCGAAGCCGTTCTTGATTTTCGAAAGAAGGGTGTACTTTGCCGGAAACAAGACAGCGATTTCAAGGATAAGTCCCCGAAGATTCTTTGCTCGATGGGGCTATTAAAACAATAATAGCGTATGGCACTGACTAAGAGACAATTCGTCCAATACCTAAAGGACGCTGACTTCCGAACACTCTTCATCGAGGAGATGGGGTGGAACAAATTTAGCACGTCAATTGCCGATGTCCCTACGATGTACATTGAGGATAAAGCATTCAACCTAAAAACGATTGCGCATCGTAACGGATTCCAGGTGCTTGTCTGTAACGTTCCTGAACTGCCCTCAAATTCGGTTTGTAAGAAGTTGGACACGAAACTAAGAAAGGCGGCAAATGACTACATCTGCATATTCGTTATTCCTGGGACAGAGCATCATCAGTGGGTTGCTCCGGTCAAAATAAATGAGAAGCGTGACATCGTAATCATTGAGTATGCAGAAGCCGAGAAGGCACAATTCTTATATGAAAAGATTGAAGGGCTTTCTTTCGGACTTGACGAAAGCACAACTATTGTTGATGTAAAGGAGCGCGTACAGGAAGCATTCGCCATTAATTCTGAGAAGATTACTAAAGACTTCTACTCTGGATTCGCGAAAGAGCATAAATCATTTGCCGGCTTTATAACAGGTATTGACGACCAAATTGCTACCAAGAACAATAGGAGTAAACAGTGGTACACCTCTGTTATGCTCAATCGTCTGATGTTCTGCTACTTTATTCAAAAAAAGGGTTTCCCAAACGGAGATGAACACTACCTTCGTAATAAACTTCGGTGGGTTCAGGAGCAGCGCGGCAAAGATCAGTTCTTCAAGTCTTTCTACAAAGGGTTTTTAGTTCAGTTATTCCGTGGTGGCCTCAATTCTCCTCAACACGATAAAACGTTTGAAAACACCTATGGGAGGATTCCTTATCTCAATGGTGGAATGTTCGACATTCATCAGATTGAACGAGATTATGCGGACATAGACATTAAAGACGAAGCCTTCGTCTCGTTATTCGAGTTTTTCGACAAGTGGCGTTGGCATCTGGATACCCGTTTAACGGCCTCCGGCAGAGACATCAACCCAGATGTCCTGGGCTATATTTTCGAGCAATATATTAACGACCGCGCTCAGATGGGCGCTTATTACACAAAGGAGGATATTACCGAGTACATCGGTCGCAATACTATCATCCCTTATCTCTTGGAGGCAACGGAGAAACAATATCCTGAAGCATTCGCGCCTCACGCAGAATTCTGGTCATTTATCCGTAGCAACGGTCAAGACTTCATTTACGATGCTGTCAAGAAAGGGGTTAATGAGGCTATTCCGGAAGAGATTGCAAGAGGACTTGATCCTAATACGCCTGACTTATTAGAGCAGCGTCAGCGCTGGAATAATCCAACGCCGTCGAACCTGGGGCTACCTACTGAGATATGGCGTGAGACTATCGCTCGTTTCCAGCGTTATCAAGAGATTGTCGATAAGTTGCAGGGTGGAGGACTCACCTCCTTCAACGATTTCATTACCTACAACCTTAATACTCCGAGAATTGCATACGATTTTCTTAATACAACTGACGATAGGAGGTTCATCGAAGTTTTCTATGGTGAACTACTGAGAGTGACCATCCTTGACCCGACCTGTGGCTCTGGTGCATTCCTCTTTGCTGCGCTCAACCTTCTTGAGCCATTGTACGAGGTTTGTATCTCCAGAATGGAAGAATTAAACGCTCAAGATCCAAATGCGTTCAAAGAGCAGCTGGCTGAGATTAAGAATAAGTATCGTAGCAACATCCAATACTTCATCTACAAGAGCATCATCCTAAGGAACCTCTATGGTGTGGACATTATGGCGGAAGCCGTGGAAATCGCAAAACTTCGATTGTTCCTGAAAATGGTGGCTGTTGTTGAGGTCGACAAGCGGGTTGACAATATGGGGCTTGATCCGCTTCCAGATATTGATTTCAATATTAGATGTGGTAATACTCTTGTTGGGTATTCTACCGAAGAGCATCTTTACCATGACCTTGACATAGCAACAGATTTCTTGCAGCAACTGGCAAATCAGGATTTAAAGGATCAATTGCAGGCGAAGCTTAATGACGTAGCGGATACTTATGAAGTATTCCGATTAGAGCAACTGAGTAAAGATGCGGATGTATCTGTCCTGAAACAGGCGAAGCAATCTCTTAATAAGGAGCTGGACTCTTTGAATGATTTGCTGAATCGGCATTTGTACGCCGCCTCTGGCTATTCAGATTACGACAAATGGCTGGCGCTACATCAACCGTTCCATTGGTTGGCCGAGTTCTATCAAATAATGCACGGAGCTAATGGGTTCGATGTAGTGATAGGAAACCCGCCCTATGTTGAGTACCCCAGCGAAGATGTTCCTTATTCTTTCGATCGTCTGCTAACCGCTGAGTGTGGGAATCTCTATGGCTGCTGCACTGAAAGGGCACTTTCGATTAGTCAGCCCAACGGAAGGTTTAGTTTCATCGTTCCTGTAGCGATTACCTGTTCAAAGCGAATGACTCCGGTAATCTCCTTGATAAAGGAGAAGGCCAATATGGCGCTCTTTGCTAATTTTGATGATAGGCCAGGCAAACTGTTCGAAATGCTCCAGCATTTACGTGCAACGGTTTTTATCGTAGATAAACGTGCCGATGCTTCCAACCCGCGATTCTTTGCGACTAAGTACAATAGGTGGTATTCTGAGTGCCGAAATATTTTGTTTGGGAATCTTAGTTATGTTGAGGTATCCGACTTTGTCGGCGACTTTATTATCCCGAAGTACTCATATCATATAGAGTTAAGTATCAAGAGGAAATTGTTAGCTGCCGATAAATGTGTCGCAAATACTTACGGGGTAAAACAAGCCGTGAACAATGTGTTCTATAGGGCCGCCGGGGGTGGCTATTTTTTATTGATTAAAACTGAGAAGAGCATTACTTACATTGATAAGGTCCTGGAAGATGTTAAGGCGGAGAAATCAATCCCGATAAAGCCAGAGATTAATAATGCCACAGTTGCTGCCGTGTTGTCCTCGTCGCTATTCTACTGGGATTATATTGCACATACTGATTGTAGGAACCTAACAAAGTCTTTTATTGACAACTTCAAGGTCCCTGGTGCTCTGCTGAATGACGTAGGTGTAGCCACAAAGGGGAGTAAACTATTTGCCGACTTAGAAGCAAATAAGTATAAGAAGGACACGTTCTATCAAACGACCGGAAGAAATGTCATTTATTACGAGTACTATCCAAAACTATCCAAGAGCCTAATTGATATTATCGACGAGGCAATCGCACCTCACTACGGGTTCACCAAAGAAGAGGTTGATTATATCATCAACTTTGATGTGAAGTTTAGGTTGGGCGGCGAATTGAACGAGGAATAAGCACTATCTAAAAGGTAGTCCCGAAGGCACAACATTAATGCTATCCATCCCAATGGAATGGAGCCATCCTTTGATTGATTTTATGACCATATCATAATCATTTCGAGGACCAACTATTATTGTTCGGAGCGCCTTGGCAGGGAAGTGATTTTCTATATATGGAACGAGAATACCACTGCTACTCCTATATTTAGGCTTCTCATTCGTGTCGATGATAAGACGGTACTCGCTCTCGTATTCATAGCAATGATGCTTGATCAGTTCCTGAAGAATCGATATGCGGCGAGAAAACTCTATAGGGTCGTTTCCTACGATATTATCCTTCTTCCGGGAAGACATCACAGCTTGTTGGATCTCATACCGAAACTCTATAAAATCGTAGATACAGCGGTATAAAGGACGTCTCTCACTTTGAAGCAGACTCACATCAAACCCCAACGCTATCCCCTTTCCTTCTTTACCATACATACTCCACATTGGGAGATGATTGACTTCTGTCGAAAAACTGGAAAGATAGATGTGATCGAGATTAATCAACTTCCGAAATTCTTCCCCACCTTCCTTAAGATGGCCGAAAATCACAGTATCCACAACGTCTTTACCGTACTGGATTTCATTGGCATCATTGAGATACTGACAATTGGTGCTCAGCAAACACAAATCAACGGAACCATCCTCCTGCGGTCGAACAATACCATTAAACAGCGCCTCTACGCTTGTATATTGGTACACTTCCGGCACATTCTTATACAGGGCTTTGCTCTTGTCAATATAATCGTACAATGGAGTGAAGTCCCACCCTGGGAATATGTAGTCTTTCTTAGCTGCCATAATCTTACGCGACGATACACTGTGCAAATTTAGTCATTTCCGCCGATAAGTCCTTACGAATAAGATAGAAAGCGGTCAAAGCCAGTTCACTACGCTAAAGTTCCGTTCACTCGCTTTGGTTTCGTCCTCCGGGGCACAAAGCGCCCCTCCGAACTCCATTTATGGCAGCCTCACTACGAGACTCTTCCCGCCGCGCAGGTGCGCTCTGGTCAGAGACTCGTGGCCGTTCCGGCTCAGGGCGGTGAGGCCGTCTGTCTCCCCTTCGCGTCCGGTCTCCTCCACTCCGCCGTCAAGCCCGAAGCGGTCTTGCCGATGCTCCGTTCCAGAGCCCAGCCGCCTTTACACATCAGACCGCCTCCCCGCCCACGCTCCACTTCGTTCCGCGCCCTATGGCACTGCCAGACTCTTAGCCGCCGAGAGAGTCTTGCATCATTGTTCGACCGCCAGTGCGTCGGCGTCTAAGAGACTGGACAGCACCATAGGCCAACCGGGGTCTCACGCTCAAAAGTCAGTGCGACCTTGTGCGTCCTACCACGCCCGGAGGGGTGCGAAAAGGTATATAAATATGCAACAGGAAGCAGACGGCGGCTTCCGCCGCCGCTACTCTTTTTCGTGTGGATATTCGTGTTACATTTGGACAACCTCTGGGCAAGGTGCTTTGAGGTACCTATGTGATTAAGACTTGTAGCGCGATGCCTCGCTTCTATCCTAACATCCAATTCTCTGACTGCTGGTCGTCCGTGGGTGACATCACCTACTATCACCGCAATGGCATCTGTTATTTCCGGTCAAAGGCATACACGGAGTTCAAAGGTACCAGCGAACAGATGGTGCGTCTGGGTCTGCACCGCAGGGCTATCCGAGCCTGGCAGGGACTGGACCACGCCACGCAGATGGTCTGGAGGAGTCTATCCAAGAATGTCGTAGTTCACCGACCTCCGTTCGATAATCGGAATCACATCAGCGGGTACAATCTCTTCGTGTCGGCATATCACGGATTTGCACAATTGGGTCACGAGCACGTTCCTGAGCCGCAAGCCTTTCTCCCCTTCCCTATCTTCAACCTGGACTTTGGCGGAAGTGGCGCTGTTGGCGATTCTGACATATTACTGCAGACCAGGCTTACATTGTACGGTACTGAAGAGTACTCCCGTTACCGTGTTCTTGGCAAGATACAATTCGAGACGCCCGGCTATGGTCGAAATCCTGGCAAGATGCGGAAGTTCCTTTCGGTGTCAGTCCCTTCTGGGCCGGTCAGCGATGTTGCTTTCCTCGTCCAGGACTACCGGAATGTCTGGGGTCTTGACCTCGATGCCTATCTGGTTCATATACGGCACATCTTGCTCGATACCGCAACCGGATACCGGTCTCAATACCACTCTTTGTCGACACTGGTGACTATTTAGAATGTTTTGCTGACGTCAGCAAAACATTCTTGAAATCATTCGATCTCTTTTTTCTTGTTTTTTTCAGCAAGCGCCTTTTTAGCTTCATAACAAAGCCGAGTTTCAACTTGCTTTATATCTTCTGCCGGTTCCTGAAGTTCAGGAGTAATACCTCGACTTATAAGCATCTCCCGTACTGCCTTATTGTTTTTAATGTGTTCAGACTCGATACCTTGCTGCCCGCGTATGTCTTTATTGACGACATTTGTATTTGTCATCTCAGCCGCGAGGTCTTTTGCCTTTATGTCAACGGTCGGTAAAAAATCTGCAAGAGGACGTCCTTTTTTTACATTAAACCTGACCTTAGCTTGTTCCGTAGTAAGATGAAATAGAGCATAATCTCCTTTTGAACGAAGGATGCCAAAGCCTTCATCATTAACTCCCCTCTCATATGAAATCTCAGATAGTTTGCTTTCTGTTGCTCGCAAACGATTGCGGGCCTCAACTCTTTCAATGTCCAAAAGTCTTTGAGTAATAATCTCTGCTCTTCGAGTTTGAACTGCAAAGTAAGTCTGAGCAAAAGCTATTTCTTGTTTCTGAGGATCACCGTTTTGGGCGACAAGATAACACGCATATCGTGTAAGCAGGATGTCATCAATAGTCTTGACACCTCCTTTGGGCATTTCGATTGTTTTGCTGACGTCAGCAAAATGTTCCTGGACACTTCCAATGGCGTTTTTACAAGCTTCTTTAGCCTTCTCTATGGCATTCTGAAAATTTCGCCACTGTGCATAACCGAATAAGGGACATATGTCTCTGGCGCTCCAACACTCAATCCCGTTCACTTCTACAGCAACGTCTTCAAACCGCTCAAATAGATTTGTAATATACTGTGTATCCATAAATTGTACTTTTTATTTTTACAAATTTACGACTTTTTCTTCGAACTTCTTAGAGAGCTTAACTATTTATTGAAAAGTAATCATTATTAAGCAAAGTAACGCAAGAGAAAACAGCCAAAAACCGATTCTATTTCAGCACTTTATATTCCTATTATATTTGTTTTCGAGATTAAGTTCAACTGTATTTAATCGATGAAAGCTCTGCCATCAATTGCATTTAACGACTTCTCTGGAACGGCTGGTGACGTGACCGCCCGCTTCGTGAAGGGTCGCACTATTCTGACGGTGCGGCCGTTTCCGAGTAAGGTCGTGTCGGGCTCCCAAAAAGATAACCGGAATGCCCTTTCCAGGATCTCCCAGGCTTTCAAGAAACTCACCGATGCCCAGATGGCAGAATGGACAGAGCTGGCAAAGCATCTCAAGACTGCATCAGTACTTGGTATTACCGCTGAAATGACTGCACACAACGCTTTCGTTCGGCTGAATTCCAATCGCGTGATGGCAGGAGAATCCATTCTCACCGATGCGCCTTCCTCACATGTGTCTATTCCTCTCGTCGAGTACGAGAATCTCTATGTTACCCCTGAACTGGTTACTCTAACCGGTATAACACATCAATCTTCCCCTTACAAACTGGTCATCAAGATGACTGCCAGCCAGTCCAACGGCATTTCCAATGGCTGGGGCAAAACTATCATCATTTCCAGCGATATGGAGGATGATTGGGGCGAAGCAGATGTGACGGAACTCTACCTGAAGAAACTGGGCGTGGCTGCCACTCTCGGTCAGAAGGTGTTCCTCGAAGCATATTGGATGGATACCAACACCGGTTTCATCGGCCAGGTCTATCAGGATTACGCCATTTGCGAAGGTGATGCTCCATATACCCGTCGTGTACGTGCCACAATGGACAGCCTTGATCCTAATGAGGAGAGCCACGTCTCCTCGCTGGATGTAGACTTCTCCACCGGCGTTCCTGTGGCTGAGTTCAATGCAATGTGCCTGGGCCATAGTAATGTCGCATCCTCCGAGGTTTACCTGGACCAGCAACTGCCTGCCGATGTCATCGGTACAGGCATCTGCCTGGGCCGCGGAAACGGCGCTGACGGCAAGATTATTCCTCAGTCCTATTTGGTCTATATCCGCAACTATGGCGGTAAAGCTGAGATGACTTTCGCCCACCGTGGCGGCTACTATGTCATGCCTACTGAATGCTTTGGCTCCGGAATCATCTATTAACCCTCAATCTGACTCGCAATGTTCAACAGTACAGGAAATAACTTCGGAGCCGGTCAGATCACCTTCAAGGATTACCAGGCTTCCAACTATGTGATCCTGAACTCCAAGTTCAGCTTTGACCCCACCAACGCAGACTACCAGGCCTGCGACCAGCTGGAAATCTATGTTCCGGATCTGACTATTGAC
>ENA-OYWF01000049-OYWF01000049.1-human-gut-metagenome-genome-assembly--contig:-NODE-49-length-40115-cov-6.010135_pt1 | contig 40115 bp, 36 predicted proteins | sample MGYA00244809_ERZ653394 | MGnify/ENA primary metagenome ERZ653394 (study PRJEB26926, sample SAMN06165151) | human gut metagenome | biome: ENVO:00009003; feature: ENVO:2100002; material: ENVO:00002003...
GCTCAGATTGAAAACATTAAACGACAATCCCTATATATGCTCTGTATCTGGCTTTCTGAGAGGACTCTGGTCTCGAATTGATTGATTATCCGTGGAATTGGAATGTAAGCCTCCGGTGAACCACGTATGATTTCCGAGCATTGTCACCCAGACGGTACATTTCATTCCGCTGCAGGTGGTACATTTCAAAGTGATATGCGATTAAGTCCTATTTGGAACAACTAGTCGTCGAATTGGCTCTATTAGCCCCGAGTCGGACCGATTAGTTGCGATTAGCCTCGATTAGTGGCCGACTCGGCCCAAGTTCGAGGAAGGAGTTCGGATAGGTCCTTGCCGTCGCGATGACAGTAAGGCAGCTTGCGGAGAATATCCTCCATCCACTTTTTAAAGTTTCTCAAGGTGGGGTACGATATTTTAAGCCTCTGCTCTTTGCGCTCATCAGGTGAGAGAACAGCATTGTCGGCATCCTCTTCGATCTTGTAAAGCTTGCGGATATAGAGGATGGCCTCGGCAGCCATCTTCTCATCTTCCTGAAGAGCGTCAACGAACTTGCGGCGTGCATGTGCCCAGCATCCGTACATGGTGATGCCCTCCATGCATTCGAACTACTCGTATGCCTCATAGCCGTCACTCTGAACATTCCCTCGGTATCCTGTGGCCGGTTGTTGATGCAAAAGCTGGCTCTGAAACAAATGTCCCACCAGGAACCAGTTGCAAGAACTCTCCGCCGCAAGATTCGGCTTGTGCTTGTTGTTTAGCATATCTGGATTTTGCATCATAGAACCGCCATGGAGCGATTCCAAGTTCGGCCAACCTGTCTTTGTAGGATACTGTGTGTTCTTGGCAGTAAGTCATTATCTCTGCCACTTCTTCGCGTGTCATCATAATTCAATGGATTTTTACGCAAAGATCGGGCAAGGTGATCAAGATTCTATGACGGGGTTTACCGGAGGCTTACATTGGAATCTGATCCCAGTATATTACTGGTGAGTGAGCATCTATGCCAAGGCTCGCTTGTCTTGAGAATGCGACGATTGAGATGTAGGGGATATTCCCGTAGTCTTTCAGGAGGAATCTCAATGCTCGGATGTGTCCCTGATTCTGGTGGATGGGGTTACGGAGCCGGTATTTGTTGCCGTAGATGTTCTGTGTCCAGTATTCGCTGTTCTCGCCTCCGTAAATCCAGCCTTGATAGAATTTGGTTTCGATGACGAAGACACCGTAGATGGATATTACGATATGGTCTATTTGCGTACTGTAGCCGTTGCTTGTGAGCAGAAGGTCATTTATTATTTGGGAACGATATACCTGTTTACCCTAAATAAAAAAACGCAATCGTTCGGTTGCGTTTTTTTTCGTTGCTTTCAACTATTTATGAAAAAAAGATAGTTGAATATGAACAAAAAGTCGGATAATATCTCTCACGGCAAACCGTCCGCAGGACTAAATCCACTAAATGCGTCTCAACCATCCGACTCTGCAAATATACGAACTGATGTTGAAGAAACCAAATCTCGTTTAATAGCACTTGCGGAGAAGTGGAAGGGAGTTAATAGTGTGTATGGATTTCTTACGGATTTATGGCAGGCTTTGGGAATAGCAGTTCTTGACGCAACGCAACAAAAGGGAGGGAATCCGAGCAGATATGCAGCGTTTGACATTGGGAACGGACTTATTGTAACCATTAGGGCAAGTGCCCACAATGCTGATGCGGGTAATTATGTAAAGGATGGAAATGTTCATGGGGATAGCAACCTCAGTATTGTTCTGCAAAAGAGAAACCGCAGAAACACATTTAGGCAAAATGATGCAGTGAAGTTGGAGGAATATGTTTATGTTGATAGCAGAATAGCATCGGTAGAGAATCCGCTCTCGCAAATCGCAATCTCGCTTGTCAATTATCTTACGTATGGGAATTATGTTGACACTACAGGTGTCGCAATACCACATAAGTCACCAATAACAGGATATAAATCAAACAAAAATATGAAAAAAACAATTACAGAGTCTCAGCTGAGACAGATAGTTAAAGAGAGCATCAGGAAGGTGCTGAGAGAAGCCAAGAAGGATAGCATTTTCAAATCCAAAGAAGACGCTACCTATTGGAGTGATTTGCATGATCCGGATAAACGCAGGTGGGACGACGAGAATTTTGGCGATACTGATCCTTTTGAAAACCACGTTTACCACTGCTTTGCTGATGGTTATGATTATTGTGGCGACGATTACCATAACGAGCTCGCAGACGAATATAACAGGCGACTACGAAAACGTCTTGCAACAAAAGGCGGGCAGATGAGTTTTGACTACGAAAACCATAATGCACAGAATAGAGCGAGAATTGCGAACCAACATCGGGACTTGGAAAGAGATTATGAAGCAAAGCGAATAAACAACCTGAACGTGGACGGGAAAGGGGGCACAGAATTATTCCGGCGCGCATATGTTGCCGGAATGGACTCGGAGAAGGTAGATGCGTTGGTTGGCGGCAGATATAAATAGCCACATAGAAAAAGATAACCAAGAGTCTCAGGGCAGGTGGAGTTTCTACTTGCCCTTTCTATTTTATAGGAAAACAAATATTTTAGTTATAAGAAAGACAATTACAGAGTCTCAGCTGAGACAGATAGTTAAAGAGAGTATCAGGAAGGTACTGAGGGAAAGTAATGATTTTGACGAATTTGATGTAGATAAGGACGGACAACCTATTCTAAAAGGAAGCAAAGTAATATGGTTCGACCCTGAAAGGTCTGCAAGGGATTTGAAACGTATTTGGACAGTGTATGATATGGGTGGAGATATCGTATGTATCGCAGATGATTACGGTGAAGCTGAAGTATTTCCACAGGAATTGAAGGTTATGCGTTAATCACTACTGCAACTCCAAATGCAAAAAAGTATCTATATGGCTTAAGCAACATTGACCGTTCTCCTCACGTCCCTATAAGTAACAATACCAAGAGACTTGGCGAACATATCACAGAAACGTTCCGATTGGGACGTTTCTCTTGTATTGTAGCGATAGATAGCCTCATCAACATACCTCTGAAGGTATGCTTTGGAAACAAAATGATAGGTGCCGAACACCATGCGCTTGAAGTGTCCCCAAAAGCCTTCAATGCTGTTGGTGGTAACACCATTTCCATTGGAGAACTGCTTCTTACCATGCTCGATCACATCATGTGCATATCCCATCTTGCCAAGACCGGAATATGATATCAGTTCATCAGTGAACAGGTGAGCATTGTCCGCACAGAACTGCTGAATGTATGACTTAAGTGTCTCCGACTTGACATCTTTTACCACGAAGGCATGGGCAAAGCCCTTGCGGGCAACCATGCCGAATATGGGAGTCTTGGTCTTGGTGGAGCGTCCCTGAGTATTTGCAGTTTTCTTGGACTCGTGCTTGTTGGTCTCCCTGCCGCCGAGATACAGTTCGTCCAATTCCACCTCGCCTTCAAGTGCGACGGAATCATCCTGAGCAAAAAGAGTACGCACCTTATGGAGAATGAACCATGCGGTCTTCTGCGTGATGTTCAGGTCTCGGGACAATTGGTGTGACGATACGCCTTTCTTGTGGCTGCTGATAAGATACATTGCCATAAACCATTTGACGAGGCTTATCTTGGTGTTCTCGAATATGGTTCCCACTAAGACGGAAAAGCTCTTGTGGCACTTGCCGCAGATATATCTGCCGTCGCTGCGGGTGTAGCAGTGGTGCTTACCGCAATATGGGCAGACCACATCACCGTCTGCCCAACGTGATTGGGCGATGGCTTCCTTGCATTTCTTTGGAGTATCGAAATACAGCGCTATCTCTACGAGCGAGTTGAATTTGGCGAAGTTTATCATAACAAAAATCCTAAGTCTAATAAGTATATCCATTGTATTATACATCTTAAACTTAGGATTCTTTCACTTAAAGTCCAGTATTTTATGAATTTACCGTTTTTTTGTTGCCATCACGTATATCGTTCCCTATTATTTTGTATCTGTCCACTGGAAACTTTTTCAGAATGGATGCCACTCGCATTTCCCCAACTTTGCCTTTGGATGGCAGGAGGCGGAGGCGAAGTATAATTATCGGGATGCAGATTATTATCGCTAATATTTCCATAGTTCATTGGAATTTGTCATCACAATTGTATGATTTTGACAAAAATACAAAATTATAGGTGATTATTGCCGATTTAACTTTTTGATTATGATTTACGGTTACATTAGAGTTAGCAGCGACAAGCAGACTGTTGAGAATCAACGGTTCGAGATTAACAATTTCTGCAAGAAGAATGATATTTCCATTGACGGCTGGATTGAGGAGACAATCAGTGGCACAAAGGCTTACAACAAGAGACAGTTGGGAGTGCTTCTTAGGCGAGTGAAGAAAGATGATTTGATTATCTGTGCGGAACTTTCCCGACTTGGGAGGAATCTGTTTATGATTATGGAGATTCTCAATATATGTATGACTAAAGAATGTAAGGTATGGACTATCAAGGATAACTACAGGTTAGGGGAAGACATTCAGAGTAAGGTGTTGGCTTTTGCTTTTGGATTGTCTGCAGAAATTGAGAGGAACTTGATCAGCCAGAGGACGAAGGAGGCTTTGGCGAAAAGGAGAGCGGATGGGGTGTCTCTTGGACGACCAAGGGGAAGCCTAACCGCTTTGGAAAAGCATAAGTTGTACGATAAGATGGAGTTAATTCGTGAATTGCGGGACAAGGGTGTGCCACAGGTTAAAATTGCGAGTGCCTGTAATGTGAGCAAAAATACTTTGGTGCGCTTTATTGCGATGTATATGAAGTGACCCGATGCGGTTTGGACATCGGGTCATTATTGTAAATAAAAAGGTTAAAGGTCATTCATAGCATCCTCTTGAACAGTATTTGTGTTAATCTTGTCATAGTATTTGAGTAATACAAAACAACTTGAGAATCCATTATGCTGCAAGGACAGCTCAATATCCCCTTTAGGTGTAGAAAAGATTGTGTAATATTTGCATCTGTCCATTTTTAGTTCATGCATTCTGGAATTATCGTCATCCGGTTCCGAGTACGAATCAAACCGTTCTTCCTCATCGGATGGCTTACCGTATTTCTTGGTGAGCATGTCTTTCAGAAAGGTGTAGTTGCTATACAAGCCGGACCAAGTGTCTTGTTCCGGAAATATTACACCAATGGTGCTGACAAGATCCATCTTCTTTAGTGTCGAGACACCGATTATGCAGCCCTTATAGGCGGCAAAATCTCCTTTCAGAAGTGCGGTGCCGTCCTGTGTTGTCATGTATGTGAATCCGGCAGATTTCATAGCATCTGTATATGCCCTGAGTGTTCCGTCAATAGGAACACCCTTGAATGAAAGGTGCGGAGATTCAGGTTTTGTCTGGGACTGTGTTTGTGCATAGGCTGCCAGTGCGATAAATAAACTGGCAATGATGATAATTGCTCTTTTCATATCGTTGGTATTTAGTTGTTTAACGTTTAATTCCTGTTATCTGTTGTGTGCTGCGATACGGGTAGCGTACCCCATTGTAGGGCAGTTGTCCTGTGGATGTGGCCGTCATTGTCAAGACATTTCCCGAGAGAGTTGCCGGACTGAAAGTCGTGGTCATATAGCCTGCTGAATCGGAAGCTTTGATGGACTCGAAGTGGATTGCAGAGTTTGCGACTTCTCCAATGTCATTAAAGAATCCGCTTGCACGAACTTGCGTGTCTGATATTTTGGTTATGGTCAGGACTCCTGTGTCAGTGAGAGTGCCTGAGTCACTGCCCCATACGACTTGCTCGGTGACACTGATTGTGTATGTGCCAACGAATCTGTCCGCATCGTTTTCTGTAGAGCCAGTTTCGTCTTTTGAACAGGATAAAAGAGTTAAAGAGCCTATGGCTATCGCCACGGCGCTTTTCAATAGTCTTTTGAATGTTACCATAGTTCTGTGGTGTTATCAAGGTTGTATTTTATTTGTTGAAGTAGTCTTCTGAAACTTTTCTCAATTCCTCGAAAATCTTGGTGTTCTTATCAGTATCGTTGTTCAGTCTCTTTGCTGCTGAAAGGTGGTTCGCAAAGTCATTCAATTCAATGCCAAGCGCGGTGCTGAATGCTTCAAAGAGTGATTTCTTTGTCATCCGATCCCCTTTGTTGTTTATTAAAAAGGGAGGATCCATTTCAGCAATGGCATTGATGATCCTGATGAGATCGATTTTGTCTCTTCCTGGAGCCAAGTGAGCAGTGTCATAAGTTCTAGAGTTCGACTTGTTATTCGATGTTGAAACCGAGTTCATTGTGACATCTTTGCCAATGATTACTGTAGCATTGGTAGCGTCATTGAATGTGCTTCTGGGATGTGCTATGAATTGATTGATATGTGTCATATTATGAGCTAATCGTTTATTGCTATTGGGAGCGATTTTCCACTTATGTTGTTTACGGTTCCGTAGTTTTCAAGTCGTCCGATAGTTGTACCTACGTTCGTTTTAGAATTGTCGGCAGCATCTCTAAGCTTTGCCAGGCAACCTCTGTATATTCCGTTGTTTTCATCATTGACACGGCTAAGTATTGTTTCTAAGGCATGCATTGAATCAATTCCAAGACGGATGGCTGTATCGACAAATGACTGTACTACAGATACGCTGCTCAAATATGTGTCCAATTCATCTTGGGAATTGTCTCCGTCCTGAAGATGCATAGACAGGCGAGTCTGCTTTGAATATCCATCAACGGTAAGGAGCTCTACCAGGAACGCTTGTGATGTTTTCATCCATTCTGTTGTTTGAATGATGTTCTTTATCGGGTTGGATATACATTGCGGCATATAACCTTTATGTCCTATTTTCTGAAAGTCAATTAGATATATGAAATATGCGTCACCCATCAGACGTGCTTTTTCTATTTCGTTCTTTGACCAGTAGAAATGAGGCTTGCCGACATATGTCTTTACTTCGATGAATCTGTCGAAAGTTTTGGAATCATTGTTGTTAAAAGAGACGATATCAAAGCCTGCGGAGACATCAAGGATGGAAATCCGCTCAATTTTGCATTGTAAGTCCGTATTGGTTATTCTGCTTCTTTCATATGCGAGAGCGAACTCCTCGCCTTCTTTTCCCTGTTCTTTCTGTCGCTCAAGATTGTCAAGAAGTTCTTCTTCAGATATTTTCTTATCCTTTATTTTCAGAATAGCCTGGTCAAGAAGCCGGTTTATCAGATAACTGCCATCTGGGCAATACTCAATGATTCCGAGATCAATGAGCAGATTTCTATAACAGGCGTGTTTCCGCGGGTTGATTGCGGTATGGGAGAGGATATATTTGTTCTTCGCAATGCTGTAGGATATTCCGTCAAGGCTTATGAAATTATGCTTTACTACAAAATCAACATATTCCGGTGTGAACCATTCCAAAAATTCCTCAGAACTCAAGGCATTGGAGGCGAGAGTGTCGCTGCTTATAATTGTCGTGTCATTGAATTTTATCAAAGACATTATTTCGAACAGCCCCAGAATCGGCTTTACTTCAGAAATCTTTATGTTTGGTTGTCCTTGGACGCACTTGAGCATGTCATCTATGGTGTCTGTTCCATTAGATAACCAGTGGGCGATATATGTGATGCTCTCTACCGTCCCGATTTTAGATTTCTTTTCTAGCTGTTCGCTTAACATAATCATTTATTATAGCTTTAATGTCATCGTCGCCCTCGTCTGTAACATTGGCAAAGAGAGGGATGGGCATCTGCTCAATGATTTCCAGCATCCTTTGTTCTTTTAACGCTAATCTGGTATGGATAGTTTCGTCAATTGAATCTGCGGATAGGATATAATAGTAATTTGTTGTTGTCCCAGCTGGCAGGCCGTATCGATGTATTCTATCTTTCGACTGAAGATAGTGTGCACAGTTGAAGGAACGCTCCAGATAGATAGCGTTATGACAGGCTTTATGTAGAGATATAGACTCTGCTACCGCGAATGGGTTTGCAATTATCACCTTAAAAGAACTGTCAGGATTTTGAAATTCCTTGACGATTCCTTCCCGTGTCTGGCTGTAGGCTTCATCCTCCATTGAGGCATCCGCTACAGGTGTGGCTCCGTACAGAGTACGGCATTGTATTCCGTTCGCATCCAAGTACTGGGACAATGCTTCTATATTCTTTATGAAGATAGTCCAGATGACAACTTTTTCTCCGGAATCAATAATCTTGCGAATAAGTTTTATACATTCTTCGAACTTTGCCGGAACAATGCCATCGTAAAATGTCATTATCTCTCTCATGATGGAATTGTCATCAATTATGGACAAGTCTTCTGATGATTCTTCTGAAAATGAGGAGAGCGGCATATACAAAAGTGCCGGATTCGTCGCTGCTTGCTGTAAACGAATCATTTTCGCTTTTACCAGAAGACTGTGTATTCCAGAGTTCGAGGGATGATTGACCTCTTCAACGAAGTTTTGTTCAATGAAATCATAGATGCGGCGTTGAGAGTCCTCCATTGGCACTCTAATTGGAGGATGCTCTATCACTGGAGGTAAACCAAGATCGCTTTTCCTTATTCTGATAAAGTATGGATTGACATTTTCCATCATCTTTATGATTCTGCTATCTTGCCCTGACGATGATTTTGACATTTCTCGTAATTGTCCAATGGTGTATTTTATGACATCGTTTTGCGGCCAGATAAAATGGAAAAGGTTATATAAATCCTCATATCCATTAGGAGCAGGTGTTCCTGTCAATACAACACGCGAAGTACAGTTCTTTGCCAATTCCATAATAGATGTAGCTGTAATTCCTCCAGAAGTGTTCTTTATTTTATGGGCTTCATCAAGGACTACCATAGTTTTATGGTGACGTAGAAAATGAATAAGTTCTTCCTTGACACTGACAACGGAAGCGTAGGAAATCAAAGTCAGTTCTTTGGGCAACTCAAAGAAATATTGTTTCTTCTGTTCTTTACTTAGATTTGATGTCAGTCTTTGACTTTCCGCTTTTCTGCCAAAACATTCTTCATATTCATTCTCCCAAGGACCGAATGAACTTAATGGGCCTATAATGACAATATGGTCAACGTGCTTAAATCGGTCTTTACCCTGATTCTTGAGGTAGGTGTAGGCTCCATATACTATGCTTGTCTTTCCTGCACCAGGAACGGAAAAATTGCATCCGTTTTGCGAAAATGCAAGGTGATATGCAGACAGCAACTGAAGAGGGTAGAGATGTCTTGCAGGCATCGTTTTGTCCAGGATGTCGGTAAAATATCTGAAATCTGAAGCATCGCAGTTGTTTTCTTTAATACTTGCCGCCGTTTCGGAGAATTTTTTGAAGTTCTCTTCTCTTTCAGTAAATTCCGCAAGTTCCTGTGATGCCTCGGAGTCGTATTCGAGTTCTGCATTGATATAACTGGCAGCCAGTTTCAAAATGTCAGCAACATAGTCTATTCCCTGCGCACATTCAATTTCGAGTTGATCTTCATTTGGAGAGATGGAGAGCTTTGATTTCAGCAGCAATTTTGCTCTTTTGTTGGCACGCAATTCGTCAACCGCACCGATGATGCGGTAACGATTGCTGTCTATGGCTGACAAAATGAGTTTAGGCATCTTTTTTTACTGAACTTTAGTTGAAACGTTGTCGCAGATCATTTTTACCTGATCTATGTATTTAAGAATATCGGATTTGTCGGCTGCTGCCCCCAAACTTTCAAGGTCAATCTGTTGCAGTGCGTTTAAGGCACGTTTGAATAATACTCCAGGCTTCTCTTTTTCTTTTTTGTTATTGAGTGTCGTCTGGGCATCATTGAATGCTTCCATGAGATTATCCTTCACATTCGTTCTCCATTCATTGTCTCGCGCCTCAAGTAGTCTGGAGGATTCATTTGTTGTTGTGGCTTCACTCAGGACGACTTCTATCGGTGTCTCAGTGATATCATTGGTAGCATCTTGCCAAGATTTGACGAACTGATTCCAGATGTCTTCATTTACAAGAAAGTTCGCATTGGAGGTTGAGGCGATGGATCGGAATTCAAACCCGTCTGGGCTTTTAGCATTCAGCCGGATATAGTCGAATGATATGCATTTAAGATCGTTCTCTACTTCTGTCAGTCTCGTAGTCGGAATCCAATTTATGCTGCCGTTCTTGATTTTGCGAATAGCTGTATTGAGTTTTTGCAGGTCGTCTTCGAACCCTTTTGGCAGTCTTGTATATAATCCATCCAAACCAAAGTATTCGAGATATTCATCTATAAGCTGCTTTATCTCCAGAAGTTTTGTAACCTCTGTCGCTCCATCAAGGTTCATAAATTCAGATATATCAGAGGTGGAAAAACCTTGATCGGCTAAATCTTGGGCGTGGAGGTACTTCTCGATGGCATTATATCCGACTTTTTCGTCGGCTCCCATCTGAAATGTGGTTTCGAGACGCAGAATCTCTTTTTTATCCGCATCTTCAGGAAGAACTATTGCACGGAATTTTTCACACCGAGCTCTTTCTGATGTGCTGAAAGATGAGTCGGATAGAATCTGTCTCATCAGAGATACTCGTCTGTTGCCATCGACAAGAACACCGTCGCAAGTGATGATTCCTGTTTCAAGCTGGCCATTGGCAACTATGTTACGTTTGGTCTTCTTATTGGCAATGTCATTGGAATCATACAGGAACTGAGCAATCTGTTTTGAGTCTTCATCTTTTTCCGGATTGAGACTGCTGTGTTCTCGTTCATAAGATTTAACGAGGCTGGCAATACGCCCGTTCTCGACATTGTAAATGATGAGATCCATTGGTATCTCGTATTCAATGAATGTTTTGACATCTCCACAATATCTTATTCGTTTGCCTTTTCCGTCTGTGCTGAAATAGTTGCCTCCTGTTATTTCAGCAATCTTGGCTTTCCGTTCTGCAGCTGTCATAATTATTGGATGTTAAAGTATTCTGTTATGATTGTTTCGATTCTGTCAATGTTCGCAAGATTTAAGAAATGGCTGCAATCTGTATGGATTTTCTGGTAATCGGAGCCTCTTGCGACCCAGCCTGCGCCATCAAGTATGTTGATCAGCATATAATTTCTGTTCCCGGCTATGGCTGATCTTATTTTCTGAATCTTCTCGGAATATCTCGTTTGGTTGTTACTAGTTGTGACAGTGTAGTTTATTGTCACAATTATGGATTTCTCTCCATTTGAGATAGTGAATAGACTTTCAGACTTGAGAATTGCATTGTGAACTACTTTCCCGAAAGAAAGTCCGTATTTGTCAGTGTGGGCTTTGATGCTGCCCGTGACCTTTTCTTGATAGGCATTGGCGCATTCTCCATTATAGGCTGTCGTATATGATGTCTTTATCATTTTTAACAGCATATCTTTTGAACAGACATGGATAAGCCATTCTCGGTCAAGACGGAAGTCGTTCAGAATTGAACGGGGAATAAGATCCTTAAAGACATCTTTGTTAAAAAAGAGATCGCAGAATTCGTCCATAAGGTTCTTGCTGTCGCATAATTCTGTCCGGACTTTGCTGTCAGCCCATTCCGTCGAGATAGTGTATCCTTTGCGAACTCGCAAAAGGGTTATGACACGCTTGAATTTTTCACCGGATATGCCTAAAATTGTCGTGAGTAATTTAATGGATTCGAGTTCATTCTTTATGAATGATTGAAGATCTTCTTTTGTCCGTATTGACAGCAGAGAGTCATATTTTGGCATCTCTTTTTCATAGAGGCTTTCGTATTTTGACTCAATCTGCTCGTCCACCAAGAACATCAGGGAGGATCTCATAGCATTATCGTGTGAGAGTTTTAGCATATATTATTTCTTTTGTGGATTGATTCTGTCTAAAAGCCGTTCCGCGATGGCTTTTATGACCGGAACGCATACTGAATTGCCTATAAGGTCGTAGCCAAGTCTGATGTTCCGTTGTGAATTGTCAAATGACTTCAAACTATATGAATCCGGATAACCAAATAATCTTAGGCCTTCTCGAAGTGTCAGGTGGCGGATTCCGTCATTGTCGATAACTCCGATATTGCCCATATCCATTGCTACAATGGTTTTTGCCGGTTTGCTTTTGTCCAAGAAACTGCTTATCTCAAAAGAGAGTTTTCCGGAGACGATATTATAGCCTTTTTCTTTTGTTGTATCAGGAACTCTTGACGTATAACGATTTCCATTTGAGTCTTGATGTACAAGCTGTTTCTTAGGATGCTCATAGACAAGGTATTTTTTGTTAGTCAAACCATTGAGCATTTGTTGAAGATTTGGTCTGTCAAAGAATGTTCTGATTTGTTCGGTTGTCAAGGGCATACCATCCATCCAAGTGATGCCGATTTCTTCGGCCCATTTGCGTTTCCTTCTTGCAAGCAGAAGTGCATTGAGGAGGTCTTTTTCCTCATCGGATATTTTTCCTTTAAAATCGAATTCCCAACTGTGTATGTTGGATTTTCCTCCACGCTTATCCTTCAGAGCTTTCCCGCTCAGTTCTTCTACGGTGAAATGACTAAGCAACTTTTGAGAAAAATTACTTTTTAAGACTGGTAAACCTGTTTCAAGGAAATCCCCAACAGGACGTTCCTGTTTATTCTTAAATTTGAGATTTACTTTCCCGAATTTCTTTTTGCAGCCTACGATATAAACACGTTTTCTGTATTGAGGTACGCCAAAATCCGCCGCATTGAGCACGATGAACTCCGCATTAAACCCAAGTTCTGTTTTGAGCACGTGCATAATCGTGTTTAAGGTTCGTCCCGTTTTATCGGATCTATTTGCTCTATCGTGTGTTACAAGTCCCTCTACATTTTCAAGGATGAAACCATCAACTGTTTTCAGATGTTCGGATAATACTCTTTGTACATCGAAAAACAATGTTCCTCTCGTGTCTGCGAAGCCTTTTTGTAAACCTGCACTACTGAATGCTTGACACGGGAAACCTCCAAGCAAAACTTTAAAATCAGGAACATCCTGCTTTTCTATGGTTGTTATGTCTGTTGCTTTTATATTTTCACCGGGGAAGTTCTCATTCAGAGCTTTTATCGCCGATGACTTTATTTCGGAGGTGAACACGCATTTGCCTTTTAGCCCTCGTTTTGCAAGGGCCTGCTCAAATCCGATTCGGATGCCTCCTAGTCCAGAAAATAGGTCGATTATTTGGGCTTCTATTTCATATCAATGACTCTCGTTAGATAACAACGAAATAGAAGCCTCAAATTTAATATCATACGCACGTATATTACATTTTTTATTAAATTTGCAAAACAAGCAAAAGCAAGCATCCAATGGAAAACAATATAGTCACATTTATCGACCGTTTATTGTGGCTTTCTTTTCCTGTATTTCACGTACGCGACATTTTCCAGCCGACCTTCTTCGCACCATTTCTTGATGGTGCGTTCGATGGATTTGGGATTGAGTTCCATCGTGATTGCCAGTTCGCAGTAGGTCTTGCGATCGAACTCGTCCGGGAGGGCTTCAAGGTATTTCAATTGTAGGGACTGGCGTTGCGCAGCTGTGGAGACAGCCGTAGGTGGTATCGGGGATGCGAGCGTCCGGAATACCCGTTCATCGTGGAGGATGATCACGTCGGCTATGGCTCGGGCTGCCGTGTAGTCGGTGTCGGAGCAGATTAGCTCGGGAGAGAAACAGCCGTCTTCCATTATCCGCAGGGTGGAGAGAATCATCGCTATGCTCAATGTTATGGCACCTAGGCTGCGGTCTGTGGCGATGAACTCGTCTCCACAGGAGGCTGCGTAATCGGATTGCCACTGGGCGAAGATGGAGTTGAAGTCTTCTTGCTGGACGGAGGTGAGGCGAAAGATGATGTCGGAACCATATTCGGAGAGGATGAGGTGGAAGTCGTGGCAATCTTTGCCAAGGGATGCGAAGTGGTTATCAAGGGGATCGTTGGAGTTCCTTGGCATGGTGGTCTGAAAGATGTGAAATCTTGTACCGCATAAGTTACAAATCAAGACAGAAAAGCGTAGAAAAGCATTAAAATGTCAATTTCCTTGGAGTTAGGAGGTTGACATTTTAATGCTTTTCTGCTTTACTTCGATGAATTTTGATATTTGATTATTTCCCGATGCAAAAATTCCGAAATATATTCCCGAGGGTTTCGTCGGTGGTGATTTCGCCGACGATTTCGCCGAGGTGGTAGAGGGCTTCGCGGAGGTCCTGGGCTATCAGGTCCGGAGGGAGGGTGGCGATATGGAGGCCGGCGCGGACACGCTCGAGAGCTGATGCGGCGCGGACCAGGGCTTCGTAGTGGCGGACGTTGGTCACGAGGGTCTCGTCGGTGCTGCCGGTGATTTCGGAACCTATTTCGCCGAGTGTTTTTGTCAATGTTGATAACCCTTTTCCGGTCTTCGCGGAGATTGGAATGACTTTGCAGTTATCGTATTTATTTTCAATGAGTGAAACAATGTTGTTATCGTGGTTAACATTTTTGTTACCACCAATCTCAGTCATGTTCTCACCCAAATCATTGCCTGAACCATAGCCAGTACCGTTATCATCCCTGTAGAAATCACCTGCAACATCGCATTTGTTCACCAGAATAACCACTTTCCTTTCCTGCCCGGCATCACGACCATGTTGGGATGCCCCGCCAGTTTCAGCCAGAGAAGTTTCGCCCGTTTCAGCCAGAGGTTTTCCTCCAGTTTCAGCCAGAGAATCTCTGCCCGTTTCAGCCAGAGAAGTTTCGTCAGTTCCAGCCAGAGGTGCCCCGCCCGTTTCTGCCCCGTCGTTCACAGCGGCGACATTTTTCACATCGCCCATTTCATTGACCTTGGATAGAATGAAATCCGCATCATCAAGCACAGCTGCCTCGCCTCGCGACAAATCCGTCATCCCCAGCACGACCGCCGCCTCGCCAAGTTTCTTGAACGTCCGGTCAATGCCGATTTTCTCTATCGTCTCGTCAGTTTCCCTGATTCCGGCAGTGTCAATGAATCTGAACAGGATGCCGTCGATATTCAGCGTTTCCTCGATAGTGTCACGAGTCGTGCCGGCAATATCCGAAACGATCGCGCGCTCCTCCCCGAGCAGGGCATTGAGAAGCGTACTTTTGCCCGTATTCGTGGCCCCGACAATCGCCACCGGGACACCGTTCTTGATAGCGTTGCCACGGCTGAATGATGAGGTCAGACGACCGATATGTGTCAATGAATCGTCCACCAATTGCCCCAGTTCCTTGCGGCTTGCGAACTCCACATCTTCTTCGCTGAAGTCCAGTTCGAGCTCCAGTAGGGAAGTCATTGTCAGAAGCTTTTCCCTCAGCACTTTCAACTCTGACGAAAAACCGCCCTTCAGCTGATTCATTGCAACTCTATGAGAAGCAGCACTTTGCGAAGCTATCACATCTGCAACAGCTTCTGCCTGGGCGAGGTCCATCTTGCCATTGACAAAAGCACGGCGCGTGAACTCACCTGGCGCCGCAATACGGGCCCCGGCATTGACCAGAAGTTCTAGAATTTTATTGACAATGAATCGCGAAGCATGGCAGGAAATCTCCACTGAATTCTCGCCCGTGTACGAATGAGGAGCACGGAAAACGCTGACTATCACATTGTCCAAAACACTTCCGTCCACCTCGAAAACCGTCCCGTAGCGCAGCCTGTAGCCTTCGGTCTCAGCAATAGGAACTCCCTTAGTGTCAATGACCTTGTCGGCTATCGCCAATGACTCTTTTCCGCTGACTCTTATTATCGATATCGCACCTGTGCCCGGAATTGTAGCCGGCGCGCAAATGGTTCCGCCGGTAAACTGATAATTCGTCATAACTCTCTATCCCAGAATCTGTTCCGCGTGGTTCTTCGTATTGACCTTGTCAATGATTTCCTCAAGTATGCCATTCTCATTGAAAATGAATGTCTTACGCAGAATTCCCTCGTAAGTCTTTCCATAGAGCTTCTTCTCGCCCCATGCGCCGAAAGCCTTGATGATCAATGCATCAGTATCGGCGAGCAGAGGAAATGGCAATGCATATTTGTCGCTGAAATTCTTCTGGGCCTTCACGCTGTCCTTACTTATGCCTATGACATTGTAGCCCAATGCCAAGAACCGTTCATAATTGTCTCTCAGACTGCAAGCCTCAGCAGTGCAGCCCGGCGTATTGGCCTTCGGGTAGAAGTACACCACTGTCTTTTTTCCAATAAGGTCAGCAGACTTGACAATGTTGCCATTCTGGTCAGCTGCTGAAAAATCAGGCATTCGATTACCAATCTCAAGCATAGCAAATTCTCCTTTTGTTTCTAACAAAGATACGCAAAACTCTTAAATATATGGCTTGCCTTCCCATCTCTTTTTGCAGATGTTCGGACAAATCACTAAATTGCCGGAAATTGTGCCACGAAATTTGAAAATTGAACCCGGAACTTTATGAAAAAGATTTTAACTGTCATTACGCTGCTTGCCGCTTGCGTTTCGCACCTCGATGCACAGACATATATGGTCAATGCACTTGTCCCTACGGAGTCCAAGAAATGTTCCATATATAAAACCGGTGGCAGTGCCATGAAAATCGGCTGCTATGACATCACGGGCGGTTTTGTGATCGGTGCACCTTCCGGCGGGCTGATTTCTGACAATGTCCCGGGTAAGGCGGTGTTCGCTCTCAAAGGTGCATACAGCAAGCTGACATTTGTGATGGGTCCGTATTCGAACAGCAATCCCGACAAAGGCAATTCCATCGTGACAGTCTCTGCGGACGGGAAACGGCTGCTGGATGAGGTCGTTTTCGCATACGACGCCCCACGCTTCCTGACATTCGATGTCGCCGGGGTCAATGAAATAGTATTCACGATTCCACGTGGCGATACGCAAATCGCATTCGGAAACGTGAAGCTCTGGAAAGCAGGAGCAGCAGTTTCAAACCCGAATACGCTTCTTTCCCGAGTGCCGGACGGAACTGTCGATCTTATGCAGACCAACCAGTTATATAAATATAGGGAGGGCGGGTTCGTAAAGCCTGTACTCGGTGACAAGGCCAAAGGGAACGGTCAGGAAAAAGGCATCAGCATAAACCGGAAGGAATTCAATTCCGGTCTTTGCTTCTCTGTCTCACAGGCGCTTGCCGGAACAGAACAGGGATTTGCATATTTTTGGCTGGACAAGCGTTATGACAAGGTTTCATTCGTCGTCGGACCGAGAGACAACCAGAGTTCCAATTCGAGCGCCTGGCTTGTCGTGAAAGCGGACAAGAAAACCGTTTATGAAGGAATGGTGACACAGAAAGACCTTGCTAAACAGATAGTTGTCGATGTGAAAGATGCTGCTCGGCTCGGGTTTATATGCGAATACAGAAACAGCGACTTCCTGGGCGGCATCACATACGGAGTGGTGGATATCAAGGCCTATCCGGAGGGTGCGAGCGTTCCGGCAGCAGGCATTGTCAATCCTAACCGCGACAGAATCGCCAAACTTCCTGACGTCTGTCCGCTGATGTCTTCCATCAAGCCTTATTCTGTACGTGGAATAAGTTCCGCAGACAAGACATTGTTCACCGGCGAATCCAGACATTACACCTTCTCGATGGGCGGAGAAAAGTATTGGGAAGGACTGCTGCTGACCACCGGAAACAAGCTTTTGGGCGACAGAGTGGCTTCTTATGCAGAGTTCGACCTTGCTGGCGAATATGACTGGATCAGTTTCGATGCAGGTTGCCTTAGCATGAATCACGTGCTGGATGATGACAATCTTCGTGTATATGCTGATGACAAGCTGATTTTCGACCATACCATATATTGTACATGGCCGAACCAGCACTACGAACTGCCTGTAAACAAATGCCGCACGCTCAGATTTGAGAAATTGGGCAACGGCAAGAACAAACAGACCATCATCGGAGTCGGCGATATCATCCTCTATCGTGGCAAGCCTGTGCCGAATACGGTATTTGAGCACGACGTGCCTGACTGCCCTCATGATGCGGATCTGATAGACGTCTGCGGAAAACCGTATTTCCACTATGTCGGAAGATATGTCAGCGACCTGACCAATTTTAACATGGCTGACTGCTTCCACGACGGCAGCACCATCACCAAATACTTCCAGATGAAGGACGGCAGACAGATCAACAAAGGATTCATGCTGGAAACCAATATCCCTCTCGGTCTGGAGAACGTGACAGTTATGGATGCGGTATTTATGGCATTGACAGGAGTTGGCGCGACGATAAGCAGCTCGAACGTCTCCGCCGCCACCGGCGTCAGCGCAGGCGTATCCGGAACACCGACTGCCAGCATCTTCCTCCTGCTTGAGGACAAGAACAGCAAACAGGCATCCGCGGCGGCATTCAATCCTTACGGACAGTACGAGAGCTGCACATTCACGGTCGCCAACAGCGTGGAATATGTGGATGCGTTCGATGATGTGTTCCAGAACAAAAGTCCTGAGGCTTTGCTCAATCCTGTGAAACTCAATGTGTTTGCTGACCAGGTTCTCGTAGGGGAGTACTGGCTGGACAACAAGATGCAGCCGCTCACCGTCACGGTTCCGATTTTCAAATGCCACCAGCTGATGTTCTGGCTGGAATGCGGCGACAAGCGCTCAGGTCAATATGTGTTCTATGACCTCAAACTCAGCAAGACTCCTTGCAATATCCCGATTCCTAAAGAATACACTTCATCTCAGGCTGTCAAAAAGTCGGAAGCGCAGTCCGCGAAGCAGGCTGTAGCACAGGAGCCTACGCCTGAAAGAGTCACAGTGGTCCAGGAGCGCAAACCCGCCAAAAAGGACAAGAAAGACAAGAAGGCCAGGCCTCGGATCGATTGGGAAGTAAGGGCTTATCAATCCAGCAGTTCTGCTGTCAATGAATTCTTGAGGGATGTCAATGCCATGTGGGAAAAGACCGCACAATACATGAAAGGCAACTATGACTTCCCGTCCGCTTCCCAGACTTGGGTTCAGAGCAATGACGGCACAGTATATAAATGTCTGTCATTCATCGGCTCCAACGGCAACCGCCTGTCCATATCCTCCATGATTCAGACCCTTCAGGACCGGATATCCCAGGGCAAGGACATCCAGCTGTCCATATCATTGGCAAAAATGGGCGTGGCATCGGCGAGTCTCGGTGTGACCTCTGTTACCAGCATCGAGGACATGGTCTATTTCGGCAAGAAGGTCAAGGAAGGATCCAAGGCGTTGGCCCAATGCAACGATGACATTTCAGACTGCGTGGCACTTGCACAGGCTCAGATAGATGCGTTCAATGCGTACCGCTCATCATCCGTGGGCGCAGACGGAAAGACCAGTTCCGACACGGTCCTGATTCTGCGGCCGGAGCCTGGCGACACCGTTCCGGGCAATCTGCAGCAGTTGGAGTATTACAATTTCTGATAAATGACAGAGTCGGACAAAAGTTTTATGGCAGTCAATGTGGATGAGGCCGAGTTCAGAAAGGTGTTTGACCGGTATTATCCACGGATGCTTGCGTTTCTGCGTTCATTTCTGCAGTCGGACGACGATGCGGAGGATGTGGCGCAGAATGTATTCGTGAAACTGTGGATGAAAAGGGATATGCTGCTTGACCGGGAGTATCTGGATATCTATCTTTTCAGGATGACGGTGAATTTTGCCATCAATTTCTCGAAAGTCCGGAAACGGCACGTGGGCCTGGAAGACATTGACCTTCCTGACGAACTGGATCCGGGACTGGAATTCGATTCACGCAAACGGCTCGACACCATATTCAAAGCCGTATCCGAAATGCCGGAGAAACGACGTGAAGTGTTCATCCTCAGTAGATTGCACGGGATGAGCCATAAGGAAATCGCGGAGAAACTGAATGTTTCAGCCAAAACGGTCGAGAATCACATAAATTTTGCTCTCCGAGAATTGCGCAAGATAAAATATATCATAGTGTTCTTCATATCTATGATGTTTTCATAAAAATATCAAAAAACTTTTAGGGGATACGCACGGTTTGCATTGTATTATATGCAAAGTCAAAAAACCGATTATGACAAACAAAGATTTATACGGCAAATGGACCTCTCAGGAACCGGTCGGGCTGACGGAAGAGCAGCTCGACAGCGCGTATTCTTCCGTAAAAGGCAAGATACGCAGGGCTGAGTCCGCTTCATTGGCCATCAAATTGTCAGAAGAATTGCGTGTCCGCCGCCAGAAAAGGATCATCAGGATACTGTCTGCCGCCATCGCTGCCGCATGCCTGATTCTGCCTGTCGTCATTGTCAATGTCTCAAGACATTCCTACGAGAAAGGCCTTTCGGCTCAGGTCAATGACGAGACACCGCAGATGCTCGAGTATTCTGCCAATGCCGGGGAAATGCGTCATGTGCTTCTTCCTGACTCTACATCAGTTACCCTCAATGCTGGTACCGTGCTGATTTGCCCTGCGGAATTCATTGGCGGGAAAAGGGGAGTCTATCTCAATGGTGAAGCCACATTCGATGTGACGAGGAACGAGAAACAGCCGTTTGTCGTCAGCACTTCCGTTATGGACATTACAGTCCTCGGAACGAAATTCAACGTGTCTTCCTACAGCGACGACGAAAATGTGACCGCCACATTGTGCAGGGGAAGCATTTCCGCATTGACGAAAAATGCGGAGGAACCTGTGGTTCTGACTCCGGGACAGCGGTTTGTCGTCGAAAGAAGCAGCGGCAAAAGTTTCGTGGAGAATGTCAATGCAGATGAAGATGTGGCCTGGGAGAGTGGCCAGCTCTGCTTCCGTTCGAAATCCATACACGAAATCGTGAAAATCATCGAACGCAGATATGCCGTGAGGATTTATGTCACGACAGGAAAATACGACAACGACCTTATAACAGCCAAGTTTATCCAAGGATCTACTTTGGACGATCTGATGTTCGCCTTGTGCAAACTCATTCCGGGAATGTCCTATCGGAAAGTCAATGCCAATATCTATATCAGATAATCCGGACAAATTATAATCACATAATCAATAATTATTATGAAACAATTGATTGCAATGCTCGCTTGCATTCTCTTGTCTTCATCTGTTTCGTCAGGGATTTTTGCCCAGACCCAGAATGTCAGATTCAGTCGGGAACGGATGAAGATATCAGAAGTGTTTTCTGCCATCGAGCAGCAGACGGGCCTGACAGTGGCCTACAATGAAAGTGCTCTGGATCTTTCCGGAGTCGTGTCAGTACCATCGGAGACCAATGTCTCTGACCTTTTGGCCTCAGTATTGAAAAATACAGGCAACTCTTTTTACTTCCACGGCAAGATGATTCTTGTGTACAAGGAAAAGCAGGTGAAAACTTCCATTTATTCCGGAATCGTCGTGGACAAGGCCGGTCCTGTGGCCGGTGCTGCTGTGATGGTGGAAGGGACTGACCAAGTGACAGTTACGGGTGTGGATGGAAAGTTCGCCATAAATGCACCTCAGGGCTCAGTGCTCAAGGTTTCCATGCTCGGCTATAAGGAATTCACTGCTACCGCAGGCCCACAGACCGACAACCTCAGATTTCTTGTCGAGGAAGACAACAGACTTCTCGATGAGTCAGTCGTAGTAGGTTATGCGTCAATGAAAAAGCGCGACCTCGTAGGTGCTGTGGACCAGGTGAAAAGTGATGTCATCGAGAACAGGTCCAACGGAAACCTTGCCAGGTCACTTCAGGGTGAGATTGCCGGTCTTAACATATCGTTTACTGACAGCAAACCGTCCCGTTCCGCTTCTTTCAATGTCAGGGGAACGACATCCGTAGGCGCTGGTGGTTCTTCACTTGTGCTTATCGACGGCGTGGAGGGAAGTCTGAATTCCATTAACCCACAAGATGTGGAAAGCGTCAGTGTGCTTAAGGATGCCTCATCTACTGCAGTCTATGGTGCAAGAGGAGCGTTCGGAGTAATTCTTGTGACTACCAAGAATCCTCAGAAAGGTCGCCCTGTCATCAACTACAATGGTTCAGTTACCGTAAACAGAAGAACTGTGGTTCCTGATGTCATCACTGACGGTCAGGATTGGCTCGACTGGTGGAAAGACTGTTACAATGGATATTACAACGGCTCCAAGTCATTGCTCAGTCACATTGACAGTACTGTCCCTTATAGCGAGGCCATCTACAGCGAACTCGTTCGCAGGAAGAACGATCCGTCTCTCTCCAAGACGACAACCCTGGAAGGAAGCAGCATGTTCGGCTGGGCCTATATGGAGTCAACTGACTGGTATGACCTGTTTTACAAGGATTACAACTGGTCCACTGAACATAATCTGTCAGTTTCCGGAGGAGGCGATATGGCAGACTACTATATCTCAGGCCGTTTCTATGACATGGATGGTATCTATAAGGTCGGAAACGAGGATTACAAGAAATATGACCTGCGCGCCAAAGGAACGCTGAAAGTGCGCCCTTGGCTGCATATCACCAACAATATCTCCATGTCGGTCGTGAATCATTATGAACCGAAACATTCGAGAAACAATTTCAATGTGCAGAGAGCCATCAATCACGCTGCCATGCCGCTCTCACCTGTAAAGAATCCGGACGGCTCGTGGACTACGGCAGCAGCTATTTCCGGCTATGCCGCTTTTTCTGAAGGAACTTCTTGGCGCACAAATGATAACATGTATCTTCGTGAGAAGATTTCAGCGGATGTCATCATGATCAAGGATGTCCTCAAGGCCTCTGTGGATTATTCCTACAACTACACAAGCCGCAAGAGAGTCGATGTGCAGAATCCGGTGAAATATTCCAAGAAGCCGGGTGAGGTGATGCTTGAATCGGCCTCGGCTGGCTCTTCCCGTCAGCAGGTGACCTATTTTACGAGATATCAGGCTGCCAATGCCTATCTGACTTTCAGCCCAAATCTCGGCAAGAACAACAGCCTTACATTGCTTGCAGGATGGAATATTGAAGAGCAGAAATATGAAACGCTCAACGTCTCAAGGTCCGGTATCATCACACCGTCCAAACCGTCATTCTCATTGATGAACGGCACGACCACGGATCCTGTTGCAGGCGGAAATGCCTGGTCTTATGTCGGAGCATTCTACAGACTGAATTACAGTTACAAGGGACGCTATCTTGCCGAATTGAGCGGACGTTATGACGGCTCGTCAAAATTCCCGTCAAACTCCAAATGGGGAATGTTCCCGTCCGGTTCCCTCGCGTGGCGCATATCAGATGAGCCGTGGATGAAATGGGCGGAATCATTGGACAATGCCAAGGTCCGCATCTCAGCCGGCTCTATGGGCAACGGAAACGTGGCTCCATATTCATACACATCCGATATGAGCATCGGCACTGCAAGTGACATTGTCCTGGGCGGAAGTCTGCCGTCATACACTACTGTCGGCAGCATTGTTCCTGTATCATTGACTTGGGAAAAGGCAACTACCTATGATGTCGGCCTGGATTTGGATTTCTTCCGTAACAGACTGTCATTCAGCGGTGATATATACAGAAGGTACACTTCCAACATGTACACAGTCAGCGAATCTCTTCCTTCTGTCTTCGGTACTGCTCCTCCAAAGGGAAACAATGCGGAGATGAAAACTGACGGATTCGAACTGACATTGTCCTGGAGAGACGAATTCAATCTCTTCGGCAAACCGTTCAGCTACAGCGTGAAAGGTATGCTATGGGACAGCAAGTCCGTGATTACCAAATATGCCAATGACACCGGTTCTCTCGGTACTCTTAAAGGCTATATCCGGAACGGAGGCTCTCCTTCCTCATATTATGTGGGAATGACACTGGGCGAAATCTGGGGTTATACGGTGGACGGACTGTTCCGTGACCAGAACGACATCGACAATTCCCCGATCCATAATTTCCAGCAGGCTTCGGACAAAGTCACCCGTCCGGGACAGGTTAAAGTCAAGGACCTTGACGGCGATGGCGTCATCAGTCCGGGCAACTTCAAGGTGCACGATCATGGTGACCTCAGGATTATCGGAAACAGGTCTCCGAGATACAATTACGGTATCAATCTCGCAGCGAACTGGAATGGTATAGGCGTGTCAGTCTTCCTTCAGGGAGTCATCCACAAGGACTGGTATCCTGGTTCCGATTCCGGATATTTCTGGGGAAAATACGGCCGTCCGTTCTTCTCGTTCATCCCTTCCATCCACACGGACAGCAAGACTGTGTATAGCGAAGAGGCAAACAACTGGGACACAGCATATTGGCCGAGAAAGACCACCTATCAGTCCAACGGCTCGTACAGCTGGACCAAGGTGCTGGAGGTCCCTAACACGAGATATATTCAGAATGCCGGATATCTCCGCGTAAAGAACGTGCAGCTGGACTATACTTTCAATGAAAAACTCTGCAAGAAGATGCGACTTGCAGGTCTGAAAGTTTATCTTACCGGAGAGAACCTGTTCACATTCACCCCGTTGCACAAGTATGCGCCGAATTATGACCCTGAGGGATTGTCCTACGACTCAGATTTCTCTGCGGCAGCCGACGGCTATACCTATCCGGTACTCAAGAGTTTTACATTAGGACTTAACATAACCTTCTAAGAGATTATGAAAAAGATATTGATACCTTTGGCGGTTGCGGCAGCATTGACCCTGCCTTCCTGCGAATCATTTCTCACGCAGGAGAACCCCAACAAGATAGAGAGCGGATTCTATTTCAAGGACGAATCCTCTCTGGAGATATACACCAACGGCTTCATCAGAAGTTTTGCCACATCCATCAAGAGCTTCATTGACGGGGACAAGTACGCTGATACCCACTCCTGGGATGGCCAGGCCGCATATTTTATGGACAACTATACGGCAGAGGACGCTGCGAACTGGTCCACGTCGAACTGGGCGCAGCTCCGCTCCATCAACTATTACCTCGACAATATGCGCAAGGCTTCCGCCTCTGACGCTGTTCTCGACCATTATGAGGGAGTCGGACGTTTCTTCAGGGCAATGTTCTATTTCTCCAAGATGAAGACTTTCGGTGCTGTGCCATGGTATGACACTACCATTGACCCGACGGACAAGGATGCATTGTACAAAGGACGCGACAGCCGAGAATTCATCGCATCCAAGATACTTGAAGACCTGAACTATGCCTGCGAACATTGTTCTGACGACTCCAAATACAGAATCCGCGCCTCCTACATCCACAAATACGTCGCTCTTGCGCTGAAATCCAGATTCTGCCTGTATGAAGGGACCATGCGGAAATATTATTCCGACGACCCTTCCACCGGCAAGCCTTGGACAAAGGATGAAAGTTCAATGTACCTGGAACAATGTATCAAGGCGTCTGAAGAAATTATGAATTCCGGCATCTATTCGCTTACTGACGATGCCGCTTCGCGCAAGACCCAGTACAGGGATATGTTTACCAATGCAGATGCCTGCGGGGTTTATGCCAATGAATTCATATGGGCCCGTGACTACGACTTGGAGTTGCAGGTCACTTATCCCATAAATAACTATATGGTAAATCCTCAGCACGCGAACTATGCTTTTACCAGACAGTTCATCAATACTTATCTGATGACTGACGGCACGCCGTTCACGACCAAATATGCTGATTATAACAGTGTTGACTTCATTAACGAGTGCAAGGACAGGGATTACCGTCTCGCCCAGACCATCAGGACACCGGGCTTTACAAGAGACGGCGGCAAGACTTCATGGGCTCCTGACGTGAAATTCTCCAAGACTGGTTATCAGCCGGTAAAATGGCTTACGGATGATTCTTCGAAGGACAACAATACTGCTGCCATCGCTACGGATGTTCCGCTGATGCGTTATGCTGAAGTCCTCCTGAACTATGCCGAGGCCAAGGCGGAGTTGGGCCAGATGACGGAAGATGTCTGGAACAAGACCATTAAACCGCTAAGAGAACGCTCAGGTGTCAAAAGCATTTATCCGACAGCGGCTGACCCTTATATGGCTGAATATTTCCAGAATCAGGTGACGGATCCGTTCATTCTGGAAGTGAGAAGGGAAAGAGGTATCGAACTGACTATGGAGAATGTCCGTTTCTATGACATTGTCAGATGGCATCAGGGAGAATTATTCGCCCGTCCGTGGATGGGACTGTGGATTTCAGCCGTTGATACGCCGCTTGACCTGAATGGCGACGGTACACCGGAAACACTCGTGACGGCAGATGTCAAGACGACCTCTACATTGAATATTCTGATGATAGACGCGGCATCTGAGGCCGGGCACAAACTGTCTGAGGGAACTCATGGAAATATCCTTCTTGCGACAGCACTTCAGCGCAATTGGCACGACTACAAATATGTGAAGCCGATTCCTAAGACGGCAATCCAGGAGAATCCGGCATTGAGCCAGAATCCTGGTTGGGATAAAGTGGATAAGAAAAACTAAAGAGATATGAATAGAACAATATATGGAATGCTGTCAGTGGCGGCAGCGCTCTTGGCAATGAGCTGTTCCAGCGAGTCTTCTCTTTTCCAGAGAGAGAACGATGTCGTCACTTGTGACTGCTCCGAACAGATTATCAGCCAGTCGATCAAATGTGACGGCAAATGGACTTCAGACTGCTCTGGAACTGAATGGGTGAAGATTTCTCCGGAAAGCGGCGAAGGTGACGGAAAGTATTACAGCACCTATGATCTGCACATCGGCTACAATGCCGGTGCAGCCAGGGAAGCCACAGTTTATCTGATCTATGACGGCAAGAAATATCCTGTGACAGTAAAACAGGGCGCGTGCGACTTCGCTTTCGAGAGTCCTACCGTCTCGGGTGCGCTGTTTGACGGAAAAGCATCTGAGGCAGTACTTCATTTGCCTTATGTAAAGGCCAATGGGACAGAATCTTACGAAATTTCCTGCAATGTGATTTCCGACAATGTGAAGGGTTTGTACGTGGAAACCAAGACCTACAGTTCATTCAACAAAGGTGCTGGGGTGCTGGATATACCGGTTATGGGAACCCCTGGTGCTGAAGGAAATGTGAAGTTCGTGGTTTTCGCAAACGGAAAGTCCGTAGGGGACTGTGAGTTGACGGTGTTCGATGCTGCCGGAGGTAAGCCTTCAGGACTCGATGTCGGCTGGAATTTCTATCTCCTGAATATTCCTGCTGCCGATTTGAGGGGCTCAGATTACGATTACAGCTGGACAGCCGATGCTGCACATTGGCCAGGACAGCCTGTTCCGTCCTCGGATCACAAAGTGTATCCGAATATCGGAAACAAGAAGGCATATCTTACCGCTGAATGCAAAGAGCCTACAGATTTTACATTCAATCCTTCCGTTCAGATCAAAGGCTTGATGCTCAATGACTGTTTTATGGCTATAGTTCCTGTCATGAACATCACACCTGACGTCAAAGTTTCAGTGGAGGCTTCATTCGGTGCGGCCGGTTCTGCCGCTGGTGTATTCTCGTTGGAGTATTCAGAGAATGGTACTCTATGGAAAGCGGCTCCGGGCGCACGTGATACGACTATTTTCAAGGAAACTGGAAAATATCATTATTACGTATCCCGTGACAATGCTTCAGCTACCCGTAAGACCTATGACAAGGCTACTGACCAGAGTTACAGGAAATACACCTTCCCTCTCGAAGGCATTGAGCCGATAAAGAGCGGCAATATGTATTTCAGACTCCGAGTGTCAATGAATGTACGTGCGGTTGCCAGTGAAAAGGCATACGCAATAGCCGCGAATAAGTGGTGCGATTTGAAAGGACTGGAAATCAATATGGTGAAAGGAGAATGATTATGAAAAAAATGACTTCAATTATATTATTTGCGGCTGGTTTGGCTATCCTGTCCGGGTGTCTTGAAATAGAAACACCTGAAAACAGGGTAGAGAAACCTGAGGTGGAGCAGACTTCTGTCTATAAGATCGTTGCGCACAGGGGAGGCTCGGCTGAGTGCAAACACCCCGACTGTTCTGTAGCTTCGCTGAAATATGCCATCAGTCAGAACTGCTATGCTTCTGAGGCTGATATTGTTCTGACCGGGGACAATGACATCTTGATATGTCATCCTGACGGAAACGGACAGGTGAACGGTCTCGATCCAGCTACACATACGGTAGATCAAATCAGAAAGGCTGGAAATTTGTCTAACGGCGAGCCTATACCGACATTGACGGATTTCCTCAAAATCGTGATGGACAAGAAGCTGAACCCGAGCGGCATGAAACTCTGGCTGGATGTGAAGCGCTTAGCGGATGCGGAGCGTTCCATCAATGCCTGTCTGAGAGCTTCTGTGATCATTTCAGGAGCCAATGCCCAGAACTATTGCGAGTTCCTGATACCTACCGGCGAGGATATATTTATGGCTGTACGCGACAAGGTAATCAATGATTATAAAATCAATATAGCCTGGATGAAATGTACGAAACCGGCAAACTATGCGGATCCGAAAGATTATGGCAAGGTATGGGCTCAGCTGGCTTACCGCAAGATTCTCGGTGACAATCCCGAGAGTTCATATCGTCCGTTGGATTATTTCAAAGCAGGTCTTCCTCTTAGTATCTACGGAGCAGATGATGACAAGACCATGGCTGATGTAATACAGTATTATCCTAAGCTCAAGGCGATTTTTACGAACTATCCCGCGAAACTGATATCCAAACTTAGAGAGCAGAAATACATTGACTGATAATTTCAAGACGGCTTCTAAAAAAATCCCCTGCACCGGTTGTGGCGCAGGGGATGATTTTTTATCAGTTGCCGGCGAATGTCACTGTCGCATGGGAACTTATAGTAATTGTTTTTGTGTCAGGGTCAGTTATATATACGAGAAATGTTGCTTCTTTGTCCATTTTCTTATAGTACTGGCCAGATATTGTCATCGTCAGAGTAGGAGACGATGTGCCGCTTATGATATATTTGCCTTTTTCATCATTCACGTTTACATCTTCTTCAAATCCGAAGTACGTGACACTTTGTATTCCGTTTTCCGGATTTGTAAGTATCTGTGCTACGCACCAGGTATAAGTCGCATTTTCCAAAACAGGATCCAGTTCTACTGACAAACTGAATGGAACACCATCTTTCGCGGAAACATTCTTTGGCTGAGTCTTGATTTTCGGGGCCTTTTCACAGTAGTACATTCCCTGGACGCGGCTACTTTCGTTGCCCGGAGTCATTAGCCAACTGTAACTTGTAGATGTCATATTACTGTTGAAAATTTTTAAGACGCGATTCTCTCCAGGATTGTTCCAGTATAAGAACTGGTTGGCATTAATATCGACTGCATCAGTGATGTCAATGCTCTTGAGCTTATTGTTGATGAGCTGCAATACTATAAGTTTGCTGCATCCTTTCAGATTGATTTCTGTGAGTTCATTGTCCGAGAGATACAAATTGGTGAGATTCGGGAAAATGCTGGCGTCGAATTTCTTCAATTTGTTATCTTCCAACTGTATATATTTCAAGTTGTTATGATTTCCGAACGTTATGTCCGTTATCGGACAGTTTTTAACAATGAGACTTTCAATTTTAGTGAGCTTGCTTACGTCCAATGTCTTCAGGTTCTTGCAGCCCGAAAGGTACAAGTATTCAAGATTTGTCAGGAATTCCAGTCCTTTACATGACTCAAGATTCTCTTTGTATGTGTCAGGCATCGAAAATGATGTTATCTTCGTTACTTCCGCATACATGATCTTGTCCGAATCCTCAATCAAATTCTGATAATCCAATGCAGCTGCCAAAACATAGTCAAATTTATCGGTAATGTCTTGATTCACTGTTACTTCGCAGCTTCCTGTAACAAATCCGTCTGGAATAGAGGCTGAAATTGTCGTGGTTCCGTATTTCTTGGCCGTTACTATGCCGTTTTCATCTACGCTTGCGACTTCTTCATTGTCAGAATGCCACACTAGCGTGGACAGGATTTTTTCCTTCTTGGTAGCATTTTCAGGAAGCGCAGTGACGGTCAGCTGTTTAGTCTCTCCTGCATTGATCATAAAAGAAGTAGGCTCGATGGTGATGCTTATTATAGCTACCTCCTCTGCTTTTTCTTTCTTGCAGTTTACCAGCAGGGGGATTGTCAATGCTATGATAAGCATGGTGGATAAAACTCGTTTCATAGTGTCCTTGTTTTAAATTGTTATTTGATATTTATTTGGTCTAAGTTTAGATTTTGCCAAAGATACACACGAAGTGGCGCGAAACAAATACGTAATTCTACGTATTTTCGTCATTCAACAGCCGTTTTATTATGCGTACGTATATGTGAAATTTAGGCGTATTTTTACAAGTGTGGAATAAAAAACTGGATTCTAATGAAAGATTTTCACGATTGGGGCGTATATTAGTAGAAGAAAAACACATATATTATGAATACTACTTTAATTATTGCTGTCGTTGCAGTGCTTGTGGTGGCTGTTGTCGTAATCGTCTTGAATAAGGCCAATGCCGTGGTCAAGGGGGAACTGGCGAAGAAGGAAAACGAAATCCGGGAACTGACCGGAAAACTTGCGGAGCGTGACGCCGACCTCATTCGCAAGGAGTCGGAAGTTCGTACTGCTGAGGCGCTTAGAGAGAGTGAGAGGAAGCAGCACGAACTGGCTTTGCTGGAGGTGAAAAGTAGTCACGCGAAGTCATTGGCCGAACTGAAAGCCGGGCAGGAAAAGGCTATAGAGGCAGCCAAAACTGCATTGGCCCTCGAAAATGAAAAGATTCTCAAGGCCAGGGAAGAGACTCTCAAGAAAGAGGCGGCCGAGACTATGAAGAATATTACCGGAGGACTGGACCAGACTATAAAAGGAATGACCGAGGCGTTTGAGGCACAGAGAAAGACGCATACGGAGGAGAGTTCCGCCATCAAGACCCAGTTCAATGAGACTGTAAAGCATCTTAAGGAGCAGACTGAGGCGATCGGCAACCAGGCCGAGGACCTGGCCAAGGCGCTTAAGGGGCAGAACAAACTCCAGGGTAATTTCGGAGAAACGATTCTCGAGAATATTCTCAAGGAACAGGGCTTCCGTGAGGGAACTGATTATGAATCAGAGATTTGGCTGCGAGACAAGAACGGTGGGCTTATCCGTAACGATGAGACAGGCAAGCGTATGCGTCCGGATTTCGTGCTGCACCTCCCGGATGAGACTGATATTCTTCTGGATTCGAAAATGTCTCTGCAGGCGCTTACTGACTATCACAAAGCCGAAACGGACGAGGCACGTGAGGAAGCTGCAGTCAGGAATCTCGAGTCAGTGAAGAATCATGTCAAGGAACTTATCAGCAAAGAGTATCAGAAATATGTGGTCGGCCGAAAGACATTGGACTTCGTGATTATGTTCATTCCGAATTACGGGGCATGGCAGCTGGCAAGGATGAAGGAACCCGCCATCTTCAACTGGGCGTTGGAGCACAATGTGCTGATTACCACCGAGGAAACGCTTGTCCCGTTCCTGCGCCTTATCCATGGGGCATGGCTGCAGAAAGCTCAGATGGATAATATCGAGGAAATCGTAAAGGCTGCTCAGGACATGGTAGAGCGGGTGGGCATTTTCTGCAGGTGCAATGCTGAACTTGAAGGTAAACTTAAAGGCGTGCTCAAAGGATTTGAGGAGAATACCAAGCGTCTTGTGGACGGTAACCAGAGCATTGTGAAAGCTGCGGAACGTGCTGTCAGCCACGGCATCGCAGCCCCGACCGGCAAGAACGCATTGCCGCAGGGCAATCTCATTCCGCTCCCGGAATCCTCAATTCCTGAAGAATAGAGGAGCGGGGGAGAGTTCAGAAGCAGTAGTTGGTGCCGAGGGATATCCAGAACGGGTCGCCGATGCCTTTGTTGAAGTTGTGGGCAATCTCGGCGGAGGCGATAAAGTTCTGATTCCAGGCAAGTTTCAAACCGAATCCGCCGGTGCTGATAAACTGGCTGGCCATATTGCGGATATATTTCTGTGCGTTTTCCGGTTTGTGACCTGCTGCTACAGCCAATGCCTGGATATCCGGCAGTGCGCTCATCTCACGGACACGGTAAGGCTGGACGATCATTCCGCAGTCGAAGAACGGATTGGCGGCTATGTAGAAGTTCTGTTTCAGAAGTCTGAAATCCACAAACTTGATACGGAGTTCGAAGTTGCCCCAGAGGTAGCCGTTGCCGATCAGACGGTTGGCATGCGTGCCTCGGATCGTGTTTGAACTGCCGAGTCCTTCTGACATCATCTGCTTGAGGACCAGTGCAGAAATGTTCTGCTGCATGTAGAAAGGCGTTTCTCCTGCCAGGCTGCCCTGATATGCCAGGTGGTAGGCAAAGACGGGATCTCCGACTTTGAATCCGAACGGAATGCTTACATAATGGCGGAAATGTGCGTTCAATTTCAGATAATTGAATCCGTCTCCGAATACGTCCGGGGAGCCATTGACATAAAATTCAGCCCATAAGCCCTTGTTCGGTGCTGTCTCGAAATCCCTGCTGTCATAAACCAGTCCGGCCTTGATTTCCAGTCTGCTGCCACCTTTTGCCTCGGACTCCTTGATTACGCCGAACTGCTTGTAGTGATGGTAGAGCGTGGAAGAAGCGTCGTAACCGTATTTCTTCTCGTTGATGTCTTTCATCCGGAAATTCCAGTAGCTCAGACCGCCTGCCCACTGAAGGTGTTCTGTTATATTGCCCTGAAAATCAGCAAGAACGCGTATGATGTCACGGTCAGTGTAGTAGTATGAGACTTTTTTGAGCGGATCAACGCCCATAGTTCCGAAAAATGCCGCATCTGCTGCCGGAATCGTTCCGTCAGAAATCTGAGACGCGTATGACTTGTTTGAGATCAATGAATTGAAAACCAGAGTTGCAGCGCCGTTGAATCCCCAGAAACTGTATAGCGGGTCATCTATATAGGTGATACTCACCGATGACCTGACTTTGGGAATCAGAACTCTGCTGTCGTACGACAGGAACAGTCTGGTTCTGCCTTTCGTGAAATGAGAAGCCTCGTAACTTATCTTATCCCTGTAGTTAGGGTATGTGGAACCGTCACCATAGTTATAGAGGTCTCCGAAAACGCCGTATTGGAAGCCCATGTCGGAAGAAAACGTGAGACATGGCAGGATGCCGAATCCCCATCCTGTCTTCTTCTCTGAAGGACTTTTTCCTGCTTTCTGACTTTTCTCTGTTCTATTGACGTTGCCGGCATAAATATCCGAAGGCGCGCTGCCCATAATAACTGCTGTCAATGCAATCAATATCGCTTTTCTCATCACTTTTTGTGTCGTAATCGGCTGCAAAGATAAATCAAATCTTATGAAATTTGAGTTCGGCATCGAATTATTGGCGGATTTTATGTAAGTTTGCAAAATATTATTGATAAAATCTATGGCTCTGCTTATAGCTTACCTGCTCGGAACACTCGGAATTTCGTTCCTTTGCTCACTTCTGGAATCGGTGTTGATGTCAACTCCGCTATCATTCATAACAATGAAAAAGGAGCAAGGCTACAAACCGGCTGAGAAGTTTTTCAAATTCAAATCGGACCCGGACAGGCCATTGGCTGCAATCTTGTCATTGAACACGATAGCGAACACATTAGGCGCTGCGGCAGTGGGCCGCCAGGCGACGATTCTCTTCGGAAGCACCTGGTTCGGAATTATCTCAGCATTGACCACATTGCTCGTACTGGTGTTCTCGGAGATCGTGCCGAAAACAATCGGAACGACATATTGGAAGAATCTGATGGGCTTTGTGACATCGGTGATTTCTTTTCTGATGGTGCTGATGTGGCCGCTTGTGATTATGGTCCAGTTGATTACCAAGATGTTGAGCAAGAATGATGACGAGGCGACAGTCAGCAGGGATGAAGTGACTGCCATGGCCAACATAGGTGCGGAGGAAGGAGTAATAGATTCTGACGAGAACAAGGTCATCCAGAATATCATGAAACTGGACAATGTCCAGGCCTGCGATGTGATGACTCCGAGAATCGTGGCGATGACCGCGCAGGAGAACATGACATTGAAGAATTTCTACAAGAACGAGACATATCTGCATTTCTCCAGAATCCCGGTCTATGCTGACTCACCGGAATACATTACCGGCTACATTCTCTTGAGCGATGCTCTCGAGGGACTTGCTGACGATGAGTTCGACAAGAGGCTGGTGGAGCTGAAACGTCCGATTTCATTCTTCAAAGAGGAGGATTCCTGCGGTCATATCTGGGAGGAACTGCTCAAGAAGCACGAGCAGATGGCTCTCATCATTGACGAATACGGCTGTTTCCAGGGCATTATCACCCTTGAGGATATCATTGAGACCATCCTCGGCCTGGAAATCATAGATGAGAATGACCAGGCAACTGACATGCAGCAGTTTGCCCGCGAACGCTGGGAGCGTCGCCAAAAAAGATTCCGCCCTATCGTCCTTCCGAAAGAAGATTCTAACGAAGAAGAGAGCGGAACCCGTGACTAATCTTTGTCTTTCAACGTCTGTTTCAATTCCATTCCGACAGATCGCCATGAAGGCATCTTCTTGAGCGTCTTGCGGACCGGTTCTACATCATAAAGCAGGAAAAGCAGCAGTACGGCGGTACCGATAAGACACGACCAGCCGAATATTGTCTTGACGCTGGACATAAGAGGTGCCAGTGCATCCATTTTCGTAACATAGCCAGCAACTGACGGGTCTGAGACAGAAGGTATGGCGGATGAGCAATAATGAGTGGAATATGCTGCTGTATAGTATCTTAGAGCGTGTGCATATCCGGCAGAAGCAATCGACTCTATAAGTCCGTTTCTGATGAATCCGCAGATGGTAAGGCCCATGAAGAAATGCTGGAAAGGCATGAACTCTTCAAGATATATCGTGAGCGCTGCGAAAAATATGGCAAATCCGAATGTACGCAGCATTGTCGGAAGATAGAATACTCCAACATTGACATGAGGCGAAAGCCCGAAGTACATTGTCAGCTGATAAGCGAGAATGGCTGCGAATCCGACTGATAGCAGTGTCGTGTATTTCAGGCGCACGACTTTGATCCACCAGAGCACAAATGAGCAGCCGAACAGAGTGCCGAACAGCTCGCAGAGCGAGAAACGCGCTGTCGTCATTGCCCCGTAGTCGAGAACCGCTGACGTGAAAGCTGTCTGGAGCGATTTCGGAGTGGCGCACATGACTTCGAGCACAAGGAAAAGCCCCAGTACAGGATAAAGTTTCCCGTATTTGAATGCGGCCGGATCAATGTAAGGGTGACGGATGTGTAACATTCGCGCAATACATATTGCCAATGTCACTGGCCAAGCCACGCAGACCGTGCGGAAGACATTGCTGTCGAACCAGTTGTAGTATTCACCGTAAGTAAAGATCCAGATGCCTTCGAGCAGGACCAATGACCAGAGAACGCATCCGAGCCAGTCCACGCTTATCATCTGGACTTTCGGCATCAGGCGTACATTCCTTGTCAGAACGAATACTGTCAATGCTACGATGAGCAGCAGTCCTATCATGAACCAGTGCATCATCATCCAGCTTCCGAAATAATAGGTGAGCTGGTTTGCAATCCATGAAGATATGTTCATACAGCCTACCACCACCATGTACAGAAACGGAAAGAATCTGGAAAAATCACGACCCGGGGCCATCCAGAGTTGGATGTTGGACATGCACTCGAAGGTTCCGCACAATTTCAGGAAACCTGCGATATATGAGATTACACAGAGGACAGGTATGCTGCGAACATACATGCACAACAGATTGCACAGGGCAATTCCCAGTGCGGCGTTGAGCAGCAGCTGGCGGTTGGTGAACCGGAACTTGAAGCGGAACAGAAGGGGGAAAGGCATGGCGACGCCCACGACCCCGCACAGGCCGATCATCAGCACGTCCTCGCGCATGAAGGACGTCGTACCCATATAATTGGCCAATGTTCCAAGATATATCCCTCCGCTCAACTGGAAAACTATGGCGAAGAACAAATATATCCACGGTCTGACAGATTTGGGAACGTATTCCCGATACATAGGCATCGAGAATACCATTGGAGGTGTGGGCATATCAATACTTCACTTCAGTTTCGACATTGAGACCAGCCTTGAGAGCGGCAAGATCTTCGGGAGCACCGTCAATCTTTATACGGACCGGTACTCTCTGTTCCACTTTCACGAAGTTTCCGGTGGCATTGTTTACAGGTGCGCCCATCCATGCTGTTCCTGTTGCAGAGGCAATGGATTCCACATGTCCGGTGAACTCTGCGTCAGGCAGAGCGTCGGCAGTTACCTTCACTTCTGAGCCTACAGATATATGTTTGAGCTGAGTCTCCCGGTAATCTGCTATAATCCAGACGTTTGCATCCTCGACCACCTTTGCCATAAGCTGTCCCGGCTGCACCAGCTGTCCCACGTGTATATCCTTTTTCCCCACATAACCGTCACAAGGCGCAGTAATTATCGTATATGACAGGCGGAGCTTGGCAAGTTCGAGAGCAGCCTTTGCAAGATTGACACTGGCCTCGCTCTGTCCCAGTCGTCCGGTCAGTTCGTGTCCTACGAGTTCTGTGGACTTGCGCTGGCGGCTTACCTGGTCATATCGTGCCTGGGCAGCCTTGTATCGCGTTTCCACTGCATCGAACTGCTGTTTAGTCACGGCATCCTTGGCCAGCAGGGCCTTGTATCTTTCGTAATCCTCACGGGCATTCTCGAGATTGGCCTCAGCCTCTTCCATTCCGGCTTCCGCTACGGTCACATTGCTCGCGGTCGTCTTTATGCTCGCTGCATCCGCCGTTTTCCCTGATGTCGCACGGGCGAGATCTGCCTGAGCCTGCGCAAGCATATATAGGTATTCGGTATTGTCAATGATGACGAGCGTATCGCCTTTCCTGACGTGCTGATAGTCATCAAAGCGGATTTCGCTGACAAAGCCCTGAATTCTGGTATTGACAGGGGAGATATGACGTTCCACACGTGCGTCGTCCGTATATTCCACTTTCCCCAGATGCACGAAACGGGAGCAGACGTATCCGATTCCGCAGAGAAGCAGAAGGATAATCACTACATTGTATATTCTTTTTATGGTTTTCTTGCTGATCATGATAGTTTATGTTTTATTGAAATTGCTTTTATAACATGTTGTTTGACATTGACTTACAATATCCCGGCCGCGTAACGCAGGCAGCAGAGACGATATTGGATTCCGGCATTGGCGGCTGATACGTCCAGTTCCGCCTCGAGCTTCATATTGAACGCATCCAGCATATCTGTCACAAGAACAAGCTGTTCCATATATCTGTCGTGCACACGCTCGTAGTTCTCGTCCGCAAGTTGCAGGCTCTTTTCGCTGGTCTCCAGTTCGACGTATGACTGCATATAGTCAGCGTAGGCCTTCTGAACACTGTTCCGGAGATTCTCCTCTGTGACGTTTTTCGCCTGTTCCGCCTGTCTGACGGCGATTTCCGCCTGCTTCAATTTATGCCCGGATTTGTACAGCGAACTGAAATTGTATCGTATTCCCAGCCCTACATACCAGATATTCAGGTTCTTGTCAATGGGCGGAATCTCTAAGGTTATCGGACCGTTGAAGTTCTCGTAAGCCACGACAGCTATCTTCGGGAGCCTTTCGCTCCGCACCAGTTTCTGTCTGGTCAATGCCATATCAGCATTGATTCCGGACACCTTCATTTCCGGAGATGAGTCCGCGGCGATTTCCTGCCAATGCTGTCTGCTTCTGTCCCTCAGGTCTTCATCGTCTGCCAGTGCAGATGAAATGACTGTCCCTTCCGGCAGGCCAAGTGAATTGACCAGCCTGTAATTCATGATTTCCCTTGTGTTTCTGAGTCTTACGAGGTCCAGTTTCAGCATTTCCAGCCTGAGTTCGTATCTGGTCACGTCAGCGGCCAATGCCAGGCCGTGTTCCCTTTTAGCATTGATTTCCTCTATCAGTTTGGTAGTCAATGCAATGTTCTTTTCATAGACTTTTATGCTGTTGTCTGTCCTGAAGAGGTCCAGATACTCTCCGGCTGCCATAAGTCTCAGACCCTGACGTCTTTGGCTGATGACGGCTTCTGACATGCGTCCCTCGTGTTCGGCCATCTTTACTGCGGCATTGACAGCGCCTCCTGCATAGACGACCTGCTGGGCTTCGAGTGTGAATCCGTTTCCGAAATGTGGGGACGGGGCTTTTGTGTAATTGGAGAAGTCCCTGTCTGTCAGGAAGCTGTCACCGATGTAGCTGACATTGACTTCCGCATTGATTTCGGGATATCTTGCATCTTTTGCAGACTTTATTCCCTGTTCGGCTGCTTCCTGAGCTGTACGGAGCATCGCCATGGTCCTGTTTTCGTTTTCAATCCTTGTAAATACGTCTGTCAATGTGAGCTGCAACGTGTCCTTGTTCACGTTTTGTTGTTGTATTGCATTTTCGTCCTGACCTGACTGGGGACTTGCATACAGCGGCATTGACAAAAAAACTGCGACAGCTGCTTCTGTCGCGATGATTCTCATTTTCATTGTCATTTGTCTTCGATTTTTCGATTGCAAAGGTATCGCTGTCCGGTCAGAAAGGCGTTGGACAAATAGATACAATAATGGGACAAATCGGAAATGTTATGGTTATTTGAAACATTTTTAGCGATATTTGCGGTATAAAAAGGAATATTATGGATAATATTATAAGTGGAGAAATGTCTGCTGAACTGCTGGAAGGAGTTTCTGATGTCCTGGCTGGTATCCGCCACGGTTTTGATGCCAGTTCAGAGAATGAGAACAGGAACGCTTTATCCGGAAGCTGTGAAATGGTTGCAGAAGACGGGATTATCATCCTGTGCCGCTGCGGCGATGCGGTTGTCAATGTCAATTATCACGCATGGACGCTTCCGTATGGCGGAGTCATTACCATTTTTCCAGGTGACGTGATATCTGTCGGCAAGAAATCATCTGATTTTACTGCGGATATGCTGGTGTTCAGTCCCAACATTCTGCGCGAGGCCAGTCTGGATATCGAGCACAGCATCTACGACAAGTTGCGTGAAGACAGGTGCAGAAGTGATTCCCAGGTGGTTTCCGATATTGTAAAGTCAATGTTCATGCTTCTTGGACTGTATTTCCGCCAGAATGAGTGCAAGTGCCTCGACAAACTTGTCCTGTATCAGCTCAAGTCGTTTTTTGTCGGTTTTCACGATTATATCACGAGGTTTCCGGATATGGCGCCTGCTTCTTCATTGTCCAAGCGCAAGCGTTACCTGTTCAATTCTTTCATGAAACTGATAGAACAGAATTATCGGTATTCCCGTGATGTGAACTGGTATTCCGAACAGTTGAGCATCTCGTCCAAGTACTTGAATATCATTGCGAAGGACATTGCCGGCAACAGCCCCAAGACACTGATTGACCATTACGTTATACTCAAACTGAAGCAGGAACTTTCCGGTACGGACAAGTCCCTCAAGCAGCTTGCCTGGGACTACAATTTCTCTGATGCCTCATTCTTCACCCGCTATTTTCGCCTCCACACCGGTCTCACGCCCCGTGCCTGGCGATTGCAAGAAGGCCCTTCCGCAGGAAACCGATAATTGCTGCGATGACGTGGAAAACGTCAGTTGAAAGGTCGGACTTGGATTTTCTGGTATCAATTCATATATTTGTCTTTTATGAGCGATAGAAAATACATAAATTCTTTCTCGGATTTTCTTTTCTGGGATGTGGAAAAGGTTTCCATAGATTTGGAGTCCAATGCGCCTTTTGTAGTAAGCCGTGTCCTGGAATTAGGAAGATTCAATGACTGGAGGCTTTTGGTCGGCAAATATGGAATTCCACGCATAGCTGAAATCGCCCAAAATTTGCGGACTTTAGACCCAAAAGCTCTTTCATTCATTTGTGCGCTGACTTCCATCCCTAAAGAATCATTCAGATGTTACACTACGAAACCATCTACCCAAACACATTGGATCATATAAGATGCAAATTTCATCTTTATGTATTTTGAAATTAATATATAATTGGTTAATTTTGAGAATATTAACTAATAATCAATTATATTATGCCAAAAGATCTGATGAAGTATGAATGCCTCAGATGCGGATGGATTTATGATCCGGCTGAGGGAGATCCCGATAGCGGGATAAAACCTGGTACACCTTTCAAAGATATCCCGAATTCGTGGAAATGCCCGGTATGCGGCGCATCGAAATCCGATTTCGCTCCATATCCGGAAGACTGATAACTTTAAGAAAGTCGATCGCCATGCGGTCGACTTTCTTTATGTCGTTTCTGTCTTACAAAATGGGCTCAGGGGGAAAACCCTGTGTTTAGGATAGCTAAAAAGTATGTGCTTTTGAATAGCTAAA
>ENA-OYWF01000055-OYWF01000055.1-human-gut-metagenome-genome-assembly--contig:-NODE-55-length-36992-cov-5.334570_pt1 | contig 36992 bp, 29 predicted proteins | sample MGYA00244809_ERZ653394 | MGnify/ENA primary metagenome ERZ653394 (study PRJEB26926, sample SAMN06165151) | human gut metagenome | biome: ENVO:00009003; feature: ENVO:2100002; material: ENVO:00002003...
TCGTGGGCTCGGAGATGTGTATAAGAGACAGCCTGATGAGGCAGCCGAACCTGCTGATAATGGACGAGCCGACGAACGATCTGGACATCGTGACCATAAATATTCTTGAAGAGTATCTGAAAGAGTTCAAGGGCACTTTGATCCTTGTTTCCCACGACCGTCATTTTCTGGACCGCTTGGTGGACCATCTGTTTGTCTTCTGCGGCGATGGTGAGGTCAAGGACTTCATCGGCAGCTACAGCCAGTATCGTGAGTTCATCAAGGACTATGAGGCCGAGAAACGCGCCAAGGCCCGTGAGGAGGAACGTGCCTCTAAGTCCGCCGCTGTTGCCGGCTCACTTTCAGCCTCCTCTCCGCTTGACGCCGGTGCTTCATCCAAGCCTTCCCGTCCCGATGCTCCCCGCAAGCTAAGCTATAAGGAACAGCGTGAGCTTGAGCAACTTGAGAAAGACATCGAGTCCCTCACCGCCGAGAAGTCCGACCTGGAGTCCAAGATGAATGGCGGCCTCACCGACCCCGCCGAGCTCCAGAAGGTCACCACCCGTTTCGCCGAGGTCTCCTCGGAACTCGACACCAAGGAAACCCGCTGGCTTGAGCTCTCCGTCTGACATCTCCTGTACCTACAAATCGAAAGAGTCGTGCAAGGGACTTGCTGGCTTGTGCCCTCCATCTGTCACTTTCTGCACCATCCTCAATAGAATCAGGCTATGGAGGCGTGAATCGTAATGTGTTGTAAATGAATATGTTCGTAAAGGCTGCCCTCTGAAAATGACCGGCAGCCTTTCGTAACTCGCACTGAATCAATGGGTGTGATTCCACATTATGATTGTGAAGAAGACTGTGACCACTTGGCCAACAATCGAATCAATGTTGACTTTACGCTAACTCGTCGGCCAGATTATCAACTTGTTCCTTTGTAAGTCCGCAGAACCGCATCACGAGTTCCTTGGCCATTCCGCCAAGAAGCATAGCTTTGGCTACCTCTGCCTTTCCTTCTGCCTTTCCTTCAGCCTTTCCTTTTGCTGTCCCGTCAGCGATTCCCTTGGCCTCGCCATCGGCGTATCCCGCCTCGAAGCCCTTGCGCTCGGCGAATTCCCGCTGCGCCAGAATGTCCCACTCGTTCATCTTGTCAATTTCGTATTTAAGTTTCTTATCCTTGTCGAACGCCGCGACCTCGCACGCCTCGGCGAGCCGTCTGGAAATTCCTCCGGCCTCCTCGATCCATTCGGGGACCCTTTGGAAGCCCTCACTGTTCCTGAATATGTAGAACAGCCTGTCGAACTCCGTCACGCACTCCTCCAGCGTCTTGGTGAACAGCGTCATCTCCACAAAGATAACACTAATTGTCTGATCCGCAACCATTCCGGTGCGTTTTTCGGAGAACCGCCAATACGAGATGAAGTGGTCGGTGTCCCAGAGGGACTCGTCGTCGTGCCTCAGGCGGTAGTTCAGGAACGACACCACATAGACAGGACGCAGCCCCTTGTACCGTTCCCCGTCCGACAGCTCCAGGTGATAGAGTCCTGATGCGTAATAGACGCACCTTTCGAAGAAGTAGTCCTCTTCCGCTGCCTGCATCTCGACGATGAAGGTCCTGTCGTCCTTGTCCACGCAGACCAGGTCGAGGACCGTCTTCTTCCCGTATGGGACATCCCTCCGCTGCTCCCTGTCGGAGTACTCCTTGATGTCCTCGATCCTCGCCTCCGGAGGCAGGATCTGGTTCAGCACCCCGATGAGGATGTCCTTGTTGTTCCTGTCCGCGAACACGGCCTTGAATCCCACGTCGCTCCGCAGGTTGACGAACGGGGCGAGCTCATTTTTGTCTTTAAAGAAGTCCATATATTTAGGCGTTAAATATTTGAACCGCAATAATATGGACAAAAAACGTAAAAAACGAAAAGAAACATATTCAAAACATAAGAAACAGAAAAATCGTCTTAAAAAACAGAAATATTTTTCTTCCTATTTTCCGCAGTTTTTGACTTTTAGTCCAGCAATCGGCCCTACAGCCACGCGAGAGGGGGCTCAAACGGCTAGAGAAACGCTTCAAAACGGACAGAATCACCAAGGATAAACTGAACAACCGCGGTTACAACCGCTTCCTTACGATGACAGGAGACGCCTCCGTCAGGATTGACTACGACAAGGTCGCCAAGGATAAATGTCTGGACGGCTACAAGGGCTACACAACAAACAGCACGCTCACGGATGACAGGGTGATAGAGGAATATGGATACCTCTTTATGATAGAACGCGCCTTCCGCTTCTGCAAGACGGACCTTGACATCCGTCCGATGTACCACAGGCTCCTCAACAGGATCGAGGCCCACGTCTGCATCTGCTTCGTGGCATACACGGTCTTGCTGGAGCTGGAGCGCGTCCTGAAGGCCGCGGGATCCGGGATATCACTGGACAGGGCCCGCTTCCTCGCGGAGAAAATATATCAGATTGACTACATCAATCCATACGACAACAAGCGGAAGTCAGTGCTCCTGCACACCAAAGAGGAGCCAGAAGTCACCGAGTTGCTTGACATCATCTCGGCCAACTGCTAAAATGGGTGTCCCATTGCGGAAAACAGGAAATACAAGGAGGTCGCCGAGTTGTTGAATATCTCCGAAGACAAGGTTGACAACAACATCCGTTTCGTCCGCAAAGCCCTCCAGTCCAGCCTGAAAGACTACCTCCCTGTGATTCTCCTCACCTTCATCAGTATCAAATAGATGGTTGGAAGGCAACAGAAAAACTCAATTGTTTTCTGAGAGTTAATCTACCTGAACAGCCTGTCGATGTCCTTGACGGTGTGCGGGAGGGCGAAGACGACGACTCGATCGTAGGGCTCTATGCGGGTGGATCCGATCGCGATGTAGGATTCGCTGCCTCGGATGAGGCCGCCGATCACGGCATCTTTCGGGAACGAGATGTCTTTCAGGGTGCCTTTCGTGATGGCACTGTTCGGGGCGACGGTATATTCAAGAACCTCCGCGTCCGTGCCGCTCATATACTTGACCAGGCGGGCCTTGCCGCTTAGGGTGAACTTGAACAGGCGGCCGGCGGTGATCAGTTTCTTGTTGATGACCGAGTCCACGCCCATCTCCTCGGCAAGGTGGATGTACTCGATGTTCTCGACCTCGGCGATGGTCCTGTCAACGCCGAATTTCTTCGCCACCACGCAGGCCAGCACATTGGCCTCGTCGTTGCCGGTCAGGGCCAGAAATGCGTCGTAGTCCTTGATCCCTTCCTCCAGAAGCAGGTCGGAGTTCCTGCCGTCACCGATGACGATGATCACATTGTCCGGCAGCCTTTCCGACAGAATCATTCCACGCTCCTTGTCCCGCTCCAGAATCTTCACGGAACTGATTTTCTGGCTGAGCCTTGCGGCGACCAGCTCGGCGATGTCCGATCCGCCGAGGATCATCACCTTGTCGATCTCTATGTTGCTCTTGCCGAGGAACTTCATCAGGAATGCCATACCTTCGCGGGTGGCTATGATGAAGACCAAGTCATTGAACATAAACTTGGTGTCGTACTTCGGCATAATGGTCTTGCCACCGCGTGAGATAGCGATCACACGGAACTGCAACTCGTCACTTGTCGCTATGGCGGCGAACTCAGCGAGCTTCATATCCAGAAGAGGGGAGTCCTCCTCCAGCTTGAACACCTCGACCTGAAGCTTTCCACGGGCGAAATCCATGGATTCAGTCGAGGACGAGTGCTTCAGCAGATCGAATATCTCGTCGGCCGCAAGCCTCTCGGGATAGAACATCAACTCGATGCCCATCTGCTTGAACAGCAGCTTGTTCTCGGCCGAGAGAAAGTCGTTGTCGTCAATTCGGGCTGTAACTTTCTTGGCTCCGAGATTTTTGGCGAGCAGCGCGCTCACGATGTTTACATCCTGTGGCACGAAAGGCACGACGGAGATGAACAGATCAGCGTCCTGCACGTCGGCCTCGCGCATCACCCTCAGCGAGGATGGCGCTCCTTCGATGGCGATCACGTCGGCTATCGAGCTGATGTTGGCAAGCCTCTGCGGATCATCGTCAATGACGGTTATGTCATTGGCCTCAAGACTAAGCATCTTCGCCAGATGCGAACCTACCTCGCCGGCTCCCTGAATGACGATTTTCATATCAACTTTCTTAAATATTCAAAAATTCCGTTCCCCTTGAGCATAGCAAGCGGCACGATCCACTCCGGGAAAAGCGCCGGAACATCAATCCTGCGGTGTGTGTCGGCATATTCCTGAATCGCCTTGACATCTGGCCTGACCTCCAGTCGCCGGAACTCCTTGTGCGCCTCCCAAACCGCCTTGAAGCAGTCTTTCTTGCCTGTCAGCAGATAGACAAGCGCAGAGCAGCCGTCCAAGCACATTCTTAGGAATATGGTGCCTCGGGCGCGTCTGCAAGCCTTGACGGCAGCCTTTTCCGGCGTCAGCTCCCTCAATTCCTGCAATGAATATGTCTTCGCGAGGTTGTTCTGGAGCATCAGCAGATTGTTCCGGTAGTTCAGCTTCAGTTTCCACGGGGAGTCGTTCGGCAGTGTGCCGCCTCCGAGATGCCACACAACTGACTGAGGCACAACGAATATGTTCTTTCCCTCCAACTGAAGTCGCCAGCAGAGGTCTATCTCCTCCATGTGGGCGAAGAACCTGTCGTCCAACCCTCCCATTTTTGAATATTCCGTCTTGCGGACCATCAGGCACGCTCCTGTGGCCCAGAAGACCTTGGCCGGAGAATCGTACTGGCCGTTGTCCTTCTCAACTCTCTTGAGAACCCTTCCGCGGCAGAACGGATAGCCGAAACGATCCAGCATTCCGCCGGCCGCTCCTGCATATTCAAAGGAGTCTTTTTCGTACCACGAATGGAGTTTCGGGGCGCAGGCGGCGCAGTCCGGGTGGCTGTCCATCCAGTCGGTGAGCGGTTTCAACCAATCTTGGGGAACCTCGATGTCAGAGTTTATGAGCACGAAATATTCAAGATCTCCGGCGTCCGGCAGCTCGCATACAGCCTTGAAGGCCCTGTTGTAGCCACCGGTGAAGCCGTAGTTCTTGTCCAGGCGGATCTGCCGCACTGTCGGGAACTTCTCGGACAGCATCTCCATCGAACCGTCCGTGGAGGCGCTGTCAGCGACAATGATATCCGTCCCGTCCGTGGCCGAGGCCAGCAGACCAGGCAGGAAACGCTCAAGATATTCCTTTGTGTTCCAGTTCAGTATGACAACCGCCGTGCGCATCTTCCTTGATTACTCTTTGTGGCAGTCGCCGTTGCCGTGGCAGCATTCGCCGTCTTTCTTGCCTTCTCCGTGGCAGCACTCGCCATCCTTGTGACCTTCGCCGTGGCAGCCGCCCTCGCCCTTGTGGCAGTGGCACTCGTGCTCTTCCTGTGGGAGGAACTCGCCGTGGAGGCCTTCCTTGAGCTCTTTCTCCGTAGCTTCCCTGACGCTGACCACCTTGCCGGTGAAGTTGAGGGTCTTGCCGGCCATCGGGTGGTTGAAGTCCATCACAACGGTGTCTGGCTTGACCTCGTGAACGGTTCCCTGTACGACCTGGCCAGTGTTGCTGAGCATAGGGATGATCTGGCCTACGACGAGAAGATCCTCGCGAACTTTCCCGTCGATCTCAAAAGCGGCCTTAGGCAGCTCGAAGAGACGGCTGGCGTCGAATGTGCCGTAGCCTTCCTCCGGAGTGAGGGTGAACGCGAACTCGTCGCCCGGCTCCTTGCCCTCGACCTCGCTCTCGAATTTAGGAAGAAGCATATGTGTCCCATGAATGTAGCCAAGCGGACGCTCCTGCGTCGCCTTGTCGGCGAGTTTTCCGTCCACAATCAGTTCGTAGGTCAGCTCGACCACATTGTTTTTCTGTACTTTCATAATGATGTCTTATTGTTAATGAATTTATTTTCTGTTTGTTATGAACTGCTGACGATTCCGCGTCACGCGCTGAAATCAACATTTCCGAACGCTAAGGTAGGAATAAGTTTTGACTTACAGAACCTCGCATCGTTTCCGGCGGCCAAAAGATTGTTCCAAAGGGTGAGTAGATTGCCGGTTATGAGCATCTCCCTTACCGGATGGACGATCTTTCCGTCCTTGAAAAGGAAGCCTTCGACTCCGAAGGAGAAGTCGCCGGTGGCTGAGTTGCTGTTGCCGCCGTTGAAGCCGGTGACAAGGATGCCTTCGCCGACTATACGCATCAGTTCCTCCTTGCCGCAGGTCGCTTCGACAGGCTCAGCGACCGATGGCGCGAAACAAGGCAAAACCACCGGTCTCGTAGCGTCCTCAACCGTAGCCTCGACCCCCATCTTCCTCGACATATAAGTATTGACGAAATATTCCTTCACAACCCCGTTCTCAACAATCGGCATCTCCGCGGTCGCAACCCCTTCAGAATCAAACAGCCTCGACCCCGTCTCCCCGACGCTCGCCGGCCTGTCCCATATATTCAGCCACTCCGGAAACATCTTCTTCCCCAGCGAATCCAGCATAAACGAATTCTTCTGCTGCAATGAATATCCTCCCAGAGCGTTCAGCACAGGCGTCACAAGCCTCGATGCCACCTCGCTGTCAATGACCATCGAATATTTCCCGCTCTCGATCTTGACCGGGCCTATCTGTGACATCGCCCGCTTGAACGCTATCTCACCGCAGTCCTTGATATTCAGATCCTTGAGCATCGGTGTGGCGTCCCACCAGTAACTGCTGAACCTGTTCCCGTCCGCATCCTGCACGGTCACCTCGGCCCCATATTCAAAGGAAGTCTCGGTTGGCCCGCATCTAAGTCCGTTGGAATCAAGCACAAGCGAGTCGAAGATGGAATCTGAATATTCCCCCTCCTCCGAGATGAGTCCTTCGCCACAGTGCATTTTGAATATGCTCGCGTCGATCGCCATCCTTAGTCTTTCGTCCGATGTCAGGGCCGGATAAGTCTCGTCATAAAGTCCGAGTTCCTTGCCGGTCACGGCGTTTTTCGCCGTTCTGGACGGATCCGGCAAGTCTCTGCAAGGGTCTTCCGCAAGCATCCTGACCGTTGCGATCGCCTTTTTCAGGAAATCATCCAATTCGCTTTCCACCAGCCGGTTGGTGGAGAAACTGCCAAATTTTCCGTCCACGAAAAGGCAGACGCTGATCGATCTGTCCAGACAGTGCGAGACCTTGTCAAGTTCTCCGTTAAGGGTTCCGAACAGCTCCATCAGGCTCTTGTTCAGCGTGATGCGCACCTTGTCCGCTCCAAGTGCCAGAGACTTCTCCAGACATTTCTCCGCGACGAGAATCTCCTCCGCAGTCAACATTCCGTTTATCTCTTCCATCTTATTCTCCTCCAACTGTAAGCTTGTTGATCAGCACGGTAGGGATTCCGCAGGAGACCGGGCAACTCTGTCCCTTTCCGCACGTCCAGGCCCCCTCGTCAATCTTCAGGTCATTCCCCACGGCCACAATGTCGGCCAATGCCTGCGGCCCGTTACCGATGATGTTTATGTCCTTGACCGGCTGGGTCAGCCGTCCGTTCTCGATCAGGAATCCGCTCTTGACAAAGAACGTGAAATCTCCTTCACCGATCTGAACCTCACCGTTGCTGAACTGATCCACATATATTCCTTTCTTCACGGATGCGATGATGCTTTCCTTGTCGGCCTTGCCGCTTTCCATATATGTCGCCCTCATTCTCGGGATCGGAGCGTAACGGAATGATTCCCGCCGTCCGTTGCCGGTAGGGGAGACCCCGTAGAATCCGGCGCTGATCCTGTCGTGCAGGTATGAGGTCAGAATCCCGTCCTTTACCATATATGTCTTTTGTCCCGGAACGCCCTCGTCGTCGAAATTGATGGAACCTCTATTGAACGGAATCGTGCCGTCATCCACGATCGAGATGCTTTCGTCGCAGATTTTCTGTCCCATTTTCTCTGAGAAGACTGACTGGCCTTTCCTGTTGAAATCCGCCTCGAAAGCGTGTCCCATAGCCTCGTGCAGCAATATCCCCGAAGCTCCGGCACCCATCACGACAGGCATCTGCCCGCCTTTCGGGCGTTTGGCCACGAAACGGTCGTCTATCCCCGCCTCAATGCTGTCCGCGATCTCGTCCAGAAGCGATTCCGTAAGCATCTCTGTGCCCGCTCGGTACGCCCTGGAGGTGTTCTTGCTCTCGATCTTGCCGTCCTGGCTGAACACGACTGAGGCTGACAGGATTCCCATCGGCCTTGTCTCGAATGTCAATTCTCCCAAGGAGTTGAACATCAGGATATCGCTTACTTGTCCGGAGAACGAGACGATGATCTTCACTATTCTGGAGTCTTTCGCGGCAATCTTCTCCTTCAATTTTTCCAGCCACGGGACAAGCTGCGTCGCGTCGGATGATCTCCAATCATATTCATAAGAATATCTGTCCTTAGGCGCTGTGACGGTTCTGCAGCAAATCGCAGACGCTGTTCCGGTGCCGCCTTCCGCTATCTTGGAGGCCGCCAGGGCCGCCTCGGCCATCGAGCGGGAATCCGTGCTTTCGGAGTAGGCATAGCCGGTCTTGTCTCCTTTCAGAACCCTGATTCCGACACCGTAGTCGATGTGGAATCCGCCTGAGGAGACGATTCCGTCCCGCAGCAGCAGGTCGTTGTACGAAGTGTTCTCGAAGAACAGGTCGCAGTAGCTCCCGCCCCCTTTCAAACCTTCGGCCGCAAGTCTTTCCAACTGCGCCACGCTGACCTGGAACAGGTTGAGATAGAAATTCTTATCCTTGTACATTCTTTAGTTTCCTTTTTTCTTCTTCCAGGTGCTTTTCATATTCTTCGTTGATCGCCTGGATCTTGCTGAACTTTTCCGGCTCCCGGATTATCTTTCCGTCCTCCGACGCTTCGGCCACAATCGAGAACGGCACATTCGAGTTGTCAAGGAGAAGCCACCTGTCGCAGATCGGCATAAAATCCCTGAACAGGTAGTGAAGTCCGACATTGTAGCGCCTCCGGATGGTCTCTTCCTTGATGTTATGCCCTCCGGTGGCCACCCTTGCGGCCACTCTTGCGACAGCAAGATCCGGAGAGTTCAGCCAAAAGTACAGAATCGTGACATAGTACCCGGCTTCCTTCGCGTCCTTTATCACCTTGAGAAGAAAACGTGTGGCGAGCGTGGTCTCGATGCAGAAATCGGCCTTCCTCTGGAGCAGGAACCTCATCTTCATCAGCATATAGCGGCTGGCGGCGACGTAGGCGCTTTCCGGATGGAACGGCGAAAGGCTTTTCGCGAACTCATCGGAGTTCACGAACTCGCTGCATTCCAGCATCCCCGGCAGAAGCGCGTAGGACGCCGTGGTCTTCCCGGAACCGTTGCAACCGGCTATGATGAAAAGTCTTGGCATATATCAATTCCCAAAGGCGGACAATCATTTGCGAATATTGCAAACTGTCGGCCACATTTATTATTATACGAATATATTCGTTATTTTGTTTTGGTCGGCTTTGGATGTGTCACACCGTAGCCGAAGAGGGAGAAGTCCCCTTTGCAAGGATCGCCGGGGAATATGTCCGCGAAGCAGTCGGAGATCTCCCGTACGGTCGTGATGTCCTTCTGCTTTCTGGTCGTGAGCCCGAGCGCAATCGCCTCGTCATAGACGTGCACATCCAACGGGATGAGAAGATAGGCTGGATCAGTGTCCTTCCATATTCCCAAATCCACCTTGCCATCGTTCCTGACCATCCACCGCCTCATCATATTGATCTTCTTGTTCGGAGCCTTGAGGTCGGATTTCTGGCCGAAGATATTCGTCCTGAACTCGTCCTGGGACAGAGATTCGAGGGAGGGGCTTGCCTCATAGGCGCTTTTCAGACGGGAGCATATTCCAGCCACCTCGCTCCATTTGATCGTGCGGTGGATGCTGGTGCCGTCGTCCCGCCACTTGCCGCGCATCACATATTCATAAGGCTTCCAGTCCATTTCCTCGAAAAGTCTGCCGCAGTCCCTGATGATCATCGCCCTGCGGCCCCAGGCGAAATGCGCCGCGAAGACAGCCGCGATTTCCACGTCGGCCAATGAGCGTTTCCCGGCCTTGAAACGCTGCGCGAACAAGGTCGGGAAAGCTATCGGATCTTCCTGGAAGTACTGAGGGTCGTTGTAGGTCTCAGCCCACAGGATCAAAGTTTGTCTTGTCTCTTCTGTCATTTAGAAGTCATTTTTGCCGAGCCTGAAGTATTTTGTTTTAATCCTTCGTCGCCGCCTCCAGTTTCTTAAGCAGCGCGAACATCACCACACCGGCGGCGATGCAAAGTCCCATCAGAATGCTCCAGTTGGCCGTGAGGGAAACCTTTTTCCAAAGCAGTCCAGGGATGGAACTGAGGTAGTTGCCGACAGCGGTCGCCGCGAACCACAGACCCATCATAAGACCTTTGTACTTAGGAGGCGCCACCTTCGACACGAAGGAGATGCCCATCGGGCTGAGCAGAAGCTCGGCGAAAGTCAGGATAAGGTAGGTTCCGATCAGGTACATCGGCACCACTGGATCCGGAGCTACCGTGCCGTTGAGCGAAGCCGGTGAAGGCTGGCCAATGGAGGCGAAGATCATCACCAGATAGCCGCAGGCCGCCACAAGCATTCCGATACCGATCTTTTTCGGAGCGGAAGGCTCCATTCCCTCAGGATGCTTGGCGGTCTTTTTCGCGGCGAGGGCACTGAATATGGCCATAGACACCGGTGTGAGGGCCACCACGAAGAACGGATTGAACTGCTGGAAGAGCTGTGGCTGAATCTCCAGAGGGTTAGGAAGGCCTCTGAATATCGCATACGCTCCGCACCAAAGGACGGCAGTCACGACTCCGCAGCCTACCTTGCCGGAAGTCTTCTCAGACTGGAATATTCCGAAAAGAGTATAGACTGAGGTCGCGATAAGAGCCAGCGCCCAGATGTTGAACCCGATTCTGCTCCAGCCCTCGGCAGTGCTTTGCGTGTAGTCGCGTGCGAACCAGGTCAGCGACTGGCCGTTCTGGTGGAACGCCATCCAGAAGAAGATAACCACAGCAAACACGAGGCACAGGGCCACGATACGCTCCTTGGTCTGCTTCGGAGTGAGTTCCACGTAATTGCCTCCGGAGGTCTTGGCCTGTTTGGCGTTGACGTCAGCGTGCTTGAACCAGCTCTTTGTCGCGAAATAGATCGCTATCGAGACCACGAGTGAGATGCACGCCACCGCGAATCCCATATTGTAAGAAGCAGAAAGCTTGTCGATGTAGTACGGACAGAACTGGTCGAGCCCCATTCCGGCCGCGTTTGCGTCCGGCATCATCGCCATAAGCCCGTTCAGTTGCTCGGCTCCCTCCGGAGTGATCGTGCCGGCCATCTGCTGGTGGGCCAACGCCGGAATCGCAGCCTTGTATATGAGCCCCGCCTTTGCCAGGAACTTGTTTGTGATGGCGGTGGCGGCGGCAGGAGCGAACATCGAACCGATGTTGATGGCCATATAGAACAGGCTGAACGCGCTGTCTCGTTTGGATGCGTACCGTGGATCATCGTAAAGGTTGCCGACCAGAACCTGAAGGTTCCCCTTGAATAGACCCGTTCCGACAGCGATGAGCAGCAGGGCCGCGAGCATCACGGTGACTCCAAACCCGTTGGCCGCTGTAGGGACTGCCAGTACCAGATAACCGATGAACATCACGCAGATGCCCGTCACGACGCATTTTCCGAATCCGATTTTGTCCGCGAGCCATCCTCCCACGACCGGCATGAAGTACACCGCCGCGAGGAAGATCGAGTAAACCTGGCTGGCCGTTGACTGCTCCCATCCGAACTTGGCCTGGAGGAACAGCATGAAGATGGCCAGCATCGTGTAGTAGCCGAAGCGCTCGCCCGTGTTGGCGAGGGCGAGCGCGAATAAACCTTTCGGTTGGTTTTTGAACATACTATGTTACTTTGTTACTTTCTCAAGCCACTTGACCATGCCGAGCATAACGCCCATTGCCAGGAGGCACATGCAGAGGAACACGCTCCAGCATGCCCACAGAGGCATCTTGTTGTACATCAGAGGGCCGATCCACAAGAAGAGGTTGCCCACCGCGGTGGCGCCGAGCCAGAGTCCCTGGCAGAGTCCGAGCAGATGCTTAGGAGCCACCTTTGACACGAACGAGAGTCCGAGAGGGGAGATGAAGAGCTCAGCCACGGTGAGGAAGAAATAGGTCGCTATAAGAACCCAAGGGCCGGCCTTCATAGTTGCCTGCTGGGCGACTTCCATACCTCTGAAATCGGTGGCTGAAGGGTAACCCATCACGCCTGAGAATATGGCCAGGAACAGGTAGGCCGTGGCGGCGATACCCATACCGTAGGCGATCTTGCGAGGGGTCGAGATCTGCTTGCCTCTCTTCCCGAGCGCGCCGAAGATCCACATAATGATCGGGGTCAGCACGATCACGAAGAATGGATTAACCGCCTGCCATATTTCCGGAGCGATCTTGTCCGTGTTGACGAAGTCACGCGCGAAGAGCGAGAGGGACTGTCCGTTCTGGTGGAACGCGAGCCAGAAGAAGATCACAACGCCGAGAACCGCGAACAGGGCGTACATTCTCTGCTTGATCTCCTTTGCCATGGTTGCCTTCTCCTCGGCGGTGTAGCCGGCATTGGCGGAGGCTGCCTTCTTGGCAGGAGTAGGGAATTTCTTCTTGTTGGCAAGGAATACCACAAGAGAGATCATCATGGCCACGACGGAGGCGATGAAGGAATAGTGGATACCGGCGTTGAACACGTCCAGATAGTTCGTGCAGAAAGTGCCTACGGCCTCTCCGCCCTGGGCCAGCATCGCAGGATCGGCGCCCGCCTTCACGGCCTCGTCCATGAAGTTCTGCGAGGTGGTGCCGTTGCTGATGAACTCATGGCAGAGTCTAGGGAGCTGTGAGTTGTAGATGAATCCGTTGACTTTCAGCCACCAGCTTCTAAGAAGAGGAGCCACGAACGGAGCCACGAGGCCTCCGATGTTGATGAACACGTAGAAGATCTGGAAACCGGAGTCGCGCTTTCCCTGTGCCTCCTTGAGTGCCTCGGGACCTTGCTTGGCGGCCTCGGCCTCGAAATTGTCGTACATCTGTCCGACGATGGCCTGGAGGTTGCCCTTGAAAAGACCGTTGCCGAAAGCGATCATGAAGAGTGCGAAGCAGGTCAGAGGCAGGAGCCAAGACTTGTTCTCAGGTGTCGCGAGGATCGGAACGGAGAGAACCACATAGCCCAACGCCATAATGATGAGACCTTTCTGGATGGTTCCCTTGTAGTTCTGCGTGCGGTCGGCGATGATACCTCCCACAAGGCTGAGAATGTATATTCCAGCATAGAAGAATGAGTAGATGAGTCCTCCAGTCTCGTCACTCAGCCCGAACTTCGAACAAAGGAAGAGTGTGAGAACCGCATTCATAATGTAGTACCCGAAGCGCTCGCCCATGTTGCTCAGCGCCGCTGAAATCAGTCCTTTAGGATGTCCTTTCATACAATGTTGTTTACTTTTAAATTATTTGTGTTATTAATATTTCATTCTATGCCCCGCTTGGCTCTCCGTTTGGCTGTGATGCGTGCGTCCAAAATCCATCTCTCTCTTCCTGCTCGCATAACAAGTTACTAATATACGCAAAACTCCTCAACTCACCAAATTTATGTCGTAGTCCGACTCTATGGCAATTATGTGAACATCGCAGGCCGCGCATAGCCAATGTCGGGACCTGTTCGTAGCCGTATAATCAAACGGGCAGTCAATGACAGCTTATCCCTCGGTATTAGCCATCCATACCTATGATGTGAAATCATCGTAGTCTTTGTCGAGAATTTTCCAGATGCCGTTTTTGCGTCCGCCTTCACGGGCGATCAACTGTAATTCAGTGAGCCTTCTCAAGTACTTCTGGACTTGTCTGGTAGATACACCTAAATTCTCTGCAATAGCCGTGATGTTGATTTGAGGGTTCGTTGAAATCAACTTATATATGCGTCTTTGGGCTTTTACGAACTCTTTTGTGAACTGTGGTGGTTCTTTTACGAACCCTTTTACGAACCTTTTTGTGGCATCAGATGTGTCGTTAGCGACTTCTTTTACGACATCGGTGCAGTAGTTGAGATTCCAGAGGGTTACGTGGAACTCGGTGGTTGACTTCTTAAAAGTCTTTACAATATTAATTATTAAACTAATGAATCCCCATAAACCTCCTAGAGAGCCAATTCCACCTAGTATTACTTTTGTGAATTATACCATCGAGCTGGCTTGCTGGAAGACGCGGGAGTTGACGAAATTGCGGAAGGTCTCGTTGTCGAGGTAGTTACGGGCAAATTCGGTGTTTTCGGCCATCATATTGATGACTATCTGGAACAGGTCGGTATTGCATTGGAGCTGGGCCGTGTCGCTGTCAGAATTATGGACAGCATTGACAAATGATTCGCTTTTCGCAAGAAGGGCCGGGAGCTGTTGGATCTGCGCGCGGACGGTGTCAGCGTGCTCCCATTCGATGCCTCCGTAGAGAGTGTTGAAGTCCTCGATTATTTTTGAAAGAGATTCCATCTGAGGCTCTGGCTTGCCTCCGCCAATAGTTACCGGCACCGGGTCTATTTCGGTGTTTGTGTCAGAGAGTGACAGATTAACCTCTTCCTGTTCGACAATACGGTATTTGTCGAAGTCTATGGATTCGATAAGTCCTTCTGTCCAGTCATCGATTGCCAGTTTCGGCAGTTTCGTTCCCAGATAATAGTAGAAATGGTAGAGCTTTTCCCATTCCGGGCTGATGAACGGCATCACAGCAGCGAGGAAAGGATAAGTACGTACATAACTCTTGATGGCGCTTTTACACTTTATTTGTTGTTCTTCGGAGAGTTCGTCTTTGAATCTGGCAACACAACGGTTGATTATGGCATCAAGGTCCTCACGTGGCGCGGATGTCCAATATAGTTTGTTGAACTCTAAGACATCTTCATCAGTGTAGATATTAGCATCTTCTACATTTTCGATGAGGTCGTTGAGTTTGTTTGGGTCTGTCTCGTGTGAGAGCGATGTGCCTTTATAATATGTCTGAAATGCACGCTGAATGTCCTCCGGGTCATTGGCGAAGTCCAGGATGAATGTATCATTTTTCTTTGGATGACAACGGTTGAGACGCGATAAGGTCTGCACGGCCTTTACATCGGAAAGCTGTTTGTCAACATACATTGTGTGCAGAAGCGGCTGATCATAACCGGTCTGAAATTTGTTGGCCACGACAAGGATACGATACGGGTCTTTTTCTATCTTCTTTTCGATTTCAGATGACGGGAACCCGTTTATTATCGCTTCTGTAACCATCTTTCCACAATATTCCTTTTCTCCTGAGAAAGCGACGATGGCTTTATATGGGCTGTGCATTTCTTCCAGCTGCTTTGTTATGGCATAGTAAAACTCAATGGCGCGGATGATGCTGGAGGTTACGACCATTGCACGCGCCTGACCGCCAACCTTATGCGCGCCGATGACTTTGTCGAGGAAATGATTGACGATGATAAGGGATTTTTCCTTGATAGTCTGAGGCTGACGCTCCACGAATCCCCGCATTTTCTTAGATGCCTGATTCTTGTCAAATTCGGGATCGGCCTCTATTGATTTAATAATCTTATAATAGCTCTTATATGGAGTATAGTTACGCAGTACATCCATAATGAAGCCTTCCTCTATGGCCTGCTTCATTGTGTACTCGTGGAACGGGATGTGTCCTGTTTGACCATCTGGATGTTGGACAGGAGTTCCGAACATCTCAAGAGTCTTGTTCTTCGGTGTGGCGGTGAAGGCGTAATAATTGACATTAGGAGCCATCTTGCGTCCTTTGATGATTTTCAGGATGCGGTCTTCTATGTCTTCTTCCTCATTCTCCGAGTTGCCGGAAACCACGATGTTCATATCGGCGGACATCGCTCCATTCTGGGAACTGTGTGCTTCATCAATGATGATGGCGAAATTCATGTTTCCCAATGAACCGCCGATGGTGTCCAGAATGAACTGAAACTTGTGGATGGTGGTGATTATTATTTTCTTGCCACCTTGCAAGGCTTCTTTTAATGATGCCGAGTCCTCTGCCCAGGCGACTATGTTGGAGAGACGTTTGAAAGCGGTGATGTTGCCACGTATCTGTTTGTCAAGATTGATGCGGTCCGTAACCACTATGACAGAATCCACGATATTCTCGTCATCCTCGACAAGTGTCACGAGCTGATATGCAAGCCACGTGATGGTGTTGCTCTTGCCGGAACCGGCACTATGCTGAATCAGAAAGCGCTGACCGATTGGATTGGAGCGAGTCTCGAAAAGGAGCTTGCGGACACAATCAAGCTGGTGATAGCGTGGCCATATAACTCGCTTTACCGGTTTCGGCTTGCCCTCTTCTTCTTTTTCTATTACTTGTGCATAATTTTCCAGAATGTCTGCGAGAGAGTCTTTTGTCAGAACTTCCTGCCAAAGGTATTCCGTGAGAATCTTGGATTCTCTCCACGGATTTCCCGCACCTCCGTTTACCCCTTTGTTGAACGGTAAGAACCAGCTGTCTTTACCTTTCAGTTCGGAGCACATCATTATCTGTTCGTCATCAACTGCAAAATGGACCGCACAGCGACGAGGTGCAAAGAGAGGGTCTGTGGCCGGACGGTCATCTTGATATTGTTTTATGGCATTTTTAACAGTCTGCCCTGTGTAATGATTCTTAAGTTCAGCTGTGATTATAGGGAAACCGTTGATGAATATGCAGACATCGAGAGCGTCAAGGGTGTTTTCTGCGGAATGGTGAAGCTGACGTGTGACACTGAAGATGTTCCTCTGGTAAAAGTCTATTGCTGACGGATTCAGTTCTGATGGAATAGGGTAGTATAAGTCGAACAGAAGTCCGTTGAAACGGAATCCTTTGCGTAGCACATTCGTGATTCCGTCAGCTGCGATTTTGTCGGACAGACGGCGAAAGAAATTGCGTCTTTGGCTTTCTGGGCCAAAGCACATAGTCTGCTCCACTTTATCTGGCTGCGTGGAACGGATGAAACGTTCGACACGACCCGGATCGAGAGTGTATTCCCGGTCAAAGTCCGCGGACTGCCCCTGTTCGTAACCGTTATGGTTACGGAGGTATTCCACCATTATGGTCTCAAGACCTTTTTCTGTCATATCCGTGTGCGGCATAGGCTATTGGATTTGCTCGCCTCTGACATCTATCTGTCCTGTTACGACATCGGATATCAGACGCTGTTTATATTCTGTAAGACGGTCGATTTCTGCTTTCAAGGCTTCGATCATCGTGTCTATCTTGCTTGTCTTCGATTCAATATATTCTACTATGGCATTTTGTTCTTCAATGGGAGGAACTGGAATAAAATTATTTCCTAAAACAGAATAATTTATGTTCTGTCCTTCTCGAATACCAGTTACACATGTTTGTAATAACTGAATAAATGGATGCGATTTGAAGAGATATTTGAAATATTTAGAGTTGCGCTCGTCTTTTGGTGTAAGAATAGTGTATGCGGAACTGATTATGCCTTGATAATAAGCATATTCTATTCCGCCTTGAAAAGAGCGTAAGCTGATTACAAAGTCACCAACCTTTACTAGTTTTAAACCATCAAACCCTTTGTTTACCACAACAACTCTATTCTCATATAGCGACTGAGGGATTACTCCTTTTGATTGTGTCGCGCATAAAACAGGCTCGTTAGGAAATCCTTTTTCAGAGCGTTGATTGAAACAATATTTCAATTTTATAGTATCCCAATGTGCAGGTACTTTCCCGAATTGAATCTGCCCACTGTCCTTCATCGGGACATCGGGGTTGAGACCTCGCGTGACTACGGAGGCTATTTCTGCTTGCTTTAATTCGTTAAGAGTTTGTAACTCTCTCTCTCTCTGGCATTTACAATTTTCAATTAAAGTTATTCTTTTATCAAGGTAGGCAACTATCTTGTTCTGTTCTGGAATTGGTGGTTCAAAGAATGGAATTGATTTTAGCGCAATTGGTTCTAAATCCCATTGCCCGATGCGGATCCCTTTTGACCATTGGGCGAAGAAATCAACATATGCACGACTTCTGATTGCTTGAGAGAAATACTCTTTATTCGGGAAGTTCAAGTCGCATACAAAATATGCAGGGCTAACGATTCCTTCATAGTCCGATACGCCATAGGAGCCTTGCCAAGATTTCATTTTGTTGATAACGAACTGACCTGGCGTGACATATTTATATCCATTAAGGTCTTCTGGTACGAAATTGTGATTCTCTTCCAGATTATATATGTCCCGTTCGATAACTCCATTTTCTCTTGTGACAGAAAGAAGTTGTTTGTCTCCTTTGCCTTTGATTGATACAAGAGAAAGATATTTCCTCAATTGCATAATATTCCAATGTTCCGGAATTTCCGGCAACCATTGGATGCCAGTGGGCTTATACTTCTCGTACCTCTTCATACTTTGTCCTCCTTTTCAGCAAGAGCTCGTAAAAGCATCATTCCTTTGGTTGTCAGAAGGTATTTCTGGCGTGGATGCCTCGGCGAATCAGGATACATCGCTCGTATGAAACCGTCGCCTATTGACGGAGAAAGATAGACTTTCAGGAAATTGTCCCGTCCTTTCAGCCCGATGCTCTCCATCATCTCTTTCACGGACAACTCCTTGTCCCCTATAGTGCGGATCAGGACCTCGATGTTCGGATTATCCGTGTGGAACTTGTCCCGTACTTGTCCTGAACTTGTCCCGAGCTTGTCCTGAACTTGTCCTGCCCCGAAATCCAAGTTCGGCTGTACGCTCCACTCTGGAGAGGGATTGATGTGGAGGTAGCGGTTCCTCAGGTCCCAATGTTCGCCGAGGAGCAGGTTGCGGAAGAAGCGCTCAAGATAGACCGGGGAATAGTCGATGCCTTTCACAAGATTCTTATAGTTTGCCCGCACCAGCGCATTTCGGAAATACCAGGAATGGTCTGCGAAAAGGTCATTGTTGATGTCGAAGCCTACGGAGCGGAGGTATTGAATGGTAAAGACGGCGGTGGTGCGCGTGTTTCCTTCGCAGAATGCGTGGATTTGCCAAATCCCAGAGACAAAACCCGTCAGGTGGGCGATCATGTCTTCTCTGGAGATTCCTTTGTAGGAGAATGAGCGTTCCTGTTCGATGTCATATTCCAAGGCCTGGCGCAGATCCTCCCAGTTCAGGTAGCTGACGGACGCGCCTTCCAGCACCCATTCTTTCTTCGAGATGTCATAGTCGCGAATCCGCCCGGCGTGTTTGAATACTCCGTCAAAAATTCTTCGGTGCAGAGATATGATACCGTTCGCGCTGAAATCTAATGTCCCGGAGGACAGGATTTTAGTGATGTTTACCGAGACTTTGTCCGCTTCTTCATTGTCCGCATCTCCTGAATTATGCGTGGTCTTGGAGATATAGTATTGCTTCAGGAGTTCACGTGCTTCATCTATGGTTATGTCGCCTTCGATGTTCCTGCGTGCTGTCTGCTGAAGGTATTCGGATGTCTTCAGCCCATCCACAGCCTGCAGTCCTATTGCGACGCGCCAAGCCTCCGCCCTGTCTTTTTGGGCGGGTTCTCCTTGCCGGATGTACTGGTTGAAGTCAAGATATGTCTGCATTATCTTTCCAATATTTCATTAAGAAGTCCTTCTGTGCTCTTTTCGATGTCCCGTATGTCGGCAGTTATTTCCGCAATGGAACGGAGCTGCACGGGTTTATAGAAGTATTTCGTGAAACTCAGTTCATATCCGATCGTCGGTTCTCCGAAGGCTTCTTCCGGCTCGTAGGGGAGAACTTCGTTCTTGTGAAATGCTTCAATGCCACCGGGATAGGTAAATGGAATCTGCTCCACCTCGCCTTTGACTTTAGCCATCTTTACTTTGCCCTTCTTGTCCTTGATGACATTGCCGCTTTCGTCTTTTGCCGGCTTGAAGAGCTCGACTTCCCAGTAACCGAATTCTTCGTTGGGGAAGATTTTGCTATATTCATTCTCTTCGAACGCCATAAGCAGATCGAGGATTTTCTTGCGGTCGTCATCGTTGGTCTCGCAGTTCTTTTCTCCGAGATTCTTACGCAGAGGTGTTTTGATGGCTGTAGCATCGATTAGTTGGACTTTGCCTTTCCTGCGAGCCTCTTTACGGTTGGTGACAATCCAGATGTAAGTGCCGATGCCTGTATTGTAGAAGTCTTTCTCCGGCATCGCGATGATGGCTTCCAGCATATCATTCTCAATGATGAATCTGCGCAGATTGCTTTCTCCGCCACCGGCATCGCCGGTGAAGAGCGACGATCCGTTATGAACCTCGACAATGCGTGTGCCCAGTTTTGTACCGTGCTTCATACGGCTTACATTGTTTGCGAGGAAAAGCATCTGCGGGTCGCCGATGCCTGGAATCACATTGAAATCCGGATTATTATCATAGACGAACTTAAAACGAGGGTCGGATATTTTCTTTTTCTCACTATCGGCAAGTCCCCATTTCTTCAGGTCCTCTTTCCAAGGAGTGCCGAACGGGGGATTTGAAATGCAGAAGTCATATGTCTCACCTTTGTGACCGTCTTCCGAAATTGTGGAACCGAATGCTATGTACTGGCGTGATGAACCGTTGAGAATGTAGTTGAAAGAACGGCACTCACCGGAAATCATAAGGTCTGCTTTGCAAGTGGCGAATGTTTCCGGCTGAAGTTCCTGTCCAAAAATGTTGATGTTGATTTTTCGACCCCGTTCTTTTGCCATCCGCTTCATTTCCTCTTCGCTGATGGTCAGGATGCCGCCGGTACCGCAGGCTCCATCGTAGATACTGTAGGTGCTATCTTCAATCTGGTCTGCCACAGGGAGTATGGCGAGGTCAGCCAACAGCTTCACGTAGTCTCTTGGTGTGAAGTGCTCTCCGGCTTCGGTGACGTTGTTTTCCTCGTTGAACTTACGAAGAAGTTCCTCAAAGAGGGTTCCCATCATATGGTTGTCGAGGGCTGGAAGAATTTCATTTCCTTTTTCATCCAGAACAGGCTTTATACTGAGGTTGATGGTGCTGTCGGTGAACTTGTCTATAATCGAACCAAGACGCTCTGCATCAGTAAGGTTATCCACTTGCTGACGAAGACGGAATTTGTCTATGATGTCCTGAACGTCTTTACTGTAGCCGTTAAGGTATTCGATAAAGTTCATCTTCAGGCGCTTAGGATCAACTTCGGCCTTCAGTTTCTTCATCGTAAAACGTGATGTGTTGCAGAAAGGGTAGCCAGTGGTCTGAAATAGAACTGGTTCCTGATTGGAAATGCCGGCAGCATCCAAGGCTTTTTTGCGTTCCAGAACCGCGTCTTTTGTCGGCTCCAGCAGAATATCAAGACGGCGGAGAACCGTCATCGGCATTATGATTTTCTTGTATTCTCCTTTCTCGAACGCGTGTACCAAAACATCATTCGCGATGTTCCAGATGAAAGAGAACAGGTGGTTGTATTGCGCTGTATTCATTAGTTTACTGTTATGTTCGGCACCCTAAGATGTCTCATATTAATTTTTGTGTAATTACATTATTTTTCCGAGGTTTCCGAAATAACAAAAATAGTGATTTTTTAGGAGCTTTATACAGATTATTCATAAAATCAGCTTCAATATTTGATAATGAAATAGTCAGGCGAAAGATTCGGAAATACGAGGAATCCAGGTACGCCGTTTCTGAGTTCTCGTTCCCATAACCGAAAAATTGCCTAAATTTACACCCAAAACAGAAACGCAGATGGAAATCGATGAATTGGAACGTGGCCGGCTGAGGAGCAAAGTGCTGAACTTCCTTAAGGCCAATGATATTGAATATAAGTTGTACGAGCATCCGGCATTGTGCTCGGTGGAGGAGTGTCTGGCGTATTGGGGAAATATTCCTGACGCGACGCATTGCAAGAACCTTTTTCTGCGGAACCATAAGGGGAACAGGCACTACCTTGTGAGTATGGAATGCCATAAGACGCTCGACATCCATAACCTGGAGCATACGTTGAAGCAGGGAAAACTGTCTTTCGCGTCGGAGGAAAGGATGGTTCGATGCCTTGATCTGCATCCTGGGTCGGTGTCGGCCTTCGGACTTATCAATGACATCGATCCGAAGGATGCGGATCCCAAGGAACTCTTCCCGAACGGTCACCGTGTCAAATATTACATTGACAGCACGTTGCGTACCGCCGACAAGATAAGTTTCCACCCTTGCGAGAACACGGCCAGCGTCGTGATCTCAGGCGCGGACTTCTTGCGTTTCCTGTCAATCTGGGGCGGCGAGGTGGAATGGCTGGAAATATGATGGGGTCCTGACCTCAATTAAATTTCATATTGACCTCCTCTTTCATTATATTTGCCTGATGTGCGACAGATTGTAGAAAGATGAAGATTTTGACGAAACTGATGCAAGGACTTCTGAGGGTGATCTCGGCGCTTCCGCTGGGATTCCATTACGCGTGGGCGGGCTTCTTTGCCTGGCTGCTGCGTGATGTGATGCACTATCGGCGTGATGTCGTGATGATCAACCTCTCCCGCGCTTTCCCTGACAAGAAATACAAGGAACTGAAGCAAATCTCCAATGCCTTCTACAAGCATTTCGGCGAGGTGATAGCCGAGACCATCTGGTTCGGCGGATGCCGCAATCCTGAAAGGCTGCACAGGAAACGTTTGGTTGAATATACCAACCTGGACACCGTGGAGGCCGCGCTTGCCGAGAGCCCCGGGGTTGTCGTCTTGAACAGCCATTTCGGCAACTGGGAACTGACCGGAGGCTGCCTGACTTACGACTACAGGCCGGACTCTGAGCGGTCAAAGATGGAGGCAAATGACATCATCGCCGTTTATAAGCCTTTGAGCAGCAAGATGTGGGACGAGATAATGCGGGTCAACCGCTGCGCTCCGGTTCTGCGTTACGGCTACACCGGTTACGTCAGTTCCGTGAACATCCTGCGTTTCGCCTTGTCTCACAAGGAGGACAAGAAAATCTACATAATCCCGACCGACCAGTGCCCTTACCGGAACTCTACGGTGAATGACGTTGTGGACTTTATGCACCAGCCGACCCGGACGATGCTCGGCGGCGCGTCGATCGCCCACAAACTGCACTACAGCGTCTTCTATATGAGCCTGATTCCGGTCTCCCGAGGCCACTACGAATGGACCTTCAAGGAAATATGCCGCGACGCCTCGACGATGACCCCTCACTCGATAATGCAGGAATATTACAGCCTGCTTCAGGTCGATCTGGAAAAACACCCGGAGAACTACCTCTGGACGCACAAAAGATGGAAATGACAAAAATTTTATGAATATGAAGAATTACCGCACAGTATCGCTTCTCTGTCTGGCCGCCGCTTTGCTGCCAGAGGGAAGAATCTCGGCCCAGGATCCCGTAGGAACCGTTTCCTACGCCCTTCCTCAGACCACCATCACGATCGAGGTGGAGGCCGTCCGTGAATATTTCTATGCAGGCCCTTACGCCAAGTACGCCCAGAAGTATCTTGGCGTTGACGCCCGTCAGGCAGACCAGACCACCTGCACGCTCAGCACGGTCCGTATGACCCCGTACATCGAGGCCGACCAGAATTTCCGCTACTATGTCAATCCGGACAAGGCCACGCAGTCTTTCCTTTCGCTTACCTCCCAGGGACTTATCGCGGTCAATGACGGAAGTTTCGGCGAGAGCGCCGAGTGGAGGTTCACCACGCAGGCCGGGGCTGATTTCAACGGAAAGGGTGTAAGCTCCAACCTTACATCCGAGGCCGCCACGCTTTACCGTGGAGTCAAGGAGGACGCTTCCTACAACCGCATCGCCGTGCAGCAGAATATGGTTGTCCAGAAGTCCCTTGAGCAGAGGGCCAAGGAGGCAGCCGACATGATATTCAATCTTCGTCAGAAAAGGGTTCAGATCGTCACAGGCGACACCGACGCCACTTACAGTGGTGAGGCTATGGGGGCGGCCCTCAAGGAAATCTCCGCTCTGGAGAAGGAATATATGTCCATGTTCATCGGCTACAGCGATTTCCAGACCCAGAAACTCAAATGCGATGTCGTTCCTGTAAAGAACAGAAAGTCTCAGACCTACGTAGCGTTCAGAATCTCAGATACAGACGGAATCGTCTCGGCAGACAATATGTCCGGAAAACCTTACCTTTTGGAGATTGTTCCTCAGTCGATCGGAGAGGCTTCCGGCAAGGGTGCCCAAGCAAAGTCGAATGTGGCCATCTACAGGATTCCGGCCATCTGCACAGTCCGTCTTTCCGATGGCGTGACCTCGTTCCTTCAGGACAGGATGGCCATCTACCAGCTCGGAACCGAGGGCTATTTCCCGCTTTCAAAGTAATCCGGAAAAAATATTCAGCAAACATTAAAGAATACATATTCACATATTAATAGAATAACGCTATGACAATTAAAGATTTGCAGCCAAAGGCCGTTTGGGAGAACTTCTACGGCCTGACAAGGGTTCCTCGTCCTTCAAAGCACGAAGGCAAGGTTCAGGACTATCTCCTGGGCTGGGGAAAAGAACACGGTGTTGACGTGAGGAAGGACGACACCGGCAACATCATATTCACAGTTCCGGCCACTCCAGGCTACGAGAACCGCAAGGGAGTGATAATGCAGGCCCACATGGACATGGTTCCGCAGAAGACCGCTGACACGAAGCACGACTTCCTCACTGATCCTATCGAGACCGAGATAGACGGGGAGTGGGTGACCGCGAAGGGAACTACCCTCGGAGCCGACAACGGAATCGGAGTCGCTCTCGCTCTTTCCGTTCTTCAGGACAAGACTTTGAGGCACGGCCCGCTTGAGGCTCTCATCACCTACGATGAGGAGACCGGCATGACCGGAGCCAACTCGCTCAAGGCCGGAATATTAAAGGGAGACATTCTTCTGAACCTTGACTCTGAGGAGGAAGGCGAGCTTTGCACCGGTTGCGCCGGTGGAGTTGACGGCGCGGCTGACTTCGCTTACAGAACATATAAGACTCCTGAAGGATTCGTCGGCTACAAGATCACCGTCAAGGGACTCAAGGGCGGACACTCCGGAATGGACATTTCCCTCTTCAGGGGCAACGCCAACAAGATCATCTGCCGTCTTCTCGAAGCCGTGATCTCTGAATATGACGTAAAGGTCGCGTCCATCACCGGTGGATCCCTCCGCAACGCCATCCCGTTCGAGGCCGAGGCCGAGATCCTCGTCCCGTCAGCGGACTCCCGTAAGGTCAAGGCTCTCGTTGAGAAGAAGTTCGAGGAGTCCAAGTTCGAGTACCAGTACTCAGACCCGGATATGATTCTCATCTATGAGAAGCAGAGCGCTCCGGCTGCCCGTTACATCAGCCCTAAGGTGATCGGCAAGGCTGTCAAGGCCATCCTTGCCTGCCCTCACGGAGTCCAGAGGATGAGCGACACTCTTCCTGGCCTGACCGAGACCTCTACCAATATGGCTATCGTCCGCACCCAGAAGGGACATCTCACGGTTCACTCCTTGACCCGCAGCTCGATCGACGCGGCCAAGATGTATCTCGCCGACTCGATCCGTTACGTATTTGAGCTCGCCGGCGCGAAATATTCGACATCAGGCGCTTACAGCGGTTGGGCTCCGAAACTCGGCACTCCGATGATCAAGGTTCTGGAGGACACCTTCAAGAGCCTCTTCGGAAAGGAACTCAAGATCACGGCCACCCACGGAGGACTTGAGTGCGCCATTATGGGAGCCAAGTATCCGAACTGGGAGATGGTTTCCATAGGACCTACCATCCTCTATCCTCACTCTCCGGACGAGCGCGTGAACATCGCTTCCGTCGCCGAGACCTGGAAGTTCCTCGTCGCCGTGCTTGAGAATATTCCTGAAAAGTAATTTGTCTTGACCTCTAATTTGCGAAAGTTGAGATAATTGACTATATTTGCAGTCCTTTTGGGTTGGCATACGTCCCCGAAAGGACTGCAATTTATTTATTATTAAACAATTAAGTCAAATGTTAAAACAGTACGAGACCGTTTTCATCGCAACTCCCGTTTTGTCTGAACAACAGATGAAGGAAGCGGTTGCCAAGTACACAAAACTGATCGCCGACAATGGTGGCGAGGTAGTGTACGAGGAGGACTGGGGACTTCGTCAGCTGGCATATCCAATCCAGCACAAGACCTCAGGATTCTATTATCTTATCCAGTTCAAGGCTGAGCCAAGCTTCATCGCCACCCTTGAGACCCAGTATTTCCGTGATGAGAGGATCATCAGGTTCCTTACCGTGGCTCTTGACAAGCACGCCGAGGCTTACGCCGCGAAGAGAAGGGAGAACAGGAACAAGCCTGCCGCTCCTAAGGCAGAGGAGGCTCCGGCTGAGGCTCCGGTAGCCGTTGAAGAGAAAACAGAGGAAAACGCATAATCAAGGAGGAATGAATTATGGCACAGAATGACGCACAGAACGCTGGAATCCGCTATCTCAATCCTCCTACAGTAGAGGTTAGGAAGAAGAAGTACTGCCGTTTCAAGAAGGCAGGCATCAAGTATGTTGATTACAAGGACGCTGAGTTCCTTAAGAAGTTCCTCAACGAGCAGGGTAAGATTCTCCCTCGCCGTATCACCGGTACTTCTCTGAAGTTCCAGAGGAAAGTCGCTCAGGCAGTGAAGAGGGCTCGTTCCCTTGCTCTGCTTCCTTATGTAACTGACCTTCTTAAATAATAGGAGAGCGAGATTATGAAGATCATTTTGAAGAAAGAAGTTGCCAATCTCGGCGAGGCCGGAGATGTGGTAGAGGTAAAGTCAGGTTACGGCCGCAACTACCTTATCCCTCAGGGATTCGCTTGCGCCGCCACTCAGTCCGCTCTTAAGCAGCTTGAGGAGACAAAGCGCCAGAGGGCTCACAAAGAGGCCAAGCTTATCGCTGACGCCGAGGCTCTCGCAGCCAAGATCGAGGCCACACCTGTCAAGGTGGCCGTAAAGGTCAGCGAGTCCGGCAAGATCTACGGTTCTGTCACTACAGCTCAGATCGAAGAGGCTCTCAAGGCCGCTGGTGTAGAGGTTGACAAGAAGAACATCACCCTCGGTGAGATCAAGACCGTAGGCGAGTACGAAGGCTCTGTCAAGTGCTACAAGGCTGTCAAGGCCACCGTAAAGGTAACCGTTGAGGCCGAGGCCTAATCCCAAGTTTATGTGAAGCCAATTTTGGCTGACAATATTTTAGACCGCAGATTTCCTGCGGTCTTTTTTCGTCTCTCTTTAGCAACGAAATCACGTTAAAATGTTGCCACGGACCTCTTCTTAACCTTCTCGGGCAACGCTCGGGGCCCAGAAAGCGCAGAGTTGCACAAAATTGCTTCCGTCGCATTGCTTTTTATCTCTGACGGGAGCATATATATCGCAAAATGTTCTCGACGAGGTGGTACTTATCTTTAAGAAACAGTCTCGATTGACTAACAATGTGTTACAAATTATTGCTAGTCATGGCAGGAGAGCAACGTTTTGTAACTTATTTATTAATAGGATTTTATCAATTATAGCCGTGTGAGAGACGTCTCTGAACGGTAACGATTTATGGCGTTTTTGTTGCTTAAGAGGTATTTCATGCTCTTTTCGGCAACGTTTTGTGGGTGAAGTGTTACCCAGGAGTGCGAGTTCAAAGAATGATGGCATATTCATAGATGCGAAGGGCAATTGAGGCGGAATATTCCGGCACTTGAATATTCATTAGCATATTCATTAACCTTTAGAGGAAAGGTTGGAGTTGAAAGGAAATTTTTATACATTTGTTTGGACAAACGGTCGTCATGGAATCGTTTGTCTGCTTGCTTTCCAGGCAGGCGTGACCAGGATTATTAACACGTTAATGAAGATTATTTCTTGAATATGAAAGAATATGTCATTGCCCTTGATCAGGGCACGAGCTCGTCAAGAGCCATTGTTTTCAATAAGAGGGGCGAGGCTATGGCCGTTCGCCAGAAGGAATTCACACAGCATTTCCCGAAGCCGGGGATGGTGGAGCACGATCCGATGGAGATCTGGGCCACCGAATATGCGATGATGACTGAGGCGGTCACATCGCTTGGACTTGGGGGAGCGGACATCGCCGCCATCGGAATCACCAACCAGCGCGAGACCACTATCGTGTGGGACGCCGAGACAGGAAAACCTGTTTATAATGCCATCGTGTGGCAGGATAGAAGGACTTCTGAATATTGCGACTCGCTCAAGGCCGCGGGAGTGACGGATATGATCCGCCGCAAGACCGGCCTCATCATCGACGCTTATTTCTCCGGAACGAAGATACGCTGGATCCTTGAGAATGTACCGGGAGCCCGTGAGCGTGCCGAGCAGGGAAAGCTTCGCTTCGGCACAGTGGACAGTTGGCTGGTGTGGAACCTGACCGGCGGACACGAGCACATCACGGACGTGAGCAACGCCTCCCGTACGATGCTGTTCAATATCAACACACTGGAATGGGATGAAGAGCTTCTTGATCTTCTGAATATTCCCGCATCGATGATGCCGCAGGTCAAATCCTCATCGGAAGTTTATGGAGAGACTGATCTTTTAGGCGGAAACGTTCCTGTCGCGGGAATAGCCGGTGACCAGCAGGCCGCTCTGTTCGGTCAGATGTGCACCGAGCCGGGATCCGTCAAGAACACTTACGGCACAGGTTGTTTCTTGCTGATGAACACAGGTGAGAAGCCGATAATGTCTAAGAACAACCTTCTCGCCACCATCGCGTGGAAGATCGGCGACAAGGTGGACTATGCCCTTGAAGGGTCTATATTCGTTGCCGGCTCTGTCGTTCAATGGCTTCGTGACGGCCTTGGAATCATCAAGAGTTCATCTGAGGTTGAGACTCTTGCGGCCTCTGTACCGGACAATGGTGGAGTCTATATGGTGCCTGCGTTGACGGGACTTGGTGCTCCGTACTGGGATCAGTATGCTAAAGGCGGGATATTCGGAATAACCCGTGGAACCACGGCGGCACACATCGCCAGAGCGGCTCTTGAAGGCATCGCATTCCAGACAATGGACATTGTCTCGGCTATGGAGAAGGATTCCGGAATCCATCTCGGGGAATTAAAAGTGGATGGCGGCGCGTCCCGCAACAACCTTATGATGCAGTTCCAGTCCGACATCCTTGGCGCCAAAGTCATAAGGCCTAAAGTGACCGAGACGACGGCTCTCGGTGCGGCTTACCTTGCCGGGCTGGCTGTCGGCTTCTGGGAGAGCCTTGATGACGTGAAGAAGCAATGGGAGGCAGACAGCGTCTTCACTCCTTCGATGGATGAGGATGCCGTCAAGGCGGCCAAAGCCGGATGGGCCGACGCTATCGGACGAACATTAACCAAGAAGTAATGAATGCTCTTTGATGAGATTGATCTTCAAACCAGTCAAACCAAGATAATTTTTGAATATTATGAATCCATATTTCGCCGAGTTTCTCGGCACACTTGTACTAATCCTTATGGGTGACGGAGTCTGCGCCTGCACCAGCCTTGAGAAATCCAAAGGCAAGGGCGCCGGTTGGGTAGTGATAACCTTGGCGTGGGGCTTTGCCGTGATGTGCGGAGTTTTCATCGCTGGACCATATTCAGGAGCGCATCTCAATCCGGCCGTGACAATTGGTTTGGCCGTGGCTGGCTCGTTCCCTTGGGCTTCGGTTTTAGGCTACATCATCGCGCAGATGCTCGGTGGCTTCTGCGGCGCCGCCCTTGTCTGGGCATTCTACAAGGATCATTACGATGCCACTGACGATCCGGACACGAAACTCGGTACGTTCTGCACGATGCCGGCCATCTACAATCCGGCGAGGAACTTCTTCTGCGAGTTCGTCGGAACCTGGCTGCTGGTGTTCTGCATCCTTATGTTCTCCGTTAGTGGCAACACCTCGGAAGTCGGCCTTGGCGCAAGCGGCTCGTTCCCTGTCACAATGCTCATTATGGCGATCGGTATGTCCCTTGGAGGTGCGACAGGCTACGCGATCAATCCGGCAAGGGATCTTGCCCCGCGCATCGCCCACGCTGTTCTTCCGTTCAAGAGTCCGAAGCGCGACAGCGGCTGGAACTACAGCTGGGTTCCTGTCCTCGGCCCGATCGCCGGAGCCGCGTTCGCCGCTCTGTGTTTTATCTTGATATTCTGACGTTATATGGTTGGTGAGCCTGCGGTGCACTGAGCTGCCGAAGTGTCGAACCTACCATATAAACAACTTCTAAACATTAGGTCATATTATGAGACAACATATTCATAAATTGTTTTGTCTGGCGGCAATGGTTATGCTCGCGTCCGCCATGGCTCCGGACGCTTCCGCGCAGCAGGCGCTTTGGAGCGGGGCGCAGGTGGTGTCCCCTCAAATCAATGAAGACAACACGGTGACTTTCAGGTACTCCGGCCCAAATGTAATAAGAGTCCAGATAACCGGCGACTTTCTGCCGCCACAGAAAATCAGCACTCCGAACGGCGAGTTCGAGGTTCCGGGCATCGCTGAACTGACACAGAATCAGAACGGTGTCTGGGAATATACCAGCGCCCCTCTTGAGCCGGAGCTTTACAGCTACTCCTTCATAGTGAACGGCCAACGGATGAACGACCCGTCGAATGTCTATCAGATAAGGGATGTGGCCACGGTCACGAGCATATTCATTGTCGGTGGCGGGCAGGCTGATCTTTACAAGGTGAATGATGTTCCGCACGGAACGGTGTCAAAGGTTTGGTACGACAGCCCTTCCCTTGGCATGCGGCGAAGAATGACGGTCTATACTCCGGCCGGCTATGAGGAAAGCGGCAGGATCAGATACCCTGTGCTTTATCTTTTGCACGGAATGGGCGGAGACGAGCAGGCGTGGATGGAACTCGGCCGCGCCTCCCAAATCCTTGACAACCTCATCGCGCAAGGGAAGGCGAAGCCGATGATCGTGGTGATGCCGAACGGCAACGCCTCGCAGGAGGCCGCCCCGGGCGAGACTTCCAACGGCCTCGTCCAGCCACAGTTCAACCTTCCGAAGACAATGGACGGCACCTACGAAACCTCCTTCCCTGAAATCATTGAATATGTTGACTCCCACTATCGTACAATCCGCAAAAAGGAGGGACGCGCGATAGCCGGACTGTCGATGGGCGGGTTCCATTCCCTCCACATCTCAAAGGAATATCCCGGCACCTTCTCGTACATAGGCCTGTTCTCCGCCGCCATATTCCCGGAAAAGAAATCTCCTGTCTATGAGGACTTTGACGGCAAGCTGGCGAGACTTTTCGCCACCAAGCCATCACTTTTCTGGATCGGCATCGGAAAGGATGACTTTCTCTACCAGGCCAACTCCGACTTCCGCAAGAAACTTGATGACGCCGGTTATGAATATACCTACGTGGAATCCTCCGGTGGCCACATCTGGCGCAACTGGCGCATCTACCTCAGCCGGTTCGTCCCGCTGCTGTTCAAATGACAAACCATCTTGAAGTGAATCATGCCTATGGACTCAGCCATAGAAATCAGGCTGAGCCTCTATATTGCTGAAATGTAACAAACAACGAATATGAGCGCACTTTCTGTACTGTATATAGTTCTCCCGATCCTTGCTGTTTCCCTTTGCCATGCGTTAGAGGTGGTGTTTACCGCCAGACGGTGGGCATCACATCATAGCGCTTCCTCGGATGAGGCGCACCAAAGTTTAGTGAATATCCTCTTCCGCCTTTCCGGAATGAATATGTCAGCGTTAGTCATTGCCGCTGTTGTTGGTTTCCTTGCTGTTCTCCTCTCAACCACCGCATTGTTCGTAGGCGGCTTATGGACCGAACGCATCTGGGCGACAATCTTTATGGCATATTCAGTGTGCACCCTGATCAACATCGTGCGCGCTGTAACCCTCAAAGGCTATGTCCCCGGACTTGTGACCAGCATTATCTCCGTCCCTCTCATCGCTTACACCGCCTATTCACTCTCCCTCGTCTGGCCCTGGTGGGGAATGCTGCTCTTCGCCATCCTCGGTCTTGTCCTCGCTGTAGCTGGTCATTTCATCGCTCAGCGTATAGGGCGGTATTCAACCACTATTTCTGCATCACTGTGAGAAGGTCATCGTAGCTCTTAACACAGTCGTAACGGACATCGGCACCACTCAAGTTATTGAAAAGAGCTCTGGCGCAGTTTATCTTTGCCGTCTCAATCGGCCTGAGTTCCATAGTGCTCATATCCCCTTTGGTCTCTGCGATGAAGAAAACGTGCTTCACTGTTCCCTCGTTGAACGCTATCGCCCAATCGGGTGAGTAATTTCCTACCGGAGTCGGAATCTGGAAGCCACGTGGCAGTTTCGCATAGACGCAAACCTCTGTGGCCTGGTCAAGAGACCTTGCGAACTTTTTCTCGTTGTTGTCGTCAGCGATGCCGTCGGTGAATACATAGTCTTGGATGCTCTTTGTAGCCCGGTACGCTTTGCCTATGTCCTGACTGCGTTTCTCTTTTGTGAATATGTCGCTGTCATAGGTCTCCTCAAGTTTGTCGTACCTGATATGCTCCACAATGATTGTCGCTTTTTCTTCTTTGATCAGCCGGCTGACCTTGGTAATGAACTCCTCCGGATTGCCGCGGAACATCGCCAGTTTCTGGGGACTGATACTACGTAGAATCGACGCTGCTGTCCTTCTGGTCAATGTGCTTCTCTTTGAGATTTCACCGACAAGATCATATGGAACGGTCGATGTGCTGACAGTCGTTATGCTTTTTGTCGTGGTCTGTTCTCCACCAAAACTGTCCACATCATTTTGGTCACCAATGGTCATCACATACTTTAGCTCTGAGATGAACAGATTGGAGTTGATTGAACAAACGGCGTGATCAATCAGTTCTTTACTGTCATAATGAACGGTATAGACATACTTATGGTTAATCAGTTTCCAAAGTTCCTGAAACTCTTTCTTGCCGAAATTGGCGTTGAGGGCATTGTCCGAAGTCTTTGTGCTGTAGCCATTCTCAACCATATTCACAAGTTCAACTCTCTCATCATAGATTGATTGAATAAGTTTGTGGACTTCCGCTTCCACTGGCTGAAGACCAGGGAACATCGGTTTCAATGTCTTGTCTTTCAGGTCCTCTTTGTATCTCTGTGTGATGTTGTTGTTCTCATCCACGTATCCGCATCCAAGCAGATAACCGACAATCATCATAGCATCCTGGACATTAAGAGTCTGCCGGCCTCCGTCAGCACGAGTGACAACTTTCCCTTCAAAGAATTTGATGTCAGCTTTGGTAGGCCTCTCCCGAAGAGCTTCCTTTGTCTCTTTTTGAAGTCCATCCACGAAATCCGTGTAACTCTCATTGGTGATGACTGTCAGCTTGTTAACCTCTTGGACATCTTCTCCGAGTTCTTGATAATCCATTCGGTTTCCCTGCTGGTCCACGCAGATACGCAGGCCACGACCTACCTCCTGTCTCTTGGCTATGGCTGAGTTTGCGTGACGAAGGGTACATATCTGGAACACATTCGGATTGTCCCAACCTTCGCGGAGTGCCGAATGTGAGAATATGAATCGGCAAGGTTCCTCAAAACTCAACAGACGCTCCTTGTTCTTAAGAATTAGATCGTAGGCCGATATGTCATCGGATGTGTCGCTGCCGCGCTTCGTCTCACTGTCAATGCTGTGTCCGGTCTTTTTGTCAATGGAAAAATAGCCTCTGTGCACTTGTGATACATCGAAATGTCTTAGATAGCGTTGGTAGTCATCGTCGAATAGAGAAAGGTTATCATCCAGATAATGTGAATATTCTTCTTCGAATATATTCCATAATCGACCTTTAATCTCCGCACCTTCCTCGTTGTAGCTTTTGTAGTTAGCTACTTCATCAAGAAAGAACAATGACAATGTTTTGATCCCTTTGCCAAACAATTCTTGTTCCTTTTCAAAGTGAGAGGCTATTGTCTCACGGATCTGGACCCTTTGCATTGTTTCCAGACTGCTGTCGCCATAGACTTCTCCTTTGTGGACTGTTACACCGTTCGTGAAAGTGACCGAGTCATTGCAGGCATTGATTTCTGAAATGGTGAACCCTTCATATTCCCGAAGTGCTGACACCGCATAAAGACTGTCGTGGAGCTCGAACTTTTGGGATTCTTTCCTGATGCCGGCCGCACCCTTGATCTCCAATTCAATCTTCACTATTGGCGGCCTGTTCTTAGACAGAATAATGCTGTCAAGGTATAGGTATGAGCTTGTCCCCTTAAGATTTTTGACCTCGAAGCCTTTCACCTGGATTTTCTTGACAAGTTTCTGTTTGTAGGCATCAAGCGCGTCAAGAGCGTAGATGCAGTTATGGTTGGTCTTATGCGTAGCGGAATAATACAGTACAAACAATGGCTTGAATCTCCTCAACGCTGTCTGCGTGGCGGTGCCTTCCATCTTCTGAGGTTCGTCCATAATGATGATCGGCCTGTTGGCAGCGATCACATCAATTGGCTTCCTGCTTCCGAAATCATCTCTTTCAGAATATATGATGCGGCTTTCCTTGTTCTTTGCCCCCTCTTTCAGTGACGACGCGAATGCTTGGGTGTTGATGATCATAACATTGATGCTGGCATCGCTTGAAAAAGAGTCGAGTTGCTGAAGGTTGGAACTATTATAAATGAAATATCTTGCCTTTTTGCCATAATACTCCATAAAATGATCCTCAAGCATCTTGAAACTCTTGGCTACACCCTCTCTGATAGCGATGCTCGGCACTACGACAATGAACTTGCTCCAACCGTAACGCCTGTTCAGCTCGAACATCGTTTTGATGTAAACGTATGTCTTTCCGGTTCCGGTTTCCATTTCTATGTCAAGGCCGACTTTTCCGAGATCGTGCGATAGAGCCTTGGACAGAGGAATATTATTGGATTCCTGAATATTACGGATGTTGGCAAACATATTCTGGTCGGACAGTTCTACGTCGGCGTTTCTGAAGCCGGCATAGTCATCTTCATAAGTGATCCTTCCGGCATCATTCTTTCCTAAATCCCTGCGGTATAAGAATCCTCCTTGTGTTGGCTGTCCGGCAAAAACCGCCACTGTGCTTTCCACGGCGTCCGTCTGGTACTGTTGTATCTTGAAGTTGAATTTCATCTTCTTTTCTGATTATTTCAATATAATCCAAATACCTCGTGTTGTCCCTTGGCGTTTTAGTACCCCAGATTCCTGCAAATCTTTAAGTATCTCTCTGGCTCTACGGTCACTAATATTTAGTCTATCAGATAATTCCTTTCTGGAAATTGATGGATTTGACTTTATGAGAAATAATAATTGACTATTCAAATCAATTTGGATCGCATTTGGATCATTTGGATCATTTGGATCACTTGACACAAGTGGATTCGCTATGAGGCTGACCCTGAACATAAAATCATCCTGTTTGAAAATAGGATTTGGCCATCCGCCTTCTTCCAATTCCCTATACATTCTGTCAATACCCTCCCCAAACTCACGAATGAATTCATATTCTTTCATAAATGAGGCAATCTTAGGATTTCGTGAGAAATGAGTTGTCCGCATATTATGCAGCCGGACTCTTCCGGGAAGGATTCCTGGGCTTTCCACCGTGAAATGATTGTCAAACAACTTTACTTGAATGTCCGTCCCGAGGATGGAATAGTCTCTATGTGCAACCGCATTCACGATTAGTTCAGTCCAACAAAATTCCGGATATTCGGGTTTTGTCACGAACAGAGCGTTTGAGGCAAGATAAGTCCTCTCTTTTATTTGCGTCTTTACATAAGCTATGGCAGATTGAGTCATTTCGAGGATCCTTCCTTTGAATGTAACGTCTTTGACAACATTCATTTCGCGGCCAACTTTCTCCTCGTTGCCATCATATCTGATAAACCGTATGTGGGCACGTTGAAAGAAACGCTGTGGATTCTTGCCGAAGAGGAGGATAGCAGCCCCACTTACTTGTTCTTTCCCATCCTTTACGATAATATAATCTCCATTTGAACGCAAAAATGATAAAGCATCTCTCTTATAACCAATCCTTTTACAATAACTTGAAACGAAGTCCAAGTCAATATCGTCAACAGTCGCACGAGGAACAGGATAATCTTCAAAGTATTGGACTCCCTTAGCCAACATTATCTGCATTCTGTCATCGAAGGACAACTTTTTTGATTTGTCACCAACCCTATAGTAAGAATCATCAGCTGTTGTTGAGTGCATAGAGGAGCTTTGCTCAACATCGAGTATCAGAATATGATTTTCTTTTCCTTCCTTGTCTGTACACGCGATTCTTTGCGGATGCACATTTATGGAAGGTATGCAATAATCAAACGGTACACGTAACAAGTCGTTAATATGGGTGCTATACCTATCTATGCCTGACACACTTCCATCGTCTTCAATACCGATAGCAATGGTTCCACCATCGGCATTGGCCATTGCAACCATAATGACTGCCAATGCTTTAGGCTCTATTCGTGCACTTTTCCTGTCAAAAGTCTGACCTTCCGGAAGAGTTCTGTAATCTTCTATTGTTTTCATAATCCGTTAAATTACAAAATTCTTCTGATGGTGTCTTTGCTGTAGGCGTTGAAAATCTGCTCGAAGTTATCAGCGACCTGGTCTGAGGAGAGAGAACTGTCGCGCATAATGAAATAGAGCGGCTTGCGTTTGGCGACTTCTGTGATCACTGTCTCGTTTACGTTCTCGTCGAAGCAGGCGATCAAGTAATCATCATTCACGCTGAACACTTCCTTACCGGCAATGGTTTTCCTCTCGATTTTTGCGGAGAGTGGAAGGTTGTACTCAAGCATCACCTGGAAGAGGAGGTCTTCCGGTGTGCGGTCAGGCTTCACGTTATCATCGAAGAGTGTGGCGGCGGAAGAATCCTCAGGAGTGTAATAGACATCCTGCATATTTGATGTGTCAAGCTTCAGGACACGGAAACCCACATCGAGGCGTGTCGGTTCGGACTCTTTGTCAAACAATCCATTCTCGGCTTTCTTGGTCGCCAGCTCCTCCAGAATCTTCTTCCCTGCTCTGCGGATGCGTTCCTTGCCGATTTCGCAGATAGTACCGTAACTGTCTCTTATACACATCTGACGCTGCCGACGATAAGGC
>ENA-OYWF01000057-OYWF01000057.1-human-gut-metagenome-genome-assembly--contig:-NODE-57-length-36056-cov-5.337380_pt1 | contig 36056 bp, 26 predicted proteins | sample MGYA00244809_ERZ653394 | MGnify/ENA primary metagenome ERZ653394 (study PRJEB26926, sample SAMN06165151) | human gut metagenome | biome: ENVO:00009003; feature: ENVO:2100002; material: ENVO:00002003...
GTCTCGTGGGCTCGGAGATGTGTATAAGAGACAGGTGTTCTACCGCTCCATAGCCGTCTTGTCTCGTACCTGTCTATCGGCTGAGGGTAAGGGCCTTACAGAGATCAATGAACTTTTAGGCCCTGAGACGCAGAAGGTTTTCAGCGAGGCCGGTTTCCAGAAAATCGATCTTGTCAAGGATTTTTACGACAAAAACCGCTTTGTCTTTTATTCAAAATAAGGGCTGCGTGTAACTGGAAGCCCTTTTTCGACAATTAGCCGTGGAATATTTCAATCCACGGCTATTTTTGTGTCACTTTGTGCTGTATCAACAACTTTAAACTCATTCAGTAATGAAGAATTTCAGTACAAAGAAAAGGTTGCTGGCGTCAGTCGCGCCGGCCCTTGCGGTGTTCGCCGCCCTGTTTTTATCCGCTTGCGACCGGGTGGAACAACCGGAACTGTCTCCCGCCGATCCGATCTCCATGGTGGATCCGGTTACTGATCTGTCGGCCGAAAGCGTCGCAAGAATGCTCTCCGGGTTGCCTTTCACGTTGACCCAGGTCCGTGAAGTCTTCGATGGTGTGGTCTCCTCGTCTTCCAATGGCTATGATGAGGAATATCCTTTCGCGAATCTGCTTGCGTCTCCGGGTTCCGGAGTCGGGCACGAACTGCTTCAGACAAGATCCGTGACTGAATATCCAGAACCTTTGCGTGATCTTTTGTCCGCCGCGGACATCGCTCAGACCAGGGCGGGTTCTTTCATGGACGCTCTTTCCGCATCCGGGTTGCAGATCTATTGGCCATATTCAGAGGACTGGGACGGGAAGGCAATGCCTGTCATCACTTTCAATCCGGAGGAGTCTTCCGGCGATGCTTATCTCAGGCGGCAGGATGACTCTAATGTAGGTTTCCTTAGGGAGCAACTCCCGAACGGGGCTTGGATCGTAAAGGAAGTCACTGTGGATGAGGAATATGCCCGCAATCATCCTGTATGGGTCATAAACAGGAATGAGGATGCCGCATATCTTACTCCTCAGATGCTGGACGCGCTTTATCCGGAGAGGACAGTGGCAGTCTCCACAAGGTCTTACGAAGATTGCCGGACATTGGTCCTCAAAGAATTCAAGGCTCATCGAAACTATGATTCATGGTTGGCAGGCGGCTCGGAGTTCTTCGTTAAGTGCGGCTCTTTGAATGGGTTCACGGCCAAGACTGAGGAGGAGTTGAAGCTTTACAGCCCGTCCGTCACCGACATGATGATCAACGTGAAACGCAAGAATGTGGGCAAAACGTTGAGATTCAACACCGTGCTTGTGTCGGAATGGACATCGCAGCTTAAGGAGTGCGTGTTCCTGATGATCGAGGATGATGGCGGCAAGCAGACTTCATGGAAGGCCAGCGGCTTGGTGAAGATCAAATCCAAGTCTTATGGATTCGAGGTCGAACTTCCTTTCCGTCGTAATGATGACCTCGTCTGGCGCGGAAAACTCTCCAACAACTATTTCGAGAAGTACAACGGTAAGCCAAACCGCTTCGGTGACGTCAGCATAACGTTCAGCTTCCTGTAAATCTCTGGATTGAGACTTTGGATATTCCGTAAATTGGAATTTATTATTAAGAAAATTTTGATTTACGGAATATTTGTGTAATTTCGCACTGGGTAATACTATATGAGAATCGTTTCGCATAGAAAACTGAAGGAATTTTACGAGAAAGCCGGGCACGAGGACGCAAGGATACCGCTTGAGCGTTGGTATCATACCGTTGAGGAGGCAGAGTGGCATTCCTTCGCGGAAATGAGGATGTCTTTTGGCGCGGTTGACTATGTGGGAAACCAACATTATGTCTTTAACATAGGTGGCAACAAGTATGGATTGATTGTCGTTGTGAAATTTGTGATGGGGTATGTTTTCATACGGTTCGTCGGTACACATCAAGATTATGATAAAATTGACGCTTCAACTATATAAGAGGGTAGGATTATGAGGATAATCACTGAAAACCAGTACAAATTGGCTCAGAAAAGAGTGGAGGATCTGCTTCCTCTGGTTGATGACAGCACACCATTGGATGACCCCAAGGCCGTTGAGCTGATGATGATGTCTGACATTGTCATTGATTATGAGAAGGAACATTTCCCCATAGTCAAGCCGAGCGTCGCGGATCTTATCGCTGACGGCCTGAAAGAGAATCATATCACTCAGAAACAGCTTGCGGAAGAACTCGGAATCAGCACGACGCGAGTGAATGATTTTGTGTCTGGGAAATCAGAACCCAATCTGAAAACGGCCGGACATATCTGCCGTTTTCTGAAGATACGTCCGGCCGCCATGCTTATGCTTTGATCATCAAGGCGTTGATTCTTGACATCTTCACACGACCTTGATCTTGAAGATGGCCTTTTTGATGCGCCCGGTCCCGATGAGCGGGGCGTGGGCGGTGTCAGGGGCGAATGTGATGGAGTCGCCGGCCTTGACATGGACGGTCTCGGTGACGGGGTCGTCGAAGAACATGATGTCGTTGCCGGCATTGATGTCCTTGGCCTCGCCGCACTCTTTTCTGGGTTTGACACCGAAATATTCATCACCAGAAAGCGGGACCTGCAGGTCGATGTACTTGTCGTGAGCCTCCAGTCTCGCTTCCGAAGCCGGCCTGAGGTCTGTCTCCACGATATTCACCCAAAGGTTGTCCCCGTCGATCTCGTGCGTGCCGACGGACAGGCCTTCGAGTTTCCCTTCCTTTAAGAATTCGATGGCCTTCTTGTAATAAGGATTGTGTTCCATATAGCTTATCATCTGTTGAATGCCTTGTCAAGATTCTGTTCCATGTTGTCGAACTGGGTCTTCAGATGAAGCCTCATCGCTGTCCTGAAAGCGTCTGGAGTCCCTGTCCTGAGGATGTTGTACAGACTGATGTGGGACACCAGAGTGATGTCGTGGTAGTCTTTGTGGAGTTTCGGGACATAGAGGGTGAACAGATGCCTTAATATACTCTGGAAATCCATCAGGCTCTTGTTTCCGGTCATCTCGAACAGCGCGCTGTGGAATCTCACATCGATTTCTGTCAGCTGTTTCGCGATTTCGTACTTCTCGTCTTCTGTCTGCGCGGCGGTCAGCTTGTTCTCCAATGTGAATTGTTTGGCGACAATCGTTTCGAGTTTCTTCATCCCCGCGTCTGTCTTGTTCAGAAACAGGAAATCGGACATGCCTATCTCTATCATCAATCTCAATTCGTACAGATCCTTGAGCGTCTGCCTTTCGAGCTGGCCTGATGTGACGATTGAACTCAGCGAACCAAATATTTTCGGGCTGACAATCACGGTGCCCAACTTACGTTTCGTCTCGATGAGCCCCAATGCGCGGATCCTGCTCAAAGCCTCCCTGACTACCACTCTGCTGACTCCGAGAAGATCTCCGAGTTCCTGCTCCTTTGGAAGTCTTTTTTCGTCTTGATGATCCGCTATGTATTTTAATATGTCGTTCTGGGTCTGCTCAACCAAGGTCTGCTCAACTTTCATACGTTATTTTTTTCCAAAAATAATCAAAAATAATAAGTATTACATATTATTTCTTTACCTCGTCGAGGAATTTTCCGAGACATTCTCCGAATATATTCCTGTAGCCTGCCAGACCGTCCTTGCGTCCGGAGATTTCCTCGTTGAGGAATCCCCATCCGTGCCCGCCGGTCGGGAAAATGTACATCTCTGCCTTTATCCCTTTATCCAGAAGGCTGTTGTAGTACAGAAGGCTGCTTTTCGGGTTGACCACCTTGTCGTCCTGGCACAGGGCGATGAATGTCCGTGGTGTGTCCTCACCTATCTGGTTCTGCAATGAATATTTTTCTTTCAGCACGTTGTCATCTCCTACCAGTTCTTTCCTTGTCCCCTCATGATGAGCAAGATCAATGACCGGATAGATGAGTACGGAAAAGTCTGGTCTTGTGATGCTGTCTGTGAACAGGACAGACGCTGACGCGGCAAGGTGACCTCCTGCTGAGAATCCCATGATTCCGATCTGGGATATTCCCCATTCAGCCGCATGTTTCCTGCAGTACCGGAATGCGTTCTGAACATCTGTAAGAGGCACCTTGGCATGTCCGTTTGGCAGCCTGTACACGACAACGCAGACCGTGACACCGCGCTTGTTCATCCATTTGGCCACATCTTCCCCTTCCTTTATGGCGCAGACTGTCGAATAACCACCTCCCGGGCAAACCACAACCATCTGTCCGTTTGGTTTCTCCGGGAAGTAGAATTCCATTCGTGCTTTGTCGCCGACCAGGCTTACATTGCCGTACTTGTTGCGCGTTTCGGCTTCTGTTATCCCATTGGACTCACCAGGCCCGAGAGTGACCGTCTCTCCATTCTCAACAATCCCTTTGTCCGTGTCCTGCCCTTCAGGATAAAGAAGCACAGTCTTGTCGGCCTCGGGATTAAAGGTCTTGGCCGGGATTCTGGCGAATGTGATCGTTTCATAGGGATTGGTCTCACCGCACTCATAGAGAATGCCCATATCGCCATCGGGAAATATCACAAGGTCCGAATATGCGGCCGGGCCTTCTGTCAGGGTGCAGACCCTTTCCCAGTATTTTCCGGAGTCCCGACTCATCCTGATGGTCATATTCCTTCTTTTGTTCTTTGTCTCAGGATTTGAGAACAATAGTTTCTCGCCCGGCGTCCCATCTGTGTTGTAGTTGATGATGCTGGCGTTGCAGACAGGTTCGATCAATCCGTTGTCGTAGTATGGCTCACCGAAGGTTTTCCCTTTGTCATGGCTTACGGCCACCAGTCTGCCGTAGCCGTGCTCCTCCCTGCCGGCTCTGTCTGTCCTCATATTCAGCATCACACTTCCATCGGCAAGTTCTGTCACTGTGCTTTCGTTTCCGACGTTGAGGATTCCGCCTAATTTCCAAGTCTTGCCTCCGTTGTCCGAGTAGATGACGTGTGAGCCGGAGACGCTGGTCTTGCTGTCAATGAAGGTGCCGTGGTCGCAAGGAACGACAATTCTTCCGGATGTCAACTGTATGGCGTGGCATGGACCGGTCGCGTACCATGTCCACCCGCCCTTCTTTGTTGACCGTGTGATCTCTTTGGGTTTTGACCATGTAAGCCCGTCATCGTCAGAGTACATGCAGAACACCCTTCTGGTGTCAATGCTCTCTCTGGCGTGGATCTTCTTCTCGGGATCTTTCCCGTTATTCCATGTCGAAAGCAGGATGATCCTTCCCGAGACACGGTCAACGACAGGCGACGGATTCCCGCAGACATTCTCGGCGTCATCCCATACAGTGATGATCGGCCCCCATGTCTTCCCGCCGTCGGTCGAACGCTTGAGCACAAGGTCGATGTCCCCGGTGTCTGAACCGCTGTTGTGCCTGGCCTCCGCGAAAGCAAGCACAGTTCCGGCCTTGGTCTGTACAATGGCCGGGATTCTGTAAGTGTGGACGCCGTTCTCCCCTTTGCGGAAGACCGCGTCTCCGGTCATCATCTGCCCGCCGGAAACGAATTCCGGGGCGAGCAGAAGCATAACCGTGGATATTATTGAAAACAATCTTTTCATGTGCTATCTCATTGAGGCGATAACCTTGATCTCGTCAACACTCAGGGCGCGTCTGTAGAGTACATAGTCATCAAGATTGCCTGTGAAGATGTTCTCAGGAGCCCATGCGCCGTTGGTCCGTCTCAGATTGCAGCCGATGAAATATGGCAGAGACCTGGTGTCCTTGTCAGCGGCCACCTGTGTTCCCTTTGACACTCCGTCAAGGAATATCTCAAGTTTCCGTTCTGGCTTTGAGGTCCTTGAATAGACGATCGCTATGTTGTGCCATGTGCCATCATCAAACTTCGTGTCAGTGGAAGTCACGGTGTTCGCCTTCAATTTGCCTTTCTCGGCGGTGCAGCGGAACTGGTGCTTGGACTGGAATCTTGCCCAGATCTGGTTGTTGATGTCGGCCGCGCCTGGGCAGTCACCTTGGGCGAATACGGCCTGGCTTACGGATGTCTCCGGAAGTTTCGCCCAGAATGAGACGGTCATCTCGCTTCCGTCAGGGTATTGCGTCGCGAGCTCATCAGGCATCTGGATTACTGAGTACGGCCCGCCTTTGGCTGAACCGCCAGGGAACTTGACGGACTTGCCTCTTCCTTCTGTGACCGCATCCTCATAGCTGAGCGTCAGAGTCTTGTCGTTCTTGGACATACTGAAATTGACCGCCTTGAAAGAATATGGCCCGTAGTCGAGGATGTCTCCGTCGAACGGAAGCAGGAACACAAGTCCGTTTGAAGGAACGACGTGGATGTAACCTTCCTTTTCAGCCACATCGCTATATTTTTCATTATAGGTGCGCAGCCTTACTTTGTATGTCCCTACTGATGAATATCTCACCACAGGGCTCGCCTCGGTGGATGTCGCAGGCTCTCCTCCTTCGAATATCCATTCCCTGTTCTGCACGTTACCTGTGGACTCATCCATGAACGTTACGTTTCCGCCGGCATAAGTGGTTGTGTTTCTGGCGCTGAATTCTGACATGACGGCGAACCGGTCCAGAATCGTGAACGCGTCCTCGACTTCCATCGCATCGGACGCGATGGCGTTGCTGACCTCAAGTCTGATTGAATATATTCCCGGAAGGAAAATGAGCTTCGGGTTCTCTTCAGTCGAGACGACAGGCTCGCCTTCTTTCGGGGTGAATGTCCATTTGATGTTTTCCGGGAAACCGGTCGATTTGTTGGTGAAAGTGACTTCCTGATTGTCGAAAGCCATTTTCTTGTCCATCGTGAAATCGGCCTTTACGGATGTGTGGTAGCCGACATGGACAAGTTTTTCCTTGACCAGTTCGGAACTTTCGTCTTTTCTTGAGACGGAAAGCCTTACCGTGAACGTTCCTGTTTTCAGCCAGCGCACAACCGGCTGGGAAAGGATTGATGTTTCGGTTTCCGCACCTTCGAATGTCCAATTCCATTTGGTCGGGCTGCCGGTTGAGATGTCGGTGAATGTCACCTCGTCGCCGACAAGCACTTCCGCCGCGGATTCTTCAAAATCCGCTTTCAGCGGGGCGTTTGCATCTTCGTCCTTGCAGGAAACCATAAGCGCCGCAAGGAAAGACATGAATATGATAGAGTATCTTTTCATCTTTTAGATTATTTTATGAATGCGTATCCAAGAGGGACCCTTTCAAAACTTATTCTCTCGTAGGAGCCGTTGTCACCGTTCTCGTACAGGACTCCGACAATCTCGTCCTTCACAAGCACGATGTCTGAATATGCCGCCGCTTTTTCCCAGATAACCTGCCCGCCGCACCATGTCGCGCCGGAATCAGTGCTGCCTTTCAGCGTCAGCTGTGTTCTGGAGGAAGAGTTGGAGCAGTTGCAGTGGAGAAGTACCTCCTTTCCGTCTTTGACAGCGGACAGAATCGTTCCCTGGCATCTCGGATCAGGCAGGGAGTTGTTTGCGGTCCCTGTCGTGAAGGTCTCTCCACCGTCCGCGCTGTAGGCTATCATGCGCTTTCCGCCGCCGACCCTGCAGCTGATGATAAGCCTTCCGTCACCGGTCTCCGCGACACAGCTCTCATTCCCGCCTTTGACAGAGCCACCGATCTTCCATGTGGCGCCGTTGTCGTCGGAATAGATGACGTGAGAATATCCGGACCCTCCTTTCTGATTGTAATCGCAAGGGATGACGATCCTGCCTTCGTACGGGGCCTTGGTCATGACAATTCCGTGGCAAGGTCCTGTGGCGTACCATCCCCAATCGTCTTTCTTTACGGAAGAGGTGATCTCTCTCGGCTCCGCCCATGTCAGGCCATCGTCATCGGAGCAGGTGTACCAGACCCTGCGTGTGTCTTTCGTGACTCCGTCCTTGTTGAAGTCTCCGGCTGATTGGCCGTCTTTCTGGTAGTTCCATGTCATCAGAAGATGGATTCTTCCGGTGACCGGATCCACAACCGGACTTGGATTCCCGCAGGTGTTCAGCCCGTCGTCCCACACAGTGATGATATTTCCCCATGTCGAGCCTCCGTCTGTTGACCTGCGGAGTATGAGATTGATGTCGCCGGTGTCGGAACCGCTGATCTTTCTGCCCTCACAGAATGCCAGAAGCGTCCCCTTTCTGGATTTGACGAGAGCAGGGATTCTGAACGTGTGGTAACCGTCGGTCCGCGCCACGAAGATGTGTGGGGCTTTCACAACAGAGGTGTTGTCATCCTTGCCAGGAGCCGGAGAAGGTGTCGTTCTCTCTTTCTCTCCGCATGACGCGGTCGTGGCGATGATGACCGCCGCCATGACCGCGCACAGTTTTCTAAAGGTTTTCATATCCTGTGGTTTGAACTAGATTGTGGTTGAGGGACAGTTCGGAAAGCGGAATGGCGAAATAGAGAGGGACGATGATTCCCGCATCGTACCTTGCCTTCAGCTTCGGAACATATTGATAGACATCGATGACTCCTTCGTGATGGAATCTGAGAAGGTCGGGCCAACGCTTGTTCTCAAGCCAGAACTCCCGTCCTCTCTCGTCGAGGATTTCCTTTTCGACGGTTCTCTTGTCTGTGGCTCCGGTGTATTTGCCGATGCCGGCTCTGTCTCGTATTCTGTCAAGTTCCTTGACAGCGGATTCCGTGTCGCCCAAAGCGGCGTAAGCCTCCGCCTTGAACAGAATCATCTCGGCGGTCCTGTAAAGGATGATGTCATTGTCAAAGATGACATTCGTCTCGGTCTTGGTTCCGGGCATCTTTCTCTGTGAGACTCCGAGTTGTTTGCCGTTTTTGTCAACGGCGATGACATAGGCGTTGTCTTTCCGGACATCCCCCTTGTACTTTCCGAGAATCCCTTTGATCTGTTCGCTTGGCGAGTAACTGCTTCTGGCTCCGCTTTTGGCGTAAGGAATTTCGGCCTTGTTGACGGCTTTTTCAACGAACACATCCCTGAGGGTGAGAAAGTGGGTGTAGTTGTCCGCTATCTCGGGATAACCGAAATGAATCGACCAGATGACTTCCTGTCCGTTCCTGCTTCCGTAGATTTCGCTGAAATCGGACTCCAGACCAGTTCCCTCGGCGGCGATGTCGGCATATTCGATGACTTTCTGAAGGTCCGCGTCGCCTCCGTCAAGCACTTTCGCTTTCCAGAGATAGGCGTCGGCCATGAGGGCGTACGCCGCAGGCTTCGATGCTCTGCTCTTGCCCTTTGGCCACGAGCCGGTCGGGAAAAGGCCTATGGCTGTCTCCAAATCCTTGAGCACCTGACCGATGGCTTCGTCACATGTGGCTCTGGACGGGAGCGGCTTTGAGGAGCCCTTTGTCGCCTCTGTCTCAAGAGGAACATCTCCCCAAAGTCTCGTCAGGCAGAAGAACATGTAGGCTCTCATTGTGTAAGCTTCGGCAAGAATCTGGTCCTTGTCGGACTTGAGACTGAAACTGGCCTTGTCTATGTTGTCTATTATCATGTTGCAGTTCTGGATGACCGTGTAGTATGAACCCCAGCTTATTCCGTTGAGGGACGTGAGGTTGTGTGCCCATTGGTTTGAGCCACCTCCTTCCAGCCCTGGCTCGAACTCGTCTCCGCGGGCTTCAAAATATTCAAGGGAATTGCAGCATGACCGGAAAGTGGTGTAGGTTCCGGTAAGGTAACTCTCCACCTCGCCCTTCGTTGACCAGTAGCCTTCTCCGTAGATGTTGGAAGGATTCTTGACATCAAGGAGATTGTCGCAGGATGTGGTTGTCGCCAGCGCTATGGCGATTGCTGTGAGTATGTGTTTTGTTTTCATTGCGTTCCTTGTTTAGAAAGTGATGTTGACGCCCATTGAGTATTCCCTTGGCCTTGGGTACTGGCCGTAATCATAACCAAGATAGAGTTCAGGCGTCATGCCGTCGTACCCCGTGAGATAGCCGAGGTTATAGACTCCTCCGAAGATTTGAAGCGCTGAGACGCGCAGCATTTTCGTGAGGCTTTTCGGCAGGCTGTAGGCAAGGGAAATCTCACGGAATGCAAGGAAATCACCTTTGTGGTAGAAAGCGGAGTTGTTGGATTGGCCTGATGTCGATGAGCCGATGCTTTCTCCAGCCCTCGTGAAGTTCCTTGTGGCGTAGTCAGCGTCACTGAGAGGGGAGAACCTTGGGTACTTCGCATTCGGGTTCTCTGGTGTCCAGCAATCTGTCATCGCCTCCTTGAAGGTGTTGTAGTTGTTTCTGATGCTGGCGAGACCGTAGGCGAGCGAACCGTTGTTGATCACATGCCCCATGGCGAAATCGGCCACAACCCTTGCTGTGAAGTTCTTCCATCTGAAATTGTTGGTGATGCCTCCGGTCTTGTCCGGACGGATATATCCCATGAACACCATGTCCTTGGCATTGATGTAGCCGTCGTTGTTCCTGTCTTCCCAGATCGCGTCTCCGGCATGCTTTGTCCTGCCCTTCGCGTTTTCGTCATAAGGCGCCGCGGCCGCTTCCTCATCTGTCTGATAGACACCCATGTAGTGATAGGCGTAACGAGCGCCAAAGCGTTCTCCCTCAGCGAATCCTCCGACTTTTATCTCGGTACCGGTCACAGGATCGTAGATATAGTTTCCGCCCGTCCTGTTCTTCTCCTCGCCGTTCTCCGGCTGGGAGATGACAATAGTTCTGTACCATGTGAAATTGAAGCCGAGATTCCATGTGAAGTCCTTTGTGCTGACAGGAACCGCGTTGACCTCCACCTCTATTCCTTTTGTCCCGAGGCTTCCGTAGTTGCACTTTATCGAAGAGAATCCGGTTGTTGAAGGAAGTTTGTTGTCATAGAGCCGGTCGAATGTCTTCTTGTTATAGACATCCACCAGAATCTCAAGTCTGTTGTTGAAGAAACCGAGGTCGATGCCGGCGTCCCAGGACTCGGTTGTCTCCCAGACAAGGTCGGCGTTAGCCAAGGTGGTGTTCAGGATGCCGACCTCTCCCAGATAGGTGGTGCCTGTGATTCCGTACAGGCCTCTGGAGTCGGCGAGCGAGATGGAATTGTTACCGGTGCGTCCCCAGCTCGCGCGCAGTTTCAGTTTGCTGACATATTTTCTGGCGGGAGTGAAGAAATTTTCCCTGTGCATGTTCCATCCAAGGGAAGCGCCTGGGAAGTAACCCCATCTGTGATTCTCGGCGAATCTTGACGAACCGTCGGCTCTCATGCTGACGGAAGCGAGGTATTTCCCGTCGTAGTCGTAATTGACACGCCCGAAGAAACTGAGCATCGCCTCTTCGGCCCTGGTGGAAGTGACCCTCTGTGTGGAATCGGCGGTCGCATTCAAGGTCGGAATGAGGTCTGTCGAAGCTCCGCTTCCGCTGCCGGAGAGGTAGTGGTTGTCGTCTTTCATGTAGCTGGTTCCCGCTGTCGCGTTCACATGGTGCTTGGCGAAAGACTTGTCGTAGTTCAAGACGGCGTCCACTTGGAAGTGTCCGTCATGCCGGTGTGCTCCGCTGGCCGGACGAATCGCTGTCCCTGTCGTCTCGTTCAGCGCCTCGAACCCTCCGGTGACGCCTTCTGTCATCATGTAGTAAACGGAAGGGGCGAAGGTCAGCCCAGGAATGATTTTCCATTCGGCGCCGCCTTGTATGGTGGTCCTGTACTGCTTGTTGACAGTGTATCTTGTCTTGTAGTAGTTCTCGTACTCGCGTGGGCGGAACGATGACATCCCCTCACCCGGGGCCGGTGTCCCGTCCTCGTAGTATAGTTTGTACGTAGGAGGCATGAACATGGCTCTCTGCATGGAGTTTACGGAGTTGGACATGGTGTTCCTGTCTCCCACATTGAGAGTGGCTTTCGAGAAGACTTTCCAACTCTTGCTGATCTGGTAGGACGCGTTCATGGACGCGCTGTAGTTTTTGTACCAGGTCCCTCTCACGATGCCGTCCTGGTCAAGATATCTAAGGCTTCCGTAGTAGCTGAGTTTCTTGTCTCCACCCGAGACGCTCAATTCGTACTCGTTCTTGGCTGCGTTCCGGTACGTGGCGTCCTGAAAGTCTGTGTCCATGAATATCAACTGCTTTCCGGTTACGGGATCAACCATCGTCTCCCATCCCTTGTTCTCCAACAGGTCGGCCACAAAGTCCTGTCCGTAATTGTTGAGGTAAACGTCAAGGAACTCAAGCGTGTTCGGCGAGTCCCATGCGTTTCCCGTTGACATTCCGAATGATCCGTTCAGGAACTTGTTCTTGTCGGCCTCTGTCGCGTTCGGATCTTCCCAGGCGGCCTTTCTGGTCAGGTAGATGTAGTCTCTCGCGTTGAGAAGATCGAGTTTCTTCGGCTGTTGGTCAAGACCGAATGTGTAACGGAAATTGACTTTCGCGCTCCCTTCGCTTCCTTGCTTTGTCGTGATGATGATGATGCCATTGGCGGCGCGGGCACCATAGATGGCCGTTGACGCCGCGTCCTTGAGGACCTCGATGGATTCGATGTCAGCCGGATTCATGTCCTGAATCCCTCTCGTGCCCTGCGAGACAGCCCCGTCAATAATGATCAGCGGAGAGTCTCCTGTAACCCCGGTGGTGGATCCTCCTCTCATGAATATGTCCGGGCTTGCTCCCGGCTGGCCGGAAGTGACCTGTAGTTGCAGTCCTGGCACCTTGCCTTGGAGCTGGACGAGTGGATTCTGTTGAGGACTGTGCTCGAATTCTTCCGAGGACACCCTCGTGATTGATGTGGTGACAAGCGAGCGGTTTTGAGTGCCATAGCCGATGGAGACGGCTTCCTCAAGCATCTGGGTGTCATCCTCAAGGCTGATGTTGATCACCGCGCTTGTACCCACGGTCACGGTCCGCGTCAGCATTCCGATGAATGAGAACTCAAGCACATCGCCTTGTCCGGCCTGCACTGAGTATGCTCCTTTGGCGTCTGTGATAGCCCAGTTCTTGGAACCGACTACCAGAACATTGGCTCCTGGCAGACCTGCCCCGGTGTTGTCGGTGACAACTCCGGAGACGGACATAGCCTTGCCGGATCCTTTTTCCTGCGCTGACGCTCCCAGTCCGAAAGCCGTGGCCACGAACATCACTGCCATCACGCGGAAGATCAGTCTTAACGTTCTGTTCATTTTGGTATTGGTTTTTGTTGCTATTTGAATATGCACTTGTAGTTGTCGAACTCAGTGTCTTTCAGGTCTTCCAAAAGCGATGAATATGCTTCCGGCGACAAAGTGGCGAGCGGTCTTCTGCATGGGCCGAGATCCAGCCCCGCGGCCTTCATGAACGCTTTCCCGCAGCCGTTGCCGTATTTCTCGAGGAATGTGATGATGATGTTAGCCTTGTACTGAAGCCCTGCGGCGTCAGAAATCCTGCCCTCCTTGAACGCCTTCATGATGGCGAGGTAGATCGGAGCGTTGTAGCCGTAAGTGCTTCCGATGAAGGTGTCCGCACCGATTGAGAGAGCCGGAAGCATCATCTCGTCCCTTCCCCACATGATGTTGTACTTCCTGTCCTTGAATTCAAGACAGAGTTGGAAGTCCATCATGTTCTCGAATGTGTACTTGATGCCCGCGAAATTAGGGATGAGACCATCCACCTCTTTTAGGAGACTGATCATAGGCGGACACACATGTGTCAGGCAAGGAATATTATAATAGAAGAATGGCATGTCAGGTTCCGCTGACGCCACTTCGGCAAGGGTCAATGCGAGATCCTTGACGCTGGAGGCCTTTTGGTAATAAGGCGCGGTCATGGCTACCGCGTCAAGGCCGCATTCTTTGGCGTATTTCATCAGTCCCCTGCATTCAGGCACACTGGTGCCGCCGAGAAACCCGATCACGGCGAAGCCATCCTCGCGGAATCTCGCCCATTCCTTGAAGAGAGCCTTTTTCTCGTCCAAAGTCAAAGAGGAGCCTTCGCCGGTCGTCCCGCAAGCGAAAACCCCGGAAATCCCGTTGTCTTTGTAGAATCTTTGCTGCCTTTCCACAGCGGACAGATTTACCGATCCGTCTTCCTTAAACCCCGTGAACGGGGCTGCAATCAATCCTTTGATACGTTTCATGGAATATAATAGTGTTAATCATGTCGTTTTTATCGTATGCAAAAGTATTAATTAAGTATAATATATGCAATATTTATTACGAGATTTTAGCAATATAATAGGCATTATTCTTAAATTTGGGTATAATAAGTAATATTTATCGCTAATATTTTGTAGTATTTAATTCATGCGTTATCTTTGCAGCCATAGAATTTAAAATAACCAATATCACGATGCGGAACAGGAGAATGACAAAAGTGGCAGTCCTTGCCACAAGCCTTTTAATCTCGATTTTTACAGTAAACGCGACCGAATGTACGGTCGGCAAGGCGGCGGTGATGCCGGTTGCGGAAAAACACGGCTCTGCCGGAGCTTTCATCGGGAAGGTGGGGGACATTGTCCTGATCGCCGGCGGCTCTGATTTTGAGAACGCCAAACCTTGGGAGGGAGGTGTCAAAAGTTATTTCGACAAGGTCTGGGCTGTCACTGATGCCGGAGGACGGCTTTCCTGCCGCGAAGTGGAAGATGTGCGCCTTCCGGTTCCACTCGGCAACGGATGTGCGGCCGGTGACGGCAAGACAATGTTCTGCATCGGCGGGATGAACGCGGACGGTCGCTCCGAGGACATATTCACGCTCAGCGGCTCCCTTGATGACCTTAAGGTAAGGTCCTTTTGCAGCCTCCCCGCCGGTTTTGTCCCTAATGCCGCTGAATATCACAAAGGTTATATTTATATTATAGGTTCCCGGGATGGCGCGAATAGTCTTTTGAGGCTGAATGTCGGTTCCCGTCAGTTCAAGGAATTGGCTCCATGTCCGGGAACGCTTGTCACGGAGGGCAGTTGCTTTGTCTATCAGCATAACGGCAGAGAGGAGGCTTTCTACCTCATAGGCGGAAGAAGTTCCGGGCCGGACGGCATATTCATGGAAAGCAATGTCTGGGAATATCTTCCAACTCATGACACTTGGAACAGGAAGGCGTCCTTTAATGACGGAGGGAAACCGCTGTCACTGATGTATGGCTCGGCTGTGAAATACGGCTCGGCGCACATCCTGGTCTTTGGCGGGGACGATGGAGTTGAATTTCTTCGCAGGGATTCCCTTGGCAGGGACGAGTCGCGGCCAGAGGAACTTGTGGAGGCGTTTCTTGGCCATAAGGGATTCTCCAATAAGATATTCGCCTATCACACCATCACTGACACATGGACCACGTTGGATTCTCTTGATCTCTCCTTGCCTGTCGTGACCACCGCGGTGGAACTGAACGGAAAGATCATAATCCCTTCGGGGGAGGCGAGGCCTGGTGTGAGGTCGGAAGACATCATCGAGGTTTCGATTGCTGACAAGGCGTCGTTTGGATGGGTCAACTATCTTGTGGTCATAGTCTATCTTTTGTTGATGATGGGAATGGGATTCTATTTCTCACGTAGGAACAATGGCTCCGACAAGTTCTTCAAGGGAGGCGGCAGCATCCCTTGGTGGGCCGCCGGCATCAGCATATTCGCCACCGCCCTCAGCGCCATCACGTTCCTGTCCATCCCGGCCAAGGCCTATGCCGCTGACTGGGGCATGTTCATGTACAACATGACGATCATCCTGACGGTCCCCGTCGTTATAAATTTCTACCTCCCGCTTTTCCGGAAGCTGAAGGTCGCCTCGGCCTATGAATATCTTGAGGAAAGATTCAGCGGCTCTGTCCGCTGGCTTGCGTCGGCGTTCTTCTGCCTTTTCATGTTCACCAGGATAGCGATCGTGCTGTTCCTCCCGTCGCTGGCGCTCAACGCCGTGACAGGAATCAACATCTATCTCTGCATCCTCATGATGGGTGTGGTGACGATCATCTATTGCACCATGGGCGGAATAGAGGCCGTGGTCTGGGGCGACGTGGTGCAAGGGATTCTTCTTGTGGGTGGAGCCATCATTTCGTTCGTGTGGATTGTCGGAGGCATAAAAGGAGGCTTCGACGGCTTCATGAATGTGGCTGTGGAGCAGTCCAAATTCAACATCTTGAACATGTCCTTGGACTGGACGCAGCCGGTCTTCTGGGTGGCGATCCTCGGAGGCTTCTCCAACCAGTTGCTTACCTACACGTCAGATCAGTCTGTCGTGCAGAAATACTTGACGGTGAAGGACACCAAGGGAACGGAGAAGGGGCTGTGGCTGAACGGACTCCTCAGCATACCTATCGCGTTCCTGTTCTTCGGCATCGGCACGGCTCTGTTTGTGTTCTTCCGTCAGGAACCACAATTGTTGAATGTCGGAATGAGCAACACAGACTCTATCTTCCCTCACTACATCATGTGCAGGCTGCCGGTCGGAATCTCCGGCCTTCTCATAGCGGCTATTTTCGCCGCCGCGATGTCAACCCTGTCTTCCAACATCAATTCCTCAACTACGGTCATGTGTGAGGATTTCTACACAAAGATCCGGAAGAATTGCACGGACGCTCAGAAAGTGAGGTTCGCAAGGGTGTCCGGAATCATCGTCGGTACGCTGGGAGTCTTGATGGCCATAGCCTTGGCGACCTTTGACATCGCGTCCCTGTGGGACCAGTTCAATTTCTTTCTTGGACTTCTGACCAGCAGTCTCGGTGGCCTTTTCCTTATGGGAATATTCACAAAGCGCATCGGGACGAGGAGCGCGGTCACCGGTTTCGTCGGCTGTGTGGTTGTCCTCTTGCTCTTTCACAGGTTCTCTCACGTGACATCCACCCTCTATGGTTTCCTTGGATTGGTCTCCTGCTTCCTGATTGGTTGGCTGTCCAGTTTTGTGTTCGGCAAAGGCAGGTAGTATGAGCGTGGTCATATTGAAAGACGCTGTCAGGATTTCTCCCGGCAGCGTCTTTTGATTATAGACTTTCTGTCAATGGATTCTGATCAGAATCTGTAGAATCCCTTGGCAGGCTCATTGGCGTTGGCTTTCACCTCGGCCTTGCCGAAACTTGCCGGCAGGCATTCGCCGCTGTCCTTGGCGTTAGGCTGCATCATCAGGACCATCACGTCGTCAGGATAAGTGACCGGATTCTGATAGACGATGATGGACTCGACGATGTTGCCGTCGTTCTTCAAAACCAGTCTTGTCTCCGTCGCTGAGAAGGACGATGACTTTTCCAACCTCAGGAGAGTCCGGGGCGGTCACGGCTATCACGCCGCTCTTCTCATCCGTGGCTTTGACCTCTGCCACCCAGTTGCCTTTAGGAATCACTTCCAGAACGGTGTTCTTGTCCCCGCCTGTTATTGTGTAGGCATATTCCTTGGTCTGTCCGGAATAGATCAGGGTGGATGGCACTTCCACCGCTATTCCGAACTCCTTATATATTTCAAAAGTAAGCACGGTGCCATCGGCGAGAGTGAGGTAGGCTGTCTTTCCGTCCTCACTGAGTCTGGCGTCCTTGAAGAAGGCGTCGTCGTCATCTCCGGTGGCCTTGCCACATTCCACATACGTTACGCCGTGGTCGTAGGAAACGTACCATTTACCGTCGGCGGCCTGCTTTACCGAAATGTCAGGAGACTTTCCGTCTGACAGCGTGATGGTTGACAACTCCCCATAAGCGTTGACAAACGAGATGACATTGGTGCCGTCTTCATTTTTCTCGATGCCGGTGATAAACTGTTTACCATCAATCAACTCCTGAAGTTTGGTGAGTTGGGTGTTGAGTGATGCGACCTTGGCCTCGACTTCCGTGAGCCTTTGATCCACATCGTCCAGACGAGATTTCAATTCCTCGTCGTTGTAGCATGCTGTCGCCAGCAGTACAACCAGGGCATAATTACTTATAATATGTAAGGAATATTTTCTTGCCTAAAATGTGCCCTGTATCGCCACTAATGGCATATTGTGATATGTGCTGAGAGTATATTCCTGCCCTGTTTATGAATGTTTATGTTGCAATATGTGATAATTTGGGCTAAAAAATTATAAAATAGAACAAAAATATGTCCTGACGACCTTGACGACCATCTCGCAGTTCGCGCAGTCAAAGGCGAGGTGATACCGTTTGCCGTTGTTGGTCAGGTATAGATTGGTTTTGCGGCTGCTTGGGATAGGAGGATTTACCATACCGGAAGTATGATTTGCCCTGCCATGCTGTCTGCCGGCTTGATGAACTGGACAGAGGCCGAGCTCATAACGGATGCAGTACTTGGTGCGCATCAGCTCGGCATCGGGGCGGTGAGAGATCTCGAAAGCGTCATCGGTCCGGGATGCTCCCAACGACATGTATATCTTACGGGCGATGTGGTTCGCGATGTTTGCCTTGTACGAAAGGTGTGGGCCATTCGATGTTGTCTCTTGAATATCTTGCACTTGTGACAAGACATCAGGCTCAAGTACTGGATATTCGGCGTTCCCGGTACGGCTTGACGCCTGGTTTACCGGCAGAGGAATCGCCCGGCAAGGCATCTCTTCGAGGGCGGCGGCGAGGTCTCGTCTGATTGCGTTGAGGGCTGATGTCGGAAGGAACGGCAGCGAGCCGTCCGGAGTCTCCACTTCAAGCGAGCGGAGGGTGAATGAATATATTCCTGTGGCCTTTGAGATTTGAGTGGCGAACATTCCGCGCATCCTTTCTGGGTTCTCCGCTGCGTTGTGTCCCGCTTCACGTTCCAGTTTGACGCTCCGCCCGTCCTGACTTGCCGCGTTGATTTTCAGTGAATATGTTGGTTCGCTGAGTCGCTTCGGCAAGCTCGGTGACCGGTCCTCTTCGGTCCCTGAGCTTGTCGAAGTGACCGGAACCACAATGGCCGAAATATCCACCGAAACAGGAATAGTCCTGACAGGCAGATTAGACTCCAGCTCTTTCTCGAATGCGTTGCTGAGGTTCCGGTACAGTTTGGCTCCGGGATAGAGTCCAGTGACATTTCTGCACGTTATCCGGTTCCCTTGGCAGACATCGCCACGGAAACCGACAATCTCCCCACTGCCTTTGGCAATGAACGAGAACCCGTCCCCGTTCTGAAGCCGGTCGGCCGGATTTTTCATCCGTAATGTTATTGTGATGTTCTCCTCGCTTGGCCTCTTGCCGTTTGAAAAGTTCTGGCGCATCGGGGCTATGGAGACCACCGTCCCGACCTCCTCTCCGATTGATTTCGGCGCATCCATCGAGGACCAGTTCCCAGACCGTTTCCCGTCCAGAAACAATTGCGTGTACCCCCGGTTGAAAGTCTTGGCCAGATCCGGTGTGAACCCGCCTTCCGACCGACCGAAAGAAACCCTACGGTACTTTCCCGGATTCGCCGCGACCAACTCATCCAATGCCAATGAATATGCCCGGACGACATTCCGCACGTAGGAGATGTTCTTCAACCTTCCCTCGATTTTGAGCGAGCATATTCCCGCATCGGCAAGGTCTTGCAGCCTGTCCTTGAGGTTGTAGTCCTTCAGCGACAGCAGGGCTTTGTTCCGCACCAGTACGTTTCCATCTTCGTCCACAAGGTCGTAGAGAGACCGGCACGCCTGGATGCATTCCCCTCTGTTGGCGCTTCGCCCGGTAATCCGCTCTGACATATAGCACTGCCCACTATAGCAGACACACAAGGCTCCGTGCACGAAAAACTCCAGCTCGCAGTTAACGGACGACCTTATCGCACGGATTTGATCCAGAGACATCTCCCGCTCCAGAACAAGCCGTGAGGCTCCGATGCCCTCGTAGAGCCGTGCCTTCTCCGGAGTCCTTATCGCACATTGTGTCGAAGCGTGGACCGGCAAGTCGGTCAATTTCCAGACCGCAAGGTCCTGGGCGATGATGGCATCCACCCCGGCGGCTTTAGCCTCGGCAAGCAGCCTTTCCGCCTCCGCGAGCTCGTTGTCAAAAAGAATAGTGTTGAGTGTCAGGAATATGCGCGCTCCGAATCTGTGGGCATATTCGGTGAGCCTCCGGATGTCCTCCATCGAGTTTCCGGCGGCTTGACGCGCCCCGAACGCAGGCCCGGCGATATACACGGCATCGGCACCGCAGTCGATAGCCGCGATGCCGATGTCAGCGTTTCTTGCCGGAGCAAGAAGTTCGAGGAACTTCATTGGTTACTTGCTGAGGGAAGCGATCATCTGCTTGGCCTGTGCGCCGAACTTAGGATCGTCCTGTACCTTCTTGTAGTATTCAAGAGCCTTGGCGTTGTTCTTCGCACCCTGGTAGAGGGCGGCCACGGTGAAAGTGATGGCCGGAGCGTTCTTCGCGTCCGGTTTCATCTCAAGATACTTCTCGAAGTACTTGATGGCGTCGGCGTTCTTGCTGAGTTTCTGTGAGCTCTGCCCTGCGATGAGGTAAGCTGTGGCGTTCTCGGCATAACTGTTGGCCTTCTCGGCTGCCTTCACGGCGTCAGCGAACTTCTGGCCCTTAAGGGCGGCGTTGGCCTGCCTTACATAGATGTTGGAAACCTGCTCCTTGGCCTCGGCCTCCTCACCGTTCCATGCGGCATGCCTGAAAGCCTCGATGGCCTCATCGGTCTTGCCCTGGGCTCCGAGAGCCTGTCCGAGGTAGAGGGCTGTCTTTCCGGCGGTGGTGTCGGCGGCGTAAGACTTCGCGAAACCGTCGGCGGCGGTGGCGAAGTCCTTCAGTTTGAGTGCGTCAACACCTTTCTGCATCCACATCTGAGGAACGAGCTCCTTAGCCTTCTCGGCAACCTCGGCGTTCTCATATTCCTCGGCTATTTTGGCGACTTCGTCAAGTTTGGCGGCGGCCTCATCGTACTTCGCGTCCTTGATCAGGTCCTTTGCGATCTCAAGGGAGACTCCAGGGATGGCGTTCTTGCAGTTTGCCACGAGCTCATCGGCGTCAGCGCCTATGGTCTTACCCATTTCGAGAGCTTTCTGGAAGCAGTCGAGGGCTTCAGTCCAATTCTTCATAGAGATGGCTGTGGCTCCATTATTGTAGAGTTCTGTTGCCTGGGCCATGTCCTGGGCGGATGCCATGCTTGCTGCCATGAACGCGGCAGCGATCGCGAGAATAAACTTTTTCATCGTATTAAAAATTATGTTTAACTATATTCCTTATAATCGCAATAACCACAAATGTAATAAAAATTTGTGTCAATTGCACATTATTGGCTATTTTTGTCTAAACGGGAGGTGTCAATGATGCGTAGTCTTATCTTCAAATCAGTCTTGTGTTTTGCGCTGTTTGGTTTTTCAATAATGATGCCAGCGCAGAATCTGCCCGTTCTTCAGAAGGACGGCTCGGTCACTACCGGCAATCTTACCAACGGGATTTCCTACTATCTGTTGACGAATCCATCGATGAAGGGAGTCGCTGACTTCGCGCTTGTGCGCAAGGGGGTAAGCGACACTCTGTCAGCGAGAAAAGAGCTTTCGTCATTGCCCCACTTCAACAAGACGATTCCTTATAAGTTCTTGTCGCGCAAGGGAATAGGCTGCCGTTCGGAAGGATATATCTCCTATCGTGACGACGCGACAATATTCAGATTCGATGATGTGCCGGTCTTTGACCAGGCCGCGTCGGACACCACGCTTCTCATGCTGTTCGACCTCATCGCGGCTCAGCCTTGCCAGCATGCCATCATCATCGCGGGTGACATCAATCCTACCGCCATCAAGGAAAGGATGAACGTATTCTCGCTGATGGTTCCTTCCCGCAATCCCGCCTACAAGAAGAAGGAATATGTCTGGAGGCCTGCCATCGCTCCTGAATATTCATTCATCCCGTCCGGCGGTTCTTCCGTGACTGTGGAGTTCCGCTCGCCGAGGACACCTGACGACCAGATGAACACGATCCAGCCGTTCATCTCGGAATTATTCTCCAGATCGTTGAGGGAGATTGTCTCAAGCCGCCTCCGCGAAAGTTTCCTTGGTAGGGATATTCCTGTGGAATCGTTTGATGTTGAATATCTTGGAAGTGCGTCATGCGCTGGTGACGAGCGTTTCAGCGTGAGTGTGCGGACCTCCCGCGGCCAGCTGATGCCAGCCTCGATGGCGGTCGCCTCCGTCCTTTCGGAGATTTGTTCCAAGGGAATCGGGGCGGAGGAATATCTGGTCGCGCGCAATTCCGTCCTGAATGGTTTCCTAAGGACGCAGACGAATGATGCCCTTGTTCTGCGCTGCGTCTCCTCTTACCTTTACGGAGCTGATCTGGCTTCCCCGGCGACCAAGGCCAACTTCTTCTCTTCCAGGAATATGTCCACAAAGGCTGAGACCGAACTTTTCAACGGTTACACTCTGGCCCTGCTCTCCGAGATGGAGAATCCCAAGATCACATGGACGGGAAACGAGGAGGATTATGACGAATGGTTCTGGCCGGTTCTGTTCGGTTCGGTGACCGACGGGGTCTCCATGCTGGACAAACCGCTCTACAAGTGGCCTGTGACGGCCAAGGACACCTCGGCTTTCTGGAACGAAAGGAATAAGGTCAAGATGAAGTCTGTGGCCGCGGAGCCTGTCTCCGGAGGGGAGATGTGGACTTTCTCCAATGGCATGAAGGTGATTTACAAGAAGATGCCGGCTGCCGGGCGTTTCAGTTACTCTTTTATGATAAAGGGTGGTTTCTCCACTGTCCGGAATCTTCCTCGCGGGGAGGGAGCGTTTTTCTCCGATATGTTCGGCCTGTGCAACATCGCCGGCATGCCGGGAAGCGACTTCGACAAAGTGCTCCGTGCCAACGGGGTGGAGATGTCATGTGCCGTCTCGACATCTGATTTGCGACTCTACGGCTCAGCCCCGTCAAACAGGTTCATGCTGACCCTCAAGGCCTTGCTTTCCGCCGCCAATATGCGGAAGCCTTCGCTTTCGGCCTTTGAGCCGTGGAAAAGGATGGAACTGGCTTCCCTCAAGCCGGCCTATCTGGACAGCCTCATGTACCAGGACTACAACTACTCGTCCGTCAAGACGCCGTCCGGTCTCACCGCCAGAACGTTGGATGACGCATCTGATTTTTTTGACAATCAATTTATAAGAGCGAATGACGGAGTTCTTGTGATTGTGGGCGATCTGTCGGCGGAGTCCGTCCAGAAAATCCTTTGCCAGTATCTTGGCGGATTCCGGGTCAGCAAGTCCTCGTCCGTACGCCAGTTCTCATCTTATAAGTTGCGCACCGGTGCCACGACATATTCCCGCATCGGAACCCCTGTTGAGATCAGTCTGGCTTTGGCCTGCGCCGAGCCGTTCACGACAGAGAACTATATGGCATTCAAGGTCGCCAGCCTCGCCCTCCAGCGCAGGCTTACCGGTGTGATGGCCGAGCACGGGTTCAGTGTCAGAATGGCCGACCGCTTCAGCATCTGGCCTCAGGAGGCTCTGGAATTGATATTCACCTGCACTCCTGTGCCGGAATCCGGCCTCCCTTATGGTGTGAAGAGCGGTTCCGACCAGCCGATGAGGACTCTTGTGGAGGCCCGCAAGGTGATTGAAAACGTGCTTTCCAATCCGGTCAACGCCGCGGAGCTCGCTTCCTGCAAGTCCCTGCTGACCAATGGCTACTCGACCTATCTTGCGGATCCGAAGAATTATGTGGACGCCGTCCTGATGCGCTATTCCGGCGGAAAGGACGTGCTGACCGGTTATAACAACAGAATCGGCAGTGTCTCCGCCGACAAGGTAAAGGAAATTTTCGGAGCTCTGTCCGAAGGAATGAGAATTGAATATGTCGTCAAACAATAAGTTCGGAACCATTATCCAGATCGGCGACATCCTTGTGTCTGAGGATGTTGTCACTGAATATTTCGCCTGTGACTACGCTGTCTGCAAGGGCTGTTGCTGCATAATAGGGGACAGCGGGGCTCCGTTGGAGGAGTCGGAGCTGGAGCCTCTGGAGGAGAATTACCCCATATATTCAAAGCTTATGAGGCCGCAGGGCCGCGCGCAGATTGACAAGGAGGGCTTCTTCTCCATCGACCGTGACGGGGACATCGTGACCCCGGTCGTGGATCAGACCGAGGAATGCGCCTACACCACTTTCGACGAGGCCGGCAACTGTTTCTGCTCCATCGAACGGTGCTTCTTCCAAGGCGAGTGCAAGTTCCGCAAACCCCAGTCCTGCTGGCTCTACCCGATCCGCGTCACCAAACTCACCGGCGGCGGCCAGGCCCTGAACCTCCATCGTTGGGGAATATGCAAGGATGCCTACGAGAAAGGCCGCCGCGAAGGCATCCGTGTCTATCAGTTCCTCCGCGATCCCCTCATCTCCGTCTTCGGACAGGATTTCTACGACGCCCTCTCCTACGCCGCCAAGAAGATTCTTGACGAGGCGTAGCGGATTTGTCTAATAATGGAGTCTTGCGCCTAAGGCTTATGGCCGATATTAGCGGTCGTTGGAGTTGATGAGGGCCATGGCGGCGTCGTAGTCGGCCGCGTTGACCTTTACCTCGACAGGATCTACATAGTTCAGTGAGACGTAGGAGGAGTTCTCCCCGAACACTGCGGCAGGGATGCCGTTCTCATTGAGCATGCCCGCTGTGATGTGGGCGCTCATCGCGTTGTCGAACTTTGCGACAGTCTTGAGTTCTTCTGCCATAATCTTTGAATATTAGAGGTTTATATCTATGTCTCAATGGTGCTGACAGCACCGATCGAACATATTCATCGCTTAGCTGTCGGGCGCTACTCTTCGTCCAGCACGCGGAACTTGTACTCCAGCCCGCCGACAATCCGCACCACCTCCTTGGTGAGTCCTTCCACCTCGAAGCCGCCAAGCTCGCGGGTCATTGTGATCCGATCCTCGAACATCTTGAAAAGGGCGCTGAACTTGGAGCGGAGGCGGAATGTCATATTCTCGCCATCCTCGCTTTCGAGGCGGTAGCCGCGCATCTCCATATATTCAATAATCCCGCCACGGAGGTCGGAATATTCACCTTTTAATATGACTGATCTTTTGATGAAACCGAATCTTGGGTAGAAGGCTGAAACGAAAGCGAATAGCAAGGCTATCTGCCACAGCGACTTATAGCCATCGCGGAACATTAGGCTGACATCAGCCTTGACGACTCCGATGAACACGAGCGCCGCCATTATGACCACAAACAGGATGGTGAAGTAGAAAAAGTATTTGACAGCTCTGATAAAATATTTCATAATAGTCCGATTTTTGCTAACGAAGCAAAGATATGAAATAGTTTTGTTATTTTTGTGTCATTAATCATTAAATCGAAAGACTATGGCAGAAATTGATCCTATTCGCGAGCGTCGTGAGCGCGAAGAGCAGGAAAGAAAGAATGAAAGCCTCAAGAAGGTTATGTGGATTCTTGTGGCTGTGGCGGTGCTGCTTGCCGCGGGACTTGCCTACATTTGGTTCTCGAAGTCCAGCCTTGTAAAGGACCTTAACGCTGAGAAGGACGACCTTACCCAGCAGATGATCGCCCTCAAGGGAGACTACGACAGCCTTTCATCTGACTATGCATCGATCAACAGCCAGCTGGACTCCTCCAAGGAAGAGGTCAACCAGTTGATAGAGAGGATCCAGAAGACCGAGGCCACGAACCGCCGCAAGATGCGTCAGTACGAGAAGGAACTCGGAACCCTTCGCAGCATCATGAGAAACTACATAGTGCAGATTGACTCGCTCAACACATTGAACCACAAGCTGACAGCCGATGCCGCCGCCGCGCGCCGCGAGGCCGCGGAGAGCCGTGCGGAGAACGCTGACCTCAAGGGACAGGTCGAGAACCTTTCCGGTCAGGTGGCCGCCGGTTCCGTGATCAAGTCCAGAGGCTTGAGCGTCGCCGCCTACAACGCTTCCGACAAGGTTACGGACCGTAGCAGCAGGGTAGTGAGACTTCTGGCCTCCCTGAGCCTTGTCGAGAACGATCTGGCTCCTAAGGGACCGGTGAGAGTCTATCTCCGCGTCAAGGATCCGGACGGAATCCTTCTCACCAACAGCACGCAGACCTCGTTCTCGTTCAACGGCCAGACTATGGTCGCCTCCGCTTCCCGTGAGGTTGACTACGAGGGTAAGGAGGTTGACCTGAGCATCTATCTCAACGACATTCCTTCCTATCAGTCGGGAATATACACGGTTGAGGCCTACACCTCTCAGGCGTTCCTCGGCAAGACTGAACTCTTGCTCCGCTAACCTGTGATCTACCTTCACGTCCCTTTCTGCGGCAGTTTCTGCACTTACTGCGACTTCTATTCGGAAATATGCCGGAGCAGACAGGCGTTCAATGAATATGCAGATGCCGTCATCGCTGAGATTCGTGACCGCCGGAAGGAACTGGAAATGAATATGTCCGCACAGGATGCGGTCAACACCCTATACATCGGAGGAGGCACCCCATCGGTGCTTCCTCTTGATGTTTTGTCACGGATTGTCGGTGCGGTTTCCCAGACTGAACGGCTTTCTTTGGTTACTGAACAGCTTTCTCTGGTCACTGAGCCTGTCGAAGTGACCACCCCGACAGAACTCTTCGATGAGTTTACCGTTGAAGTGAACCCCGAAGATATAGTGGAAAAAGGCCGTGAATATGTCCGCGGACTTCTTGCCTTGGGTGTGAACAGGATCAGCATGGGCATCCAGTCATTCAACGATGACATTCTCCGTTGGATGAACCGCCGCCACGATGCAGGGAATGCCGTCAAGGCTTTCCATATCCTTCGCGAAAGCGGAGTCCGGAACATCAGCATTGACCTGATCTTTGGCATATCCCAACTGACGGACGAGACCTGGAAAGATACGATCGAAAAGGCCTTGGAACTTTCTCCAGAGCACATTTCGGCCTACCAACTGTCAATAGAGGAAGGAAGCGCCCTTGCCAAGATGGTAGCCGACGGGCGTTACGTTGAGGCTTCCGAGGAACAATGTCGCCGGCAGTACGACATCCTGTGCAGATGTCTTGGGCGGTCCGGCTACCATCATTACGAAATCTCCAATTTCGCAAAGCCCGGCTTCGAAGCCGTCCACAACAGCGCCTATTGGCACCGGGCACCGTACATCGGCCTCGGCCCCGGTGCCCATTCCCTGACCGGCAATGTACGCTCCTGGAACAGCCAGGAACTCCCGCACCGTCAGCAGGATGAAACCTCATCCTGCAATCCAGACAGAATCTCGTCCTGTAATCCGGACTCGACTTCGTGTCAAACTTCATCCAGGAATCCAAGCGGAAAGTTGGCCACATATTCAAGAAACTTCGAGACCCTTTCGCCGGAGGACATTCGTGTCGAGAGGATCATGCTCTCCCTCCGCACCGACAAAGGCTTGGAAGCCGCGGAACTATATTCATTGGCCGACCGCGCGGTCATTAATTCCCTTTTGAGTGAAGGTGCCCTTGAGAAGCAAGTCGGCAGCATCCGCATCCCCGAAGACCACCTCTTCACCTCCGACGAGATAATCCGCGAACTGATCTGATACTCCGCTTGTCCCTTTGACCCTGCCGCAAAAAAATTGGACTCCGGCGTACCCTGTCGTGATTGATGTATCTATCAAAGTTATAATGTCTTACATTGTAAATATGACATTTTATCATTTTATGATAATCATTTTATGGTAAAAATGCACTTTGTCGGGAATAATTGGATTCTCGCATATGAGTTTAGGAATCTTATTGCTGTGAAGTGGCATGGCATACTTAGGGAGGGTGCCGTTTTGGAATGTTTTGGGTAAGGGGTAGGGTTGTCATTTGTGGCATTTATCCGCCACGGCTTAAAATCGGGACATACGACGAGGGTTAACCAGTAATTTGAATGACTCTAACGTCCTCAACGAAGCACCTCCGATTCATCGAAACGAGGAATAGAGGAGCCTTGATGATGTCGAGAGTCTAATATTTCTCGGTGATCTTTCGGGGGAGGTGGCGCTTGGGCAACGTTTTCGGGCTAGAACGTCTCTCAAGAGTGTTGCGAACACTCTTGGGAAACGAATATGGCTCAATGCGTTGCCGGAGGGTTTTGGGAGTGCCTAAAGTCCAACGGTGACGCTAAAGCACTTTGCCGAAGGTGGCTGCCGTGTCAAAGAAGCCTCAAGTAGTGGTTTCTTCGGGGGTATCACCGAAAATATTTCTGTTTTTTATGAATTGAATGTGTTTCTTTCTGTTTCCTTTCATTAGGAATGCCTAACTTGCGGTCGTGTTCCGGGAGAAATCGCGGGACATTTTGACAAACAGACATGATTCACTTCAACTATGAGGACTTCAGAGAGAAAATGTGCCGTCAGGCGGAAGGTCGATGACCAGACTACCATTAACCAAGAGACCATTAACCAAGTGACCATTGAACAGCTGTCCATTGATCAGGGGGCCTTTGAACAGGGCATCATTGAACGTGAGGCAATGGACCACGAGATTGTTGGACGAGACTTGAATGGCCAACATGCCATTGAACAGGTGGAGGTTATTAACAAGGAGACCACAGGTTGTAAAGCCGCGGAGGAAGCCATTGACTGCCCGGTCGCCGCATCGGAGGAGGAGCAGTACCTTAAACGCTACCGCCACTGCCGTAGGCTGATTGAGAACGACGGGCGGTTCGTCGGGATGACCGACGAGGAGAAGGATGCCTACGCACAGCGGCTCGCCACGCCGGAGTATCTTGACCTGACCTGCGACTGGGCGTTCAAGTATCTGTTCCAGAACCACCCTGAATTGCTTGTCCGTCTCCTCAATGATATCCTTCAGGAGGACATCATGTCGGTTGAGTTCCGGAACACGGAACTGACGGAGATATCTCCGCAGGACAAGAGGATATTCTTCGACCTTCTTTGCCGGACGCCGGGCGGGACGATTCTGGTCGAGATGCAGAAGGCTTCGCGTTTCGACCAGCGCGACCGTCTACTCTTCTACGGCTCAAGGCTGGTGACCAGACAGGTGAAGCGCGGGGATGAGGAATATGCCCTGACACCCGTCAAGGTCATCTGCATAATGAACTATGAGGACGATCATCCGGACTCGCCTGAGGACAAAATCCTGTACCATTATAGTCTGCGTGAGGTCGAGACGGCCGAGCCGTTCGGCGACCGGATGTCGTTCTACCTGTTGGAGTTGCCGAGGATAATGCGTTATACTGATGAATATGACAGTCCTGTTGCGGGATGGTGCCGGATATTCAGAAATTTCGCTATATTTGCGAAGTCGAGGTCGGAGAAAGACGCTGAGTTTGTGAGGTTGGAACGGGCGATGCGTGTCAGCGGCCTTGACGACCAGGAGATTGACAACTATTTCAGCGATATGATGACAGAGAAAGAGATGCGCCCGTACATCAAAGGTGCCGAGCAGCAGGGCTACCGCAAAGGCTTTAAGGCCGGTGTCGAACAAGGCACGGCGGAAGGCGTTGAGAAGGGTATAGAGAAGGGTATAGAGAAAGTCGCTAAGTCTATGCTGTCGTTAGGCATCCCGGTTGAACAGATCGGGATTGCCACAGGGCTGTCTCCGGAGAGGATTGAGACTTTAAGACAGGACTAAGAAGCTGTTTTTGAAGATTTTTCACATCAAAGAACATTTCAAACAACTCAAAACAGATTCTATGCGATTATTCCGGTTTTAGTGCCGTGGGTGATAAGAATTAGATTATGTCTTTGTGGTAATTGGCCAACAAAGACATAATCTAAATGACAAGACTATTTGCCTGAGAAACCTATAGATTCCAGACTATCTGACAGTGAATCCGACAGGCTCGCCGGAGGCGGAGTCGGTGGCTACCCAGAGTTGGAAATCACCGGGCTCGACAATATATTCATTGTTGATGTTCCAGAAGGCGAGGGCGGAGACAGGAAGCGAGAAATCTACGACCTTTGATTCGCCGACGTTCAACGCAACCCTTTGGAAACCTTTGAGTTCCTTGACAGGGCGGGCGATGGATCCGACGAGGTCACGAACGTAGAGCTGTGCGACCTCGATGCCGGCATATTCTCCGCTGTTCTTCAGGGTGAATTTGACCTTGATCGTGTCGGCGGCGGTATATTCACGGCTGTCGAGAGCTATGTCGGAATATTCAAAGGTGGTGTAGCTCAGGCCGTAGCCGAACGGGAAGAGCGGGCCGTAGCCGCTGTCTAGGTAGTAGGAGGTGCAGCCGTTGGAGGTTTGGCCGGCTTTGAGAGGAAGGTCCATCAGGAGGGTCTCGGTGCCGGTGTTCGGACGGCCGGTGTTGAGGTGGTTGTAGTACATCGGAGCCTGGCCGACGGTCTTTAGGAAGGTGACAGGAGTCTTTCCGGACGGAACGGCCTTTCCGCTCAGGAGGTCGGCGATCGCCTCGCCACCCATTGTGCCGGGATGGAACGAATAAAGCATCGCGTCACAGTTCTCCAGGTCGCGGCCGATGGTCAGAGGCCTGCCGGCCATCACGACCACGATGACCTTTTTGCCGGTCTGCCGCATTGCCGCTATCAGCTCGCTCTGAGCACCTTGAAGATTCAGATCGGACAGGCAGTGCGCCTCGCCTGAGAGGATCGCCTCTTCTCCGGCGAACACCACGATGGCGTCTGCCCTTGACGCGGCGGCCTTTGCCTTAGCGATTCCTGCAATGCTTCTGTCGCGGCTGAAGGCGGTCCCCGGTTCGTAGATCACGTTGTAATCCTTTTTGAGAGCTGCCAGAGGGGTGACGGAATGAGTCTCGTCCCCGTCAAAGGCCCAAGTGCCCATCTGTTCGTAAGGAGCGTCGGCCAAAGGACCGGTCACGAGCAGAGTCTTGGCATCCTTCAAAGGAAGAGCCGCGTTGTCGTTCTTCAGAAGGATGGCTGATTCAATGGCGCTTTGCTTGGCGGCCTCCAGATGTGACGGGGCGTAGAGAACATCTCCTGAGCCTTCCTCCTTGACGTAAGGATTGTCGAACAGACCGAGGCGGAACTTCAGGCGAAGGATGTCTCTGACAGCGTCATCGATTTGTTTCTCGCTGATTTTCTTTTCTTTGACCAGTTCCTCGATGAAGGATATGTAGCCGTAGGACATCATATCCATCTCTACTCCGGCGTTGACGGCCAGATCGGTGGCGTCCTTTAGATCCTTGGCGAATCCGTGCATAATCATCTCGCCGGAAGAGTTCCAGTCGGTCACGATCATTCCGTCGAATCCCCATTCTCCTCTCAATATGTCCTGAAGCAGCCATTTGTTGCCTGTGGAAGGGACTCCATCGATGGTGTTGAACGAAGTCATCAGGGTCATCGCACCGGCGTCCACACCTGCCTGGAACGCAGGGAAATAAACATTGCGCAAAGTCCTTTCGGAGAGTTCGACTGTGTTGTGGTCACGGCCTCCTTCGGTCGCCCCGTAGCCTACAAAATGCTTGAGGCAGGCGGCAATGGAGGTTGAATCCCCATTGCCTTGATAGCCACGAACCATAGCGGTGCCCATTACGGCGTCAAGGTACGGATCCTCTCCGGAACTCTCGGCGATCCTGCCCCAGCGTGGATCCCTTGAGATGTCCAGCATCGGGGAGAATGTCCATCTCACTCCGCAGGAAGCGGCCTCGACGGCTGCCACACGGGCGCCACTCTCAACCAATTCCGGATCAAAAGTGGCCGCGAGTCCAAGCGGAATCGGGAATATGGTCTTGAAGCCGTGGATGACATCCCTGCTGACAAGGATCGGAATTCCCAGCCGGCTTCTTTCGACAGCGGCTTTCTGGACCCTGTTTATCTCAGCCGGATCCACACAGTTGAGGATGGAACCTACCTCGCCTTTCTCGGCGGCCTCGGTCAGCCAGTCTCCGCCGGAAAGCTGGTTCATCTGACCGATCTTCTCGTGCAGGGTCATCCGCGAAAGAAGGTCGTCGATTTTCTTTTCAGTCTCGTCTTTCTCAGAGCAGCCGCAGATCGCCAAGGCGGATGCCGCTGTCATTATCAAGTACTTTAATATTTTCATTTACAGATTCTTGCTTATTATTTCCAATCGTTCTTCGTAAATCTTTTTCAATCTCTCCACGGCTGCGTTGTACGTCATCCTCTCGTCTCCGTTGACAATCACACCACCGTTCTGCGATGCGTCCTCTGCCGGATCCCACATCTTGAAATTCAGCTCAGCCGAGGTCTGAAGCGTCTTCTCCATCTCATCGATGAAGGCAGGAATTGTCTTCAGTTGCGGAAGCAGTTCATTCCACCGGGACTTGACCGCGGCCTTGAAATCAGGATCATCGAACAGCCTTGCGTACCAGAAGGAATCCCTGTTTACCAGACCGTTTCTGGCCTGTGGGGAAGCATTGTAGGAAAGCACACCCCAGTCGAAATCCCAAATCGGTCCGGCGGTCAGCTTCCTGTCCGCACTCTTGTGCAGGAACACCAGCACATACATCGCCACAAGCATATTCCTTGTCTTTTTCTGATGGGTCTGCTGAATGTCCGTGTAGCTTTTCTGCACGGCTGGAAGAATCGCGGAGATCTGCCATTGGCGCAGTTTGGCGTCGAAGGCGATCGCGTCCTCAAGGGAGAAACTTGAATATTTGAAAGCCCTCGCGTAGTCTCCGTCCTTGAACAGGGCGTCCGCCAAACTGAACAGCGAGGCATTGTCCTTGGTGGCGGTCTTGATGTCCGCCATAGCGGAGCGGATGAACCAGTTCTTCATCTCCTCCCGGCGGTTGAGGCTCTCGCAGATCCTTGCCTGGAAATATGCCAGGTTAGCATAGTCGTGGCTTGCGGGATCCATTCTTGAGAGCGAGTGCCTGTTGATGAAGTCCGCCTGGGCGAAGTACTTCTCATCGATGTACTTGCGTACTGTCACATAACGGCTCAGGCTGCTCGAAGGGTCCGCCAAGGCAAGCAGGCGCTCACGGTAATACGCCACTTTTCTAAGCATGGATTTGTCAGCACCTTTCAGGTTCTCGTCATAATCGAACCAGAACCGTTGCTGGACATTGCAGTAAGCGATTTCCTGCTCTTTTGTGAATATGGTCGTGTCAACCCGCGCCAAATCATTCCTGGCCTCCAGAAACTCTCCGGCGGCCGTGTTCAGCATCGCTTCCTTGAGATAGACATCATTCAGCTTGCTCTTGTCGCCAAGAAGCATGGCTATCTCCATCTGTTTATCAAGAGTCTCTACTGCCTTGCCATAATTAAAAGGCTGATACTCATCGAACAGTTCACCGTAGATCCGGTACTGTCTTTCAGGAGAGACTCCACGTGAGTGGAGAGTGTTTTCGATGGTCTTTATGCGTACCTCTTTTGCCGAGACATAGGATTCCGCCTCCTCAATCGTTCTGTCCAACTCATCCAGAAGTTCTTTCTGGGTCTGGGCGGAGACAGTGCCTGCCGTCACCAAAAAGATGATGGCGGCAAGCGGTGATCCTATGAGACGGTGAACGGTCATATTCAGTCGTTCTGAATGATGGAGCCGGCCACGATGTTGGCCACGAGGGCGCGGAGACGGCCCACGCCGCCTTTGTCCTGAGGGTGAACCCTGTGGGTCAGCAGGATGACAGCGGTCTTGCTTTCCATATCGATCACGATAGAGGTTCCGGTGTAGCCGGTGTGCATGATAGTGGTCTCAGGGTTGAAAAGGTCGCCGCGTGGACCGCTGTGCGAGCTCTTCTTGTCCCAGCCTAAGGCCCGGCCCACTGAAGGATCGTTCTGTGGAGGGATTGTGGCCATCAGCCTAACTGTCAGAGGGCTGAGTATTCTTGTGGATTCCAGGATCCTGCCCTTTTTGTCCACGAGGACACCACCGTTCATGATGGCCGCGCAGATCACGGACAGGTCCTCGGCGTTCGAGAACACTCCGGCGTTGCCGGAATTGCCGCCCATGATCATTCTGGCCATCGGATCGTGAACCTGTGCTACCAGTGGCTTACCGTCAGCCTGAACCTCTGTAGGAGCGCAGAGTCCGGCCAGTTCGGCCGAATTGCTGACCGCCGGAGTGTAGATCAACGGGAAATAGCAGGTGTGCGTCAGTCCGAGTACATCAAAGACATGTTTTTGGGCATATTCATAAAGCTTCTCTCCGGTCACTCTTTCGAGGATTCTCTGAAGGGTGACGAAGTTCAGGCAGCTGTACATAAAGTCGGTGCCCGGGCGGAAGTTCCTTTTGATCTCGGTGGCGATGTACTGCTCCATTTTTTCCGGGTCGTTTCCGCCATATTCCTTGACGAACGTGTCGGCGTTGATGTAAGGTGTCAAGCCGGAGGAGTGTGACAGAAGGTCGCGTATGGTGATGTCCACGGTCTCTCCACTTTCCGGATCCTTCCAAGGCTTGAAATTAGGAATATACCTGTCCACATTGTCGGTGAGGCGTACGTACCCGTTCTCGATCAACTGCATGAAGGCGAGCGTCGTGCCCACGCATTTGCTGACGGAGGCGAGGTCGAAGAGCGTTTCGGTCGTCATCGGCTCCACCGTCGGCACCACGGACTTGTTGCCGTAGGCCTTCAGATAAACGATGTCGTTCCCCCTGACGACAGAGAGCACGGCTCCTGGAATCTCTTTGGCCGTTATCGCTTCGTTGATGACTCTGTCAACCTGGGCGAGTTTCTCCGGATTCATCCCGTGACGCTCAGGAGAATCCTGCTTCAAGGCTCCCTGGGCAAAAACCGGAACCGCCAGCGCGGCGGCCACGGTGATAGTGATCAACTTCTTCATTTTGAATATATTCATGTTCTTGCGGAACGATTGGCATTAAAAAATTAGTGTGGCCTTGATAGGATAGTGGTCAGAAACGAAGGTCCTTTCCATATACGGCTTTGTGATGGTTTGATATTCAGTGCAGCTGCTGAATCCCTTGAACCAGATGTAGTCGATGATCTCGTCCGCCGGAGCCTTGCCCCACCCGTTGTAGGTGTTGTGATGGTCTGTCTTGACGGCCACCTCGCGCGCGTTTTGCATGACCTTCTTGAGGTCATCGAATTCCGGACGGTCAATCTTCATGTTGAAGTCTCCTGTGAGGATCATCGGGTAGTTTTCCGGATTGATGCTCGCGATCCTGTCCACGATCAGTTGAAGTCCGTTCTTGCGGGCCTCCCAGCCGACGTGGTCAAGATGCGTGTTCACATAGTAGAACTTCTTTCCGCTGTCCTTGTCCTTCATCAAAGCCCATGTGGCTGAGCGGAAGCATGCGGCGTCCCAACCCATGGAAGGCTTTTCCGGAGTCTCCGAAAGCCAGAACGTTCCCCATTTGATCAGCTTGACAGTCTTCTTGTTGTAGAATATGGCCATGTGCTCGCCTTTGTGCTTCCCGTCCTCGCGGCCTACTCCGATGCCTTTGTAGTCGGGGCAATATTCCTCAAGGTACTTGAATTGGAAATCCAGGGCTTCCTGGAGTCCGAATATGTCCGGTTTCTGGTCCATGATCATCATCGCGGAAACCGGGTAACGGTATTCCCATGAATTGGTGCCATCCTTGGCTGTCCCGACACGGATGTTGTAGGAAATCACATTGATGTCGGCAGGTTTTCTTTTTTTTGCTGCCACGCTGAACGGCAGAACCATCAGGGCTGCCATGAGGGCAAGAATCACTTTTTTCATAACATTATCTTTAATAATTATATTCATAAGAAAATATGTGGACTACAAATTTAACAAATTGTGCTAATTTTGCCTAAAGATAAATCGGTGAAGAAAACAATTGGTTCACCGTGTTATTAACCATCATTTGAAATATTACCGATCATGGCGGAAAAGACATTTAATGAATATGGCAAAACGCAGGCTATCGACCTGCTTTTCGAGGGTAGTGGTTTCTCTCGACAGGGAAAAATTGGTTTTGAGCCGGCGGCCGGGAGTTTTTTATCTTCCGCCTCAAGGCTTTTTGTGGAAGGGATGGATTTCGACCTGACATATTTCCCTCTTAAACATCTTGGCTACAAGTCTGTTGTGGCCGTGGCCGGGGAAATATATGCATCCATGTCGCACCCACGGCTGTTGTCCGTAAGGTTAGGTGTCTCCGCCAAACTGGATTTCAGCCACATCAAGGATCTTTGGCTCGGAGTCGTGACAGCCGCCAAGGAACACGGATTCTCGGCGGTTGACCTGGATTTGGTTCCGTCACCGAACGGGTTGACAATCAGTGTCTCGGCAATCGGGGAGGAATTCAAGTTGACGAAGGGACGCACGGTAAAGGCCAGAAGCATGGATCTGGTCTGCGTGTCGGGAAGTCTCGGCGCGGCTTTCCTCGGCCAGCAGATTCTGGAACGGGAGAAACGTGGGTTCGACAAGACCAAGGATGATTCCGTCCAGCCTCAGCTTGAGAAATACAAGATGCTGATCGGGAGCTATCTCAAGCCGGAACTCAGCGCCTCGACCGTCACCCTGTCTCTTATACACATCTCCGAGCCCACGAGACTAAGGC
>ENA-OYWF01000077-OYWF01000077.1-human-gut-metagenome-genome-assembly--contig:-NODE-77-length-31857-cov-5.478869_pt1 | contig 31857 bp, 25 predicted proteins | sample MGYA00244809_ERZ653394 | MGnify/ENA primary metagenome ERZ653394 (study PRJEB26926, sample SAMN06165151) | human gut metagenome | biome: ENVO:00009003; feature: ENVO:2100002; material: ENVO:00002003...
TGATGTTCATGGTGATTCTATGTATTCAATTTTATCGATTGATGCAACTTATTTTTTAACGCTTACTTAACAAACAATCCACAGGGACGATTATCATTAACTCAAGTTTCGCATTTGCGAAACACCACTCTTCTTCACTGCTTGCAGTGGAAGCGCATCCCTCCCCCGAGGGGAGGGATTTAGGGAGGGGGTAACGTGAATTGATGAGGGTGGGCAATCACCTTCGAACGTGAGATAATGTACTTTACAGCAGGTAATTGCCTACTTGCGAAAGTTGAATTCTTAAGTAACATTTCAGGCCACTTTCATCAATCGAGGAGTCCGGCGGTTGCCTCTTGCGGCAAGGGTCGTCTATAATCACGACGAGGAGTGCAAACCGTTGCCTATGAATATCATAGCACTTTTCCTTCAGTTGGATTCCACCCAAGAGACTGCGTTAAGATACTCATGAACAATGCATTAACATCCACCCGGACCCAGCTTCAGCAAGTGAGTTGTAATATCCTCATAAAGAGCAAGATAGGCAATATCCTTTAGTTCATATCATCTAAAGAAGAATGTCTTATTTACAGAGAATCAAGTCATTGCGTTCCACGGCTACCCTTTCGGGGAGGTTCGAAGCGTAAAGAATGCCGACATATTCAGAAATAGTTTATAACTTTACGTTCGACGAAACCACAGACAAATCCGCAAACAGAACCACAGACGAAACCACAGACAGAACCGCAGACAGAACCACAGACAGAACCGCAGACAGAACCGCAGACGAAACCGCAGACAGAACCACAGATCATTCGTCTATATCATTCGTCCCGATCATTCGTGTCAATCCAGATTTTCAGAGAAACAGATTAATTTGTAAATTCGCAAGTTTATTGAAGATATTATTTATCCGCAAATTTAATAAGGATGTCAGAAATCATAACCGTCAAACCGGAATTCTCCTCTGAGGATTGTTTTAGAATAGTCGAAAGGCACAAAAGAAGATTCACCTACCCGATGCATCGCCATAAAGCGGTGGAACTCAACTTTATACAAAACGGAAAAGGGGTACGGAGGGTTGTCGGGGACAGTAGTGAGGAAATCGGCGACTACGAGATCGCCCTCATCGGGGAGGACATCGAGCACGCCTGGGAACAGGGAGAATGTTCATCGGAGGATGTCCGCGAAATAACCATACATTTTCCGGCGAACTTGTTCGACGGAAATCTCATTGAGAAAAAGCAGTTCGCTTCCATCAAGGAAATGATTAAGGACTCCAGACACGGAATCACCTTCGGGATGTCCGCCATTCTCAAAGTTTACACCCTCTTGGACAGCATTTCGAGCGAGAAAAGCAGTTTTGAGCAGTTCCTCACCTTTGAGAGAATCCTACACACGCTTTCCAAATCCGACTACAGGCTGTTGACATCCAAATCGTCAACGGAGCCGGAACACGGGGCTAATCCAGACAAGATTGGTTTCATCAAGGAATACCTCAAGCTGAACTACTCCAAGAACATCCGCCTTTCGCAACTGTCTGAACTGACAGGATTGAGCACAACAAGCATCGCACGGCTCTTCAAGCAGAGATCCGGGATGACGCTATCTTCGTACCTGATTGACCTAAAGTGCCAAAGTGCCGCCAGAAGTCTTGTGGACACGTCCGACAGGATCGCTGATATCTGCAAGGCATGCGGATTCAACAACCTGTCGAACTTCAACAGGATATTCAAGTCAAGGATGGGAAAGACTCCTCAAGAGTACCGGAACCTGTACAAAAAGAACCGCATCAGCGTGTAGGGTCATCTTCCTGCGGCCAGCGTTTCCTCTATTGTGGTGATGAGGGCATCGGTGCCTTTAGTGTCCACGGCAGCCGGATCGACACTCAAGTCATCCCTTCTGGTCAACTTCCCACATTTCCCTTTCAGAGCCAACACTCTTGAGACTCTTGCATCCAAGTCCTTGAGTCTCCTGCGGTCATCACCTATGTAGTCCACTATGAGATCTATACTTTCCGAAACATTATCCGGCATCAAGAGGATATCCACCCCAGCCTTATAGGCAGCGAGCGTGGCTTTCGCACCTGATCCGCCGAACGGCTCCAAAACCCCCTCCATACCAAGCGCGTCAGTGATTATCAACCCTCTGAATTTCATTTTCTTTCTGAGGAGATCTGTCACGACCACCTTTGAGACCGAAGCTGGAAGGGTGTCAAGCACAGGGACAAGAAGATGTCCGACCATAACCATTTCAACCCCGTCCTTTATCAGCCTCCTGAAAGGATAAAGCTCTACAGAATCCAATCTCTCCTTCGGGAACTTCAGAACAGGCAAGGCTTTGTGTGAGTCAACCTCTGTGTCTCCGTGGCCGGGGAAATGCTTGGCACATGCCACGACACCGCCATCCTGCATTCCTCGCATAACAGCTGATCCGTAGTCAGCCACAAGGTTCTTGTCCGGACCGAAGCTCCTGTCCTTGATGGTGTTCACGTCAGGATGAAGGTTCACATCCACAACCGGAGCAAAGTTCACGTCGATCTTCATAGAGCGCATGTCCCTGGCGATCTGCCTCCCCATCTCGTACATCAACCCGTCATCAGGAAGCCCGGCCAGAACACCTTGACGGGGATATTTACGAAATTCACTGATCCGCATTCCCAGGCCGAACTCTCCGTCAATGGTCACAGCCAGCGGAACCTTCACCAGACTTTGCGAACGGTTGCAAGTCTCGGCCGTCCGGGCAATGTTCCCTTCCATGAGGATGATGCCTCCGACCTGCTCCTTCGCGATTATGCTGTCAGCCTTGGCCTGAAAAGCGGAATCTCCTCCCGGATAAACATCAACGAAAACAAGCTGTGCGACCTTATCCCGCACGCTCATGGCTTCGATGATCGGGCGAATCTGTTTTTTGACCACCCTCTCTTTCTTTGACAGGCCTTGACACGGAACGGTGGCCAGAAAAGCAAGGCAAGACATTAGCATGATATTATATCTCTTCCTCATTATAATGAATATTTTATCAGAATAATCACAAATCGTTTCTCAGTACCTGACCCTTTCTCATCACGAACTTCAATTCGATGTCGTTGTCATAGAACACGATGTCGGCATCCTTGCCTTTCTCAAGGGAGCCTTTACGGTCATTGGCGCCGATAATACGCGCCGGGGTTTCAGATGACATCCGTACAGCGTCACCGAACGGGATTCCAGCCTCGACAGCCGTTCCGACCAGACGATCCATCGTAGCGATGCTTCCCGCCAGGGCGGAATGGTCGGACAGTTTGCAAACCCCGTCATGAATCACGACCCTTGGATCAAAAATGCGGTCCGAACCTCCCGCGGAACACCCCAAAGCGTCTGTGACAAGGGCCGTTCTGTCCGCTCCTTTGATCATCCAGATCAAACGGAGGATCACTGGAGGAATATGCTTGCCGTCAGCGATGACCTCAACTGTCATCTCCGGGATGGAATAGACGCTCTCCACTGTACCCTCATGCTTGTACTCCCTGACGTTGTGCACACTTGTCATGGCGTTGTAGAAATGAGTGGCGTGCGTGAATCCTGCGTCGAACGCTTTCCTCACATCAGGAAACTCAGCCACTGTGTGGGCGATCGAGGCAAGCACTCCATGATTCACCAAGGAGCGTCCGAACTCCTCCACCCCCGGGAGTTCCGGGGCGGCGTCCCAACGACGGACAATCTTGGTGCCGTCAAGTATTGATTCGTAATCTCCTCTGATCGGCGGGGTGACATATTCAGGAATAATGGCTCCGACCTTTTTCGGATTGAGGTACGGGCCTTCAAAATGCAGTCCGAGAATAGGTGAATCCGGATCGGACATGAGTTTTTCACAGATTCTTACGGATTCAGTCATCGTACTGGCAGGGCAGGCCGGCAAAGTCGGAAGGATGGAGGTCATCCCGTAATAGGCATGGGCCTCGACGGCTGTTCTGAACGCTTCTTCTGTGCCTTCTATGAATTCATGCCCGCCGCCTCCGTGAATGTGGATGTCAATCCCTCCGGGTACCACATTCATTCCTTTGGCGTCAATGACCTCCGCGTCAGGGATCTCGACTGAATCCCCGGTTATCTCTGAGATCAAGCCATCCTTGATGATGACCGTGGCTTTCCTCGCTCCAGATGGGGTGAAGACCTTTCCACCGATGATCTTTATTGTCTTATTTTTCATTCCGTTAATATCTTTTGTCCATGACTCCGTTCCAAAGAGCCGTCCTGAGGGTGCCCGACGCGTCGTCCGCATCGTAGTCCCAGCACATCAGTCCCGACATACCTCTGGTCATCGCCCATTCAGCCTTGACCGCAATGCTTCTGGCATTGTCATAACCGGCATAGAAAGCGCCGGAGGCTTTCACCGAGATGTACGGACACCCAGCCTTGTCATCCCAATTGTCAATTTTGTACAACGACTCATCCAATGTCAGAATTTTCTTGTAGTCGATCGCCGTAGGATTCTCAGAGAAAGAGTGCCGGGCATAGAAAGGGACTCCGAAAATCATCTTCTCCTTCGGGAAGCCTGCTTTCGCATATTCCTCAAAAGTTCTTTTCCAGTCCCAATAGGCTCTTGGATCGTCAATGGCGCTATGGTGATGAGGGGCCGCGTCAAGGTCGTAGGTCATCACATACACATAGTCAACTATGTCCTTGAGTGCCACGAGGTCAAAATATCTGCCTGAGCCATCGTCATCTGACACCTTGTTCTTGACATAGCCGGCATAGGTCACCAGATAGCGGTTTCCGAGAGTCTGCCTGAGTTGGCTCATCAGCAGAGTGAAGTTCTCCGTGTCATGCATCGGATCGCAGGCGTGGCCGCTCCATGAGACGCCCGGCATCTCCCAGTCTATGTCCACTCCGTCGATGCCCCACTTCTGACAAAACGCAAGGCAATCCTTGGCGAAAGCCTTACGCCCGGCCTCAGTTGAAGACATCTTTGAAAAGCCGCCACCTTGAGCGTTGTCAGGATTGACGACCGTATGAGAGAATGAGATAAGTATTTTAAGACCGGACGATTTCTTCTTCAGATCAACTATCTGCCGGAATCTGGACTCTTCTCCCTGAAGCTTGAATCCTTTATACTCTCCATCTTTGACATAGAGTTCCGCGAAAGCATAGTTGATCTGCGTCACGGCATTCACGTCCGGAATGGATTTCCCATAGTAGGTACAGTAGGCCACCACATTTCTTCCAGGCACCTTATCGAGGAGGACAGGGGTGTATTCTCCCCCGCCCGGAATAAGGCCGCCTTTTTTATAGTCATCCTTTTCGCAGGATGAAAGGGCGATGGCCAAGCAGCCGGCCAAGATCATCAGAGTACGTCTCACTGTTCGCATAATCAGTCGTTTTGATAAAAATAATGAATATTGTTCAAAACATCTTCTTATAGGTCATCTTTTCCGGAAGTGTATTGAAATACTTCCTGGATATGTCGCTATGAGAATATGTCTCAGGCATCGGGTATATCTCCGGAATGTTGAATGATTTGTTCTGGCTCAGATAGTAGGCCGGGTCACGCTGCGGAAGGACAAAAGGCCTGCTGACCGAACCGTTCTCGTCCACATGGGCGAAATAAGGCCTGCCATAGACCCTGTCATCCCTTTTGGAGGCCCAGACAATCCATCTCCCGTTAGAGCTCCAGCTATGATAAGAGTCCGAGTATCTTCCGTTGACACCAGCCAGAGTGTCCACCTCCGATGTCTGGAGATCCAGCATCCACAGATCGGTCTCGGTGTGCCAGATAGGGAAAGTGCCATAGTCAGACACGCAGAAAAGGACACGTTTGCCGTCAGGCGAGAATTTCGGGAAACTCACCGACTTTCCATGGGCCGAGGCTTCGAAAACAAGAGTCAGAGAGTCCGACAACACACCGGTTTCAGGGTCAAACGGCACACTGTAAAGATCATACCGCATCATTTTGGTACTTTCCGGCTGAGGAAGACTCTTTGCCCGGCAGAAACAGATTGTTTTCCCGTCCGGGGAAAAGCATGGAAAAGTCTCCTGAAATTCATCTCCTCTGACAGAAGGATTGTCCGAGACCGTGTTGTCTTGAAAGTCCACAACAAACAGATCGCTGGACGTGTCGAACACCTCAAGCCTCTCCAACCGTCCCGAATGCAGGATGGGCATTATCCGAGCCGTTGTGAATATTCCAAAACGGCCCGACTTTTCTATCTCTCCATAGACAGCGGCTCCAGCAGTGCTGTCAGTCTTCGTGTCCAATTTGCGGAGCGCCCCATCCTTCGCGTAAAAAGTACCACCTGTCTTTCCCCTGACATGGAAGAACGTGGCCGGTGAATCAGCCTTGTTCGATGTGTGACAGTTCATGCACGAATGGTCTGTCGTGTTGTTGTCTCCGAGGATCCGGACCTTGTAGCCCTCAAGGTCACGTTCCTCGACCGAGTGCAGGTTCCAGACTTCGTAGGCAGGCTCAATCAACCTGTAACTGAGATATTTATCAATAGGATCCGGAGAGACATCCCTGAAAAACTCCTGAATGGAAGTCCCGCCGTGGGTCACAGTAACCCGTAACTTGTTCCCCTTTTCGCAGCCAAGCATTGTGTGCCATTCTCTCAACGGAAACACTACTCTGGAAGCCCTGGCCTTGAACATGTAGTCCCTCCGTGGACCGGAGACCGTGACTTCTACCTTGCCTTTTACCCCCTCCAGGGAAAAGTTCAAAGGAGCGATGTTGAACGGAATCACAATATCCTTGTAGTCTGGCGTCATCACAATTCCGTCAGGATGATCCGCGTAATCTGACTCACGGCATCTGAAGACAGTCATCACAGCCATGATCGCAGCGATGATCATTTTGTTTTTTCCTGTCATTGTGGTTGAGCGAAATAATAGTAGTACCAATATGTCTTCCCGAAGCTTGAATCCGGGGTCAAAACCTCCCCTGCCTCGCGTCTTGAAATGAACTCAAGGCACATTTCGGACACATCCGAGGATATGGCATATTCAGAGAGTTGCTCTGACGGAGAAACATTCTCGTCGAATGTCATCATCAAAGCTTGCTGGTACAATGCCGGAGCAGAGGCGTGCTTCGGCTTGTAGTAGGTGTCATAGTCTTTTCTGAAAGAGGCTATGTCCTTGACAAGAAGGTCAAGGCACAACAGCCTGTCAAGAGCCGCATCATTCTCTTCCGCAAGATTGCGCAGGGATGCGAACCAATCATTGGCACTGAAAAGGATGTCATCGGCGCTTCCATAGACAGGCTGTCTTTCGCATGATTCCATCATTGTAAGCACAGACGAGGCCCAGCCGCGGTGAAGCGATGTCTTTTGAAGCATGTCCGCGTACTTCCCCGCGGCCGCAAAGTCACCGTTCGCCATAGCGATCTCACAAAGTCTGCGGAGCATTCTGGACGAGCGTTGTCTCGGAGTGAAAGTCATGCCAAGCAAAGCGGAGTGCTGCGCCTGGGCGAAATCGCCACAAACCATCAGAGCCTCCACACTGTCGAAGACCCTTCTGTAGCCGGAATTTTCATTGATAGCCAGAAACAGTCCTTTCCACAATGGCTGATAGACCTCCAGAATATCCTCCGGCAATGTGCCTTTGCGGCTTGAGGAAACATTGTAGAAATATGATCCTGTCACACTCTTGTACGGATTGGTCTTTCCCATCTCACTTACTTTGTCCCATTTTCCATAATAGGCCAGAGAACTGATCTTGATGTCCCATTCCTCCTTTGGCGTCACAGTGAGACAGAACGCGAACACGATCATCAATCCGCAAATGATCCTCAAAAAACGTCTCAGCCACTTGTCTGACGACATGGCTGCGAGGGCTGCGAGCAGGGTTCCGGCCTCAACGTAGAAAATGAGAGCCGTGCGCCCGAAATAATAGCCCGGAACAACCGGATAGACAAAAGCCTGCGCGGATGTCAGCCTGTAGATATTCCTGAAAAGGAATATCTCAGCGGTCAGGGAAACGGCAAGGAGCGATACATGGCCCGGACTCCGGCGGTTCTTGTAAAGCAACAGAACCAAAAGGAGAAAGACAGGGGCTCCAATCAGCGGATAGCCAAGAAGAAGCATCAAAAGCTCAAGAGGCCTTTGCAACCGCCCTTTGAACGACTGGCAGGCCACGGCTGCCCAGGCGGACACAACAGCGCCGATGGTCATGCTGACAGGATATTCGAAAAGGCATGAGAGAGCCCCTTCCAGCAAAGCAGGGACCAAAGCGGCCAGGTACGGTGAGGACACGCCTTCTCTTTTCAGGAAGACGGACATTCCTGCCCACAGCAGGGCACACAACAAAGTCTGCACCACCGGAGCGAATCCCACAAGCATGTAGAACTGCGTCAGCCAGCCGCCTGCCAACTCGCTCAGAAAAGCCGGTTTCATGAGAAATGACAGGACAAACGTGCGGTCAAGCAGAAAATAATCCGCCTGCTCCTTGAAGGCAAGATGATAGGGACAAAGAATCTGGAGAACGGTCCAAAGCACGATGAAAGCCGCTCCTGCAAGCGATATCTGCCTTTTTGTGGATCTATCTGCTGACATCTGGACGGAAAGTGTTTATGCCCAACGAGTCCAACTCTCTTTTCTGTGATTCAGACATCGCCCTGTCGTACATGTAATACAGATAGCCCCCAAGCGGATTGGGGTTATTCCGTATGATGTCCATGGTGGCAGACTCGACATCCTCTCCCCTTTGAAGTGCCTCCTTCCAGGACTGCAGGAAAGCGTTGAGAGGTGTTCCGCAGGCCGAGCTGACAGTGTCCAGACGCACATTGAGCGTGCCTGGCTCCACCGCCACAAGAAGCCTTTGGACAAACGGAGCGCGGGCTTTGTTGGAGATGGTGACATCACACATCCTCACCGTGGACGCATCCGCCGTGAAACGGAACCTGCCCTTCCTTACCTTGGTGGAATCAACCGTTTCCAAAGTGGGATAAGGCTGTGGCACAAGGAATATGGTCTGACCGTCATAGCGTCTGTCAATGCTGCCTTCAATCGTCATCGTCGTTCCTTGCGAGCAACCAAAGGCGACAAATCCAGCGAACACCAACATTAGAGCATGAATATGTGAGGGCATCTTCATCTGAAAAAACTTTATGAATATCAAAGGCCAGGGGGCCACCGGTTTTCCGGCTGGCCCACCGTCCTTTGGAGACACATGGCCGTTATTATTCCACCGCCTTGAAATAAGCGTACCAACCATAGTCGCTCCAGTCCGCCATGGCAGAGGATGGAGTCTTATGGAAGATCGTGATGTAGTCATTGTCAAAAGTCAGCAGGTAGAAGGAGTTGTTCTGTCCCTGCCCGACCTCATCAAATCTTGCTCCGATGGTAGGAGCGGTGGTGACCAGACTGCCAAGTACCGCGTCCTCAGGGACTTCCTTGCTGAAACCGAATGTTCCTGTGGCTTTTACTGAACCGTCAGCATTGTAAGTTGTCATCTTGCTGCCCGCATATTCAAAAACCATTTTCTCATCGGCGGACACATCGCTCATCTTGACATTGCCCCACCAGCAGAAGTTGGACTCGGGAGTATAGCCGGCGGAAGCATACTTCCAGCCACCATGCGCTCCCATGTTGCAGACAGAGCCCCATGAGACCTCTCTCCAGGCCCAAGTCTTTTTCGCGCCCCTGTCGGCCTTGTCCTTTGCTCCGGTCAGATAGCCGGCCCACGGATCAAAGACATTGGTGACAGTGATCGGGAAATGTGCCGACTCGACAATCTTTCCTGCGGAAAGGGCGACATAGTACACCTCGAACTCACCATTTGACTCATAAGTGTAGGTGCAACTATCGCTCTTGAGGATGGTCTCACCCATGGAAGTGACGACATGCCACACGCCTCCGATCTCAGGGCGATCATTCTTGAGGGAGACGATCTGGTCTCCTTCCACAGCCGTCTCCGTGTTCGGATACGGTTGATCCACATGGAGATAGGACGTTAGTTCCTCAGATGTGACAGGAGTCCCGGCGTTGGTGATGTAGTCATCACGCAACGACTTGTCCTCTATCGGGTTACATGCCACCATGCTGGCAAGAAGCGCTATGGCAGTAATTATACGTATCTTTTTCATATTCTCATCTGCTATTTGAAATTGTTCCAATCAACAAATGCCGCTGAGGCATCCCACCCCGGATTCTGCTCAAGGGTTCCTCCAGCGATGTCAATTTCATCCTGAGGGATAGGCCAGTAACCTTGGGTCTGTTTGAGACGTGCCGCGTAATCGTATCTCACCATAGGGGTGACAATTCCTTCGTTGATCAGGTCGAAACCTGTCTGATCATTGAGGATCTTTCCGGCCGACTCAAGAGAAGGACCTGCCCAACGGAGAAGGTCAAACCAACGGACAGACTCGAACGCAAGTTCCCAACGGCGCTCGTTCTTGAGATTCTCCAGAGAGTAGGACACCGGGGCCAGATGGCTTCTTTCTCTGACCCTGTTGATGCCGTCAGCGGTTTCGGTAAGTTCGGAGTGCATCAGCAGCACATCAGCGAAACGGATGTGGATGAGGTCGGTCGTCTGCACAAGCTGGGCGGAAGTCTGGGCCGTGACGCCCGGATTCTCAACAAGAGCCCAAGAGTTCTTGAAAGAGTTGGACTCGTCATCCCATGCACCCACATTGATGTACTTTTTCTGGAAGTAGCCGGTCTGCTCGTAATAGCGATAGGAGACGGTATAGTCAGGCTCTCCCTTGTCGAGTTTTCTGTCAAGAAGGACATTGCCCTTGTTGTTCGGATCGTACGCCGTGTAGGACCAGATAGAACCGGTCAGACGCGGATCCTCTGTGTAGCCATCTGTGTAAGACTGCCTCGCGGCCCAATCCTTCCACTCATCGACCATTTTCGGAGAGACCGGACCTGCACCCCAGCCGAAGCTGAAAGGATAGCTTTGCTTGATGTCCCTGTTGTCGTTTGACGGTGAGCAGAACATGGACCAGGTGTTGGAGAACCATGTGTAGGTCCAGTTTGACGTGAGGTTATGCTTGTTGGCGAACACTGTCTCCACGCAGCTGTTGCCGACCCAGTGCAGGTCATGATCTATCGGGTACTGGTACCTGTAGCCGGAATTGTTGCTGTTGACCGTCGTGTTGGTGTACCCCCAGATCTCACGCTGATCCTTCACAAGATCATGGCCGGAATTATTGATGCAATCCTCAAGATGCTTGACAACCTCTGCCTTGGTAGTTCCGCCTGGAAGGGTATCCTTCCCATAACGTCCGGTGTAGAACAGGAACACACGAGCCAACATAGCCTCAGCCGCATACTTGGTGGCATGACCGGTCATCGGAGAGCCGGCGGTGTAGATTTTGTCCGGCATCAAGCTTATGGCCTGGAGGAGATTGCTCTCGATGACGGTGTAAACTTCTTCCACGCTTGCCCTCGGAAGGTTGACAGTCTCGGTGTTGGTCCTAAGCGGAACACCGCCGAAAATCTGCACAAGCTCATTGTAGGCAAACGCGCGAAGGAAATAGGTCTCGCCGATAAGGCGGTTCATTTCCTCCTCGGATGACCATGATTTCACATTCCCAAATGACGCGAGGGCGCTGTTGGCCCTGTTGATGAGAGTGTAGTCGCGATCCCACAAGGAAAGCAGCCCGTTAAGATTGTCCTTGTACAAGAGGAAGTTCGTGGCACAGTTCCCTGAGTACGAGAGGTTCCCGCCAAGGCAATCGTCTCCGGCAAGCTGGGCGACATAGAACTGAGAGGATGTCTCAGGACTCTCGAAAAGCAGATGGGCATAGATGGCGGTGACCATCTCCTGCGCGTCTTTCTCTGTCTCCGGGAAGTTCTCGGTTGTCTTCTGGGTAAGATTCTTGGTGTCGAGAAAGTCCTCGCACGCTGACAGCGCAAACACCGTGGTCACGGCAAGGACAATATTGATTATGATCTTTTTCATATTCATTTCTCCTTCTAAAATTTGAGGTTGACTCCGAAAAGGATGGTGCGGGCACTTGGATAGTAGCCCAAGTCAATGCCTTGTGCCCAGCCGCTGCCACCACCGTAGCCGATCTCCGGATCCATTCCGGAGTACGAAGTGAATGTAAAGAGATTCTGTCCTGTCACATAGACACGGCAAGTCTTGAGAGGGAACTTCTTGAACGCCTTGGCAATGTCGTAGCCGAGGGTTATGTTCTGCACCTTGAAATAGTCCCCATCTTCTATGTAAAGAGAAGAGATCCTGTTCCAGTTGCTGTTTGAAGAGCTGGCAAGGCGAGGATACTTGTTGGAAGAACCCTCTCCCGTCCATCTCTTCAGGATGTCGGTCGTGTAGTTGTTCAGAGGTGATGAGGAGAAGTCCCTGTAGCACTTGAAGATCTGCTGTCCGAACGATCCGAAACCAGAGATTGAGAGATCTATTCCTTTCCACTCAATATTGAAGGAAAGCCCAAGGGTGAAGTCCGGATGCGGGTTTCCGATCATGGTACGGTCATTTGCATCAATGACTCCGTCATTGTTGGAATCAACATAGATGACATCGCCAGGGTTTGTGTTTTCACCGTTCAGGAGAGCTCCCTTGTAAGCATCAATCTCAGCCTGATTCTGGAACACTCCCGCAGTCTTGTAGCCGTAGAAGTAACCGATAGGCATGCCTACCTCTGCCCTATAGAGTTCCTCGGCTCCTTCCCATGGAATACTTCCCGTTCCGTGGATGATCCCATCGGCATTGGCGATCTTGGTGACTTTATTCTTATTGTGCGCTCCGGTCAGATTTACGCCATAGAACACTTCTCCGACGCTATCATTCCAGTGCAGACCGAATTCCAAACCTTGGTTCTTGACATTTCCACCATTGACGTATGGAGCGTTGGCACCATAGGAGTAAAGCACAGGAGCCACCACAAGCCAGTCTTTTGTAAGTTTGTTGTACCAGTCAAACTCCACTCCGAGACGATTCCCGAACAGTCTTGCATCGAAACCGATGTTGGTTTGCTCTGATGTTTCCCATTTCAGTTCGGAGTTGGTCAGTTTGTAGGCATAGGAGCCTATTTCGCGCTTGTCGATGACATCACCGAAGACATAGCCACCGTAACCGTTGTTCGAGGTCACAAGCGAAAGGTATTGGAAACCGGTCACATTGCAGTTTCCATTCTGTCCCCAAGACGCGCGAAGCTTGAGGAAGTCCAGCACACTGTCAAGTCCAAGCCCCTTGAAGAAGTCTTCGTTGGTGATGACCCAACCAGCTGATGCTGAAGGGAAATAGCCCCAACGATAGCCTCTTGCGAAAACGGATGATCCATCAGCGCGCATCGTGGCCGAAGCCATGTACTTTTCCTTCCAGTTCCAGTTCGCGCGGGCGAAGAAGGATGCTATGGAGTTCTTCTGGGAAGGTGATCCGCTGATGCTCGACATTGATGAAGGTGTAGTGGACACATTTGAAAGATAAGCATGCTCAAGGTCTCCGAAATTGGAATCCACATTGCTTGCGCTGAGAGACTCACCGTAGCCCCACTTTTCCAGAGAGCTTCCCACAAGGGCGTCAATCTGATGCTCATTGATATTGAATGAGTAACTGGCCGTGTTTTCCCAAGACCAGCGGTTAGACAGAGACATGCTTTGTGAGACCTGATCCATCTCCCTCTTGGCAGTGGCGTCGAGGTCATATTCCGGCATGTAGGAGCGGTAGCTTGAAGAGCTCATCATGTAACCGAACTGACTCTTGATGTTGAGCCTTTCTATCGGCTGGAGAACCGCATAGACACTGGCCTGAAGATAATGACTCTTGGACACATTCTGGTTGGAGGTATAGTCCATGTAGGCGATCGGGTTCTTCGCCGCACCGTTGGCGGTGTCCCAGACGTAGCTGTCTGCCACCCTGTCTTCAAAGACATAGTAGCTTCCGTCAGAGTTATAGGCCGGCATAAGCGGACTCATCACAAGCATGTTGTGGACTCCGTTCCAGTATATGCCCTCCGTAGCGAAGGATCCTGTGGTTTTCTGGTAGCGGTAGTTAAGGGTCTGGCCGACCTTCAACACATCCAAAGAACCTTTTTTGAAGACTGTATTCTCAGAGTTCACCCTGAAGTTATAGCGGTCAAGGTGAGGAATGGATGAAGGCACGCCCATCGTGGCGTCCTGCCCCGTGTAGGCAAGTCCTAATGAATATGTACCCGTCTTCGACCCGCCAGTGACATTAACCGAATGATTCTGGACAGGAGCGTCCTCATTGATGATCTCCTTGAGCCAGTTGGTACCTGTCCAGCCATCCTTTATGGCCTTATAGAGACGTGGACCGATGTGGTTCTCCCAATTGTAAGGAGCAAGACCGTCCATGATTCTGGATTCATCCTGAATCTGCATGAACTCATTGGCGTTCAACAGAGTAGGAATCTTATAAAGATTCTGGAGACCGTAGTATCCATCATAGGTGACAGAAGCCTGTCCCTCTTTTCCTTTCTTGGTGGTGATGAGGATGACACCGTTTGCCGCCCTTGCTCCGTAGATCGCGGCTGAAGCGGCGTCTTTCAGCACATCAACAGATTCAATGTCGGACGGATTGAGCGCGGAGATGCTGCCGTTGGCAACTCCGTCAACGACATAAAGAGGCGCGGAATCACCGATTGTGCCAAGACCACGGATGTTGACCTTGAAGCCGGATCCAAGGAAGCCATTGTTCTGGACGATGTTGACTCCCGGAGACTGCGACTGCAACGCTCCAAGGACATCCACGGTGTTGAGTTTGGCGATGTCATCACCCTTTACCTGCACGGTGGAGCCTGTGACAAGCTTCTTTTTCTGTACGCCATAGCCGACGACAACAACGTCATCCAGCCAAAGCTGGTCTTCATCAAGAGCGATCCTGATCCCATCCGAAGCTTTCACCTGACGTGTGACATAACCCATCTGAGAGACTTCCAGAATGGTTCCGGAGGATGCTTCAATCCTGAAGGTACCGTCAACTTCCGTAGTGGTTCCCACAGTGGTGCCTTTTACAAGGACATAAGCTCCTACAATAGGCTGTCCGTCCGAGGCTGTGACCACGGTACCGCACAGAACAGACTGTGCGCCCATGGGGATGACACTCATCCCGAAAAGCGACAGCACAGCGGCGCAGACCTTGAGTGTCCAAGGAATGAGCGAGCGTTTTTCTGTGTGTAGCATAACAACTGTTTTTGGGTTGAATATAATTGGTAAAGATAAAACTCCCCTATCCCTGTCCCTGGGAGCCTTCCGGAATACTCAGGTTCCGACAGGACAGACAGAGGAGAGTTCAATAATAGTTTCAGTGTTTTCCGAACCTGATCAGCAGCCTTTCACGCTTTCCTTATAGGCGGCGATACACTCGGCAAGACGCTCCCTTGCGGTGGTGTCGCCCGGTATGTTGTGGGACGGGTTGATGTGAAGTTTCATTCCACGGTCCGCAAGAATCTCGCAGACTGTCGTGATGATCATCCAGACACATGTGATGGAAGCCATTGTGGAAAGAGGTCCGATCTTGTCGAAGTGATTCTTCAAAGTCACGGACGCATCCTGAAGAGGGCAGCATGTGTCAACCACATAATCAGCGATCTGGAAAAGGTTCTTTCCGCCTGAGTGGCGAGGTTTCTTGTCACCGGTCCTGCCTGCCGATCCGCAGACGATGACCTTCATGCCACGCTTGTGAGCCTCATTGGCGACATCAATGTTGACAGCGTTCACTCCGGTGTGCGAGAAGATCCAGAGAAGATCATTCTTGTCGAAGTTCCAGCTTTGCATTATCGCCTGGCCATAGCCTTCCTCTCTCTCAAGCCACAGGAACTGGTTGATACCCATCTCGCCTACGATGTGGGTGAAGAATGTCAAAGGGAGCTCGCAAAGAGGATGGAATCCTACGATGCCACCGATCCTCGGATACATCTCCTCGATCGGAAGATTGGCATGACCGCAGCCGAAAGTGTGTACAAGATGACCTGACTGGATGCAATCAGCCATCACCTCGGCAACTTTCTTGATTTGTTCCATCTGTGTAGCCTCGATCTCATTCATGACATCGAAGGCGTTTTGTTTCCATTCGTTTGCTAACATTGTTTGTAGATTAAAAAGTTTAACTATTGAGTTGTTTGAATATTCATAAAAGTGTCATCCTTTCATCCGCGACGAGACCTTGACTGCCAAAGGGACAAGCGTCATCATGCATGCAACCGCAACGACAAGAAGAACAGGCAAGAGCATCTGGCGCCCGGCGTCAAAAGCGGCTCCGGTCAATTTGTTGAAAGTGTACTGCCCCAGCAGCGCAATGAACAACGCAATCGAGATCGCCGTGCCGGACAGCTCCCGGAAGGCTCCTCCGATGTAGTTGAGAATGACAGGATAAGTCGCGCCGACTCCAAATCCGATCAGAATCATCGAAAGGTAGGCCGCAAAAACGCTCCCGGAGCAAAGAAGGAGCAGCATCACTCCTGCAAGAGCGGCGGACAGATAGGAATATAGGGTTCCGATAGCTCCAAGTTTTCCAAGGATGAAGCCAAGAGGCAGACGACCAGCCAACATCCCGACGGTGAACCAAGTCATGGCAAGAGTGGCGGAGGTCATGCTCATCCCTTCTTTGTCACTGAGGTACGAGACCGTGAAATTACCCTGCGCTCCCTCAAAACCGCTCTCAAAGAAAAGGATGACCGCAAAGAGAATAAGAGCAGGGTATCTCAGCAGCCCGGCTGTCTTCCTCATCGACACGTTCTCCGATGGCTTGGCGGCAGGGAAACGGGTAAACACGAAGAAGACGATGAACGCCGCCATCACCGCTGACACTGCGTTGAGAGTGATTGTGAAATCCACGATGAAGTAGTTCAGCAAGGTCCACAGCAATGCTCCGACGCAGTAGAACGCGCCGAGCAGACCGAGGCGTCCTCCCCTCTTGTCATCGTCATAGATGTCTGACACAAGGGCATTGGTCTCGCCGTTGAGTATGCCTCCGCCTATTCCGAGACAGAAGATGGAAAGATGAAGCATTCCTATCTCCCTGAAGTTCGCAAGGCCTTGAAGCCCCGCGAGAGCAAGGACGGAACTGAGCGCGAGAAGCCATTTGTAGCCGAAACGGTCAACCACAGGACCGAACACTATTGTACCCAAAAGGATTCCAAGAGACATTGTCGACGGCAAGCCGTTGGCTCCGTCCACAATGCCGTTCAACTGTCCGAGAATCGGAGCCAGGGAAAGCATCGCCACCCCGAAAAACGCCATCCCGGCGCAAGCCGAGACGAAAACTGATGATGTTGAATATCCACGCATGGCCTTCCTACTTCTCTTGTTGTCCTATAGTCTTGAAAGCCAGATAGGCCGAACCATAAAGAGCAGCTTCTCCCTGAACCTCCGAGACGCGGAACTCCACGTGATCCATCGCTATAGGCTGCCCCCACTTGCAGGCTTCATCGTAAATCCTTCCGATAAACTCCTCAGCAGGTCCGAAGACTCCTCCTCCGAAGATCACCTTCTCAGGATTCAGGATGCTGACCAGATTAGCGGCGGCCATTCCCCACATCTCCACAGCCTTGTCAAGAACTTTCGCGGCCAGACGGTCGCCTTTATGGTAGGCGTCAAACACGTCATGGGACGTGATCTCATCTATAGGTCTGCCGCTCAGCCCCCCGGTGTAGTTGCGGTTGCAACGCAGCGCCCGGTGAATCTGGGTCGCGATGCCGTTGCCTGAGGCATAATATTCAAAACATCCGGTAGGAATATACTCCTGCTGGTAAGGGTAATGAAGAGCCATCCAGCCTGCGGCTCCGATGATGTCCTCAGCGCCATGGAGCACCCTGCCGTCAACCAGAATACCGACCCCGATACCAGTCCCGACAGCGATGTAGATGGCATTGCCGCATCCTTTGGCGGCTCCTTTCCAGACCTCGCCAAGAATGTAGCATGTCCTGTCGCTCTCAATCTCCACCTTGACGTCAGGGCCGACCAGACCGGAGATCCTTTTTTTGAGCGGGTATCTTTCCCAACCGGGAATATTCGGGGCCCAGACAACATCCTGCTTAGAGAAGACTATCCCTGGCACACATATTCCCACCGCCTCGACCCTTTCTCCCCGGCAGGAGCCGCAAAGAGCCTTGATGAGGTCTAAGACAATGTCTCCTACCGCATCACCCTTCGCTCCGTCAAGGAGTTTAACCTGCCTTGCGCACATCTTGCCCGAAGCATCGAAGACCGCCCCAAGCGCCTTTGTACCACCAAGGTCTATCGCTATTACCGCCATAATGTCTGAACGTTAGAGTTCTTTGAATGTACCAAAGGAATATCCACGCGCGCGAAGCCCGTCAATGATTTCTCCGAGATGGGAATATACCCGGTCTTCCTTTGCCCTGCCAGGATAGTTCATCGCATGGACGAGGATGACGACCCCGTTGAGACCATATTTGTCATCAAAGTCCCAGATGTTCTGAACCAACGACCCGGCACTTCTGTAGGCGGTCTCCCCCTCTGCGGCCCAGTCAAGCCCCGTGACAAGTCCTGAGGTAGGCTTCACCAGTTTGTAGCCCAAACCTTTGAGAACATAGGCGGAAGCCTCGTCGCAGGTCTCGTAAGGAGGTATCATCCAGCGGAACCGGTCTTTGTTGAGTCCGAAACGCTCAAGCTCCGCCTCCATACCGCGGATGTCCCGGACAAGGGAATCAGAGGACACAAGACTGACCCCACCCTCACACAGAAGCAGATGCTTGTCTGAATGGCCTGAAAGGTAATGCCCTTCCCGGATGATTCTCTTGATCGGAGCCTTGTACCTTGGTTGCCTGAAGCACTCGCCGGTCGGGAAGAAAGAGCCCTTCACACCTTTGGCCTTAAGGGTGTTCAGGACGGGAACCACACCGTCAAAATTCTCAAAATGTCCTTTGTCATCCGAACTGTAATGCGCCGTGAAGACAAGATAGACCTTCTTTTCGTTGACATTGACTCTGCTGACCACACCGTTCTTATCCTTCCTTACCCCCTTAAGTGCGGCTCCCTCCATCTGATAGGCAGAGAACGGGAATGTCAGAGACGCCGTGCCGTCCATAGTAGGCTCGTTCGTTGAATAGTCATGGGTACTGTCATGGTAGACCATAGTGCCGGGCTGGACATCAAGATAGTTGATCCCACCTTCCATATTCACGCCCTTTAAACCGGAGAATATCGCGCTGTAGACAGGTCCGTCAACAAGTCCTCCACTTGTGTTGCCAAGGTTGAGATTGACGATGAACGAGTGCGGCTGGGTAGGATAGACCTCAGCCCCGGGCATCTGAACAATCATGCAGACTCCCCAAGGGTTGCACCCCAACAGCCAATCCCTGAGCGCGCCTTCCATCTCCTTGTAGGTCTCGTCTCCAGTAAGATGACGATAGAGAATGCACTGGGTGAGCATTGCGGTCGTAAGATTATTGGAACACCAGATTGATGGTATCCCATAAAGGAAAGGAGTCCCTTCTGCCTTCTCGAATGTCCTCTGGATTCCGGATCTGAGGTTGCGGATAAACTCCGCCGAGACTCTGGCGTTGCCATCTTTGGCAAGGTGATAGTGTCCCATATTCATGAACGGGTACCACTGATAGTGTCTCGCGCTGTCCGCTCCCATCCACGGAGTCACCGGCTCCCTTCTGGCATATTCAATGGCCTGCGAGAGATACTTCGCATCTCCTGTGCTATGGTACATTTCCACCGCGGCAAGTTCCATGTCATCAACCCAGTTGTCCTCCTCATAGATGTATGGAGAGACCACAGACGCCGTCTGGCAAACTCCCGGCTTATCTATTCCAAGCTGATAGGCTCCCTCAGCCTTAGCCCCGATCCTTGCGGCGAACTCAGGATAGAACGGAGCCAGAATCTTCGAGCCAAGCGCGAAATCTGACGCGAACTTCCCCACTGTGCTGGAAGTGCCTGTGGTTGCATTGGTGCGATTGTACCTCTGCTGAGGCTCACCGCTGACAAAGTAGACCGGACGACCATTGTTCTTGCCCCAACCGTAGTCCGCGATGTCCTTGGCAGGCTCACGCATTCCTACATGGTCGCGGTCATCCGCTATCTGGTTGTAGAACTCACCCGGCTCCGGATTCATCCTGTCAAGCCAGTCCAAGCCCCAGTAGATCTCATCAATTATGTCAGGGATGCCGTTCCTGCCCGGAGTACCGTCGGCAAGATACTCGTCCCCAAAAGCTTCCGGATTACTCTGGTAGGCAAACATCATCTGATAGATGGCGTTGGCCGAAGTGGTCGTGTACTGAAGGCAGTCCGAAGCGTCATGCCATCCCCCGCGCACGTCTATCCACTGCCCCTCCTTTGTAGGATGATAGCGAATGTAGCCGTCCTTGACGTGGCAGCTGTCCCTCATGAATGGATTCCAACCACAACGTTGCTGACGCATATAGTTCAGGACAAAATCAGCGGCTCCGTCATAGGCCTCAGCGCTGATCCTTACCACGGAGGATTTTGATCCGCCAGCCACAATGAAATAGTTGCCTTCCGCCGTGAGCGCGGAAAAGTCGAGTCTTACAGTTGTTTTGAGTTCACCCATCACACCTGTGTTCCTTACATCCTCCGGTCTTGAGGCATACACCGTTTCTCCGGTGGATGCGTCCACGACGGAGAATGATGGGATTTCATGCGGTTCCACGTCATTGCTGACATAAACCGCCACTTTGGAGGCATCGGGAAGATAACCGACCTGATTGATCCGAATCCATTCCCCTGCCTTTGCCTGAAACGAGACAGCCATTAATGAAAAGGCTGCGAGAAGTGATAATCTGAAAGACTTCATCTGGCTTTATTTTTAGTGTTGTGTCAAATATAATACTTTTCAATCAATATACAAACAATAAAATACAATATTATTGATCCAATTTTTTACTACAATTGGTAATTAATTAAGCATTAGTGTATTATGTATAAAACTGTAAATAATACTTTTCTGCCATTAGAAGCATGACAGAACTCGGTTGAATACAGCGAGAAAAACGCGGAGCCGCGTCCAAAGGAAATGCGCTAATAACTTTATCAATAAAGCATTAGAGCTCACCTGCTTTGTATCAGCAGATGAGCAGTAATCTTCTCATTAAGAGCAACATAAACGATTCCCTTTAGTCCATGCCGACCAAAGACGGATGCCTTGTCCACAGATAATCAGGCTGTTGCGATTCACGACGCTTCCCCATCGTCTCCATCTCGCGTCTGGTCAATCGGTCTTGATGTCGTAAAGATTGCTGTTACCTGAGGGGTAATATGGCAGGGACGGGTCTTCTATCAGAGCGTCAACGTTCAGACGGACAGCCTGCATCACGTTACGCTCCAAGAAATCTCTTTCTATGTCCAGAGTGAAATGCATAAAGCCGGCGACAGTGTGATTGTTGCCAAGGTACCGGTAGATGCGATAGTCATAACCGTTGTCAGACAACGCCTTGGCCAGGGCTGACGAGCCACGGAACGAGTAGCCGCCGTAACTGGTAACCTCATAAGGCACGATGCCATCCTTCGTGCCGTGCATCAAAAGTGTCGGACAAGGTTTTCGGGAATATTCAATAGCACATCCTTTGACAAGCAGCGCTCCGGCGAAGGACATCACGCCGGCATAGTTGAAGCCTTCCGGCAGCACCGACGCGACGGGCGTTCCGTTACAGATCTCATATTCAGCCTGCAACGCGGTTATCGCACCGGCGGAGGATCCCGCGACCACAAGGGCGGACGGATCTATGCCCAGTTCATCCCGATGCTCGATCAGATAGGATGTCGCGCTGAACAAATCCTCAACCGCAAGGTTTATAGCCCTTTCCAACAGCACGACGAACTCCGAGGCGGTAACGCCCCTGACCCCCTTTAAGCCAAGGCGGTAGTCAATCGCCACCACCCCATAGCCATCATCAGTCAGATCCCTGAACCACTCCTTAGCCGTCCCGTCACGCCTGTTCCCTTCCATGAACCCGCCTCCGAACACATAGAGGATCGTCGGCTTCCTGCGGCCGTCAATCTCCGTCACGCTCCCCTCCGCCGGAGAGTAGATGTCCATGAAAAGCGCCGAAGTGTCTTTCCGTGAATATTCCAAAGTCCAGCGCGGAGTCAGTTCCCGCGCAGAGACCCACATCCCGGCGCCGAGCGGACACACGGACAGCATCAGCGCCATCAAAAAGGTTATTTTCCTCATATTCAATATTTTTATCATCAACGACAAGCACTTCCCTTTTTCCAACACCCACAATTGTCAGCACGGTGCCTTTAATCCTTTTTGCCACCGGTGGGGCGCAAACGGACGCCGGCCATAGCGCTACCTATATAATTCTCCATCAATAAGATGTATGTGCGGCATGCCGGTGTGCGCAACTTCCTTCTTCGCCTCCCTGGCCATGAGAGACATCGTCTCCATCCAGACCAGTTCGAAAAAAAATCCAACATACCATCGGGAAGAATGAAACCGGGGTAGTGCACGTAGAGCTTTGCTTGTGCAGAGTTCTTATCCATGACTACAAAGGTACTTCCTTTCACGGAATCTACCTTAGTAACCTTCAAAAAATAAGCTGCATCATCTTAAGGAATCTTTTCGGTCTATATCTCATCAGTCATGTGTCACCGGCACACTCCTTCTTCGAAAAAAGAACTATCCTCGAAGGTATTCTCTTAATCTGAGGCAACTTATTATTTTCATGTTCCTCCATGGATGTTTTTTTATATCATATCAGACACAGATATTTGCATGTGACCCGTCAAGGATCAATTGGACGGCGAGGGGAGCGTTTCCGGGAGGTTTCGCGGACGATGATGATGACTACTCGGCGGAAGGCTTGACGGGAAGGGTGGCGAGGTCGTCAGCAGTGACGCCACGGAAGCAGGAGGCGACGGGCAGAGGGGCGCTAGTCGCTGAGGCCGAAAAGATCGACTTCGACTATGTACTGCGCGCAACCTTCGGCTTTCGGGTCGGTGAACTGAGACTCGAACTTCTCAAGGTTGAGGTCCAGAGACAACCTTCGGGAACTTTCCGGCGGAGTAATCGTCCAGTAATGCACATTCAGCGGATTTCCGGGAGCCCAGTTGGCCCTGTCATAGAGATAGGTCCCGGCCTGAGGGTAGTTGTCCTTGTTGCTGTAGAAGATTCTTCCTGTCTTTTTCTGGGTGACTCCGTTGATCACGATGGTGTACGTGTTCTCATCGAACTCGGCAGCGTTTCTTGTCACGTAACCCGTTCTTTCTATGAATCTTCCCTGATCGTGACCATGGCCGCTCACGGTCACTTTCATCAACAGGGATTTGACTTTCTGCGGCAGGGTGAACTCCCTTTTGCCCAATCTGTAAGCGTCCTCGATGTCATGACCCTTCACGCCGTAGGGCCAGCCCCTGTAGCCGGAATTGCCGTCACGGCTGGAATCGTAGACCTTGGATGTCCACACGACTTTTTTCGACGGCTTGCCTTCGTAGAGATTGAAGTCCAGCCTGACGGCGTGGCTTCTTGTCGGGGTCGCGTCGAACCCACCGTAGTACAGCCGGAACTCCGTGTCCCCGGAGAGCATGAAGGAATATTCAGAGACATCTATCCAGAAGGTCTTGCTCCAACTGCTGTTGAACGCGTTTCCGTATGGGGTGAACGCCCTTGTCAGTTCGTACCATTGACCGTCTGTCTTGTTGCGCACAAAAAGCATGGTTGTGTTGTCGTAGGAAGCTGGTCCTTCGAAGAAACTTGTCATAGTATAGGCGATGATGACCCTTTCATATTCCTTGTCCTTCGGGAATGTAAGGTTGAAGGAGAAGTCCTGTTCCTCGCCCCAGCCGAAGAAATGCAGCTTCAATTTGTCACTGCTGACCTTGGCGGAAGGCTTGTTTGAGGCTTGAAGAGGAGGGTGGCGGTGGCAGTGGCTCCGCGGCTACTCGGCTACTCGACTACTCGACTACTCGGAGGAAGGCTTGAAGAGGAGGGCGGCGAGGTCGTCAGCGGTGGCGCCACGGAAATAGGAGGCGACGGGCTGGGACGCAAGGAAGGCCTTTATGTCAGCGGGATCGTAGCGGAGGCCGATCATCTTGACGGACAACTCTTCGGCGGGGGTGTCGAAAAGGAAATCGCCGGTGAAATCGAGGCGGTCGATGAGGCCGTGGTCTATGCGAAGATTGGCTTCGACGTTGCCGCAGGCCAGCTTGGCCTTGCAGCGGAAATCGGCTTCGTGGGAGTGACCATAGATGAAATCCCAGGTGGAGAACTTCTCGTCGGCTTGCTTCCGGACCTCGGCGATCTGCTCGGCGGAAAGGGGCATCTGGCCGTCACCTGCTGAAAGAATCTCCTGAAGCTTGGCCTGGAGCTCATCCAAGGAACTGAACTGAGGAATATATTCCTTCAGGTTGGCCACACGGCTCTTGACCGAGGATATTCCCTTGGCCTGCATCTTCGAGGTCGGAGTGTCGAGCACCTTGATAAGAGTGTCAAGGTCAACGTTGTACATCAGCGTGCCGTGGATGATCTCCTGATTGTGGGAGACACGGCGGGCATAGCCGGAGACCTTTCTTCCTTCCACGAATATGTCGTTGCGGCCTGTCAGCTCGGCTGGTACGCCAAGGCTGCGCAGAGCGTCCACCATTGGTTGCGGGGACGGGTTCCTGCCGATAATCGTGTAGTTCATATTCTGGAGATCGTGATAGACGGCTCCGCCTCCGGTCACACGGCGGGCCAGCGTGATGCCGTGCGAATTGAGATAGTCCAGATTCACCTCGCTGTAGGCGTTCTGGTTCAGGCCTATGATCACTGCCGGACGGTTCCTCCAGAGGAAGAAATAAGGTTCCTCGGACTGGATGTTCTCAAGGCAATATTCATCAAACGCAAGGTTGAAATACGGGTCGGTGGAGTTATTTATCAGATACTTCATATTCGATTACAGGTAGGATATATTTCTTGATTTCGGGGTAATTGGGCAGGTGGGTTCCAGGGTAGGAACGCGACCGACCTGGATAATAAGCCTCAAACTCGTCCTTGCAGTTGACCATCTCGTCACGGTCGGCGAACATTCCGGTGGTCAATGCGACTTCCTCGGAGGCAAGTCCATCAAACTCAACGCTTTCCAAACGAGCATATTCATCGCATAGAGCATCGGTGACGGTGAACGTCAAGGCTCCGTCGCGGCGCGGGGAAAGATATTCACGCTCCCCTGTCATCGTGCGCAGGAGACGGGAGATGTGGAAGTCGGGATTGACGAGGATCTTCCGGTAGCCACGGAGTTTCTGTGCCCAGAATCCGCCAAGGGACAGGCCGATGATGAGGTCGGGGCGCTCGTCCCGGCATATTCCTTCAAGAAGGTTCAAAGCCTCGCCGGGTTCGATGGGCACGTCCGGAGCGATGACTTCGCTGCCCTTCAGAAGAATCCGCAGGGAGGAGGCCATCTTGTAGGCACCGGAAGACGCAAGCCCGTGGATGAAAAGGACTTTCATCGGGAATTTAGTCCTTGTGGCTCTCAAGGATCAGATCTCCGAGTTCCTTGAGGTCGCGGACGATGAAATCCGCCGGGTAGTGCTCGGGATGAGGGTTCGTGCGGGCGTCCTCGGCCACTTTCAGAGCGGTCTCAAGGGTAGTCTCACCAGAAAGCACCAGCACGCTGACTGCTCCGGCGTTGTGGCCCATAGCGATGTCCGTGTAGATTCTGTCTCCGACCATCGCTATCTCGTCGGCCTGCAGACCGTTACGGTCACGGATTCCGTCAAGCATCGTAGGATCCGGTTTGCCCATCACCTTGTCCGGTCTTCTGCCTGAAGCCGCCTCGATGCACTTCTGAAGCGAGCCACAGTCCACAAGGATGGTTCTGGCATCTGTCGGGCAGACCCAATCCGGGTTCGTCGCCATATACGGAATGCCTTGCTTGGCCCACCAAGTGGCGCGGCAGAGGCGTGAATATACAAGCGTGGTGTCGAAGGCCACAATCAGCATGTCCGGAACGTCATCAGGATCGTCGGTGCAGGAGATGAACCCGGCCTTCTCGAACTGGCCGATCATACTCGGAGTTCCCAACATAAAGAGTTTCTTAACATTAGGGAAATTTTTCTTGATATAATCAATCGTGGCGATAGGGGTCGTGTACATATTCCCTTCATCGGCGGGAATCCCCATTCCGGCGAGTTTCTTGAGATAATCCTCCACCGACTTCGTCGGATTGTTCGTCAAGAATGAATATCCCACCCCGTTCCTTTTCATCGTGTCGAGCACCTCGACGGTGAAAGGGAAAATGTTGTTCTCCATGTAGATGGTGCCATCCATATCCAGGGCCAGATGCTTGATCCGGCGAAGCTTGGCTTTCTGCTCTGCTGTGAGAGACTTGTTATAGTTTTCTGTCATATTCATATTTCTTTAATTAATTACTTCTATGTTTTGTCGCTTCGGCAGGCTCAGCGACCGTCCGATATATTCACATCTTACAAAAATAACAATTTCTTCATTAAGAATGCCGTTTTTTGTATCTTTGTGTCCCCCGTTTTAAAACGCTAAAAGAATGGATCAATCAGTAAAGAAAAAGTACAACTACTGGCAGTGGAGAACCCTCATCATCCTGATGATCGGGTACGCCCTTTTCTATTTTGTAAGGAAGAACTTCAGCATCACGATGCCGGCCCTGGAGGCCGAGCTGGGGATCAGCAAGGTCAAACTCGGCCTGTTCCTGACCCTGCACGGCATCATCTACGGTCTGTCGAGGTTCATCAACGGCTTCATCGCCGACCGTGTCAGCCGCAAGAAGATGATGGCCACGGGACTTTTCCTCTCCGCGCTCGTGAATATATTCATAGGACTCAGCCCTGAGATGAACGGCCTGTTCAACTTTATGGACGGCGAGGGCAAGGCCACTATGGGAATGGTCGCGTTCATCGGAAGCCTTTGGCTCATAAACGGTTACACCCAGGGAATGGGATTTCCTCCCTGCGGTAGCCTTATGGCCCATTGGATCAAGCCTTCGGAGCTTGCCACCAAGCAGGCCATCTGGAACAGCTCGCACTCCATCGGAGCCAGCCTCGTGGCATTCCTTTGCGGAACCTTCATTCTGAACCACTTCTCATATTCAGCGTGGCAATGGTGCTTCTTCGTCCCGGCACTCCTCGCAATAGCCGGTGCCGTTCTGGTTCTCTTCGGCCTCAAGGACACCCCTGCGTCAGTAGGGCTGCCTGATCCTGAGGAGATTGACGACAACGCTCCGGTCAAGGAAGTCGTCACAGAGCCTAAGGAGTTCACCGATTTCGCTTACAAGAGATTCGTCAAGGAGATGGTGTTCAAGAACCCTATCGTCTGGATTCTCGCGACCTCCAACTTCTTCATCTACATCATCCGCTTCACCATCCTGGACTGGGGCGCGACATTCCTCACCCAGGACAGAGGCCTGAGCATCCAGACCGCCTCGACGGTGGTGGGCATCACTGAAGTGCTCGGCATCGTGGGAACACTTCTCGCCGGCTGGGCGACCGACAAGTTCTTCGGCAGCAAGGCCCACAGAACCTGCCTTATCGGTCTGGCCAGCGCGACAGCCTGCTTCATCCTCTTCTGGCTCACCCCTAAGGAGATGGGCGGTCTTTCAGTGGCCCTGATCATCATGGCAAGCTTCTTCATCTACATGCCTCAGGCCCTTATAGGAATATGCCTGTCCAACCAGGCCACGAAGCGTGTCGCCTCCTCCGCCAACGGCATGGCCGGCATCCTCGGCTACGCCAGCACCGCGATCTCCGGTCTGGTCTTCGGAGCCCTTGCCGACAAATTCGGCTGGAACTCCGTCTTCGAGGTAGCCATAGCCCTGGGCATCGTCGGCGTGATCCTCTTCGCCATCATCTGGAAAGCCCCAGCCGACGGCTACGCCAAAGCCGACAAGCTTCTGGAACAGGTCAAGGCCGACTACGAGGCGCAGGGCAAATAGCGAATTCTTTTCAATGAATATTACAACGGCTGACCGTTTCCGGTCAGTCGTTTTTCATTCAGAGTGTCAGCAGAGACTCTACACCGTGGCCTGCTCCCAATATAGCCGTTGCCAATCCTGAGTTATCCCTCACATTTTGCAAAACGCCTTCAGGGCGATCGGCCACAGAACCGTCCACAGGCCACTTTGTCATGAATATCTCGCCCCCGATCGCACGACTTTTTCAGGCTTATCGTCATTCTACACTGTTCTGTGGCACATTACTCTGAAAGCGATTCGTAAAAACTCAGAATTCCTCACGTGCCTCAAACACGCCACCCCCGGCCAACCCCAAGTTATCCCTCCCATTTTACAAAACACCTTCAGGGCGATCGGCCACAGAACCGCCCACAGGCCACTTTGTCATGAATATCTCGCCCCCGATCGCACGACTTTTTCAGGCTTATCGTCATTCTACACTGTTCTGTGGCACATTACTCTGAAAGCGATTCGTAAAAACTCAGAATTCCTCACGTGCCTCAAACACGCCACCCCCGGCCAACCCAAGTTATCCTTTTCAAAATCGCCTTGTCCGGTGAATCCCCACCCTCACCGGACAAACTCATATCGTTGCCGGTTTTGTCCGGCGATTCAAGCGTTTCCCCGGACAAACCACGGCCCAATCGCCAAACCAAATCGCAGGTCACAGAACTGCCAAAAGCGACTTGAATATACAAACGCGATGGGAGCCTCCTATCTCATCCTCTTGAAATAAGCGGTGGTCTTGTCGTAATAGCCGTTTATGTCTCCAGTGAAAGTGCCTTCAATGTCTTCTTCGGACATCCTGTCGCACGGGATGACCTTGCCTTTGGCCTTATAGCAGAAACCGACACTGATCCCACCGCCTTCATATTGGTAGATTTTCACTCCTTTGTAAGTGTCCACGGCTTTCCCTACGGTACTGCCTCCGAAAAGTGCGCTGTTTTTGATATAGTCAAGTGAGAGCACGAGTTCTGATGGTGTCAGTTTTTCGACTGTCAGAACTTCCTTGAACACAATAAACGTGATAGTCAGAGTTTTATCCTTTGAAGAGTAGTAATATGGAACCGAAACCGGGAGTCCAGTATCTTCTCCATCCACCTCCGCTATCGTCTCCATATAGCCATCCTTCCCGAAAGTCATCTTCTGGTAGTTCACTCCAGACAAATCCTCCGAACCGACCTTCTCCCCATTAAACACATATTCGTTCTTGCAGTTTTGCCAAGTCCCGATGATGCCGTCGGTGTTCTCCGGATTCTCCTTACCGCAGGAAAATAGGGCGAAGGCTGCAAGAGCGGCCACAACTACAATATATATTCGTCTTATCATATTTTGAATTGTTAGAATGTCAGTCCGACGGAGACGTTGAGAATGTTGAGGCTGGTATTGTCATCGAAGTTGGTAAGGGACGGCTGGTAGGATATTCCAAGGAAATATTTGCCACAGAGTGCCTTAGCTCCGAACTGGGCGCAGAGTTGAAAGCGGTTGCCGGCATTGCCATCCTCGTCCTTCTTGAACCAGTTGAAGGTGTATCCATCATACTTGCTTTGGCCGATGATGTGCGCGGTCAGGTTGAGGCCGACGAACGGAATCAACTGGATCTGCCCAAGGTCAAGCCTGTACATCAGGTTGACCGGCACCACCGCCGAGACGAGGGTGGAATTATTGTCCCCGAACGCCATTAGCAGGTCAGCGCCATATTCGTAGAGAAAAGGCAGCTCCCCCGGAAGTGCTCTCGCCTGTGAGACTCCTACCGAGAGTCCGTTCAGGTTCTGTGAGAGGGAAATTCCTCCCGCACTCGCCTTGATCTCGACATTTGAATATGATGCCTTGAAAAAGTTTTCCTGTGCGGACACCGTCCCGCAGATGGTCATCGCTGCGATGACCGCTAAAAGTTTGATACGTTTCATCATTTTATTTCACTATAATGGAAAAAGAGCAACGCCATCTAGCAATACTAGAAAGTCCCGCCATCCACGGTAAGATCATCCACCTCACCTTTTCGCCCTCTTTTAATTTTAAGCGCTTCATCTAGTCCTGCTGAGTTCCGTTCTGATTTTCGATAAGCAAAGGCACTCACTATAAGTGACAATGCTGAAGCAACTGAAGAAATTTCTGCGGAATATTTCCTACAAATGAACTGGCATCCTATGATAATGACCGCCAAAATGATCAAGACTACAAATGTTTGTTTAGTTTTCATCTCTATAGTTAATTTTATAATTCTCACATTGTTTAGTATATCTGGTCTGGCGAGAGTTGTTGCCAGACCAGATATGTCGTGATTAGTCTTCAACGGACACGGTCCATTCTTTCTCTTTGCCTTTCGCTCCTAAGATATAATCCTTTATTGCGGATTTACCCAGAGTGTCGATGCTCTTGCCATCATCCATAATAACCAGAGCTGTTCCGTCACCGTCATAATTAAACTGGATGACCTTGAAAGACTGACTTTTGTCTTTGTTGTTAGTGATAACTACCATAACAAAACGGTTTTTAAGTTAAACAATAATTGTATGAAAGGCCTATTTAGGCTATATTATTCCTTCACGCAACGTAAAGAACGCTTCGAATCATAATTATCACTAGTTTCACCATAAGCGAGAGAGCCTTTAGGGGTACTACTAGGTCCAAACTGTAATACATAAACATAATTGCCAACTGGTTTTTTACACATATAATGCCCATATATTAGCATTTGTTCAGCATACCCCTTTTTGTTGATAAATCCACATGCAGGAAGGAATATAGCGAGGACACCCTCGGAGTATGGTGTACTTCCAGAAAACCACCGTCCCCTCATCCCTTTATATGTAAGAAATTCAGAACAATTAGCAGCTAACAACTCCAACTCACTCTTTGTCGGCCATCTCCAGCCATCAGGGCAAATGCTGTCATCAACGCCTCTATTACCATAATAATAGTAGTAATCCCCATAGAAATCATTTTCTGTTGAACCGCAATTCACTGGGGCCCAAGTAATTCCATCAATATTTACACCTGGCCCAAAATTCAAGCCTGCTTCATCAACATAATCATTCTCTGTCGGACTGTCCATAGTTTTAATTGGTGTTAGTCGAATGTATTCTGAAACAATATTGCTCGATCCATCAGAGATCTTGAGCCGCGCCCTGGCGGTCAACTCGCCTTGGAAGAAGGCGTCATCAAGACCGTCAGCGGAGACAGCGACAGACAAGATGCCGTCGGAGGCGGTGGCGGACTCGATGGTCAGCGGGGCGAAGTCACCGGCGGAGGCGCGGGTCATTGTGTAGACGGCCTTGACGGAGAGTGCGGTGTTCCAGTTGGCGGCGAGGTCTTCGGCGAGGCTGGCGGGTTGGATCTCGAAGCGCAGGGTGAAGGAACCTGGAGTGATGGTGGTGCCGGACATCGTGTATGAGACGTTCTCTATACCGTCGGCGTAGGTCGGGATGTGTGAGATGGAGACCATACGGCCGATGATGTTGGAGAGCTTGGCTTTCAGGGTGTTGATCTCGTCCTGGAGGGCGCTGATCTGGGACTTAATTTCGGACAGGGAGGTCTCAAGGGTCTTCACGCGGGTGTCGAGGGCATCGATGCGGGTGTTGATCTCGGTGACCTTGGTGTTGATGGCGGAGTTAAGCTCGGTGATCTTGGAGTCGATCTTGCCGGTAATCGTGCCGTCATATTCATTGATGGCGGAGGTTATGGCTTCCTTGTAGGCCTTGGTGATGTCCTCTGTCGCCTTGGAGAGGTCGGAGCGGAGGGTCTCGATGGCGGCGGCGTTGTCGGAGGCGGTCTTCTTGACGGTCTCCAGTTCCTTGGTCAGTTTGTCGATCAGGGTTCGGTTCTCGCTCTCGGATGAGCCGGGCTTTAGGTTATTGATGAGGCCTTCGAGGTATTCCTTCTGGGACTTCAGCTGGGCCTCAAGGGCGGACTTCTGCGCGTCGAGCTTGGCCTGTGTCTCGGCGATGGTCCAGTAGGAGTCGAACTTGGAGTTCACCCACGCCTTGAGGGATTCCTCCAGCTTGCCCAGCTCCACCTTCATCTCGGCGCGGTAGGCCTCGGTCACTTCGGTCTTCGCGGCGGAGATGGCGTTGGTATATTCAT
>ENA-OYWF01000079-OYWF01000079.1-human-gut-metagenome-genome-assembly--contig:-NODE-79-length-31666-cov-6.183259_pt1 | contig 31666 bp, 31 predicted proteins | sample MGYA00244809_ERZ653394 | MGnify/ENA primary metagenome ERZ653394 (study PRJEB26926, sample SAMN06165151) | human gut metagenome | biome: ENVO:00009003; feature: ENVO:2100002; material: ENVO:00002003...
CAGGCCTGCTATCCGGTGTTGCGGTACTTGAATTGTAAAAATTACTATATTTGCTGAAAATCAGATTATTATGAATCCGTTTATTACGACTGGATACGCTGGACCAGAATACTTTTGTGATAGAATTGAGGAGACCAAGGCGCTCACTGACCTGTTGATGAATGGGAACAATGTTGCATTGATGTCCCCAAGGAGATATGGGAAAACTGATCTTATACGGCATTGTTTCGGACAGAAGGAAATCAGTGAGAAGTATTGTACCTTTATCATTGATATCTATTCCACCAAGTCGCTAGTAGAAATGACCGAGAGGATGGGAAAGTCTATCCTTGATACGCTCAAGCCCAAGGGGACGCAGGCTTGGTCTAAATTCGTGAACGCGCTTTCATCGCTCAAGGGAGGTATCAGCTACGATGCCGCCGGGGTGCCCTCGTGGACATTGCAGATAGGTGATTTGGGCAATCCGAAGACTACGCTTGATGAGATCTTCGCTTATCTGAGCAATGCTGAAAAGCCGTGTCTGGTCGCAATTGATGAGTTCCAGCAAATTACGAATTATGCGGACAAGAATGTCGAGGCTACATTGAGGACATACATCCAATATTGCCCGAATGCAAAGTTTGTCTTTTCCGGCTCGCACCGCGAGATGATGGGTTCGATGTTCACTTCTTCTGCCAGGCCTTTTTATCAGAGTGCCACGATTATCAATCTTCCTCCGATCAGGGAAGAACTGTATGCCGAGTTCTGCAAAAAACATTTTGCCGCTGCCGGTAAATGTCTTGATGATGAAGTGGTTCCGGAACTTTACAAGAGGTTTGACGGGACGACATTCTATCTCCAGAAGGTAATGAACATCTTGTTTATGCGTACCAATGAGGGCGAGACTTGCGTGAAAGAACGTATTGCTGATGCTATAGACTATATTATAGATTTCAGTGCCGACACTTATGAGGATCTTCTATATCAGCTCCCGGAAAAGCAAAAACAGATAATCCAGGCAATAGCACTTGAGGGCAAGGCTAAGAAGATTACCTCCAGAGTATTTGTCCGGAAATATGCCTTGTCGTCTGCTAGTTCCGTAAATTCGGCAGTTAAAGGGCTGCTCGAAAAAGGTTTGCTGAATTGTTCACGTGGCGTATATCAAGTCTATGACATGTTTTTTGCAACTTGGCTCACCGAACGCTATATGAAGTAAATTTTTATCATCTCTGCCCTATTTGTGTTTTATGTAAAATACGCGTATTTTTGGCAATTAGGCGCTTCTATGGTTTTAATGGCGGTTGTTGCTAATTGTAAAATATTTTAAAACAATAGATTATGAAAAAAGTAATTCTTATGTTCGTGGCTCTGGCTGTGGTTTGCGGCTGTGGAGCGGGAAAAAAATCCGATGTTGCCAAGACATTGATCGGCGACTGGGAAATTGTGGAGGCCGGCGGTCTCGCGACAGAGGGCGGCTTCGAAAAGGCTATCATTTCCTTCGATGAAAAAGAAGTTCATGGAAACACCAGCATCAACAATTTCTTCGGAGACTACACTGTCAAAGGTGATGCGATCAAATTCGGTGAGCTCGGCGTGACCAAGATGATGGGCCCTACTCCTGAAGTGGAAGCGGCTGTGCTTGAAGGACTTGACGCTGCCGCTAAAGTTCAGGTTACTGATGAAGACAATGTCTCGATTCTCTCAAAGGAAGGAAACACAGTCCTGAAGCTCAAGAGGAAATTGATTCTTATAGAAGAGCAGGCCTGATGTTATAGAAAAGCAGGCTTGATGCACCGCCTGCTTGAACGCAATAAAAAACGGTTAGAGAACCTTTGTGGACCTCTGACCGTTTTTATCATATATGCCCTTATTACTGATACTGAGTATGGTTGACTCAAAATGCTCATGAGTATGGTTGACTCAAAATGCTAAGTTTGTCCGTAAACAGGTGGGGTTTTACGGATAAGTTGTTCGAAATCAACAACTTGTCCGGAAGAAGGCGGGTTTTCACGGATAAAATCACATTCTGTGAGACAACGATTATCAGGAATAGCAGATGGGCTCACAAAAAAATGCGGTGTATCACGAGGAATGATGCAACACAGAATTGGATTGAGTCGTACAACCTGCGTGTCTGGATTATTGGGGGAGACTGTCTGAAAAGTCAAATATTCCTCAGTGAGAATCGAGAATCCGCTTTCGGCTTGTATAGGGATACGGAGTATTTCAGTCACGCGAGGACTTTTCGGACAGTCTGAGTGGGATTAACAAGTCGTCATCAGACGACCGGCCGTGTCCGTGTATTTGCGAGAGCAAATACGTGGAGGACGCAAAGGCCGCACGGAGCGTCTTTATTAGGGCATCATCAGATGCCGGCCGAAGAACAGCGAAGCGGTAGCCCTGCGCTTTGGTGCGCACGAAGGCCTGATCGCTCCCTTGAAAGGGAGTCGGAGGGTTTAAGACCCTTGGGACAGAGTCCCAATGAAAAACAAGACCGAGGGCGGTAAGTCCTCTCTGTGGCAACCTTGTTGCCGCGCGCTGTATATTTTCCTTTTCTCTCAGCTTTCACTATATTGCAGGAAGTATAAAACATCTTCTTATCCACCACGCCAAATCCGAACAGGTACATGACATTGCGGGAATCCCTTGCAGACAGCGGTCTTGCTGCGATTAATGTTTTATTAATGTTCTCGGAAAACTTTCGGAAAACATATCGGAAAATCATTGCAAATACCACTTGTAAGTTGACGTTTGCAAAAATAGTCGTCAGCCTGCGATAATCTGTGAAAAAAAACTGTATATTCGCAGATGTCCCATTGTTGGGATGACAAAGAAATAACACGTGCCTTAGTTCGTTAAAATCGCCAATTCTATCGAATGTATATACGAGGCACAGCGGACAGCCATATATGGGTTGTCCAGTCTGTGCGTATATACTGGTGTTTGGCGATACCTAACGGACGACAGACTGGGCAACCTTTCTTTTGCTGCAAATATAACCAATACACCAATACGATTATGGAAGCAAAACAGACAAACAAAAGTATTATGACTATCCGCACGGTTCTTGGCCTGGCAGGTCTGGACATCACGAAGAGAATCAAGCTTGTACGCCACAAAGACAGCCGTGATGCCATAACGATAAATGGCGAGACCGTTGTCGGCAACCCTTATGATTGGTATCTGAACGATAGGAAGAAGTTCATCGCATACCAAAGCGAGCAGCACAAGGACATATTCAAGGACGTTGACTATGTCGTTTCTTTCATAGGAGAGGACAGTACTCTGGCCAGGATGGTGGGCGTGTATCAGATTCTTGGACGTGACACGGAAAGGAAGAATCTGACAGGCGTTGACAAATTTTGCTACAAGATGGTTGAACTTGATGGCTTTGATGAACTCAACGAGCGTGTCATCGTGGATTGGGGAGACACGGCAAGGACATTTCATCAATGGCTCGACAAAAACGATAAGAGCATCGTGGCAATTGAGCGAAAAGGCTTCGACTGGGTATGCCCGGACTACGAGGAAATCAACTTGACCTATGGAGAGCTGTCCCATATCATTAATGAAAGCTTGGATGCGTGGAAACGAAAACTTACGGTCGTCAATGGCATCTATGTGATTTCAGACTGCAAGACAGGAAAGCTATATGTCGGCTCCACCTACAACCGTGACGGAATATGGGGAAGATGGGAAGACTATGCAAGAACTGGACATGGCGGAGACGTGGAACTTGCAAATCTTATTGCGGAAGACCAGGATTACGCCAAGGACAATTTTGTCTGGTCGATACTCCAGACATTGCCGTTGAACGTCAGCGACATTGAGGCCATTAGGGTGGAAACACTTTGGAAGAACAAGTTAGGCAGATCGGTCTGCTTACTTAATAGGAATTGAGAGTTAATTTGCAAACAAACTGCCGAACTCGGCATGTGAAGGAATATTAATGAATAGAATAGGTGGTATGAAAACGGTTTTAAGGTTAATCGCATGGGTTATTACTTTGGTAATAATGGCATCTTGTAAGAATACAAATTTTGGTAATTCCGCAATGGATAAAATCATTTCTGATAATGAGATAAGTGATTCTGCTGGAGTTTACACTTATGCTGCATCAAAAGAAAAAGTAACTGGTACGGTTGAAAACAAGATTCTATTTCTGGATAGAATGATAGTCCGTCAGCTTAAGATATACGATGGCGTTGCATTGCAGCTGAAAGATTTTGACTTGAACATGAACCCAATCGGCAAATGTACTTTGAAGGATGGAAAACTGAATGGAGAATATGAGGGCTATGATGATAAAGGAAGATTGTTCATATGCACTTTGGTTGATGGAACAGTGGACGGCTTGTATAGGCTGTACAATTCCGATGGGATTCAGATAAAAGAAGTTCAATACGCTCAAGGGAAAAAGATAAAGTCATATGATTTTGATGCTAATGGTGAGAAGATCATCCCGGTAGAAGATTGCCTTGAGTTGGTTGGATATAAGACTGGATATTATGAATCTGTAAACTACAATAGAAATCAAGTGCTGTATCAACCAATGGTTATCTTCAAATTTAAAAACATCACTGACAAACCTTTAGACAAGGAAGTAAAATTGACATGTGTCTTTATCAAAGATAATGAGGAATGGAGTGAAGACTTCACCTATTTTCAGGACAAATATTCGGATACTCCATTATCTCCGAATATGTCTCGTCAGTGTCATATGCAGAGTTCTGTTGGCTGGACAAATTCATGGTCGATCGGCACATCTGATGTTACATGTGAAATACAAATGAACGGCAAACCATATAAGACATTGAAGATCGCCAATCAATTACTTGTTTCTAATATGATGTGATTATGAGAACACTAAAACATTTACTTTTGATTGCTGTATTATTCTGCTCTGACTTATATGGTCATGCGCAGAACATTGAAGATTATTTCTTTCCGAATGGGAATGAGGTGATATTGCATTCAAATTTCATGTCAAATGCGTATAAAAGCTATGTGCGGCGAGGAGACGTTGTTGAGATCAGGACAGGTGTAAAGGGGGCTGGCGGAGGTGTTATAAGTCGTAGGATCGTTCGTTTTTCATTTGATAAGAATTCAATATCTGTGGTGGAGTACAAGGCTTATTCTTTTGAGAAAGAGGTTCTGTATGGCTATTTTGATCAACTATGGCTAGTGGCTCCTGGGGCCAATGAGGCCGTTTCGTGGATGGGCTATCCGGATATAATAGATGTAGGTGAGGCTGATACTAACTATCTATCTTGCTTCAGGTCTGTTAAAATTGGTTCTGAAATTGTCGAAGCCCTGAAAGTTACTAACGAGGTGAAAGATATTGAACGGGAAAATGTCATAGGTGAATGTACGCAATATTGGTGCAAAGGTTATGGTTTGTTATATGAAGAAACTAAACCTATAGGATCCGGGAAACCCATAATCTATAGCGATTATAAGTTTAAGGGAGAAGTCAATGACAGCATGCTCAAAGGTCTCAATGATGACACGAATCCCGGAGTAAAGATTAAGAATAACGAGAGTGCGCCGGAAGATGAAACAGCGGAGGAACAGGCGATCCCTGCAGATCGTGTGGATGAAAAGCCATCATTTAATGGAGGTGATGTCAATGAATTTGCTATCTGGGTGAATTCTAAGCTTAATTATCCAGAAGTCGCAAAGGAAAATGGTGTTCAGGGACGTGTTGTCCTTCAGTTCACCGTTAATCCTGACGGTTTTGTCAGCAACGTGAAGGTTCTTCGTGGAGTTGACTCATCTCTTGACAAGGAGGCCGTCAGAGTCGTTACTATGTCACCGAAATGGACTTCTCCGGGAAAAATAGATGGGAAGCCAGTAAAAGTAACATATACGTTTCCCGTGATTTTTCAGTTGAGGTAGAAGGAATATCATTGACAACAATAAAGAGAATGGACTATGAGTGAATTCTTAAAATTTTTCATCATCGCTGTTCTTTTGACTTGCACTACGTCAATGGCACAGGCACAGCCATACTTGACATCCAATGGAAAGTTCATCAAGCTTGACGAGTTACGTGTCGGCGGAGACGTGTCTTTGCTCAAAGCCGAACTTGAAAAGGGCAGTATCAAATGTCTTGGAACCCAACACGAGTTGGTGATTATGCTCGACCCTCGTAATACGAACTGGGATATAACCACAAACGGGACGTTTTCAGTCAGCGTGAACTCATTCGGCAAGATTTATAAGATGCGGTATGTCATAGAATCCGTGCCAATGGTTAACCAATACACAGGGCAAAGCAACCTGCGAGCGATGATTGACTATTACACAAGAGTGATTTCAAATAACAGCGGAGGATTCCCTTATGTTGATGCGTCCCTGAATCCAGAATCGGATATTATGACACTGTTTAGAGAATATCGAAGTTTTGAGTACAAGTACCATATGAGGGAGAAGAAACTGTCTCCATTCACCTGTACAATAATATTCCAATGCAGCGGAGGTTTTTTGTCAGTGTCTGACGAGACTTACGATAGTAGATTAGATAATTAATTAAAAATGATTGTATTATGTTGTTAGGTTCAATGTTTATTATTGTCAGTTCATTTGTTTTGATGGTTGATCATGAGCATGAAAACAAGTTTTTCAAGAAACTTTTCAAGGTTGGTTGTGCATGGTTTAAGATCTTTTCTATAGTCGAACTGACCTTAATTCTTAGCTTGATTATTATAATTATTGCTTTCAACTTGACAGAGGAAGGCATCATATAATTCCTTACTATGATAAGCGTAGAGGAAACACTAAGGATTGCGCTTGAAGCGCACACTGGTCAAAAAGACCTTGACGGTAAGCCTGCAATTCTGCATCCCCTTGCAGTGGGGCTTATGGGCAGAACGGATGCGGAGATCAAGGCTGGATACCTGCATGATGTCGTTGAGGATTCCTCAATAACACTTGAGGATTTGAAAAATAGAGGTGTGGAGGATGATGTGCTTACGGCGTTGGCACTCTTGTCACACGATAAGGAGAAAGTGGGATATTTTGAGTATGTGGAAAATATCATCGCCTCTGGCAATGTCACCGCAATTCATGTCAAACTTAATGACCTGCACCACAATCTGCAACGAGGCAAGGATTCTTATGAAGCGGCCGTCGCCTCCAATGATACGGCCAAACTTAAAGAACTTGACCGCATAAACACAAAACATACAAAGGCGTTGGAAATGATTATAAAAGCTGGCTATGAGAACTGTAACTAACAAGGAACTGGGGAAGTCGCTCCGTTCCAATGAAATGGTCTATCTTCTGGACGACACTGATGAAATCGCATGGGGATTTCTCGGTGATGGAAAGAACCGTAGAAGAGTGGTAAGTAAGGCAAAGGGCAGGGAGCCTTTCGAGCACAACCCTAAGCAGCAGAACTCCAACAGTATGATCCCTGCTTATATGAATAAGGATGTGATGACAAAGGAGGAATTTGAAAACTACTGAATATGGATAAGAATGACATATTAAAGATTTGTCAATCGGCAGGTTATACGGAGGGGCACGAAGCGCGACCTGTAAGTTGCTGAGTGATAGTTGTTTAACCATTTTCAGAGTTACGAAAACACCAACTCTGAAAATGCTTAAAGTGTTAATAATTAGTGACTTATGCGTTGCGCCCAATGTCCAACATCGGTAAACATTATCCAGGACTAGACAAGCGAAAAGCACCGTCCGAAGGATAAGGCATCATCAGATGCCGGGCCGGAGCTGGCGGGCAGGGAAAGCCATTGTGGCGATGGAAAGCCCGTAGGCCCTGATCGCCCCCTTGAAAGGGGGGCGGGGGGATTGACGAAGGCGCCTCGGAAAAGGAAAACGAATTTTCCTTTTCACTCAGCTTTCACTATATTTGCAAGTTAAAATGAAGAAAGAGATGGAACTGAATAAATGCGTTATAATCGGCTCAGGCCCTGCGGGCTATACGGCTGCGATTTATGCCGGGAGAGCAGGTATCCAGACCGTTCTGTATGAGGGAATGGAACCGGGCGGACAATTGACCACCACCACTATAGTGGAGAATTATCCGGGATTTGAGAACGGCGTGGATGCAAACTCCCTGATGTCATCGATGAAAGCTCAGGCTGCACGGTTCGGAGCAGAAATCCGTCCCGGCAGGATTGTGGAAGCGGATCTTTCCGAAAGACCTTACAGACTGAAGGATGACACCGGAAAAGAAATCGTGGCAGAAGCATTGATAATAGCCACCGGCGCGACAGCGAAATATCTCGGCCTCCCTTCCGAACAGAAATTCAAGGGTTTGGGCGTTTCAGCCTGCGCCACCTGTGACGGCTTCTTCTATAGAAAGAAAGACGTGGCAGTAGTCGGAGGAGGAGATTCCGCGTGTGAAGAGGCTACCTACCTGGCAGGCCTTTGCAAAAAAGTCTATATGATTGTGCGCAGAGATGTCTTCCGCGCATCCAAAGCCATGCAGGAGCGCGTGGCAACAACTCCGAATATCGAAGTGCTGTGGAACTGCAACACCCAGGAAGTCCTCGGAGACGACTCCGGAGTGACAGGCGCAAGACTGGTCAGAAAAGATGGTAAGGTTTTTGATATCAGCATTGACGGCTTTTTCCTCGGCATTGGCCATCATCCTAATTCCGAACTTTTCGCGAAATGGCTGAAAACAGACGAAAACGGATATATCATCACCGAGGGAAAAACTTCAGAAACAGGAGTTCCCGGCGTTTTTGCCGCAGGTGACGTGCAGGACCCGCATTACAGACAGGCTGTGACAGCGGCTGCATCAGGCTGCAGAGCGGCATTGGACGTGGAGAAATACCTGAATTCGCTGAAGTAAGTGACGGAAAAGTCTCATAAGACAAAGACGAATAAGAACGAATAATATATATAGAAATGAAATTTACCGGAAAAGTAATTCTTGGAGTTCTGGTCATTTCCGCGGCTGTCTCCTGCAAATCGCAGTTCGATGCGCTGCTTTCGAGCAATGATGTAGATGCCAAGTACAAGGCCGCCTTCGAATTGTTCAATAAAGGAAAGTACCAGAAGGCCGCTTCACTGTTCGAATCAATGTCAGTGCTCACGGACGGTACTGAGAGAGATGACACCGTCCAGTACTACTGGGGCTTGAGCAATTACCGCTTCAAGGATTACGTGACCGCGGAGGCAAACTTCACAAGGTTCGTCACCAATTTCCCGCGCAGTCCGTTTGCAGAAAACGCCAGATTCCTCAGAATCGACTGCCTCTACAGGTCCACATACAGATATGAACTGGATCAGACACCTACCAAGGTGGCGATAGCTGCGATAGCTGAATATCAGAAGGACTACGGCACTCAGTCTCACGCTACCGAGTGCGCGGCAATGCTCGACGACCTGAACGAGAGACTTGACAGGAAAGCCTACGAATCAGCCCGGCTCTATTTCAATATGGAAGACTACAAAGCCGCCAGAGTCGCGTTCAGGAATACGCTCAAGGACAATGCGGACAACATCTATCGTGAAGACATCCTGTACTACATTGCCAAGTCTTCCTACAAATATGCTCAACTTAGCGTACACTCCAAGCAGAAAGAGCGCTATCTCACCTTCATTGACGACTACCTGAATTTCGTGGGCGAGATACCTCAGTCCAAGTATTCAAGAGAATTGAAGACACTGTATGCAAGGGCCCAGAAGGCACTTGGACGCAACACCAGCGATGAAGAAATAGCCGGCACGGACAAGTCATTTGCCAAAGAGCGCAAGACTGCCGAGAAGGCGGATAAGCAGCAGAAGAAATAGAATCAGTTCCAAAACTTTTGAAACTTTCTTGAAACCGCTGAAGTATATACTTATAGAGGCACATGGAAGGCCTCAGAGTAAATGAAATTTAATTTAAAAGACGAAAATGGATAAGAAAATCGTACCGCAGAACACCATTACAAGAGATGTGAAAGACCTTGCAGCTCCTACAGGAAACCTTTATGAGTCAGTGGTGATTCTGTACAAGAGAGCCAACCAGATTGCTCTTGCAGAGAAGAAAGAACTTAACAAGAAACTCGAGGATTTCAAGAATGACCGCGATTCGATGGATGAAGTGTTCGAAAACCGTGAGCAGATCGAGATATCAAAATATTACGAAAGACAGCCTAAACCTGTTCTCGTGGCGATTTCTGAATTTGAAAACGGAGAACTTTCATACAGAATGGCAAATCACGACAATGCAGAATCAGCAGAGACACCTGCTCCTGCACGTAAAGTGACTGAGGAATAGTATTTCCTTGCTATGCTGAGTTCCCTTCACATAAAGAACTACGTACTTATAGACTCGCTGGATATAGATTTTCCTGCGGGTCTCGTCATTATTACCGGTCAGACCGGTGCCGGCAAGTCCATCATACTCGGAGCATTGTCACTGGTACTGGGCGGTAAATCAGACACTTCCGCTATCGGAACAGCCGGCGACAACTGCGTGGTCGAGGCGGAGTTTGAGGTCAATGACGAAGACGGTTCCCTGAAGAACTTCCTCGACGAAAACGACATCGATTTCGACGGAAGAAATCTCGTGATAAGAAGGGTGCTCAACTCCTCCGGCAGGTCCCGTTCTTTTGTCAATGACTGTCCCGCTTCAGTAAAAGTCCTTTCCGCATTGTCCTCCCGTCTGATTGACATCCACTCCCAGCACGAGACCATGTTGCTCAGGGACAAGACTTTCCAGATGTCAATGCTGGACCACTTTGCGGATGACACGGCTCTTCTTACCTCATGTCGTGAGGCCTGGACAGAACTGGCCTGCCTGAAATCCGAATACGCATCAGTTACGGAGACGTTGACCAAGATGAATGCGGAACAGGACTACAATCAGGCCCAATACTCCCAGCTCGAAGCCGCCAAACTCAAGGAGGGCGAACTGGAAGACCTGGAAGTGGAGCAGAAACAGCTTGCAAATGCCGAGGAGATAAAGTCAAGTCTCTATCAGATAGAGAATTATTTCAATCCGTCAGCCGATGACGGACAGGATGAGCGTCCGTCGCTTGACTTCATCCTGAAAGAATCGTCCAAGCTGTTGGACAAGATTTCCGACTATGTCCCGGCCGCGTCTGCATTGTCCTCACGCATCGAATCTTCACGCCTGGAACTCGACGACATCCTTTCTGAAGTCTCTGACCTGGAGGCTAAAACAGATGTTTCCAATGAAAGACTTCAGGAAGTAGATGACAGATTGTCAATGCTTTATGACCTTATGAAGAAGCATTCGTGCACGAGCGTAGAGGAACTTATAGCATTGAGAGACAAACTTTCGGAGGCTTTGGCCGACACATCTGTGCTCGAGGCAAGGAAAGCGGAACTCAAGAAACTTATCGCAGATGCGGAAGCCAAATTGGATGAAGCATGTAAGCGTCTTCATGAAGCCAGGGCTAAAGCCGCTCCTCAGTTTGCCGATTCCATCTGCCGCTCGATCCGTTCTCTGGAACTGGACAGGGCAGTATTCGATGTCATTCTCGAACCGGCTCAGCAGGGACCTTCAGGCTCGGATTCCATACTTTTCCGATTCTCATCCACAGGAAAGAACCCTGTAGATGTGGCAAAATGCGCATCCGGAGGTGAAATGTCCCGTATAATGCTCTGTCTCAAGGCAATGATGGCCCGCTACACGAATATGCCGTCGATGATTTTCGATGAGATCGATACCGGTGTTTCCGGAAGCGTGGCAGACAAGATGGGCGAAATGATATGCAGTATGGGCGAGTATATGCAGGTATTCGCTATAACGCATCTTCCGCAGGTTGCGGCCAAAGGCGATGCACATTACATTGTCACCAAGACATTCGAATCTGACGACCGGGCCGTCACTTCCATCCGCAGAATCTCAGGCGAAGAGCGCCTCATGGAAGTAGCGCGCATTCTCAGCGGCTCCAAAGTCACCCCTGAGGCCATTGCAAATGCAAAGTCTCTACTCGGAAATTAGTGAGCTTCCTGTAAAAGCTATCTTCTGACTATTTTTATAGAGTAATCCGGGCCGTAAACAATGCGGCGTACACCCTCATTGACATAACCTCCGTCCTCGCTCTGTCTGAAAAGCAGGTCGGTCTGCATCATAGGCGTATTGTCGAGTCTGCCTACGAATTTCATCCAATTCCTGCCGTAGGTGGCTTTCATCTTGATGAAGAAGTATGCAAGGTCGTAGCCCTGGAAAGAGAACTGTGTAGGCTCAGCATTGTACAGAGCCCTGTATTCGAGAATGAACTGGCGTACCTTCTCATTGTCATAATCGATATAGTAGGCAGTCGAGATTCTCGTCTTGAGATTATGGAGATTCTCCACATCGATGGTCTCGAAAGATTTTATCTTGGACGGGCTGTAGAGAACCACATTGAACTTTCTGTAAACCAGCATGTCCAGATTTCTCACGACATCATTCACGAAAGCCTCGCTCTCTGAATTGATGATCACTCTGTTGGTGCCGGTCTTGGTCATAAGTTCGCCCATGACATTGGCCGCATTTCTGCCCTCAAGAATATTGTAGGAATATCTGATGACATTCAGTCCGGCATTTTCCACAGCCTCGTTCATCTGCTGGACAGCACTGTTTGCTGAAGCATTCTTTTCGCTGATTACCAATATTTTGTCTCCTGAACGGTTTTCGCTTTTCACCCAATTTGCCAAGTCGTTGAACTGCATGGCAGATGAAGCTGGAGCCTGGATGAGATTTCTGTGGGACGGTATCAGGCTGGCGGTCTTGTGGTCGAGCGGAGAAATGATATAGGTGTCCTCGCTGCTGATGGAAAGCACCCTTTCAAGCGTCTCAGTCTTGAGCGGTCCTATGCAGATGTCACTTTCGTTCATCCTCTGCGCAGTCACGGGAGCAGTACTGCCCGGTGCATCATAGACGCTCAGATCCACGTCAATGCCCTCTTTCCCGAGTTCCCTCACAGCCATGAGCACACCGCTGTAAAAATCCATGGACGTCTCGCTCGGTGATGTGGTCGATGCCTTGAAAGGCATTATCAGCAAGGCATTTACCTTGGACTGTCTGGATAGAGAATAGTCCTCCTCGGGTTTCTGATGAACTGTACTTTCAGCTGGAGTCTCTTTTACGTCAGCGGCGGGAGTAACCACCTTTGCCGCATTCTTCCTCTCAGCCTCGAGTTCTCTTACCTTGGCGGCAGTCGGAATCCTCAGTTTCTGTCTGTTCTTGAGTTTGGAAGTCTTGAGGCCATTGTAGGACATCAGCAGTTCCTTGGAAATCGAGTATTTGTAGGCAATGTCTTCGATGTCCTCATACCATTTCGTGACATGAATGGTATAATCGTCCTTTTTGTTGTCAGTTTTCTTGCTGTCATCCTTTTTGCGGGATTCAGCAGCTGATTTTTCCTGTTTTTCAGGCTCCGGAACGGCCTGTTCCGTAGGTTTTGCCTGAGTTCCTGCAGTAGGGATGAGAATGATCGAATTCTTCTTCAGCCCGACAGTCTTGAGGTCGAGTTCCGGATTTACATTGCAGATGTCATCCACGCTCACGCCATAAGCCTTGGCGATGGAGAACAGCGTCTGCTTCTCCAGTACGACATGAGAATAATAAACCTTTCCGTCGCTGCCTCTGACCTTTTCTTTCGAGACGGTGACAGGAGCCTGAGTATATGTCTGGGCAGACGCCGTAGCCTGCATACAGGCCATCACGATCACTGCACTTATGCCTGCCTTAAGTAAATTCATTCTCATATTGACTGCTCTATAATGATTCTGCAAATGTTCTGAGAGTGTCGCAGAAAGCCGACCAGGACAGTCTTCTTTTCTCAGAACGGATTCTGTCAATGAAACCTTCCCTTTCTTCAGGATGGCTGAAGAACGACACGATCTCCTTCCGGATGCACTCCGGTTCCGCCTCCTCAGCGACAATACCCGTGCCAGTATCGCCGATAGTGCTTTTCAGTCCGCCCACATCAGTCACGATCATCGGAACCTCAAAGTGGTACGATACCGAACTGATCCCGCTCTGCGTAGCGCTCCGGTAAGGCAGAACAGTTACATCGGCCGCCGAGAAATAATCCTTCACCTCCGAGTCCTTTATATATTTGGGATAGAGATGAATCCTGTCTTTGCCGGGAATACTGTCAATGATGTCCTGATATTCCTTGAACGAGCCGTAAGGCTCCCCGGCGATTATCAGCTGATAACTGTCATCGAGGCCTTCAAATGCCCTCAGCAGAATATCCAGACCCTTATAATGCCGTATCAGACCGAAGAACAATATGTTTTTCATTCCGTGTTCCAGGCCCAGTTTGTCCTCGGCATCCTCCCTCTTGAGCTTTTCTCCGAAATGGGAGTACAGCGGATGCTGGCGCATAATGTATTTGGCATCAGGCTTCAGTCGCAGCAGGTCCTCTGTCACGGCATCGCACATCGTGACGAAACCGTCACACCCTTTCAAGAAATATTTCGTGAAAGGAGTATCGAAGAAACGCTGCTCGTGCGGAACCACATTGTCCAGAATACCGATTACCTTGCAGTGTTTTCCGGCATGTCTTGCCACGAAACCGAGCGAAGGCGCGAAATAGGACATCCAGTACCTCATGATGAGGACATCAGGCCCCCATTCCCTGATTTTCTTTGCCGCGCTTATCCAGGAAAACGGATTGGCCGTATCCAGTATTGCAGTGCTTTCCACCGGTGCCGCTTCATCATCCGGCGTGACATACTGAGTCTTGCCCGGAAACAGGAAGTCCGGGTACTGCCTGGTAAAATTGAACGCCTTGACGATATCAGTTTTGCCCAGTTCGGCGTATAAAGCTGCGTTGAACTGGGCAATTCCTCCTCTGAAAGGATAGAAGCAGGAAAGTACTGCGATTTTCACTATTTAGTTCTTCTTATCTTCTTTCTTGGTCTGAGCTCCGGTGCTCTTGGACTTGCTCTTCACATACTCTTCATTGAGCTTTGTGATGATGTCCTCAGTAACGTCGAGAGAGCTGTCAGCAGCTGCAACAGGAGACGGGAGAATGTCACCGGATGTAGAGATGACCATAGCATAACCGTTCTCTACAGCATATCTGTCGAGGAACTGCTTGATGGCATCGCCGATATTGTTCATCATAACCTGCTGCTCCTCAGCGATTTCCTGCTGCTTCTGATTTGCATAAGCATTGAAATCATTCCTCTGCTGGTCGAGTTTCTGAGCCTGAACTTCAGCTGCGGAACGGAGCATGAGACCCTTGTTCATCTTCTCCTGGAAAGAATTCACATCACTCTGGAGTTTGTTGCCTCTTCTGTTCACCTCTTCCTGGATGCCCTGTACCTTGGATTCTACAACAGACCTGAGGTCGTTTGCCATATCATAGTCAGTAATCACCTTGTCGAGGTTGAAATATACAATGGCACCGTTGGCAACAACAGCGGATTCAGAATTATCTGCACCCTGAGCGCCTGATTTCTTGCCTGAGAACAATGTTACTGCCGCGAGTGCTGCCACAGCAACAAGGGCTATGACGCTGAGAATTAATGGTGTGTTTTTCATTATTGTTTGATTTTAATAATTATCGTTTATAGTTTATCGTTTTTACGCAATCGCAAAATTACTAAAAGATTTTAATCTTGGAAAGTTTTAGATTTTAATCTTGGAAAGATATTCATGGATAGTTTTCTCCAGACCCATATACAATGCATCGCAGATGATTGCATGACCTATCGAAACCTCGGCCGTCCACGGGATGGACCTTATGAAATATTCGAGATTCACGAGGCTCAGGTCGTGGCCCGCATTGACATCCAGACCGCATTCCCGCGCACGTTCAGCCGCCACCACATAAGGCCTCACCGCATTCTCGCGGCCGCCCTCGTAACCCGACGCATAAGCCTCCGTATAAAACTCCACCCTGTCGGCACCGCAGGCAGCAGCCCCCTCCGCCATCTTAGGGTCCGGGTCAATGAAAATCGACGTTCTGATGCCGCGAGACTTGAATTCCTTGCAGACCTCAGTCAGGAAATCCCTGTTTTTCAATGTATCCCAGCCGGCATTGGACGTGATGACATTCTCCGCGTCCGGAACCAATGTGACCTGCGTCGGGACCACCTCATTGACAAGGTCGATGAACTTCGGAATCGGATTTCCTTCAATGTTCATTTCCACGTCAATAAGCTTTTTGATGGCTCTCGCATCTGCATATCTTATATGCCTCTCATCAGGCCTCGGATGTACTGTGATACCTTCTGCGCCGAATCTCACGCAATCCACCGCCGCCTTCTCCACGTCCGGCATATTGCCGCCACGCGCATTGCGGATAGTGGCAATCTTGTTGATGTTGACACTCAGTTTTGTCATAATCGTATAATTACATTCTTGACAAAAATAGACAATAATATGCAATAATTGTAAAGAAAATGCTAATTTTGGCACTCTCACATTCATTGGACCGAAATTTACAACATCTGATTCTATGCTTTTGGGTATATATATAAAGAATAGGGAACTGGTCGGCAACCCCCGTCTCGCCGAAATGGAGAAGGCGCTCGTGGCCGACGGAAACGAGTTGTACAGCATCTGCAGCAGAGAAGATGTCAGGAAAGGGACCGACATGGTGCTCAGCGTAGGCGGAGACGGCACATTCCTGTCCGCATCCAAACGCGTGGCTGACAGCGGAATACCTATTCTCGGCGTGAACCTCGGCCGCCTCGGATTCCTGTCGGAAAACAGGCCCGAAGATATCCCCGCAGCATTGAAAGATGCAGATTATGAACTGGAGAACAGGACAATGCTGAAGGCGTCGCTGCCCCAAACCGCAGAAGTTCCGGACTCGCTCTCGTTCTGGCCTTATGCCCTGAATGAAATCACTGTCCACCGCAGCGGAGCCGCCATGCTGGGAATCAATGTTTCCGTCAATGGGGACAGCCTGCCGACTTATTGGGCGGACGGGCTTCTTGTCGCTACAAGTTCCGGTTCCACAGCCTACTCGCTCAGCGCGGGCGGTCCGATCTGTACCCCGGATGCCAAAGTGCTCATCATAGCCCCGATAGCGCCGCACAACCTCAATGTACGCCCGCTTGTGGTGCCCGAAAACACCAGGATAAAGATTTCCACAGTCTCCCGTGACGGAAGCGTCATTCTCACGATGGACAACAGGACATTGACCGTGGATGATTCCACTTCGATCGATGTGTCTGTGGCACAGTTTTCGCTAAAACGTGTACGTCTTCCGAAATCCAGTTTCGTGAAAGCGCTTACAAGCAAGCTCTTCTGGGGAGAGGACATCAGAAATAACGCAGATTGACAACCATCAGTTTAATGGAAAACAACAGCAGAATACCTGTCCACGTGTCCATCATCATGGACGGAAACGGACGTTGGGCTCAGGAAAGGGGCCTGGAACGTGTTTGTGGTCACAAGAAAGGTGTGGAAACCGTCAGGAAAGTAACTGAAGCTGCGGCTGAAGCCGGAGTGAAATATCTGTCTCTCTATGCCTTCTCGGAAGAAAACTGGGGGAGGCCGAAGGAGGAAGTGGACTTCCTGATGCATCTGATGATGGATTCGATAGCCGCAGAGGTTGAGGCCCTGGTGAAAAACGGCGTGAGATTCCACGTCCTCGGAAATCTTGAAAGACTCCCGGAAGGACTCAGGGAGGCGATTGCCATGCTTGAGAAGAAGACAGAGGCGAACAATGTGTTGGACCTGATACTGTTCGTGAGCTACAGCGGAAAATGGGACCTGTTCCAGGCTGCGAAAAAATTCGCGGAGGCGAACTCCGGCAAGGACATCGCCTCGATAGATGATATGAACGAACTGTCGAAATATCTTGTCACAGACGGTTTTCCGGATCCGGACCTGATCATCAGAACATCCGGAGAACAGCGGATAAGCAACTATCTTTTGTGGCAGGGAGCCTATTCAGAACTGCTTTTCGTGAAGAAAATGTGGCCTGATTTCGACAAACAGGATTTCTTTGATGCGATAGAAGAATTCTCTTCCAGAAATCGCAGATATGGAAAAGTGAAATAAATACCGTATATTTGTCAGATTATTATTGAGTAGGATGAATTCAGTGACCAAGATATTTTGTCTTTCCGTGCTCGCATTGTCGGCGGTTCCGGCATTTGGCCAGCACAAGGGAGGCGCAGTCGAGATTGACTACAATAATCCGCGGACATACATTGTCGGCGGAATCAAGGTGGAGGGAAACCGCGCTTTCGGAGACAAGCAGATTCTTCAGCAGTCCGGTTTGAGGACAGGAATGGAAGTTACCATCCCTGGTGATGACATTTCCTCTATCGTGAAGAGACTGTGGATGCAGAGATATTTCCAGGACGTTGCAGTCTATGTGGATTCATTGAACGCATCGAAGGATACGGTATTTCTCAAATTGGCCATTCAGGAGCGTCCGAGAGTGTCCAGATGGACTTTCTCCGGAGTCAAGAGCGGTGAAAAGAAGGATTTGCAGGAGCGCCTGAACTTCAAGCGAGGCGGCGAATACTCCGACTACGTGGCCAGGACATCCGTGGACATCATCAAGAGATATTATCAGGGAAAAGGATTCCTCGATGTGAAGGTCGAGCCTCAGGTCCAGAAAGACACCATCATCAAGAACGCGATCCGCGTGAACTATGCGGTCGAGAGAGGACCGAGAATCCGTATCAAGACCATCAACTTCATCGGCAATGACCATGTCCGTGATTTCAAACTTGCCAAGTCGATGAAGAAAACCAAGTCTGCCAAGATATATAACTTCTTCAGCAGCAAGAAGTTCAATGAAAAAGAATATCTGAATGACAAGAAGTCCCTCATCAGCGCCTTCAATGAAGCGGGCTACAGGGATGCGAGACTGCTGAAAGACAGTATATATATGGTGAAGCCGGGCAGGCTCGGAATCGATTTCACCATCGATGAAGGAAAAAAATACTATTTCAGAAACATAACCTGGACAGGAAACTCGGTATATGCCACAGACGCGTTGAACTCGATTCTCCAGATTCACAAAGGCGATCCGTATGACGTCGTGACCATGGAGAAGAGACTCCAGGGCGGCGGAAAACAAGGAGATATGGATGTGTCCAAACTTTACAGGGACAACGGTTATCTCTTCTTCAATGTCCAGCCGGTCGAACTGAACGTGGCCGGGGACTCCGTTGATGTGGAAATACGTATGGCGGAAGGCAAGCAGGCGACATTGAACAATATCATCATCAACGGTAACGACCTTACCAATGAAAGGGTGGTCCGCCGTCAGGTGTTCACAAGACCAGGATACCTTTTCAGCCAGAGCGACTTCGAGCGTTCCATCCGTGAGATCGCATCTCTGGGACAGTTTGACCCTGAGGCAATTACGGACCCTGCGAAAGGATATTCCATCATCCCTGACCAGATGAACAGCACGGTGGATATCGTCTATAACGTGACGGAGAAGCCGTCCAGCCAGCTTGAACTTTCAGGAGGTTGGGGCGGACGTACGTTCGTCGCCACAGTCGGTGTCAGCTTCAACAACTTCTCCACGAGAAGAATGTTCGACAAGACGGCGTGGAGACCGGTGCCTCTCGGAGATGCGCAGAACCTCTCTTTCAGATTCCAGACCAGCGGTACATACTATTCTTCATTGTCAGCAAGTTTCGTGGAGCCGTGGCTCTTCGGCAAGAAGCCTACATCACTCAGTCTTTCAGCATATTACAGCCGCCAGACCAACTCCTATCTGATGTGGAACATCCTGAACAACGACAAGCAGTTCGAAGTATATGGATTCTCCGCTGGACTCGGAAACAGACTGAAATGGCCGGACAACTATTTCGTCCTTTACAACCAGCTCAGCTGGCAGACATACAAGCTTACCAACTGGTTCTCGAACTACTTCATCTTCGATGACGGTACTTCGCACAACTTCAGTTACACGTTGGGATTGTCCAGAACATCCACTGACCAGCAGATCTATCCGCGTCAGGGTTCAGACCTCTCATTCACGGTGCAGTTGACGCCTCCGTACTCATTGTTCCGTCACAAGGACAAGGCAAATCTCGACGCATCAGGAAAACCGGCTTATGTAAGCAATCCGCGCGACATCAATTACGACAAATGGACCGCGCCTGACAGGTACAGGTGGATTGAGTATCACAAATGGTCGTTCAAGGGCTCTCTCTACACGAAACTCGTGGGTGACCTCGTCCTGATGACCAGGGCTCAGTTCGGTTATCTCGGCTACTACAACAGAAAATGGGGATATTCTCCATTCGAGGGCTTCCTCGTCGGAGGTGACGGTATGTCAGGATATAACTCCTATGGTTCTGAAGTCATTGCCTTGAGAGGTTATGAAAACTACTCGCTTACTCCTTACAGGGCTACAGCATACAGTTCGAACGGTTATTCATATGCGGGCAATGTCTATGACAAGTTCACAGTAGAGTTGCGCTATCCGATTGTGATGCAGCCTCAGTCCACGATTTTTGCATTGGTGTTCCTCGAGGGAGGTAACTGCTGGGCTGATATCCGCGATTTCAATCCGTTCCAGATCAAGCGTTCTGCCGGCGTCGGCGTCAGGGTATATCTCCCTGTCATCGGACTTCTCGGAATCGACTGGGGTTACGGATTTGATGACAAGACCAATGGAAAGAGCCAGTTCCACTTCCTTATCGGACAACAGTTCTAAAAGATATCACATTGTTTGAAACAAAACAGTAACTAATATGAAAAAGGTAATTTTGATTGCAGCTGCAGCGCTTATGACATTGTCAGCGTCAGCTCAGAATTTAAAGTTTGCTCATGTGAATTTCAATGAGCTCGTAATGCTCCAGCCAGCTGCTGATTCTGCCAGGGCACAGCTTGCTGCTTCTCAGCAGGATGCTCAGGATACTTTCAAGAGCATGCAGGATGAGTTCCAGGCTAAGTACACCCAGTATCAGCAGAAAGTGAATACTTGGACTCCGGCTATCCGTGAGAGCAAGGAAAAAGAACTTCAGGATATCCAGAACAGAATCGAAGAGTTCAACCAGTCCATTCAGCAGGAACTTCAGCAGCAGCAGAGCCAGCTGATGGCACCTATACAGCAGAAAGCTGTTGAGGTGGTTCACAAACTTGCCAAGGAAGGCGGTTTCATCTACGTCTTCGAAGAGGGCTCATTGCTGTTTGTGGATGAGGCTCAGAGTGTTGACCTTACTCCTGCAGCAAGAAAGGCTTTGAACATTCCGGAGGGCAGAACATTGGAGTCTCTCCAGCAGGAACTTCAGGCAAAGCAGCAGTAGTTTTAGGCATATGATTTACAGGGCGGTATCAGATGATGCCGCCTTTTGCATTTTATAGCAAAATTCTTACAATTTATTATTGTTTTAACGTTTTTTGTTATTAGATTTGCATAGAGCTACGTATAATTCTTTAAAATTTTTAAAGGAATGCAACATAAAGTCATTGACGCCAACGACGTTGTGATAAGATTTGCCGGTGACTCCGGTGACGGAATGCAGCTTACAGGTACTTTGTTCGCCAATATGTCCGCCATCTATGGTAACGGCTTGTCCACTTTCCCTGACTATCCGGCTGAAATCCGCGCTCCGAAAGGAACAGTTGCCGGTGTCTCAGGTTTTCAGGTACATATAGGTAATCATAAGGTAAATACACCGGGCGATTTCTGCGACATGCTTGTCGCCATGAATCCTGCGGCTCTCAAGGCCAATGCCAAATGGCTGAAGCGCAATGCCCTCGTTCTCGTGAATGAAAACGCGTTCGATGACCTCGGCATGAAGAAGGCCGGATTTACAGGAAACCCGTTCGAGGAACTCCATATCGAGGACCGCACCATCATCTGCTCTCCGATCACCAAACTTACGGAAGACAGTCTGAAAGACAGCGGCCTGGATGCCGTGTCGGTCCACAAGTGCAAGAATATGTTCACGCTCGGTATGGCCTGCTTCATTTATGAGCGTCCTTTGGAATTCATCTACGAGTATATAGAGAAGAAGTTCAAGAAAAAGCATCCTGAGATGATTGCCCCGAACAAGAAGGTGGTCTTCGACGGATATAACTATGCATCGAATATCCAGGCGGTTGCCGACACATATCGCGTGGCGCCTGCTCCTCTTGAGAAAGGAACATACAGAAACATCACCGGTAATCAGGCTGCCGCATGGGGACTTATCGCAGCTGCCGAGAAAGCTCGCCTTCCTCTGTTCTGCGGCTCATACCCTATCACTCCGGCTACCGCTATCCTCGAAGAACTTGCCATTCATAAGAATCTGAATGTCAAGACAATGCAGACCGAGGACGAAATCGCCGGAATCTGCTCCGCTATTGGTGCGGCATTCGCAGGAAACTTGGCTGTTACCACGACGTCAGGACCGGGTCTCTCACTGAAATCAGAAGCATTGGGCCTCGCGGTCATGACTGAACTTCCGCTTGTGGTCATTGACGTACAGCGAAGCGGTCCTTGTACCGGTATGCCTACCAAGACAGAACAGGCTGACCTGAACCAGGCTCTCTACGGCAGAAACGGAGAAAGCCCGATGGTGGTCATGGCTGCCCATTCGCCTGCGCATTGCTTCGAAATGGCGTTCATGGCGGCAAAAGTAGCATTGGAGCATATGGTTCCGGTTATGCTGCTGTCAGAGGGATATCTCGGAAACGGTTCTGAACCGTGGAGAGTTCCGTCAATGTCGCAGATGCCTGAGATTCATCCGCGTTATGCACGCGAAGGGGAAGGCAAATTCAAGCCTTTCCAGCGTGACCCTCAGACGCTTGCCCGCGAATGGGCTGTGCCTGGTATGAAGGGCTGCGAGCACCGTGTCGGCGGATTGGAGAAAAACCATGACGGCGTCCTTTCAAATGCTCCTGAAAATCACGAACTTATGGTCCGGGAAAGAGCTGAGAAAGTAGCAAGAGTCGCTGCCGACCTCCCGTTGCTCAAGGTCAATGGTCCTGAGAGCGGAAAAGTGCTTCTTGTCGGTTGGGGCGGAACATACGGACATATCGAGTCAGCTGTAGAAGAACTCAGGGCCGAGGGCAGGGAAGTCAGCTTCGCGCATTTCGATTTCATTGACCCTCTGCCGTCAAATACCGCAGAAGTCTTCTCGAAATTTGAAAAAATCATCGTGTGTGAACTCAATACAGGTCAGTTTGCCTCATACCTGAGGACAATGGTACCGGGAAGAGAATATCTGCAGTGCAACAAGGTCCAGGGACAGACATTCCTTGTCCGTGACATTGTTGAAAGTGTAAATGAAAAAGCGTAATTACTATGGCAAAATATACTTTCAAGGATTTCAAAAGCGACCAGGAAGTAAGATGGTGTCCTGGATGCGGTGATTATTCCGTGTTGGCATCTTTGCAGAAGGTTCTTCCTATAGTGTGCGAAGAAAAAGGCATTGACAAGGAAAAAGTGGTGGTCATTTCCGGTATCGGATGCTCCTCACGACTTCCTTATTATATGAATACATACGGTTTCCACAGTATTCACGGCCGTGCTACAGCCATCGCTACCGGTATCAAGGTGGCGAATCCTGAGCTCAGCGTATGGCAGGCGAGCGGTGACGGTGACGCATTGGCCATCGGCGGAAACCACTTCATCCACGCCATCAGAAGAAATGTGGATATCAATATAATGCTCTTCAACAACCAGATCTACGGTATGACCAAAGGGCAGTATTCTCCTACATCCAAGCTTGGCGCGATAACCAAGACCTCGCCTTACGGCACCGTGGAACATCCGTTCAGCCCAGGAAGTCTTGTATTGGGAGCGAAAGGTACGTTCTTCGCCAGAAGCATGGATACGGAACTCTCATTGAATCAGGAGATTATGCTTGCCGCATCCAGACATGCCGGAACAGCAGTTATGGAATTCCTGACGAACTGCGTGATCTTCAACAACGGCTCGCACGCCGACCTTTCAGACAGGGAGCACAAGGCGGAGAGGACCATCCTTCTCAAGAAAGGCGAGAAAATGCTTTTCGGCAAGGACAAGGAGAAGGGCCTGATGCTGTGCGACATGAAGCTGAAAGTGGTCCGCATTGGAGAAGACGGCGTGACACTCGACGATATCCTCGTGCATGACCCGACAGCTGACAATCTCGGACTTCAGACAATGCTTGCCGAGATGAAGGGACCGGATTTCCCTGTGGCATTGGGCGTCATCAGGGACGTGGACGACATCACCTACGATGAGGAAGTGAACAAGCAGATGGAAAGCGTAAAGGCCAATGCCAAGATCCATTCCGTGGATGAACTGCTTCACAGCGGCTCCACCTGGGAAGTTTGATGAGAATTAACGAAACTGATTGTATAACCAATAATTAATAATGCGATGAGAACAGAAGAAATAATGGCCAGACTCCAGGCCAAGTATCCTACGGAGAAAGAGTACCTCCAGGCTGTACGTGAAGTGCTTGAATGCATCGAGGATGTGTATAACAAACATCCTGAATTTGAGAATGCAAGAATTATCGAGCGCCTTGTGGAGCCGGACAGAATGTTTACATTCCGTGTTACTTGGGTTGATGACAATGGTGATGTTCAGACAAATACCGGATATCGTGTACAGTTCAACAACGCTATCGGACCATATAAGGGCGGTCTCCGCTTCCATCCTTCAGTAAACCCTTCCATCCTGAAGTTCCTCGGATTCGAGCAGACATTCAAGAACGCGCTCACCACACTTCCTATGGGTGGCGGCAAAGGCGGTTCGGATTTCAACCCTAAGGGCAAGTCTGAGGGCGAGATCATGAGATTCTGCCAGGCATTCATGCTCGAACTGTGGAGAAATATCGGTCCTGACATGGACGTTCCTGCCGGTGATATCGGCGTCGGCGGCCGTGAAATCGGTTTCCTCGAAGGAATGTACAAGAAACTTACACGCGAGCACAACGGCGTGCTTACCGGCAAAGGCCTTTCTTTCGGCGGTTCGCTCATCCGTCCTGAGGCTACCGGCTTCGGTGCAGTCTTTTTCCTCCAGCACATGCTCCATAACCATCAGGCAGACCTCGACATCAAGGGCAAGACCGTGGCCGTTTCCGGTTTCGGTAACGTATCATGGGGCGCTTGCGTGAAGGCTACTGAGCTTGGTGCCAAGGTTGTAGCCATCTCAGGACCTGACGGCGTCATCTATAACCCTAACGGAATGACCAAGGAGAAACTCGACTACATGCTTGAACTCCGCGCTACCTGCAACGACGTGGTGGCACCGTTCGCCGAGAAATTCCCGGATGCGACATTCATCCCTGGCAAGAAGTCATGGAGTATAAAGTGCGATATAGCAATGACTTGCGCATTCCAGAACGAAATGTCCAAAGAGGATGCCGAGGAACTTATTGCAAACGGTACTTGGTGCTGTGTGGAGGTTTCCAACATGGGTTGCCAGCCGGGCGCAATCGAGGCGTTCCAGAAAGCCAAGATCCTCTTCGCTCCAGGAAAGGCTGTCAATGCAGGTGGCGTAGCTACTTCAGGTCTGGAAATGACACAGAACGCCATGCATCTCAGCTGGACCGCGAAAGAGGTGGACGAGAAACTCCACGGCATCATGGATGCCATCCATGCTTCATGCGTCAAGTACGGCACACAGGAGGACGGATACATCAACTATGTGAAGGGCGCCAACATCGCAGGCTTCATGAAAGTCGCCGAGGCGATGCTTGCCCAGGGCATAATCTAAGTCAATTCTACAGGGCGGTTCTTCGGGACCGCACCTTGGATGTATATATGGCGGGTGCATTTTTATGTGCCCGTCATTATTGTTTATGAAATCGAAATTGCCTATATTCGCACTTTGTTGTTGAAAAACCAGACAATAATATTATTCAAAACATAAAATGTCAACTGAAACAGTTAAACCGACGTCGGCATTTCCGGTAAAGAAGCTCATCCTGCTTCTTCTTGCCGTAGCCGTATTCCTATTTTTCTGGTTCGTGCCGAGATCATTCTTCGGAATTGCAGCGGACGGAACCCCTATCCTGACAGTAATCCAGCAGAGAACAGTAGCTATTTTTGCACTGGCCGCATTGATGTGGATGTTTGAAGTCCTGCCTACTTGGGCGACTTCCGTGACCATCATTGTCCTGCTGCTCTTCACGATATCGGACAGTTGTCCGCTTTTCCTGCGCGGAAGCCAGGTCGAGCCTGCCGCATTGGGCACGTTCGTGAGCTACAAGGCGATACTCGCTGCTTTTGCAGACCCGACCATCATGCTTTTCTTGGGCGGATTCATACTTGCAATAGCAGCCACTAAGGTTGGTCTTGACGTCCAGCTCGCTCGAGTGCTCCTCATTCCTTTCGGAAACAAACCAAAATACGTCCTCATGGGCTTCCTCCTGGTGATCGGCCTGTTCTCAATGTTCATGAGCAACACAGCCACTGCGGCCATGATGCTCACGTTCCTGGCACCGGTCCTCAAGACCTTGCCTGCAGACGAGAGAGGAACTGCCGGACTTGCATTGGCGATTCCTATCGCTGCGAACCTCGGCGGTATCGGAACCCCTATCGGAACTCCTCCGAATGCCATTGCGCTCGGTTATTTGAATGAGACAATGCACCAGAGCATCGGTTTCGGCGAGTGGATGATAATAATGGTCCCTTACGTGATCGTGATGCTTCTGTTCGCATGGGTGCTCCTGCTCAAGCTCTTCCCGTTCAAGTCCGACAAGATCGAATTGAAGATAGAATCCACAAGAAAGGCTGATGCCAAGACATATATCGTATGGGTAACATTCGCTGTGACCATCCTGATGTGGGTGTTGGACAGGTTTACGGGTGTCAATGCCAATGTGGTGGCTATGATTCCGGTGGGCGTGTTCTGTGCCACAGGTGTCATCAAGGCCAGTGACTTGAAGGATATAGAGTGGAGTGTGTTGTGGATGGTAGCCGGCGGTTTTGCACTCGGTATTGCCCTGAACAAGACCGGTCTCGCCGAGAACCTCGTGAACTCGATTCCGTTCGCTTCATTCAAGCCGCTCGTGATCCTCCTGCTTTCAGGTCTCCTCGGATATGCGATGTCCAACTTCATCTCACACTCTGCCGCTGCGAGCCTTCTCGTTCCGATTTTGAGTGCAGTAGGTGTAGGTATGGGCGATATGCTTGATCCTATCGGCGGCGTGAAAGCCCTCCTCGTAGGTGTTGCTCTCTCTACTTCCGTGGCAATGCTCTTCCCGATCAGTACACCTCCAAACGCCATTGCCCATTCTACCGGACTTATCCAGGTCAAGGATATGACCAGGATCGGAGCCATCATCGGCGTTGTTGGCCTTGTACTCGGTTACGCATTATTGATTTTCATCGGATTCTAATGAAAAACAGATTTTTGGCACTGGCAGTCGTTGCTCTCATTGCTCCGGCTGCCAAGGCTTTTGCTTCCGAGCCTGCTGCAGAGTCAGCTAAAATAGAGAAGCCTTCACATTTTAAGTTGTACGGATTCATCCGCAACTATTTCGCATTCGACTCACGCGAAAGCAAGTCCGGCACCAAGGATTTGTTCTACTATATCCCTAAAGATGAGGCCCTTAACGCGAAAGGAGAGGACATGAATGCGAATCCGACATTCCGTTTCCTCGCCATCACCTCGCGTGTCGGTCTGGATGTAAAGGACTATCAGTTCGGCAAGACCAAGGTAGGCGCTAAGATTGAGACCGACTTCTATTGCATGAACGGCAATGTAGCCGTACTTCGTCTGCGTCAGGCTTATGCCACATTGGGATGGGACGGCCTGGGAAAAGGACAGAAGCAGAGTGCCTCGCTCAAGGTGGGCCAGGCATGGCATCCTATCGCCGCTGACCAGCCTTATGTCATTGACCTCGAGACAGGTACACCGTTCAATCCGTTCAGCCGTACTCCTCAGGTCATGCTCGACTATAACTTCTCCAAGCATTTCACATTGACCGGAGGCTTCATCTGGCAGATGCAGTATCTTTCTGTCGGCCCTAACGGTGCTTCTGACAGCTATATCAAATATGGCTGCACCCCTGAGTTCTATGCCGGTGCCACGTTCAAAAGCAACAACGGTTTCCTCGGACGTGTCGGAATGGATGTGCTCAGCATCAAGCCGCGCTGGAGAGATGCCAACGGAAGCAAGGTGGATGACCGACTCACGACCGTGAACCCTTATGTGTATGCCCAGTATGCTGCCGGCGACTTCTCTGTCAATGCCAAAGTGGTGTATGCTTCTGCAGGTGAGCACTTCAACATGCTTTCTGGTTATGGTGTGACTGACATCAATTCTGACGGTTCATGGGAATATGCGCCGCTTCACAGCACGGCCTCATACGTTTCCGTAAAGTATGGCCGCAAGCTTCAGGTCCAGGGTATGATCGGATATATGAAGAATCTCGGAACAAGCAAGGACCTCTACAGCGATACGACTATTCCGAGCGCATTGATGGTGGGTGATCCTGACAATACCAAATACACAAGCTCCAAGTATCTGTATCTGAGCGGAAACGGATTCTCCAACCTGAACAGCATTATCCGTGTGACTCCGACGGTGGTCTATAATCTCGGCAAGTTGTCTTTCGGTCTGGAATATGACATTACCGCGGCTCAATATGGAAAATATCCTGTAATGAAGGTCGGCGAGGTTGTCATGCCTGTAGTGAATTCCCATAACGGACTTGTTGACAGCGGTCTCCACTGGATAGTGAACCACAGGCTTTTGGGAATGGTGAAATTTACATTCTGATATGGACAAAGACCTTATTGTTTCCAGCATCCGTTCCATTCCGGACTTTCCGAAGGAAGGAATCCTGTTCAGGGATGTGACTACGCTTTTCGGCAATGCTGAGGCTTTCCGTGAGGTGGTGGATGCCCTGTACGAACTTTACAAAGACAAGGGAATTACCAAAGTCTGCGGACTGGAGTCCCGCGGATTTATAGCTGGTGCGGCATTGGCCTACAGGCTCGGTGCCGGTTTCGTGACGATCCGCAAGCCGGGAAAGCTGCCTTGCGAAACCTATTCTGAAGAATACATGAAAGAATACGGCAAGGATACGCTCGAAATACATACAGATGCATTGACATCAGACGATGTGGTGCTGCTTCACGATGACTTGCTCGCGACCGGCGGAACGGCCGTGGCTGCATTGAACCTTATACGCAAGTTTTCGCCGAAGGCGATTTACGCGAACTTTATAATAGAGTTGGCAGAGTGCGACGGAATGGCTGAAATGCCGTCTGACATCGAGACTACTGCCCTGCTGAAACTGTAGATGAATCACGGGACGACCGACCTCAGGCCGCCCCGTTTCATTTTACACATTCTGCGGATATTTTTATCAACTCATTTCATAAAAACAAACTTATGTCTAAAAAAACCTTTTTTGCTGCCGTTGTAGCATTGATGGCGTTCTCGCAGATGGCGAAAGCGCAGACTAACCTCCAGATCTTTTACGACTTTGGTCGTGATCGTAAGCAAGTGACCACCACCCTCGAGGGTTTCTATGGGGACAAGTGGGGTAACACATTCTTCTTCATTGACTACGACTACAAGGCAAAAAAAGAAGATGGCAACAAAGCTCCAAGCGGTACTTATTTCGAGATCGCGCGTTGCCTGAATTTCTGGCAGAACAGCAAACTCGCCCCTCTCAGCCTCCATGTCGAGTACAATGGCGGTGTGTACAATGCGTACAACATCAATCATGCATTCCTCGGCGGTGTTGACTGGTTCTTCCACAGCAAGGATTTCAAGAACACATTGAACCTCAAGGTTCTCGGCAAATATATCGCGTATGACAAGAGGGCTGACGGCAGCAGACCTCACAGCAAGGTTCCTATGCAGTTCACCGCAGTTTGGGGAATGCAGGATCTTTTCAATGTCAAAGGTCTCAGATTCAGCGGATTCGCAGATTTCTGGTGGCAGAACCACAGCGTAGCCAAGATTGACGGCGACGGTAACCTCAAGATGGATACCTGGAAGACTTCCGATGTAGTGTTCATCTCCGAGCCTCAGCTCTGGTATGCCGTAGGCCAGCATTTCGGCGTGGATAACCTCAATGTAGGTACCGAGATCGAACTTTCATATGACTTCGGTTCAGGCAGCGGCTTCTGGTGCCGTCCTTGCCTCGGTGTAAAATGGGTGTTCTAACAGGTAATTCCATACGAAAATGAACACATTTCTTCAGAAGACATTCGGGCTGAACCCTGCAAAGCACTCAGTCCGCACTGAAATCATTGCCGGAATCACCACATTCCTCACCATGGCATACATCCTTGCAGTCAATCCGAGCATCTTCTCGGCATTGGAATCACAGGGAATGCCTACCAACGCAGTATTTACAGCTACAGCCCTTGCGGCGATCGTCGGCTGTCTGGTAATGTCCATCTATGCGAAGAAACCTTTCGGACTTGCTCCGGGCATGGGACTCAACGCATTCTTCGTCTATACCGTGTGTCTGGCAATGGGACACCCTTGGCAGATGGCATTGACAGCCATTTTCCTCGAAGGTATCCTTTTCATCCTGCTTACAGTGACCAATGTCCGCAAACTCATCGTGGACGCCATTCCTGTGACTATGAAAAGAGCCATCGGTGCAGGTATCGGCCTCTATATCGCATTCATCGGTCTGAAATCAGCTGGCATCATTGTCAATAGCGAAGCTACCTCCGTGGCCCTCGGCTCATTCTCTGAACCTGCTGTCATCCTGTCGATTATCGGCTTCCTGATCACATCTGTCCTGGTGATTCTCAATGTCAAGGGCGGCATGCTGCTCGGCATCATCGCCACTACCCTTATAGGAATCCCTATGGGTGTCACCAATTTCAATGGCGTGATGTCCACACCTCCTTCTATCGAGCCGATTTTCTGCAAGTTCGAGTGGAGCCAGATCCTGTCCTGGGATATGGTGGCCATCGTGTTCACCTTCCTCTTTATCGACATGTTCGACACCATCGGAACCGTAGTCGGCGTTTCCGTGAAGTCCGGTATGGTAGATAAGGACGGCAATGTGGACGGCATCAACAAGGTGCTCATGGCCGATGCAGTGGCTACTGTAGCAGGTGCCGTTTTCGGAACAAGTACCACGACTACATATATCGAGAGCGCTTCCGGTGTGTCTGAAGGTGGCCGCACAGGTCTTACCTCATTCACCATCGCGGTATGCTTCGCGATTGCTCTCATGTTCTCGCCTCTCTTCCTGGCCATCCCGGGAGCCGCTACAGGTCCGGTTCTCTTCATCGTAGGTGTGATGATGGCAAGCCCTGTCAGGGACATTGACTGGAGTGACTATTCAGAAGCCATCCCTGCTTTCGTGACAATGCTGCTCATGCCTCTCGCATACAGTATTTCCGACGGTATCATGCTCGGTATGATTACCTACACGTTATTGAACGCATTGGCAGGAAAACTCAAGAAGGTATCAGTGATGATGTGGATTCTCGCGGTGCTCTTCATCTTGAGATATGTGCTGATCTAAGAGATTCTTAAGAATAATTGAATCGGAGGCTGATTGCCGGAGAGATTCCGGGCGGTCAGCCTCCGTTTTTATATGCTGTTTTTCAAGACGGCCTCTCAGTCCTGTACGCCGGTTGCGGATTTTACACGGCTGTAAGTGGCCATCATCTTGTCGTAATGCGGTGGTGACAGCCATTTTTCGCGGGTTCCTATATGCTCCTTCACGACGATAGTAGCGTAATTGTCAATGAATTTTCCGGGCCTTGAGCACCATAGGTAAGTGACTGACGGAGAAAGCATTGACCTGTCCCCGTTCTCATCGCGCACGAACTTCAGACCTACCCCGAGCTCCAGTTGCGTATTGGCCGCGCTCATATTGCTGTCTCTTATACACATCTGACGCTGCC